>JADMIO011246868.1_pt1 | contig 52447 bp, 48 predicted proteins | sample 8958161 | NCBI WGS metagenome assembly JADMIO01 (sample SAMN16585339, study PRJNA669376) | soil metagenome | isolation source: Crop rotation soil | place: USA: Cullars Rotation, Alabama | collected 2011
CGCGACAACTTGTCCACGTGGAATTCTAAGCTTAGGATCCCAATGTGCTGGAAAGACTCATCGGCGGGTTTGTTTACCTACAGAGGCACGTTGCCGGCCTGGGTCGGGAGTGGTTGTCTGCGCTTCTCAGCGGGGTGGCTTGGCTGCTGGGATGCTCCTTCTACCTCTACATGCCGCTGGCGGGCATGACCAATCCTCCGATGCAATGGGGGTATCCGCGCACGGTTCAAGGTTTCATCCATGCGTTCACGCGCGGGCAGTATGAACGCATTCATCCGACGCCAAACCTGGTGCTCTATTTCAAGCAATTCTATTACACGCTCATCAACGGAAGCATCGAGGAGTTCAGCATTATTCTGCTGGCCGTGGGCGTAATCGTTTTCTTCTTCTACAAGAAGATGCAGAAGCGTGAACGAGCCTGGCTCACCGGGTTGATCGCCATCTACATCGTGCTCGGTCCGCTGCTTCTCTTCCTGCTCAGCCCGGGCTCGGACCGCCAAAGCCAGGACCTGAACAAAGTGTTCTTCACGGCCTCGCACGTCATGATCTCGATGTTCATCGGATACAGCATGACCCTCGGTTTAGCCACCCTGGCCAAATACTACGAGCGTTGGCGGGATTACACCCTTTACGGCCTCCTCGGCGCCCTGGGCATCGCTATCTGGTGGGCTGTGAGTGTCGGAACCGACGTCACCAACCCTCTCGTGCACGACACCGCATATTTCGGCGTGGCGATGACCCTCCTGGCAGCCACTTTGGTCTTTCTGGCAAAAAAGAAGGCGCCGCTTGTTGGGCTTTTGACCGTTTTCGCTCTGTCCCCAATCTACTCAATAATGTCTCACTGGGAGGACAACGAGCAGCACGGCCATCTCTTCGGCTACTGGTTCGGCCATGACATGTTTACGCCACCCTTCCGCGCGCCGGACGGCAAACTTAGCTACGACAAAAAGCTGCGGGAAGAGCTGTTGCAGAAGCCGGACGGCAAGCTTATCTACCCTGAGATGGACCGCGATACTGTTCTTTATGGGGGCACCGATCCGGGTCGCTTCAACCCCACTTACATGATTTTCTGTGAGAGCTTCATTCCCAGCTCAAAAAAGCCGCATGATCCGGTCTTTGATCGCCGTGACGTTTACCTTATTACCCAGAACGCCCTGGCGGATGGCACCTACCTGAATTACATCCGCGCTCATTACAACCGCAGTGCGCAGATTGATCCTCCCTTCTTCCAGGATCTGTTCCGAGGCGGGAAGGAAGTCGAGCAGGGGATTAGCACCAATATCTTCGCGCGTATGGCCAAACCGCTTGACCATTTCTTCATCAAACTGGGTCACGATATCGAAAAGCGGCGTCGCGCCGGGACCTCCTTTTTCAAGGCAGAGGATTTCCTGGATGTGAAGGGCCTGGCAACAAAGCTTCGTCCGAGCCCGCAGCAGGATTCTCTCTCAAAATTCCTGTTTGATCATTTCTCCAAAGACACGCAAGGGCTCATCCAGAGCGGCAGCGATGAGAACGCCCTCAAACGCGCCCTGGCAAAGGAATTGAATGATCGGCTGGACAAAGAATTCGATGAACGTGAGGCCATGGAGGCAGACATTGATGAAATCGACCGCACCCCGGTAGACGCCACCCAAAAGGACGAAAAGAAGAAAGCGCGGGTCGAGACGTTCAAGAAGGGCCAATACCAGCTTTACGACAACGACCGCTTTAAGACCATCACCCTCCCGGATAACACCAAACGGCTGCTGGACCAAAACCCCGCCAGCTATACTCTCATCCGCCTGGACCGGCTGCTTCTCGAAGCAGCCTATCCGAAGGAACTCGCTAAAAGTATCGGGGGTGTATATCCTGATCGCGAGATCCTGAGCGCTACCAATGACGATTCACAAAAGTCGTTCCAGGAGTACCTCCAGGATGCCCAGAAACGCCTCGATCACGATCGCAAATTCCCGAACGAACCGAAACAGATCAAACCCGGCGAGGACGTCAAAATCGTCGAAAACCGAGTCCAGGTGTCGGGCCAGGTGGCGGTCATGGCCATTAACGGTTTGCTCACAAAGGTGATCTTCGACAAGAATCCGGATCACGAATTCTACGTCGAGGAAAGCTTTCCGCTCGACTGGATGTACCCCCATCTTACCCCTTACGGCATTATCATGAAGATCAACCGGCAGCCGCAAGTTGAGCTGTCGGAGGACGTGGTAGCCCGTGATCACAAGTTCTGGAGCGATTACTCGGAACGCCTGGTCGGGAATTGGATCACCTACGACACCCCGGTTTCGAACATTTGCGCCTTCGCTGAAAAAGTATATCATCGTCGCGATTACCGCGATTTCAAAGGCTCGCCCATGTTCGTGCGCGACAGCGATGCGCAGAAGGCATTCTCAAAGCTGCGCAGCTCCATCGCGGGAGTGTATGCGTGGCGTCTCACCCAGGGCAACCCGAAGTCGCCAGCCGAACAACAGCGCATGCTTCGCGAAGCCGAATTCTCCTTCAAGCAATCCTACGCTTTCTGTCCCTACAGCCCGGAAGCGGTGTTCCGCTACATCAACCTGCTCATCAGCATGGGCCGTGTCGATGATGCCCTGCTCCTGGCCGAAACTTCAAAGAAGCTGGATCCTAACAACGGACAGATTGACAACCTGCTGTTCGAACTCCACCGAATCAAAGTCTCACAGCCGCCCCGCACCTAGGAAATGCCCGGCGACGGGTTTGAGCGAGGCAAGCGTCCATCCGGCGCTTGCCTCAGCGGTCTGAAATCGGGCAGGCCGCTTCTCCCCTGTTGCTGAACCGCCATTTCCTGTATATTCTTAACCGACTTTTAGGGAAGAATATAACGGCTTGAAAATCGACATGAACAATTTGGAAGAAACAGAATCCGAGCAGAATTCGCAAAACGCCGGGCAAAACGACCCGGACGGTGCTTCTGGCTCCGTCGAATCCGAGCAGCTCAAGGCGCAAGCGGGCAAAATTGCCGAATTGCAAGACATGCTCCTCCGGACCGCGGCAGATTTTGATAACTATAAGAAGAGGGTCGCTCGCGAAAAGCAGGACGCCGCTAAGTACGGCAGCGAATCCATTCTCCAAAGGTTGATCCCGGTACTGGACAACTTCGAGATGGCCGCGGCTGCGGCCGGGGATGGCCAGACAGCTTCGGTCCAATCTCTCCAGACTGGCGTAAACATGATCCTCCAGCAGCTCAAGAGTGCGCTCAAGGATCTCGGGCTCGAACCCATCGAGGCGGTTGGGCAAAAGTTCGATCCTAACATTCACGAAGCGCTTTCTCAGCAGGAAACTCCTGAAGTGCCCGAAGGCCAGGTCGTGCAACAACTCCGCCGAGGATACCGGCTGCGCGATCGCCTCCTGAGACCCGCTGGTGTCGTAGTGGCCAAGGCGCCGGAAAACGGCGCCAGCTAGTTCATCGAGCCTGTCAGAGTCTTCAAAGCAATCACTATGGCCAAACGCGACTATTACGAGATCCTGGAAGTCGAGCGTACGGTTACTGCGGAGGAACTCAAAAAGTCCTACCGCAAACTGGCGGTCAAATATCATCCGGATAAAAATCCCGGCGACAAGAAAGCCGAGGATCAGTTCAAGGAATTGAGCGAGGCTTACGAGGCCTTGAGCGATCCCCAGACGCGCGCCGCCTACGATCAGTACGGACACGCCGCCTTTGATCCGCGGATGCGAGGGGGCGGCCGTGGCGGTGGTTTTCATGATCCGTTCGACATTTTCCGCGAGGCCTTCGGTGGAGGGGGGGGCGGAGGCAGCCTGTTCGATGAATTTTTCGGGGGTGGCCAACAGCGGAGCGATCCGACAGGGCCCCAACGCGGCTCCGACCTGCGCTATGACATGGAGATCTCCTTTGAGGAGGCCGCCAACGGGTGCGAAAAGGAAATTAGCGTCAACAAACTGGACTCCTGTGAGCATTGCCACGGCACAGGCCGGGAAGAAAACTCCAAGGTAAAACAGTGCCCGACGTGTGGGGGACGCGGTCAAGTGATCACCAACCGGGGAATCTTCAGCATCGCCCAGACATGCAGTCGGTGCGCAGGCTCCGGCCGCATTATCGAGAATCCCTGCAAGGTATGCCGTGGCGCCGGCCGCCGCGAACGCGCGACCAAAATCACTCTTCGCATCCCTCCGGGAGTAGACACCGGGGCACGACTCCGTTCCACGGGCAATGGGGAAGCTGGCTTACGCGGCGGATCCGCCGGTGATCTTTACGTGGTGCTCCATGTCAAACCGCATGATATTTTCCAACGTGATGGCGACGACCTCATTTGCGAGGTGCCGATCAGCTTCGTCCAGGCTGCATTGGGGGCGGAAATCGACGTTCCCACACTCAGCGCCAAGGAACCGGTGAAGGTACCTCCGGGGACTCAGAATGGCACCGTCTTCCGGCTACGAGGCAAAGGCGTCAAAAACGTGCAGGGTTATGGCTGGGGGGACCTCCACGTGCGAGTGACTGTGGAAGTGCCATCCAAGCTCAACGCCGCTCAAAAAGCCAAACTCCAGGAATTCGCCGAGCTCTGCGATGGGAATGTCAATCCCCTCAGCCAGGGATTCTTCGAGAAGGCGAAAAAGCTTTTTCGCTAGACGTCTTCGCCCCGCCCTGAGTCCGCGGGAACCCAGCCATGCACCGATTCCACATCCCGGCCGATAAAGCGGGGGGATCCGTGGTGCGGCTCGAAGGATCGGAAGCCCACCATGCCCTGCACGTCCTGCGCGTATCGTCGGGTGAACCGGCCCAGTTACTTGACGGCCTCGGTAATATCTTCGACTGCGTTGTAGGGTCCCTGTCGAAGCGTTCCGTCGATTTCACCGTCCGCGAGAGGAATTACCACCATCCCCTGCCCTTCCAGGTCACCCTGCTTCAAGCCATCCCTAAAGGCAAAGCATTCGACAACATAGTGCAGAAGGCCACCGAGTTGGGCGCGAGCCGAATCGTTCCGCTGCTCACGTCGCGCACGGTCGTCCAACTCGACACCACCAGCGCGGAGGGCAAAGTAGAGAAATGGCGGCAGATCGCGATCGAAGCTATTAAGCAATGTGGCTCCCCTTGGCTGCCAGGAATCGCGAGACCCATTTCGCTCACCGATTTCCTGAAGGCAGCTGAGCCTTTTGAGCTGAGCCTCGCTGGGGATTTGCGCCCTGGCAGCCAGCATCCCAGGAGGTACTTCAATGAGTTCCGCCAGGATCAACACCGGCGTCCAAGAACCCTGGGTCTTTGGATTGGGCCAGAGGGCGACTTCACACCGGAGGAACTGACCGCTATCCTCGCCACAGGCGCGAAGTCCATTAGCTTGGGCCCCTTGGTCCTGCGCAGCGACACCGCAGCAATCTACGCCCTCTCGACCGTGAACTACGAACTCCAGGCTCCGGAGTAATCGAACGCGCGCGGGGAGACGCCCCTCGGGCCGCGCTTCGCCTTCCCATTGCTTTACACCCGCCTCATTGCCCGCTATCCTTCTAATCGATGACGAGTGTCGAGACTAAGAAAACCCGCGTAGTTGTGGGGATGAGCGGTGGAGTCGATTCCTCCGCGGCCGCAGCCCTGCTGCTGAAGCAGGGTTTCGACGTTGTGGGCATCACTCTGAAACTTTGGCCGCAGGATTGCGTCTCCCGCGCCGAGGACAAGTGTTGCGGGCCGCAAGCTGTGATGGATGCCCGAGGGGTGTCGCACAAGCTTGGGATTCCCTATTATTTGGTGGACGAGGCGGCAGAGTTCCAAAAGCAGGTCATCAATTACTTCGCCGAGGAATACAAGGCCGGGCGCACCCCGAATCCTTGTGTCATGTGCAACGAGCGCCTGAAGTTCGGCAACCTCATCAACCGTGCCCGGCAGCTCGGAGCCGATTATATTGCCACCGGCCATTTCGCGCGGGTCGAGCGAGACCCCATCTCGGGACGCCATCTGTTGAGGCGGGGTCGTGATCCCCGCAAAGACCAGAGCTATTTCCTGTTCTCGCTGAAGCAGGATCAACTGGCCCGCGTTATTTTTCCGCTGGGTGAAATGACCAAGAGCGACACGCGCGAAGTCGCGCGTGATGAGAACCTCAAGACGGCTGACAAAGAGGAGAGCATGGAGATCTGCTTTGTTCCCGACAACAACTATGGCCGATTCCTGCAACAGGCCAAGCTGGTGGAGAAGCATCGCGGCGAGATTGTGGATACCACGGGAACCGTCCTGGGCCACCACGATGGAATTGAGTTCTACACGATTGGCCAGCGCAAAGGGCTTGGCATTTCCTCTGCCAAACCGCTCTACGTGCTTCAGCTGGATGCCGCCAACAACCGGGTTATTGTCGGGGACGAAGCGCTCCTCGATCTCGCGGAGTTCGGCGTCGAGCGATGTAATTGGATCCCTTTTGAAACTCCACCCGCCAGCCTGGAGGTTACCGTTAAGATTCGCTACAACCATCCCGGCACCTCTGCCACCGTGATTCCGGGGTCCGACGGCACCGCCATGGTGCGCTTGCACACCGCACAGCGCGCGATCACCCCCGGGCAGGCGTGCGTCTTCTACCAGGATGACCTTGTAGTCGGCGGAGGCTGGATTACAAAACCCTCGCGCGGCGAGGCGCTCACGCCGGCATAAACCGTTTACTCCAGGGGTCGCCACCGAGCGCGGTCAATCGAGCGGCGCATCACCGGATAAATGATGGCCACCAGGACCGACTCTCCCAGCAGCAGCCACCAAAACCAACCCTGGGCCCATGCCCAGGTGGCCAGCCCCGCCAACGCCATCGAGACCATCATGACCCCGACCATACTCAGCCCGCGGCTGGCGGATTTAGACTCCTCTATGGGCAAAGAGAGAGGCACTCCTTTGCCCCCGAGGGTCGAGAACATCGCATAAACCGGTAGCGCGACCAACCCCGGAAGCAGCAGCGCCATCTGCGAGATCTCTTTCGGAAAAATCCAGCCGATCGCTGCGAAGAAAATCAGCGCTGGTAGTGCCAGAAAACAGAGCACCGCCCGCCGCGCGCCATGGCAGAGAGCACCGGGGCCGGCCAGCGGAGCGATACGAAATAAATCCGATGCCTGCCACTGCTGCGAGTATTGCAACAGTGTTAAGCCAAGCAGTGGAATGAGTCCCAGGTACGCTCCGGAGAAGGCGAGCCCGAATCCCCCCGCGCCACGACCTTGGAGGAGAAAAATCAGGGGCATGACCATCATGGGGGCCAGCCCCGGATAAACTCGAAGTTTCACGTCCCGATCCCGTACCAGGTAGGCGGCGGTGAGCAGGAACGAGGCGCGCGACACGGAATCGCGCAACCACCACCTCAACGGCGGGGCCTTGACCAGTCGTTCCATCCAGCGGCGGCGGTCGCCTTGCCTCGGCTTGATCGCAGAAGTCTCGTTCAAAGCCTGCAGGCCCACCTCATAATCGCGTGCGAGTTTCGAGAACGCCAGCCAGACCAGGAACCCTGTTGCCAGCAGCCCGATCGAGCCGAGTGCCCAGGCCCCGACGGACCCGCGTCCGCTGACGGCATCGTCAAATCCGGCAAACCATGCCGGGGGCAGCAGCGCGATCCACCAGGCATCCAGATTCGGTTGCAGGTTGCGGCCGAAGCGGCCAATGAGTTGGGGAACTATCTGGCCGCCCACCACGGCTGCGATCGCCACAAGGACCTGTGCGGTGGTCATGAGCGCGTCCAGCTTTTCGCGGCCGAACCATCGCAGGCACAACTGGTAACTCAGTACTACACAGGCGGTACAGAACAACGCCTGCAACGCGGTGGAGAAGGCGTGAGCGAGCGGGAAGATCCAGCCTCCCTCGGTCGTGAGCATCCCAATCAGGAATCCACACAGGTTGAATGCGCCCGCCAGCCAGAGGGAGACCTGCACCAGCACTCCGATTTTGGCCCAGAGCAGCGCCTGGGGCGTCACGGGTCGGTGCAACAAAATATCCCCTTCCTCTTTGTTGAAAAGCACTTCGCCCGCCGAAGCCGCCACAAAGAGCCCCAGGAAGACCAGCGTCATGCCATGGAGGTAAAGGGCGAGCCCAAACACGGATTGGCCGTGAAACGCGATTGCGGCAATGCCAACCAGCGCATAGATCACCAGCGTGAGTGCTAATTTCGAGCCGATGGAATTGGGTGCCTTTCCTTTTTGCAACCCACGCGATGATCGCCCGCGGAGGAAGAGCGTGAGGAAAAGCCGTCGCAACACACGTCCTTGAGATGGAGCCGGGGCAGCATCCGCAGGGGAGGAGTCGATCACAGGAGGGACAGCAGACGGATTCATGGGCGAAACGTTTTCGCGAAGTCTTCCGCGCGGCGTTCCAGTTCCGCTCCACCCGTCAATTGGGTGAACAGTTTCTCCAGTGTGCCGCTGGCGTGGGTAGCCACCAACTGATCCGGGCGCCCATCGAGCAGCATCCGGCCTTTGTCGATGATAATCACCCGATCACAAACCCGTTCCACCACATCGAGAATGTGAGAGCTATAAACGATAGTCTTGCCTTCCCGGGCCAGGGTTTGAATGAGCGCCTTGAAACCGACCGCCGCATTCGCGTCCAGCCCATCCAACGGCTCGTCAAAGAACACCACGGGCGGATTGTGCAACAGGGCAGAAGTGATCACCACCTTGCGGCGCATTCCTTTCGAATAGGCCCCGAGCAACTTATCCGTCAGGGTTTCGAAGCTCAGATCGAAAAAGGCAATAAACTGCCGAATGCGCGAACGTGCGGCCTCCTCGGGAATTGAATATAGCGCCGCTACCATCTCCAGATATTCAAGCCCCGTTAACGATTCAAACACAGCGCCGGATTCCGGCACGAAACCAACGCGTCGTTTCACTTCGAGGGGCGCGGAAACGAGGTCGAACCCGCAAATGCTCGCCGTGCCGCTGCTTGGCTCCAGCATTCCAGTCAACATTTTTAGCGTGGTTGACTTACCCGCGCCATTCGGGCCCAGAAACCCCACGATCTGGCCTGCGGGGATTTCGAACGAGAGCGCCTCCACGGCCGTTTGCGTCCCGTAGCGTTTTGTAAGCTGCAGCACAGAGATCATGTTCTCGCGTGGGTTTATGGCTGATTACCCACGGGTTGGCGATGAAAAAGGCTGTTCTGCCGTTCGCCGCCCCACAAGCGTTCGAGATAGTCTGTTGTTCAACGTTGAACTCTCCTGTTCCGCGGCTTATGCTTCGCGCATGTCAAAAGCTAAGATTGCAGCTACCGGGAGTGGATATGTCGGTGAAATCATGGTTCATAGGATCTCTCGCAGCGTAGGGATGGTGGAAAAGGTGGTTGAATCAAAGATCGGGTGGGCCCCCGAAATCACCGTGCGCCTTAAGGACGGTTCCATTAAGAAGGGAAAGCTTAGCGATTTCAGGGAGGCCAGCCAGAACGAGAAGAACAAACACACTGAGGGCACTGAAAAACCTGCTGAGGCCAAGACAAAATAAAAAGCCCGAATAACAGGTGTCTTTTTTATCTTTCGATATCCAAGTCTTTATTATTCGGACACTGCAACCATACCGCAGAGCCTACATATTCGAAAGTGGGGTAATGCCCGCACCCTTGCGGTAAGTGTGGAGCGCCGATGCCACCACTCCGAGGCTGCTGTGCAAACTCAATTCCCTTTCTCGTGGAGCTTCCGTAGAATCTGGGCGTTGTACTTGCGTGAGGTGCCGTTGACCGAGCGCACTTTTAGCGAGTCATTCTCCACTGCCACCACGACACCCACATAGCCGCTAATCTCGACCATTTTCCCCAGAACCGACTTGGGAAAATCGGGTTGATGGAGGAAGTCGAGGATTGAGGTCATCGGCTGGTCAAAATCGGGCTCGGGGATTTCGAGGTGCAACGGCGCTGCCGAGGGAGCCCCAGACGGTTCCTCGGCTTTCTGCACCGGATGGGGTTCGATCAGCACCCGCGGGCCGTAAAGTTTTCGGAGGGTATGGTAATTGAAGCTGCGCGACGATCCTTCGGGGGTTCGGACCTTGAGCGAGTTCGCTGTGATTTCGAAAACCGTTCCTGCAACCCCTCCAATATCGACCAATTCCCCCAGCGTGTTCTGCGGGTAGTCACCGCGCTCCGCAAACTCCGCGATAGGACGCGCTGACCGCTCATTCGTCGAGTCAGCCACCGGGTTTTGGTTTTGAGTTTGTTCAGCCATTTGATGCGTGTGCTCGACGGATTGCACACGCGAAAACATCGAGGATCAGTTTCGCGCATGCGGGGCTGTCTGGCCATCATATTCTTCAAAAATTTAGATTGCCGGTCCCCGGAATAATCCATATCAATGCCTGCCGCGATGCCCAGGACCAATGCCCGCTTATCCAAGGCAGATTACGAGGCGCTGGCGTCTTTTCGCTATGCGCTACGCAAGTTCCTTCGTTTCAGCGAGGACCGGGCCCACTCCTCCGGCTTGACGCCCCAGCAACACCAGGCGCTCCTGGCCATCAAAGGCTTTCCCGGTCGCGATCGCATCACCATTGGAGAATTAGCCGAGCGCCTGCAGATTGAGCACCACAGCGCCGTGGGCCTGGCGGACCGACTCACCCTCCAGCACTACACCCGCCGCACCCGGAGCGATGGCGACCGCCGCCAGGTCTTCGTTGAACTGACCGCTCGGGGTGAAACCATCCTGGCGCGGCTCAGTCGGGTCCATGAGGAACAGCTGGCCCGGATGAGCCCGGAGCTGACCGCCTTCTTTTCACGCCTCAAGACTCCTTCGGACCCAATCCCGGAAGGAAAGGCCCCCCAGAAGCTCCGGAAAAAAGGCTGATGCCATTGAACCTTTTGTCCCGGACTGCATTCTACTGACTGTAAATGCTGGCAGTGGCTGAACGCGAACAATTGCCCGTCAAGCAGGCCCGGGCCGGAAGACCCGAGGCCTGGGACGCTCTCTTCAAACGTTACCAGCTTCCACTGTATGTCTATGCCTATGAACTCGTCCACCATGAGCAAATCAGTCTCGATATCGTACAGGAAACGTTCATCAACGCCGCCCGCTACATCGGGAGCCTGCGGGACGATTCGAAATTCGGCAGTTGGCTCTTCGGCATCGCTCACCAGAAATGTGCGCAGCACTGGCGTGACCAGCATCGCGAGGATCTCCTTTTCCGTGAGCTCGGCGAAGTCTCCAATGACACCTTCGAGGCCGCCGACAGCCCGCTCCTGCGCGAGGAACAGGAGGCCGAATTTATGAGACTCTTAGCCCACCTGCCAGCTCCCCATCGCTCCGTTCTCCTCCTGCATTACATCGAGGAATTCTCTCTAGAGGAAATCGCTGCCATCACTAATACCCAGGTCGGTACTGTGAAATCGAGGTTGCACTACGCGAAGAAGGGTCTGCGAAAGTTGTTGGAGGAAACCCCATGAAAACCCCTCGCGAAATTCTCCTGCGGCGTCACGAGCACGCCGAACCGGCTTTGGACCGAGCGCGCGCCCGCGCGTTGGCCGAGCTTAAGCCTCAGAGCCAGACTGCTCCGCCTTCCACGGTTAATTGGCTCGTTCTCCTGCGCTCGCTCCGCTGGCACCTTGCCGGCCTGAGCGCCGCCTGGCTTTTGGTTCTTTATTTAAACGCGGACTCCGCGGCTGCCGGTACCTCTGCTATCGCCTCTGCTCCCTCTGCTCCTTCCGCGGGCCAACTCCTTTTCACCATGTGGGAACATCGTCGCGAATTGCTCAATGGCCTCGATATCCTTGAAGAAACGGTTCATCAGACGCCACCCATCCTTCCACCACGCCGGAGCGAACTGCTCTCTACTAACTTCGCGACCATCGTATGACCCCGCAACCCCCACCTTCCACCCCGCAGGGTAACCGCACCGCCCGCCTGTTTGCCTGGTTCACCAGCCGGCGCTTACTGCTCGCCTTCCTTTGGATCGTCACCGGCGTGGCCCTCTTTTACGGCGAAGAGAATTGGCGTGGTCGCCACGCCTGGACCTCCTACCGCCGTGACCTCGAGGCCCGTGGCGCAAAGCTCGATTTCGCGGCCTTCATTCCTTCCCCCATTGCGGACGACCAGAACTTCGCTGCCACCCCCTTTGTCCGGGGTTGGTTCAACCACAAGCGCGGCATAGATGCCCGGTGGGGGGATAACTTCAGCCACCTTCAGGACCAAATTGGCAAGACTGTCAAAAACGACCACGCCCAGCGACACCTCACGAACCTCCGGGCCTGGCAGTTGGCTTTCGCTGGTGAATGGGAGGATATCAAAACCCTCTCCGCCGCCGCACAGACCACCGAGGAGCGCGCCAAATCTGCCCATGAAGTCTTGGAGGAGATGAAAACCATCGAGCCCATCTTCGAGGAACTGCGCGTGGCCAGCCAAAAACCATTCTCCCGCTACGACGTGAAATACGATCTCGAGAATCCCTGGGGCATCCTTCTCCCTCATCTGGCCAATGTTAGGGCCACCTGCTCGCGCCTCGAGGTGCATGCCTCTGCTCACTTGGCCCTCGGCCAAACCAACCAGGCCATGCAGGATCTTGAACTGATGCTCTATCTCACCGATTCCATAAAGACCGAAACCTTCCTTATCTCCTACCTCGTCCGAGGCGCCTGCTTGCAGCTCGCCAGCCAGGTCATCTGGGAAGGCCTGGAGCAACACCGCTGGTCCGATGCCCAGCTCGCCAGCCTGATCCCTCGCCTCCAAAAGATGAACTTCATCGCCGACCTGGCCTCTCCCCTGACCTGCGAACGCGCTGCCGGCATCCTCACAGTAGATCTCGTCAAACGCGGAGGCCTGGGTCTGCTGCTCTCCCTCGCAGACGAGGGGACATCCCCTACCGCACGCGCGCATCGTGTTGCGGACCTCTGTGGAAAGCTTATTCCTAGTGGGTGGTACTATCTGGAGCAATTGAACTACTGTCGGCTCCACGAAGTCGGTTTAGCTGGCGTCCTGGATGGCACTCCAAAATTCGTCTCGCCGAGTCGCCTCAAAGCCGCCGGGAAGGAACTTGAGCGCCAGCTCTCCGGCAGGACGGCGGGGGTATTCGTCTCTCGGTTGCTGCAACATCGCGAGATTGCCGGCCTTCTCCTCCCGGCTCTGGGAAACACCGCGCTTAAATCCGCCGTTGCGCAAACCGCTGTGCAAAGCTCCCTCCTCGGTTGCGCCCTGGAGCGCTATCGCCTCGCCCACGGCCAATACCCCGCCGATCTCGCGGCCCTGGCCCCCCAATTTCTGTCCGAGATCCCGGCCGATGCCATCGACGGCCAGCCCTACCGCTACCGCCCGAACGGCAAAGCCGGTTACACCCTCTACTCCGTGGGCTGGAACGAAACCGACGACGGCGGTACCCCCGGCAAAGTCCTCTTCGACGACCGGGGCGGCGATTGGGTCTGGCAGGTCGGTGGCGCGCCGTTTCCCTTCAGCTACGAATAACCGGCGCCCCGATCTCTTCCTCACTGAGGGAGGACACGTTCCACCCAGGCGCTATTTGCCCAACAGGTGTTCAATTACCATCTGGTCCAGCGCCTGGTAATTACGGTCCTGGATCAGAGCCTGCGCCTTCTTCTCGTCAAACGACCGCGCCTTATCCACCAGTCGCAAGAACGTTTTCCGGCTATTCACCAGGTGATCCATGAAGTGCTCCGGCTTGGTGGTGCGAAAAGGATGCACATCGAAACAGACGAACTCGCCGTTTTTTCCGTACCCATTTCGTTCCAGAGCCCGGACCTGGTCAAACGCGCTTCGCAGATTAGTATTCCCAAACGGACGATCCTGATCGTACTTCAGGCCGTTCTGGTCGTTCAAATGCAGTGACCACAGCTTCCCAAAACTCATCGCAAAATCGATTTCGTCTGCCGGATCCAATCCGGCGAGGATGGCGTGTGCCGATTCGATCAGGCATCCCACACGCTTGGGGTCCCGTGTCTTGTGCGCAATCGCCAGCGCGTGGCCAATCGTCGGAATGTAGGCATGATCCATTGGCTCGTTCGGCTTAGGCTCGATCGAAAGCCGGATCCCCTTGTCGTGACTAAGCATCTGGTCGAATGCTTCGACCAGAAGATCGACACTCCGCCGAGCGTTCTTTGCTTCGCGAATGTAGGTTCCTTCGCGGGCGAGCCAGAGAACGAGTATGTCCGTGTCCAGGATGTTCGCGATGTCGATCGAGCGCAGTGAACGGTCGATCGCGTAGCGTCGGCACTTCGCATCATTGCTCGTGTAGGCGCCGTCAATGGTCATCGGGCTGAACCACAACCGTGGTGCTACCATTTCCGCCACAATCCCCTCTCCGTCCAGTCGTTTTTTCAGCTCCTTGGCCTCCTTGCGGATCTGTTGCTCAGACTTGCTGTCGATGTCTGGCACCGCATCGTCGTCATGAAACATCATGGCGTGGAAACCGTGCTTCTTGAGCTGGGCCAGCTTCCAATCGAAATTCTGCGGGGGCCGCGTCGGCGGGCCGTAAGGGTCTCCGCCTTCACTGATGTTCCAAGGCCCAAAACAAAAACGGTATTGATCTTTTTTTGCCATAATTCTGAGTTCGGGCCGCAAGGCTAGGAAACTTCCACCCCTTGGGAAATCAAAAAATGTCGCCTGCGCGAAAACGTTGCTCTAGGTTCCCCGGAATGGATGATATAAAGGTTTCAGATCGGCGAATGGAGATTCCCGGACGCGTGGCATTAGGCAAAGGAAAAGGCGGCCTCCCCAAACTCGATATCACCACCGATTGGAGCACCGGCCAAGTGTACCTGCACGGAGCGCACGTCACCGGTTTCCAGAAATATAGCGAACCGCCGCTCCTCTTCCTCAGCGAAGCCAGCCGTTTCGAGGCGGGCCAGCCTATCCGGGGTGGCGTTCCCATTATTTTTCCCTGGTTCGGCCCTCGGGAGGGCAAGCCCGCCCACGGCTTCGCCCGCACCTCCGCTTGGGAACTACACGAAACCACTGCCACCCCTGATGGCGGCGTCAGCCTCCGATTCCATGTAGGGAAGGATGCCGCGCCCGATTGGCCGTCACATTCGCTGAACTACATCGTAACGTTCACCGATCGCCTCCGGCTCGATCTCATCATGACCAACCTTTCAGAGAAGGACCTGGCGTTTGAAAACTGTCTGCACACCTATTTCCATATTGGAGACATCGCGACGATTAATGTGCGCGGCTTGAAGGGGCTGGAATACCTCGACAAGACGGACCACTACGTCCGCAAACGCGAATCCGACGGCGAAGTGCGAATAACCGCCGAGGTAGATCGCACGTTTGTGAACACCCGGGAAACGATTGAGATTCAAGACACAAAGCTCAAGCGAACCATCCTGGTGGAGAAAAGCGGCTCCGCTTCAACTGTTCTGTGGAACCCTTGGATCGACAAAGCCCGAGCCATGCCGGACTTTGGTGATCACGAATACAAGCACATGGTCTGCGTCGAGTCAGGAAACGTCGCTGATAACAGGGTCACTCTGAAACCAGACCGCTCACAGATCCTCACGGCCATCCTTTCAACGTTGCCTTTTTAAGTCAGGGGCACGGAACTACCGCCATTTCCCCTCGATCCAGAACCAGCCTTTGTGCCGGTGTTCCCAGTGCCCCGGCTCCCAGATGGCCCCGACTGTGGGACGTGCGACATATCTTCCGGCGACCCACTCGTATTTATCACCCCTCCAGGCGTAATGCCCCGGAGTCCATACGTAATCCGGCCCGGGAGCCACCGGCACGACTTCGCTGGGCGCGGCGGGCGGCGGTTGGACCACCACCACTTCCCGGCTCGGCGGTGGCGCCGGTTGCTGCACGACCACCGTTCGGCGGCCTGCACACCCGAACCCCAGCAGACCTACCGCTAAAATGCAGCTTGCTGTCCTGATTCGCGGAATTTGTCTTCGAAACTTCATAATACCCCATTTCCAGTGTTGATGTGAATTGACCAAGGGAAACTCCCTCCAATTACTACGAAGTAACCTAATTTCCATGACCCGCCCAGCAACGTAGGAGAAACCCCGCCCTGCGCGGGACCTTAATGCCAGCCCAGGAACCGGCCCCCCTGATAAACGCAAAACGCGAGGACCCAGGCCAGCGTCCCCATGTAAATCCATTGAAAAAGGGGCCATTTCCACGAGTTGGTTTCGCGCCGCACTATTGCCACGGTGCTAACGCATTGCAGGGCGAACACATAAAAAACCATCAGGCTCACCGCTACCAGGGGCGTGTACACCAAGCGCCCGTCCGAGCTCGTCTGCCGCTGCATCGTTGTGGCCAGCGAAGAGGTAGCCGCTGCCGAGCGTTCGTATTCACCGACATTGTAGACGAGTGACATGGTGCTCACAAAGACCTCCCGAGCGGCAAACGACGCCACGATTCCCACCCCAATCTTCCAATCAAATCCAAGTGGCCGAAGCGCCGGTTCGATCAGGTGTCCCAGGCGGCCGGCGAAACTCTGGCGCAGCTTTTCCCCCGCCTGGTCTTTTCCGATTTCTCCCAACTCCACTTCCAGTTTTTTGGTTTGCTCCGAGGTAGGGTTTAGCCCTGCCGATACTTTCGCCGCTTCTTTTCGAGCGGCAAAAGCCTGCTCTCTTTCTTTGCTCCCCGGGTAAGACATCAAAAACCAGAGCAGGATGTTCAAGCCGAGGATGACGGTTCCAGCCCGCCGTAGAAAGAGCCTGGAACGTTCCCACATATGCCGGAGCACAGTCCGCAACAACGGCCGCTTGTAAGGCGGCAGTTCCATGATCAGCATTGGTGTAGGCCCTTTCAGGATCGTCCTCTTAAAAAGCCACGCCATGAAGAGCGCCACTATTATGCCTAACAAGTACATGGCCAGAAGTGTCAGCCCCGGTAATTTGAGGAATCCCAGAATAGTCTTGCGCGGGATGCAGGCAGCGATCAGCACCGTGTACACGGGCAGCCGCGCGGAGCAACTCATAAGCGGCGCCACCAGGATCGTCACCAATCGGTCCTTCGCGCTCTCAATGGTTCGAGTGGCCATAATACCCGGGATCGCGCACGCAAAGGAGCTGAGCATCGGTATGAAGCTCTTCCCGTGCAGGCCCACTTTGCTCATCAGCCTGTCCATGAGAAACGCCGCCCGCGCCATATAGCCAGTGTCCTCCAGCAGGCCGATGAAGAGGAAGAGCAGACAAATCTGCGGTAGGAACACCACCACTGCCCCTACCCCCTTGATCACCCCTTTCACCAGCAAGTCGTTCAAAGGACCTGGGCCCATCATCCCCCCCGCTACGTTCCCCACCCAATCCACCGCCTGCCCGATCAGATCCATGGGAACCTGGGCAAAGCTGAAGATGCTCTGAAACATCAGAGTCATGATTCCCAGGAAGATCAGCAGGCCCCAGAAACGATGTGTAAAAACCCGATCCAGTTTGTCACTGGTCGTTTCCCCGTCAAGCATGGTCTCCGTGGTCGACGCCTCCTGGATTTCTGTTAACGCCGCGTAGCGGGCTTCAATTACCACGCTCCGCCAGTCGATGCCTTCTTTTTCCAACCGAGCGCGGGCGTCCGCCACGCTCGCCTGGATTACGGCCGGATAATGGCTCAGGGTTGTCTTCAGGAACTTTTCGTCACTCAGCAGCAAGAGAGCCTCCGCTCGGGCCGGGCGGGCCCGCTGCGGGAACTCACGCGCCAGCGCAGCCGCCACCGCCGACCGCGCCTTCGCCATCGGGCTCGGCAATTGGCAAAAATCGGCCTGTGCTTCTCCGCTCCTCAACCGAACAATCTCAGTAGTCAGCGTTTGCACTCCTTCCCCCCGGTTTGCCACCAACGCAACCACCGGCACCCCCAACCGGCGGCCCAATTCCTCCGTGTCGATCAGATGCCCATTGGTTCGCGCCACATCCATCATATTCAAGGCCACGATGGTTGGGTATCCCAGCTCGATGACCTGGGTCGCGTAATATAAGTTACGCTGCAGGTTCGAGGCATCGACTACCACGATGACTGCGTCCGGCGCGGGCACTTCCGGCAGCCAATTGAAAAGCACGTCCCGCGAAATCTGCTCATCAAGTGATTGCGGACTTAAGCTATAGGTGCCGGGTAAATCGATGACCGTGATAGCGTCAGTCTTGGGTCCTAACAGCCGGCCTTCCTTGCGCTCCACTGTCACCCCGGCGTAGTTCCCAACCTTCGCCCTGAGCCCGGTCAGCGCGTTGAACAGAGTCGTCTTGCCGCAGTTCGGGTTTCCGGTCAGCGCCACGTAACGCACACTCCTTGACGCTTCAGGGGAAAATTGGTGGCCTATGACGTCCATGGATCACTTCGTCGGATTTGCTCGCGAAGGCGGCATGTCCATTCCCACCATTTAGCGGGGCCGCACCAGAATTTGATCTGCTTCGTGCTTTCGGAGGGTCAAATTATAACCGCGCACTTTGATTTCGACAGGATCGCCGAGCGGAGCGAATCGCACCAACTCCACGGGTGTGCCCACCAACAGTCCCATCTCTAACAAGCGCGCTTTCTCGTCGGGGTGGACCTTGATCTCGGTCACGGTAGCGCTGGCACCCAAGGCGAGAGCGGTCAAAGGCAGGGCCTCAGCAGGCATGCTCGCGCCCTTTCCGTGGGGCGGTGATTGGCTCGACCATGATCGTGTCCGCCAATTGAGAACTAATGCCGAGCCGAGCGTTGCAAACCTGGCAAATGATGTTTACCTGCCGGCTTACGAGCCGGACCTGTTGCTCTTCGCAGAAGCCCATCTCCCGCAAGCGTTTAGAGACCTCGGGAGGAGCGGAAAGCTGCTTGATGCGTACAGCCGTGCCCGCCACTACCCGGCTCAGCGGGCAGAGATACGGGTCTTGCTGACACCCATTTTCCTGGGAACAAGGTGGCGTCGGTTTGTTCACTGCTGCATCCACTTTAATGAAGTTGAGACTGAGTTGCAACAGTGAATATTCACCGGTTCTTGCTGATTTCCGGCCAACAATTGGCCTTGCCAGCCAAAAAGCGCGCTTAAGGAGCCCAGTCTGTCTTTAGTCGTAGGAGCCCCTGCGAGGCTACGTTTGTTACGGTGGTAACCCCTTGGCCGGCTGTATTCACCGAGTAAACGGCATTACTCAACGGCGTCCAGCCCCCTTCCCCCAACGAAGCACGGCTCTGCCATTGATAAACCCTATCCGCGATCGCGGGCGAGAAAACAGCCTGGAAAGTGTCCGGGCCCAGTTTCTGGAGTTTCACGTCCAGCCGTGACTCCGCTCGGGTTGGGTCGGTTCCGAGCAGGTATTCCATCCACGTCGGCAATCCATCGCCATCGGGGTCGGCCGTGTTGTCGGTGGGCCCGCCGAAGTAGGCTTGGGTCCACCAGCCAGGCACACTCACATCCACCGGCCGGTCCTGTGCGGGCTCATAAACAAATCGCACGGCATCGGCCATCACTACCTTGCCGGTATATCCAAGATTGTTGGCAACTCTTACCGAACACACAGCGCCCCGGGGCATGTAGAGGTTCGTAGCCAGCGCAATCCAGCGGCCCCCGTTGCTGGTTTGATCGAGCACAAAGTTCAGGATGCCTCCAGAATAGGTCAGGGACACAGGGGCGTTCGTCGGCCGGTTGCTCCCCTGTGGATACCAGATATAAACGCTGTAGTAGCCGGCGCTAGGCAAATTGGGTGTGAAGGTGGCTGTGGCCGTGGCAGCCCCCGCTACCCCGCTCACATAGCGATAATCGCTGCCGTATTTGTCAGCCGAAAGACTGGTGAGCACCCAACTTCCGGTGTAGGCCGCGGCCGGGTTGTCGATGACCAGCGGGCCCGGTGTGCTGAAACTCCTCACCCCGGACCGGTATGAATTCGTATCGCTGGCGGAGAGCACCCGGTAATAATAGTTCGATCCCGCGGAAAGGCCGGCCAGCAAAACGGCGTGGTTGGTCTTGGGGGCCGAGTCGTTTCGTGTGAGGGAGCCAAGACTGGGCGCCAATCCATATTCAACCTGTGAACCCGCAGGGTGTCGGGTCTGCCAACTCACCACGGCGCTACGCGCTCCCGGAGAGGCATTCACATTTAGGATGAATTCCTGTACGATGAGCGTGCCATTCGAGCTGAGCATGGCGGTTGTGCTGTTCGTCACCATCGCCGAGTACAAACCTGCGTTCGTCCCCTGCGCGTTGGTGATGGTGTAAGCGGCGCCGGTGGCTCCCGGAATGGCCGCTCCATTGAAGAACCATTGGTAAGTAAAGGGCGGAGCGCCCGTGGCCATCACGCTAAAAGTGCCATTGCTTCCTTCCGCCAGGGTCAGCACCTCCGGCTGCATGCCGAGGGTGGGAGCCCGAAGGTCGATCGCCCACATCGCCGGCCACATATCGTTCGTGTGCAGGTCCGCCCTCCAAAAGCTGATGCCATGATAACCGCCGGGCGTGACGGGGTTCACCTCGTTTTTCAGAGCATTCGCGTACGCCGCAATTTCTGCGCCGGTGGTGATTTCAATGGCCGAGGGGCTCCAACCCTGTGCGATGGGTGCCAACGGCTTGATCGCATTTGTGTCCGTTCCGGTCAGCGAGTTCTGCCAGTCCCGCCATTCCTGAGCGCGCCAGGCCGCCATGTATTCAGGGGTCACCCCGATGCTTTTCCAGTAGTCCTGAGGCATCACCGTATCGCAATACAGCCCGAACTCCCTGAAGGGAAAGGTCTTGTGGGAGCTGATGATCGGGAAGGGCGCATGCCCCAGAAACCTGGTTGGAAATCGCGCTTTGATCCCCGAACAAAGCTGAACGGCCAGGGCCGGACCGCTCGCTCCGAGGTGGGAGCTCTCCCATTCCGCTTCCGCGTCGATTACGAAACCATCGGCACCCGATTGGTAAACTCGCGTGGCCAGCTCGATCTCCCCCGGCACATCATCTCCGTACGACCGCGTGTAGCCGAAAATCTTCAGCCCGGCCGCATGGGCAGCGAGCACAAGGTTGCTGTTGAACTGGTTGTTGTTAAAATTTGTCGAGCCTGTGCCCGCCTTCACGACCAGGAATTGAAAAGCCTGGCCCTTGTAAAAGGCCATCAGGCTCGGAATATCTGTGACCGCGGGCACGCTACCCCCCAGGCGGTTGGTCGCGGCATTCAGGAAATAAATCCAATCGCCTTTGCCCAAATTTGCCGGATCGACGCCATTGTCCAGTGCTTGCGCAGGCTTTCCCGCACAAACCAACAAGATTCCGACCAAAATAATGCGGGCAGAAATGCGCGCGCTGGAACGACGAAAGGCCATTGGTTTACTGTTACGCTATGCTAGCCAGAGCCGCCCGGATTTACCATGGAATTCGTACGGCCGGGAAGGTCGGTAAATCGCCCATTCTGTCTTGCCACACGCCTGCCGCCGCCTACACTCCGCGCCCGATGTTGAACCTGTCCACCCTCAACCCCCAACAACGCCAGGCTGTGGAGACCATGCGCGGGCCCGTGTTGATTTTGGCCGGTGCCGGCACCGGCAAAACCCGCGTCATCACTTTCCGGATCGCCCACCTCATCGAACGGGGTGTCGCGCCGGCCAACATCCTCGCCGTCACGTTCACCAACAAGGCCGCCCGCGAAATGAAGGAGCGCGTCAGCAAGCTCGTTCCCAGGAAAAAAGACGCCGACGGAAAAAAGGTAGACGGCCCCACCATCTCCACCTTTCACTCGCTCGGGGTAAGAATCCTCCGCCAGCACATCGAAGCGCTGGGCTACAAAAACAATTTCGTCATTTACGACGAATCCGATCAGCTCGGCGCGGTCAAAAAAATCCTGAGCCACATTTCCTCCAACGGAGAAAAGATCGATCCTAAACTCGTTCTCAGTCACCTCAGCCGATTCAAAAACGCCGGCCTGAAAACCGTCTCCCCGCGCGAGGATGAACACGCTTTGCTCGCCAGGCACCTCGTGGCCAAGTACGATCTCGCCCTGCGCGCCTGCAATGCCATTGATTTCGACGATCTACTGCTCCTCACTCTCAAGCTTTTTCGCGAACACCCAAACGTTCTCGAAGCGTGCCGCAACCGCTTTCAATTTGTCATGGTCGATGAATACCAGGACACGAACTCCGCACAGTTTGAGCTGATTCACTCGCTCACCCGCGAGCACCGCAATCTCTGCGTCGTGGGCGACGATGATCAAAGCATTTACGGCTGGCGCGGGGCCGAAATCGCCAACCTCCTGGATATGGAGAAGCATTTCCCCGAGGTCAAGGTCGTCAAGCTGGAGCAGAACTACCGCTCCACCAATGTCATCCTCAACGCCGCCAACGCTGTCATCAAAAACAACCTCCGTCGCCGTGGCAAGCAGCTCTGGTCGCAGAAAGGCGAAGGGAGCAAGATTAATATCCATATCTTCAAAACAGATGAGGACGAAGCCCGCTCCACCGTTGAGGAAATTGAGCGGCTGCGCTTCACCCGCCGGATTGCCTGGTCGCAGCAGGCCATCCTCTTTCGCACGAACCTCCAGGCCCGTGCCCTCGAAATGGCCCTCCGCCACGCGAATGTCCGCTATCATTTGATCGGCGGCCAAAGTTATTTCGACCGCCGCGAGATCAAGGATTTCCTGGCCTACCTGAAAATGTTCGTCAATCCGCATGACGACATCAGCCTCCTGCGCATCGCCAACGTGCCCGCCCGGGGACTGAGCGAGGGCACCATGCAAAAGCTGCTCGCGGCCAGCCAGGAACGGCATGCCTCCGTTTTCTCCGTCATGCGCCATACCGATGTCCTTAATCTGTTCGCACCGAAAACCCGCGAAAGCATCCAAAGTTTCGTGGCGTTTATCGAGCAAACCAAAGGCGACTTAGCCGAACCGGGCATCGTCCTCTCGGCGTGGGCCGATAGGTTTCTCGACCGTGTCGGCTACATCGATGATCTCCGCCGTTCGGAAAAGAATCCCGAAGCTGCGGACAGCCGCTTGCGCAATTTGAAGGACCTGACCGTCGATTTGGATCGGACTTTTGAGGAGGCCGGCGCTGGAGCTAACGCTGTCGAGCGCCTGGAACATTTCCTGCAAGAACTCATGCTCGACAACGAGCGCGCCGAGGAGCGGGAACAAAAAGGGGATGCCGTCACCCTCATCACCATGCATAGCTGCAAAGGCCTGGAGTTTCCCCATGTTTTTATCGTCGGCCTTGAAGACGGGTTGCTCCCTCACTCTCGCTCCAAGGTCGAAGGAACACTCGATGAAGAACGGCGTCTCTTCTACGTCGCCATCACCCGCGCCCAGGAAACACTGGCCATTAGCTACTGCTTGGGACGCAAGAAATACGGCGAGACTGTCTCATCGCATCCCTCGCCTTTCTTGAAAGAACTTCCCGAGGAGCTCGTCGAATATATCTCCGAGCAGACCAAAAAAGCGGTGGATGTCCAGACAGGCGCCAATTATTTCTCCATGATGCGCGAAGCCGCCGGCTGCACGTCTGGCGAAAATCCACCGGGGGCGTAAAGGGCCGAGCTATGGAAGTAGAAGCCTCCAACCCTCCGGTTGGATATTCTCGAACATCTCGAAGGCGCTGTATTCATCATACAGCCTCATCAACTCCGCTTCCGTCTCCAGCCAACCCTCCATGTCCATTGGCCCGCTGCTGCCCAAATGCACTAGAAAGGCCATCGCGACGGCCTCATTCTGCGGAGCTCGGGAAGCACTCATTACATAAACATCGGCTGAATCGCACGTTCCTCAATAGGGGAAAGTCAGCCAAAAAATCGCCAGCGAACTGGACGGGGCAGTTCTGAAATAATCCCAGCGTAAATTGCGTTCCAGCAACCACTTGGATACAATCTGCCCTTCCGAAAATGAAGAAAATTGCCCCCCCTCCGGCCGTACACTCAAGCCGAAGCTTCAGCTTTAGGGCAGTCGGATAGCATCAAGCAAGAGGTTGTGGAATGGGCTTGTTGGTACCGACAGAGGGGGTCGAACCCACACGGCCGTAAGGCCACCAGATTTTGAGTCTAGCGCGTCTGCCAATTCCGCCATGTCGGCAACAAGCAGGGGCTAAGCTATCAAAGACAACCCGAATGGCAAGCAGCCAAATTGGGGCCGACAACGCACGCCGCAAGCCTTGCGAATGCAATTGTTTGGTTCAGGCCCGCGAAAGAAGGGGGGTGTCGGGCACCCCTCAATGGCGGAGATCCTCCCATATCCGCTGCGCCGTAGCACGCTGTAGGGTTGGATAACGAAAGGTGCTGACATTATGCCGCTGCTGATTGGTTTATTTGCTTTGTTTGTTCCGAGGTTGATAATCGTGGGGCTTTACCTGCTCACGAATTGGTTTGATGGAGTCTTCAAAACACTTCTGTTTCCGCTGCTGGGCTTTTTCTTTATGCCGGTGACCATGCTCTGGTATTCGGCCGTCCATCACTGGTTCGGCGGGCAATGGGATATCGTTCAAATTGCCGGTCTGGTGGTGGCTGTCATCATTGACATCTCGCCTGCAAGAATGCGCCGGCGCCGAGTGGTGCGGGACGTTGTAGTCGAGGAATAAGCTGCTCAGGCCTTCGCCTATTCGCCCTGGCCGATGTGGATCAGTTTCCCGCCGGTTCCCACGCGATAGCGGTTCCCCCGCCACGTGATGTGATTGCCCAGAAAAGCGGAAACCCAGACCACGACCTGTAACATGTCTTTCGCAGGCCCAAGCCAGAAGGATGCCGAATCGACCCGGCCACTTAGCTTTCGTTCGCACCAGGCACCTATGACCGAGCGCAAACCCAGAGAAAGCCCCGCCATGCCGGCCACGGCCCAGGTCGGCGACGCAATCAGCCAGGCCATAGGCCAGAACGTGGCGTTGCTCAAGATACTGAAGAAATACGGCACCGGCTGACATGCCCGAATCGTGCGCGCCCATCGGGTTTGGTGCAGCCATACCGCCCGGGTCGACTGCGGAGCAGAGAGGCATGACACCACGGCGGGTGCTATAACAATTTTCCCACCTGACCCGGCGATCCGATTGCCAAGTTGATAATCGTCGGCTAAATAGTCCATCAACGCCTGGAAGCCTCCAATCTGTTCCAATTGTTTCCTGCGCGTCACCATTACAGCCCCCATGGCGAAATCCAGTGGTTTCAACATCTGCGCCTGCAGGACCTGGCTCCAAAAATCGGCGTTCACGGCGAAAGCCTCCCAGCGCATCGCCAGATTCACAACCCCTTTGAGTTGGTAAAAGCAGTTGACCAGCGCTACTCCAGGATCTCGCAGCGGAGAAACAATCTGAGCCAGGAAATCGGCGGCCACATGCACATCAGCATCGCTCACGATTACAACTTCATGGCGGACGAGCCTTTCCAGCTGGATCAACGTGGACACCTTTGGGTTAGCGCCCAGGTTCTCGGGGCAGAGCACTAGGTGAGCGTCAGCGTTGGGGTGGTCGCGGATCAACTGACGCACTAGCTCGCAGACGGGATCTTCCCCCGATGCGACCCCGAACAGAATCTGTGTCGGCGCCGTGTAAGCCTGCGCCAGCCAGCTCTCCAGACATTTTTTAGTCTCGGAATCGACACCCTTCAGTGGCTTCAGCAGACTCACGCCTGGGGCAAAGGAGGAAGGAGGCATGTACGCATGCAGCGGAAAGCGCATCGCTGCAAACCATTGCCAGAGCGTCAAAAGGACGCTCAGAACCATCAAGCCAGCCAAGACCGAGGTCAGAAGCACGGCTGCTTCTAATCCGCAAAGGCTGCCGGGGCAAGGAGTTTTGAATTCAAGGCCCGAGCAGGTCCCTCAGGCGTTTCAACAATGTCCCTTGCTCGTTCACTACCAGGTCCGCCCCCGCGGCCTCCAGGTTTGGGGTGAGCAGCACTGTCTGGATTTTCAACTTCTCCCGCGCGATCCATTTCAAAATCCGCTCCGACTGTTCCGTCTCCCCAACCAGGATCATCGCATCAAACTCCGCCGCATTCGCCGCCAGCAGCCGGTTCACGTTCCCTAACTCTGGACAATGCACCGCGACATATCCGCCGGCTCTGCAAAGTCGTGCCAGCTCCTCACCCTGCTCCGCACGGCTCGCTGACACCAACAGGCACTTGCGTGGTTCCGGGAGAATCTCGGCTTCTGGCGCATCCAAATTAGCCTCCGCAAGCCATAACTCCACTCTTCCCCCGCCTTGGTCTCCCGAACCCAAAAAGACCGCCCCGCCGCTTTCCTCACAAAACTTGCGGACTAAAAAAAGACCAAGGCCTGTTCCCCTTCCCTGCGGCTTCGTGGAGAACCACGGTTCAAACACATCACGGTCGGGCGGAAAACCAGGGCCTGAATCCGCCACACCCACCCGCACCCACGGTCCAATCCCGAGCTTTCCCGCCGCCGCCGCACGGTCAGGTCCTTCCACGACTCTCTTAACCTCGACTGTCAACGTTCCGCCGTCCGGCATCGCTTCCAGCCCATTGGTTACCAACTGAAACAGGACCAGCCTCAGCTTCCAGGCATCCGCAAAGACCGCTAGACACCCCGCATCCACTTGTGATTTAACCGTCACGCGCCGTGGAACGGCCTTCTCCAACAAGCCCAATACTTCCGACACCATTTTTCCCACGTCACAAAAGCCCGGCTGTTCCGGGCCACTGCTGAGTAACTGGCTGAGTCGTCTTACCAGGTCGCTTGCGCGTTGACTCCCCTGTTTGAGAACAACGAGGGGCTGATGGAAAGCATGTTTTTCATCCGCCTGCGCCAACAGCAGGTCTCCCATGGAGATGATGGCGGTGAGGGCATTGTTGAAATCGTGTGCAAAACCCTGCGTCAGGCGGCATAAGATCTCCTTCCACGCTCCTGCTTCCAATCGCCTTTCGATCAAGGCTTCGGCGGTCTTGTCCATCCACAACCCTTCAAATCCCAACGCAGTGTGGTGCTTATCCAAAACCACCTTGCGGACTTCCTGAATTGTTTTCAGCTCCCCGGTGCGTGCATGCCAGAGCCTGAATCGGACGGTTCGGGGCTCTCCGGCTCCCTGGACAGCCTCGTAGCGCTCTCGGTCATCGGGGTGGATGGCGGAGAGCAGCTTGGAAGGTTCTGTGAGTAGATCCTTTTCCTCCAGCCCTAAAAGTCGGCTGGTTCCCCCTGCCACGCTTTCGACTTTTCCTTGCCGGTCTTGTCGAAAATACACTGCAGGCAAACCCTCGAGCAGGTCTTCCAGCGAGCTTTGAGGAGGTGCGACAGTCATAATGTTTACGAGGCGATCCTCGTGAACCCGGCAGCAGTGTCAACGAAAGTCTTTTCTGCTATCGAAAACCCACCTTTCCATGCATAATCTCTGGCATGACCTGCGATCAGGAGAAGCCGCGCATTTTGGTGGTGGATGACGACGAAATGGTCCGCTTCATCATACGTGCAGTGCTTGAGGCGGAAGGATACGATATCTCAGAGGCAGCAGATGGGGAGGAGGCACTCGCCAGGTTTCTCGGCTCGGGCGAGACCTTTCGCGTCGTCTTCATGGACCTGTTCATGCCGGGCATGGGCGGGCTTGAAGCTTGCGACCGCATCCGCCGGCAAGCCCCTGAGGTCAGGCTGGTTCTCCTCAGCGGCTCTCCAGAGCAACCCGAGGAGAGCCGCCAGCTCAAGGATGTGCGCTTTTTTCAGAAGCCATTTCAAAACGAGGAACTGGTCGCCCTGGTGGAAGAAGAATTGGCCGCCGGGAGAAAACCCTGTTAAAAACTCACGGACTGGTCCGAAGTTCGGGATCAATTGCTTCCAACCCCTGGATGACTGCGCCGCGTGTTACTTCCGCAGACGGTCGGCCAACAGGTTCGCTACTGCCCGGACGACCTTGCCTGAAGGATAATCAGGGTTGCGCAAAAGCCTTTTCGCACGAGTGACCTGCCAGGGGCGGGCCTCATCCCAGTTTGTCGGAGAGGTCGTTTTGTTGGGTGCCGAACTCCGGGTGTTCGTGCGTTTTCGTGTTGTTGTTTTGTTGTTCTTAATCAGCATACCGACATTCTTTCCGTGCAAGCACGGATCTATACATGGTGGAAAACTCGTGGTTCACCCTTAACATCGGCTCATGGGAAAAACTCTTTAGCAGAAAAACGAGAGAACCCAAGAACCTTTTTTGAGTCCCGGTTTTGGACTTTCACCCACCGAGGGCCGACCCCCAGCCCCAACCAGCCCTCATTTGGCAGCTACGCGACCAGTTCCACCCGCTTGTTCAAGAAGGCCAACCGGCTCAGATTCGCATCCAACACCGACTCCACTACCTTCAAGTGCCGCAATGCCAGGTCCAACATGGCTTGGGCGGTTTCTGCTCCCTCTTTGCTCGTTATGGATCCCTCCGTAGCCCCGCAAATCGCCGGATGGGACAGATCCAACCCCTCCATGATCAATTGGTTCCCCGCGTCCCCGGATTGCGCCACGATCCCTCCCTTGGCGAAGAGTGGTGCCCCGTTATAATTCGTGGCAATTATTTGGTGCACCGTGCAGGCATGGTGGTAAAAAGCCTGGCAGCGCTCCTTATCCACTTTGCCCTGCGCATTCGACTGGGCCAAATCGTGCATTTTCTCTAAGTGATCCCTGATTTTCGCCAGAAATGTCGCTCTGACTTGAAAAAAATCAGCGGCTTCGAGGCTGGCCAAGGGCAACTGGCCCGTGGGGGCACATTCCCCTCCAATTACGACCCTCTCGACGCCCGCAGGCCCACCGCTCTCAGAGGCCAGTCGGTGACCCGGCAGGTTCCCACTGATGTTTCCCGACCCTGTCAACCGATTGTAAGATTCAAACATAGCTTGCTCACTTTCAACGCTCTTGCTCAGGCTTCGTGCAAATCCGCCCAAAATACTATCTTTTCATCGGCTCAACTTAGGGGCAGGTTAAACTCCCGTTGGAATTTACAATTCTTTTGGGTGTCGGGGTTGCCTTGTCTTGTCGATGTGACAGTATAGTAACGATATAATTTGTACTGTTCGGCCGGGCCGAAAGGTGCGAAACTCAAAACGAAAGCATGAGATTTTTAACGCTTACCCTTTGCTGGCTAGCCGCTCTCTCCCTCACCGCCGCCGAAAACGGCACCAACGACCACGTCACAATTCGCACGCTGACCAATGCAGTTCCGCTGGTCAGCGGTGAGAACGACGGAAACATTTCCAAGGTCGTCTCCACGATCCTGGAACGTGGCCATTATCTGCGCCAGCCTTTCAATGATGAGATCTCAGCCAAATTCCTCGACCGCTACCTCGATTCTCTCGATAACCTTCACATTTATTTCATTCAGTCAGATCTCAAAGAGTTTGAGTCCTATCGCACTGCCTTGGATGACATGATTTTAAAGGAAGGCGATACCAGCCCTGCACGCACCATTTTCAAGCGGTTCCGCCAGCGCATTCAGCAGCAATACGACTACGTCAACGAGCTCCTCCAAAACGAGAAATTCAAGTTCGATACGGACGACAAATTCCTGCTCAACCGAAAGACTATGCCTCGTCCAAAGGATCTCGACGAAGCCAAGCGCCTTTGGCGCGAACGGCTCCGCTACGAGTACCTCGAGCAAAAACTCAATAAGGAAAAGCCCGAGGAAATCGTGAAGATCATTGGTCGTCGTTACACCCGCGTTCTCCGCGCCATCATGGAATACGACAACGACGACGTTCTGCAGATTTATCTCACCGCGCTTTCGCATGTATATGACCCTCACTCGGATTACATGGGGAAATCCGAGCTGGAAAACTTCTCCATTGGCATGAAGCTCTCCCTTTACGGAATTGGCGCCCTCCTTGCCTCCGAAGATGGATATTGCAAAATAAAGGAACTCAAGCCCGGCCCGGCTTTGCTCAGCAAGAAGATCAAACCGAACGATCGCATCGTAGCGGTAGCGCAGGGTAATGAACCCCCGGTTGATGTCGTCGACATGAAGCTGAACAAGGTTGTCGAGTTGATACGCGGCCCCAAAGGCACCGAGGTGCGCCTCACTATCATCCCCGCAGATGCTACCGACACTTCCGTGCGCAATGTGGTCACGCTCGTCCGGGCCGAGATTAAGCTCGAGGATCAGGAAGCCAAGGCCAAGCTGTATGAAGGTGATATCAACGGTAAGACCATCCGGTGGGGTGTTATCGATCTACCTTCCTTTTATGCGGCCTTTGAACTCGAAGGCCACAAGAGCGACGGCGAGCAGAAGAGCACCACGACCGATGTCGCCAAGCTCCTCAAAAAGCTCATGGAAGAAAACGTCTCCGGCGTCATCCTGGACCTTCGCCGAAATGGCGGCGGCTCCCTCGAGGAAGCTATCAATTTAACCGGGCTCTTCATCCCGGAGGGTCCTGTCGTTCAAGTGCGTGACTCGGATGGGCGCGTGATTGTAGACAAGGATCGCGACCCCGCCATGCTCTACAAGGGCCCTTTGATTGTGCTTACCAGCCGCTTCAGCGCTTCCGCCTCCGAGATTCTGGCCGGTGCCCTCCAGGATTATGATCGAGCGCTCATTGTCGGCGACTCTTCTACTCACGGCAAAGGAACCGTTCAGTCGCTCATTCAATTGAAACCCTACATGCGTCAGTTTGGCCTCGCTGCCAACCAGGACCCCGGGGCCTTGAAGGTCACTATCCGAAAATTTTATCGAGCTAGCGGAGCCTCCACCCAGCTCAAGGGCGTCACCCCGGATATCATTCTCCCGAGCGTTAACAACTTCCTGGAAGTAGGGGAATCCTCCCTTGAAAACCCGCTTCCCTGGGATACCATTCCAGCTGCGGCCTACGAGAAAGTCGGCGGGGTCGAAACGCAGGTTGATGAACTGAAACGTCGCTCAGACAAGCGTCTCAGCAAGGATAAGGACTTCAGCTACATCCGCGATGACATCGAGCGCTACAAGAAGAACCAGATCGAAAAAAGCGTTTCATTGAACGAAGCGACGCGGCTCAAAGAAAAACTGGAAGCCGACCAACGGGACAAGGCTCGGAAGAAGGAGCTGGCTTCCCGCCCCGAGCCAAAGGAGAAGATCTGGGACATCACGCTCAAAGTAGCCTCCGAACCTGGTCTGCCGGCCCCCATCGCGCGCACCAACCTTGTTAAAACCGCGCAAAACCATCCCGATCAACCGCCCGGGTTCAGGAAGAAATCGAACGACTCCAAGGTGGTCAAGAAACCCACGAAGTCGGAGGGCAAAGTTGTAAAGTCCGGCGACACCAATTCACTGAATCTTGCCGACAACAAAAGCAAATCCGGTGACGATGAAGAGGATGACACTGACAAGGCGCCCGCAGTGGATGCCACGCTGGATGAAACAACACGAATCCTTGGCGATTTCATAAGTCTCTCAGGCAGTACGAAGAAAGAGACTTTGGCAGGCACAACCTCCGCCCGGAAATAAATCCGAGCGACCCCTCAGTCGCCTGACTCCGACCATTTACGTTCTCGCACGAGCTCCTTTTAACGGGGAAAACCCCATGGAGCCTAGGCCCGTCCCCCAGTATTTTGGTGGGTCCGTTGAAGCGGACCAAACGAGCAACCAGAAAGTGAGAACGTATGGAAACTATCGAAAAAGTAATCGAGGTGGATGCACCCCTCAGCACGGTTTACAATCAGTGGACCCAATTTGAAGACTTTCCAAAATTCATGGAAGGCATCGAAGAAGTCCGGCAATTGGACGCTCGACGCCTCCATTGGAAAGCTGAAATCGGTGGCAAGCACAAAGAGTGGGATGCTGAAATCTTTGAACAGATCCCTGACCAACGGATTGCTTGGCGAAGCACAAGCGGTTCCCAGAACAGTGGGATGGTGAATTTCCAACCTGCCTCAGGTAATCACACCAAAGTCTGCCTGAAACTGAATTACGACCCGGAGGGCATGGTTGAGAACGTTGGCGACCTGCTCGGTGTTGTCGGACGAAGAGTCCAGGGCGACTTGGAACGCTTTAAGGATTTTATCCAAACGCGCCACCATGAAACAGGCGCATGGCGCGGAGAAATCCACGGTCGCGAAACCCTTCCTCCCCGGGACACCGTGCCCGACACACGGGATACTGAGGGCAGCACGCCCGGCGGCGCGTCTGGCACCAGCGGAGTATCCGGGGCGGTTTGAGGGTAACAAAGCGAACCCACTTGGCGCGTACATTTAATACTTATGCTTGGGGAAAATACCCCATACATGACAACCCAACCCCAAACCATAGTGAAATCACGATAACGGCCTTACACGCCTAACTTTACAAAATGGAAAATACTTCGAAGGAGAATATTATGGAACGATACGAACAGGAGAATGCCACGGCGGCACGTGCCGGCCAAGCTGTCCAATCCGGTTTAAATGACCTCGCCCAAAAAGGGCAGGAAACTGCCAACCGCCTTAGCAGTGCCCTGGCTACCGCAAAGACAAAAATTCAGGAAAGCACGACCGCGGGTGCGCGCGCTACGGATCGGGTTATCCGCGACCATCCGTACGAATCCATCGGGATCGCGTTTGGTCTGGGGGTCCTCATTGGGGTGCTGATCAATCGCAAGTAAATGCCCGCAGACACGCAATCAGCAGGACTCTTCCCTTCCCTCCGGAAACTACTTGATACCGGGCTTGGCGCGCTCCACAACCGGGTGGAGCTTTTCGCCGTGGAGCTCAAGGAGGAGAAGCAAAACATCCTCGAATTGGTGATATGCGTCGCGATTGCGCTGTTCTTCGGGATGATGGCTCTCGTTTTATTCACCGCCACTGTCATCCTCTTGTTTGAGGGCGCGGCCAGACTCTACGCGGTCGGAGCTTTTTTCATCCTTTATGTTATGGGCGGTCTAGCGGCTTGGTCTCGGGCCAAGGCGCGCATCAAAGAGAGCTCCCTTCCCTTTTCCGAAACGATCGGCGAGATGAGAAAGGATCGGCAATGGGTAGGGAATCTGAAATAACTCTGGCTGAGTACAAAAGACAGCTGCTCGAACGGAGTGGGATGCTCCGTGAGCGCGCTTCCAGCGACCTCCGGGAAATTGGGAAATCGTTTGCTTGGATCCCTCGCGCCAAGGTCACAGCTCGAAAAGCCATGCCGTTGGTTGCGCTGGGAATTCCTCTTATCGGCTTTTTCCTGGCCCGGAGAGCATTCAAATCCTCCCACGTGAGTGAGTCTCGCCCTCAGCCGAAACGTCGAGGACTTCTGGCTGCATTGCTAATGGGGATCCAAACCTACCACAAAGTCCGGCCCTTCGTTTCTGCCTTTGTCCAATCTCGGCAAACCAGCCGTCCCGCAACTCGTCCCTCCACTGCTCGCTTCGATCACCGTTAAAGCGCCCTGCCGGCCTTCGGTTAACGTGCCCCGCCGGAGCCGAACCGATTTCGCCCGGTCTGCGCTACCAGTTCCTACCAAGGCGCAGGAAAGCCTTGCGGCCCCCAACCTTTTCTCCCACCCAACTTTTACCGCCGAAGCCTCATCATGGGTTACTCACCCCATTGGCTGGGTAGGAAAACTATGGCAGGGAAATACAGTAGGTAAAGGAAAGGGCGGCCTTTTCGGCTGGCAATGCATATGAACAATTCCAAATTGATTGTGTTGGTGGAACCGCAACTCAAGGAAGTTCTCCTATTTGAATGGGCCATGAAGCGCCTGCACGTTAGGAATCCAGTTCGTGTGATGCAAAAAACCGACGAACTCCGCGACTATCTCCTCGGCGATGGACCTTACGGCAATCGGGAGCTTTTCCCCCTCCCTGCCGCCATCTTGCTCGATCTGGACCTTCCCGGAATGGAGTCGGCTAATTTTGTCTTTTGGCTTCGGAACGAGTCCAATTGTCCTGACATCCCGGTCATTGGAGTCAGCGACTTTGAGGTTTCACGCCGTGTGCAGGCTTTCTTCGATCTCGGTCTCACTTCCTTCTTTCAAAAGCGACTGAACCTGGAGGACACGCTCGAATGCTTGCGGCGCCTGGAATCCCTGGAGGATGTCCTGGAAACTGACCACCAGGAAGCACTGGCCCACTGAGTCGGGGACGTTATTAGTTGCCGGCAGGGCATCTTTTTGGGCGACCCGGCATTTGGCTGCAGCACCGGGAGGCCTCGGTTGCAAGGTGTCATTGTCTTCGAAGGTCGCTGCGGCTAATCTCGGGCCCGAATGAAACCTCGTTTGACGTTCCTCGGCTTTGGGATAACACTCCTCGCCGCCTTCATGCCCCCGTCATTAAATGCACGTACCGAGGCTGTGCGCCTAAGTGCGGAACAACTGCCTTCGAACCCAGCGTTGCAGGACCCCATGGTTCTGGACAATGGCAAACCCGTTTCTACCAAGAACGACTGGGTCAAAAAGCGCCGACCGGAGTTGCTGGCATCATTCCAGCATTACATGTACGGCACCATGCCGCCCGCTCCGAAGAGAATTGCGAGCACCATCGAACGCGTGGAAAAAGACTTCTTCGGCGGCAAGGCGACTAAGAAGGAGGTGACGATCACATACGGCCCGGCAAATCTGCCGCCAATCCATCTGCTGCTCGTCGTCCCTAATCATCGCAAAGGTCCTGCGCCGGCCTTTGTGGGCCTTAATTTCTGCGGGAATCACATGCTTATGTCCAATTCAACGGTGGCCCTTCCAACCGGCTGGATGCCTGCGAGCTGCCCGGGGTGCTCAAACAACGTGGCAACCGACTTCGGCCGGGGAAAGCAGACGGACGTCTGGGCTCTGGAGCAGTCCATCGATCGGGGCTACGCGGTGGCCACATTTTACAATGGGGACATCGAGCCGGATCGCCCCGACGCGCCCGAGGGAATCCGCGGCCAATACGCCAAAATGGGAAAGAGCTATGATTTCGGCGCGATCGCGGCGTGGGCATGGGGCCTTTCGCGAGCGATGGATTATCTCGCGACGGACAAGGATATCGATGCGAAACGAGTGGCGGTGGTCGGCCACTCGCGAAACGGGAAGTCGGCTATTGTGGCGGCCGCTTTCGATGAACGTTTTGCGCTGGCTATCCCGTTACAGGCCGGGTGCGGTGGTACGGCGCCGAGCCGGGGCAAGGTCGGCGAATCGGTCAAGCAAATCAATGACCGCTTCCCGCATTGGTTCAATGCCGAGTTCAAAAAGTTCAACGACTCCCCGGAAAAACTGCCCTTTGATCAGCACCTGCTGATCGCGCTTTGCGCGCCCCGGCCCGTGCTGCTGCCCAACGCCGCCCAGGACACCTGGGCCAATTGGGAAGGACAGTTTGAAATGCTTAAAGGCGCCGACAAGGTCTACCGGCTGTTTGGCGTCGAAGGTCTGGGGGCGGATAAGCTGCCTCCGTCCGAACATCTGCTCGACAGCCGCCTCGGCTACTACATTCGGCCCGGCAAACATTCCATGACTACCGGGGATTGGAAAATCTTTTTGGATTACGCGGACAGGTATTTGAAGAAATAGGGAGATGGAGGCAGCGGCGGCCGGTTCAATCGTGGTTCAAGGTTCGGTCCAGGAACTTGAGGACTTCCACAGGCAACTGCTCATGGAATCTCTCACGATCGAAACCTTCAGGGTCTGTTGAGGGCAGGAACTTCGTATTCCGCATGTGGGGTGGGAACGGGGTCAGGAAGCAGAAGTGCCCCGCATTCTCGATGACCCTGCACGTAACCTGCGATCGACCTGGAACGCGGTCCAATAGCAACTCGGCTTGTCCGCGCGCGGTGAACGCGTCATGCTCGGCGAGGAGCATCAGGATCGGCACGGTCACACTCTTCAACGAACCTTCCCGGCGGTACCAGGTCGTGACCGGCGCGAGCAGGACCAACGATCGCACTCGAGGATCCGGCACAACAGGCACTCGCTCCCAGGTTTCCGACCACGGCACCCCTCCAGCAACCGCCAGGGCCGTGTAACCGCCTATTGAATGGCCGATGATTCCGACCCGACTCGAATCGATTCGCTCGCCCAACTCGGAGTCGGCTGTTATGCGATCGATCAGGAGTCGGACATGCCGTGGGCGGTTGACCAGGTTCTCGTAAGTATTGGCCAGGCTGTTGTCATTCCGGTTGTTTCCCGGGTGGTCGAGCAACGCCACCACATAGCCATTCTTCACCAGATGCGTGGCAATACTTCGATACAGGAGGTGCGAACCACCCGTCCCATGCGAAACAACGATGAGGGGATATTGCCCCTCAGACACCTCCGCATCAGGGCTTACCTCGATTATGTAAGGCCCGAAAGAGGTGGGTTTGGAAGGAGTCAACGCTGGGTACAAAACGAGGGCGGAAAATGATATCCTTTTCTCAACATCCAGCACCTGCAGTTGGCGGCTGCCTACGAACATACGCCCTCACTCCCACGCGCTGCCAACCGTTTCAACTGCCAGCGCACCGTTTCGCTGGGCTGCCACTCCTCCCAACGCCCCATTTTTTGAAGCACCTCCGGGTTCGCAAGCGATTCCGGAAGTCCGCCGGTGCAAACGCGCGCTGCCTCGCGTGCGGCGGTTTTCTGAAGCTGAACCTGTGATTCCTCCGAGTACCAGGCCACGTGGTCGGAAACCACTACTCGCGGATGGCTGCGATAGCGCGAATTCGATGAGAGCGGTTCTTCCTCGAACACATCCAAACCAGCCGCCGCCACTCGGCTGCTGTCCAATGCGCCGAGCAAGGCATTCAAATCGATGAGAGGTCCGCGCGCCGTGTTGACCAGCATTACGCCGGGCTTCATCCAGGACAGGCTCTGCTCGTTAACCAGATGTCGGGTCTCCGGCAGCAGTGGCACATGCAAGGAAATGAAATCCGATTCCCGGCACAGGGTTTGAAAGTCCACAAGGGCAACATTGAGTGCTCGCGCTTTCTCCGGATCCACAAAAGGATCGGCGGCCAGCACGCGCATTCCCCAGCCCGCCAGTTTGCGGGCCATCCCCTGCCCGATGTTCCCAAGGCCCACCAGGCCGAGGGTCTTTCCTTCCATCCGGTACATCGGCTGACCTCGCTGCACATCCCAGGCTCCCGCTTCCATTTTCTTATGCGTGACGACCACCTGGCGGACACACGCCAGGAGCAACGCGAAGGAGTGGGCGGTCACCTCGTCCACACAATAGACAGGCACATGTCCCACGATAATGCCCGCGTCGGTGGCGGCGGCTGTGTCCACGTTGTCGGTGCCCACGCCGTAGCGGACGATGACCCGGCATTTGCGGAAGCGCTGGATGATCTCACGCGTCATTTCCTGGCGCCGGCAGAGCACTGCTTCCGCGGTTTCGCAGAGGCGCAGGGCCTCCGACCGGGGCAAGGCCTCGGCGTAGACAAGCTCTCCGCCCGCGGCTTCGATAATTTGCCGCTCGTACTCGGTCGAAGAGTATCCGTGCTCGATCAGGACCGCTTTAAATAGTGGCATTCGCTAGATTGAGCCCCATCCCCGGCGCAGGGTAAATCAGAATTATCTGGCCATTTGGCAGGCGGTGAAGCAAACAAGTTGGATGAACATCGCACCAATTCTTATGGCGCTCTCACTGGGTTGCACTTTGCCGGCCTTCGCTGCCGACTCCGCAACGCCAGGCAAACCGGTGCTGCTTTACAGCCGGTATTTCAATGCAGAGGGCGAAGCTCGTTACCAGCCCGATGGCACCTACAAGGCGTTTTTGGAAAAGATCAAAACCGACTTTGATGTCGTGACGCACAACAAACCGCTCACGGAAGCAGCATTGCGAGGCGTGGCAGTGTTACTCGTCGCCAACCCCAGTGACAAGGCATTTAAGACCGGGCCTGCACCTCATCACTTCTCGGAAAACGATGCCACCATCCTGAGGCAATATGTCGAACGTGGCGGCGGCTTTATCATCATGGGCAACCAGGAAAATCATAACCTGGAGGTGGAAGATACGAACAAATTACTCGGCCAGTTTGGTTTGCAATTCACGAACCTCTACACAGATGCCAAAAAGCTGCTCCTGCCGAAAGATAACCCCCTGCTGCCGGGGCTCACCTGGGCCTATTATACTGGGAACCTCGTTCAGATCGACGGCGGACATCCCGCCCATCCACGCGCGCTGGTGCAAAACGATCTGCGGCAAAAACCGGAAAAAGGGACCCGGGATCAGGCGGGAGCGTTGCTCGCTGTCTCGGAGCCGGGAAAAGGCCGGGTGGCCGTGGTCACCGACGCCGGATGGCTCACAGAGACCGCGCTGGACGGTCGCGGCATTGGCAACGTAGCAATCAAGGAACACGACAACCTGGAGATCTTCCTGCGGTTGGCGAAATGGGTCAGCCATCGCACTCAGAAATAGCACCGTGAAGCCGGCGGTCGGGCTCCCAGCAAATGAGGGAATGTGAGAGATCAAGGCGGGGCGGCAGCGCCGCCCTACCTACATGCGTGGCTCCGGCCGCGATCCCCGTTATTTTCGTTTCGTAAGTTCAGCGACCAACTTGTCCGCACGGTAGACCTTGCGGAGGGCTTCGAGAATGCCACGTGAATCGACTGAGACTGCGCGCGCCTGCTCGTCGGAGTAGATGAAATCCAGAACCAGCGACTGGATGTTGCCGTCGAAGATAATTCCGACCAGCTCACCATTTCGATCGATCGTGGGACTCCCGGAGTTGCCTCCAATGATATCCGCGGTGGATACAAAGTTAAACGGCGTCTTAAGATCGAGACGCGACTTGCGTTCCACCCAGATTTTCGGCAGGTCAAACGGCGGACGATTCTCCTGTTCCGCGGAGCGCTCATACAAGCCCGCCATTGTGGTATGGGGAGGGACCTTCTTGCCCCCTTCCTGATAGCCGGTCACCGTTCCAAAAGCCAAGCGCAGGGTGAAAGTTGCATCGGGATAGTTGCTGGTGCCCTCGAGCGCGAACCGGGCTTTGGCGATCTTGGCATGGGCTTGTTGCTTCACTTCACCCTGGGTCTCGACAATTTTACGCACATCACGGGCCTGGGCATCGATCAGCCGTGCCAGGGCGATCATCGGATCCTGATTGGCCTCGAGCGCTTGCTTGCCGCCTTCGTAGAGATTCTTCCGGGTGCCGACGTCATTGACCTTCGTGCCATGTACCAGGTCGCTCGCGCGTTGGCGCGGTGACTTGCCAGCAAGAATCTGCTGCACCGTCTGATTGTTTGCGCCCAGTTCCTCAGCCAGGTGGGTGAGCGAGTCGGCGAGTTGCAGCTCCTCAAGATCGTCGTAGATGGGCTTGTCCGAAAAGAGCGCCAGCTCGAGCGATTCGCGGCCAGCCTCGTTGAACTCACGCAGGCGTTCTCCATTCGCTTTGGGCCGCTCCTCCGCCGCGCGCAACAGCGTCCGTGCGATGCCGAAGAGCTCGCTGTTAAAGGCGGTGCCCCGCTCCAGCAAGTTGTAGATTGGGGCACTCTCGGCGATCAGCTTTTGGGACTCGGCGATCCGCTCCCAGGCGCCGCGCGCATCCTTCAGGTCATCCCGGGACGCAACCGCCTCGCGCAACTTCTTTTCGTCGGCGGCCTTCCTGGCCATTACACTGGGGTCGAGCAGGCCGGCGAGTTCGCCATTGAGAGCCTTGCGGCTGTTTTGGACGCCAAAGAGATCGTCTTTGGCGCGCCGGGCATTTTCCTTGCTCCGCCCGCTGAACGCAGTGAGGAGAACATCCAGGCGATAGAGCCGCTGGAGTCCTTTCGGCAGCCGATAATCCCGCGTGTATTCGAGCTCCGTCATGGTGAGGAGTCGGCTTGTTCTGCCGGGATGGCCAGAGACGAACACCAGATCATCCGGAGCCGTGCCTTTCTCACTCCATTTCAGATAATGCTCCACCTTGGCGGGCTTGCCGTTCTCGTAAGCGCGGAAGAAGCAAATATCGAGGTCGAAGCGGGGATACTCAAAATTATCCGGGTCGCCGCCGAAAAAAGCGATTTGCTGCTCGGGCGCGAACACCAACCGCACGTCCGTGTAACGTTTGAAGCGATACAGATGATACAATCCGCCCTGGTAAAGGGTAACCACATCGCTGCGCAGGCCAGTTTTGTCCTTCGACTCCTTCTCGATCTCGGCCATCACGGAGCGCCGCGCCTTGAACGATTCCTCGTCCGAGAGGCCGGGCTTGACCGCGGCATTCACGCGGGCGGTAACGTCCTCGATGCTCATGAGCACATTCAGCTCGAGGTCCTTGGCAGGGATTTCATCCTGGAGGGTCTTCGCGCTGAAGCCGACTTTCAGATAATCGTGTTCCTTCGTGCTGACCTTTTGCAGGGTATCGGCCCCGACATGATGGTTGGACATCACCAATCCGTCCTCGGAGACGAATGATCCCGAGCCGCCGCTGTTGAAGCGGACTGAGGACTTCTGCACGTGGTCGAGCCAGGCATCGGTGACGTCGAACTTGTGCTTTTCCTTGAGGAGTTTGCGTGGCGGGTCGTTGAAGAGCCACATCCCTTCATCCGCCAAAGCTGTCGTCCGCGGAGAACCGACGAGGCAGGTGAGTCCCAAAGCCAAAAGCGATCGTTGCGTATTCATGTATGTTCTTAATCCTGGGAGACAATATGCAGGGTTCCGGCGAGAGGAGCAATAGCATCATTACCCGTCGAACGGAAGGGTTCCAATGACGAAATCAGGATCACAGGTGTTGAGACTTACCACCGATGGACAGCGACAGGAATGGGAGACTGCGGAATACGATGAAGACGCCCGAGCAAAGTTTCCGGGCTGAACGCGCGTGGTGCCAGCGAGTAGCGTTGACACGACAATGTGCGTAAGAATAGTTTGAACTTGTTGAGCATAAATAGGCTGCAAATCAGCCGAATTGCAGGCACCTGGCCTATGGGATATGACCTACACATTGTCCGGACGAAAGACTGGACTGAAGCCGCGAGTGCGCCCATCACAAAGCAGGAGGTGGACGCGTTGATCAGGGCAGACTCAGAGTTGAGTTGGTCCAGCACCGACTACGTTGACATGGAAGACGAGGCTGGTGTTTCAACGCGTTACTACATGATCGCGTGGCAGGGCGAGCCTTGCTTTTGGTGGTTTCGAGACCAGATTCAGTGTTCAGGCCCCAACGAGGCACAGGTAGCGAAGCTTGTGCAGATGGCACGCGCCCTCAAAGCGCATGCTGTCGGGGATGATGGCGAGATCCATCCACTTGAGCAGGCCGAACCACCCTCGACTTTATCCTCGACGAACGCCGCTCGGAGGCCTTGGTGGAAATTCTGGTAGCATGACCACGATGCCTCAATGCGCGAGACGTCAGAACAACCTGCGAGACGTTCCACCGTGTCGAGGCCCGAACGGCAAGGCCTTCCGCACAGGCACCTCGGCGAGCTTGCAAACGGAACCACAAATCAACTGTCCCGTCGGCTTCGCGAAAATGCTTGGCCTGGAGCCGGGCAACGCACCACCATGAAAATAAAACATCGCATTTTTACGACCAGCTTTGCGAGCGTTTACCCCTACTATGTCGCGAAGGCAGAGAAAAAAGGTCGGAAAAGGGCAGAAGTGGATGCCATTATTTGCTGGCTGACAGGCTACAGCCAGCGGCAGTTAGAAGGACAATTGAAAAAGCAGAAAGACTTTGAAACCTTCTTCAAGGAAGCTCCCAAGCTGAATCCTTTACGAACTTTGATCAAAGGTGTGGTTTGCGGCGTCCGAGTGGAGAATGTTCAGGAGCCGACAATGCGAGAAATACGCTATCTGGATAAATTGGTCGATGAGTTGGCAAAAGGGAAGTTGATGGAAAAGATTTTGAGGACCAAACCGGCTTAGTGGCGTTCTTGGACATGGCATCCGGAGATTCGAAGATAGCGCGGCCTGATGCGCTGCAGAACGAGTGGCGGTTTCAGTTCCGCTGGGACCTTGCCTCACGCTAAGGACGCGAAGGATTGTGGCCGAGGCATAATCCCTGCCCCGCTGCGGCGAGTGAACGCGATAGCAAGCAGAGGTGATCCAGATTCGAAGCCAAGGGGGTTCCATGATCTCGCCCCTCCGCTCAAAGCAAAATCGAATGTGCGGGTGCCGGGATCTATGAAGATGGCATTCCAACGTTCCCGACGGGATTTCGGAGATCACCGTCCCGCGCGGCCACGGAGGACCTGAGCGGAGCGCGGGTGATGCGTTTCGCAGGCCATTAAATGATGAAATGCTCGATAGAGCCGGAGGCTGCAATCTCTTTTGCGAAGTCAGTGCACATGAAGGTTGGGTCAGGGGTGATGCCGACCCTGCCGAGGTCAAGCCGGTCAGCGTCCCAGCAGGTGGCAATGGTCGGGTCAGCATGGTGCTGTCCATCGGTGTGCCAGTTGCACGCGTAGTGCAGAAGCTCGAAGCGTTCGTCGGGCAGATGGTAAGCGGTGCCGCGAAGCACGAAGGCATAGGCTGCGCCACGTGCTCCGTGGCCGGCGTCCTGGCCATCGTGTTCACGGCAGCTGTCATGGAAGATGGCGAAGAGGCGAACAACCCTAATGTCGGCTCCGCTACGTGGTGCGAGCAAGAGCCCGTTGCGCTCAACACGCCGCCAATGGTCAGTGGCGTGAAGCGAATAGCCAGGCGAATGGAACTGATCAGAGACGAGCTTCCAGAGGTTGTCAAAATCGGTGTTCAATGACATCCCTAGAGATTTGGGGCGGCGGCGCCAACGAAAGGGCGAACGGCTTTTGCCGCTTCGCCCCGGTGATGATCAACGGCTGATTTAATCGCCAGATTTTAGGAAAGCCAGGATCTGCTTTTCTTCCCGGCCGGTGAGGTTTGCCCGAATCCGCATGTGCAGCATGGCCACTTCCCATTGCGCGTCGCTATAGGTGGTGGAGGGTTTGCTGTTGTGGCATCGAATGCAGTTCTGCGCCCAGAGCCGCGAACCATTGGCCTCGGGTTCCGCGGAGGCGGTCGCGGTTTTGTGGGCTGACATGGTATCGCAGCCGGTTAATACCAGGCCGGCGGCAGTCGTTGCCGCCATGGCTACATTACGGAAAAGATTTTTCATGGTGTTACCTTTTTTTAGAAGCCGGTGGCAAATTGGATCAGCCAGGCGTTCTGGTCGCTGCCGCCGTGCTGCTCGTCAAACTGGTAAGCAGCTTTAATCACGGTGGATGGGCCCAACCAGTAATTCAGGCCGACGGTGCAGCGGGTTTCATCGATCGCCACAGGGGTGCGGGACTGATTGAACATGTCATACCGAAACACCGGCTCGAATTTCGAGAGCCAGGTCGGGTGAAGCTTCGTGGGCCGATAAGCCACCTGGGCATATCCGCCATGCCGGTTGTTGTTGAATGGCCCGACGCTCGGGTCGTAAGCGAAATCCTGCACGTGAGACCAGACCCACTGAGCATTGAGGCGCAGCAGTCCGCGGAGCATTTCGGAGTCCTGCACGTAGCTCAGATCGACGGATTGAAGCAAGGCCTGCACGTCCGACCCTTTCGGGCCGACCTGGGAAACCATGAACCCGTAGCCGACTTCAAAAGCCGGGATTGGCTGGAACCCGAGGTGGGCTCCGGCGGCGATGTGGCCGCCCGTATTGTCGAAGTTATCGAAGGTAAGCGTGCCGACGCCGGCGGGATCCGAGATGTCAGTATTCAACTCGGGCGCATTGCCAGCGAACACGGAGTAATTGAATTTAGTGGGCCCGACCGGGATTCCCCCGCGCACCTGTGCCCCGACGAACGTCTCGGGGAGCAACCCGTCATACACGGCCAAGGGTTTGTCCGGAAGGCGATTGACCCAGGCCATGTGATAACGCTCCACGAAAGAATTCATGGGGTTCAGAAATTTGCCAGCCCCGAATGTCATGTAATCGTTCGCCACATACGATATCTGGGCCAGTTCCAGCGCCGTGGAGGTGTCGTGGCCCTCGAGCTCCATCTCGATTTCCCCCTCGAAGAAAATTCGGTCACTGAGCTTCCATAAAAAAATCGGATTAAAGGTGGCCGAGAAGAGCTTGTCCTCTCCGTGGCGCGCCGTGAAACCGGCGGAGCCGTAGCCGGTCATGAGAAATTTATCAGTGCCGGGGAAAGAAAGCTTCGCCATGTCACGCGCTTCCATCACTTGACGGGCTAGGTCGCCCGAAGCGGCTGTAAACGCTGGGGGATTTGTGGAGGCGGTGCCCGGCACGCTGACAGCGGGCGCAGGGATCGCTCCTTTCTGCATCAGGTCCTGCATCTGGGCTTTAAAGGCCCGCATTTCCTTCATCTCCTCCTGAAGTTTCTCGTTCTCGCGCGAGAGCTTCAGGTACTCTTCTTTGGAAACATATTTGTCGCTCGACGCTGCATCCTGGCCGTAAGAAAGGCAGGAAAGCATGGACAAGGTGCCGGCGGTCGAAACCGCTAGGATTTTTCTCATGATTTTGGGTTGTTGGGGGTTATTTTCCGGCGCTCTTCGATGTCAGGCTGCGGATATAATTCACGAGATGCCATCGTTGTTCGTCAGAAAGCTTTGTCTGGTAGCCAGGCATCGGCTTGTTGCCATGCGTGATCTTCCAGAAAATTTCGCCATCTGCCTGGGAACTGACTCGAGGATGGCTGAAATCCGGAGCTGGCTTGTCCAGGTCCGATGCTCCAGGGCCGTCGCCGCGGCCTTTGATGCCGTGGCAATCCAAGCACCGCTGGTCATAGACTTTTTTGCCTTGGACGGCGGATGCTGGATCTCGGGGAAAAGGATTCTGTAGGCCTCTGCTTACAGGAGGGGCGACCCAAGAGTCTTTAGCTGCAAGCTCGAGCGTGAAAAGAAAAAGGATACAACCAGACGCGCAGGCCGATAAGGCCCGAAACCGAAACATCATATTTATTTAAAGATCACGCGCGCAGTATTAGTAGCACAAAAGAAGAAATCGTCAAATTCCTCCGACACCTAAGCCAGAGATTTTTGACAGTAGGCTTTTGATACGTCGAAATACGCACATGATTGCTCTTCTCTCTACCTTCGGCGGCCGAAGTAAAATCCACCACCGCTGAGCAGGAGCACGACGACCACGATAATTAAAAGTGTTTCGGTTGACATGCCTCACGTTAGGCGCGGATGAGAATTACGGCCATGGGATGTCCAGCCTAGGAGGGCAACCGATTGTGCATTGGCAGCTGCAACCTTCCGCCTACAGGTGGGAGAAACTAGCTTTTATTTGCTTCAGGACCGGCAGACCACGCCTGCACAATCATGGCATCGGTCTCGTTGAGGAGGGGCCGTTCATCGAACCCGCCTAAAATGTTCCAACGCGAAAAGCCAGACAGGCGCAGTAGGAGTTCCATCTCGCTTTTATAGATCCACCGACAAGCGGTTCGGGAGGGATGCGTGGAGATGACAGTGCCCTGGGGGTCGAGGATTTCAATCTCGTTGAAGGAAGATTGGATCTGGTTTACACGGTCAAAGGTGCGGGTATCCCAGAGACGCACGGGCAAGCCGGTGCGGGGATGGGGTGTCTCCATTTCCATTTCCCGGGTGCCTTGAGGGGCACCGATCCAGGCCAAGCCGGGAAAAGCGGTATCGAAGACAAGCTGGCCGCCGGGCAGGAGATGTTCCCGGCAGGTGCGAAGGGTGGCGAGCTGATCTTCGGTGGTCAGGTTATGCACGAAGGCGTTGAAGGTGATCATGATGAGCGCAAAGCGCCGCGACAGCCGAAACGTGGCCATGCCAGCCTGATGGAGTTTCGGTTCGAAACCGAGCGCTGACGCTTTCTGCCGCAGCCGCGCGAGCATTCCTGGGAACAGGTCCACCCCTTCGATGTCCAGGCCCTCCTTCAGGCAGGGCAACGTGATCCGCCCTGTCCCGCAGGCCACATCGAGAATGGGCCCCTCAGCTTTCCGAGCCAAAGCGAGGTAGAAATCCAGCCCGTAATCGAGCTTCTCGAAAAAGATGTCGTAGAGGTCACCATCGTCAAAGGGTGTCGCATCAGTTGAATGGTGAGAGTTCATGATCTTCCTGAGTAAAGAATTCTTCGACTTCCCGGGCAAGATGATTTGGATTTACTACCTGTCCACTTCACCCAAGACAATGTCCACACTGCCGAGGATGACAACTGCGTCCGCCACGGATTGGCCCAGGCACATATCCTCGAGGATGGTTAGGTTGATCAGGCTTGGGGGGCGCACACGGTAGCGGTACGGATTGGGGCTGCCGTCGCTGATGAGGTAAAATCCCAGCTCGCCCTTGGGTCCTTCGATGCGGCCGTAAGATTCACCGGCTTTGGGTCGGAAACCGCGCAGCTTTGCCTTGGGATCGATAATGGGTCCGGCGGGGATGTCCCGGAGAGCAGGTTCGAGAATTTTGAGCGATTCTCGCATCTCCAGCACACGGACCATGTAACGATCGTAAACGTCCCCATGATCGCCCAACGGGACGCGGAAGGAAAAACGGTCGTAAAGGCCATACTTGTCCACTTTGCGGAGGTCGTAGTTCACGCCGCTGGCCCTGAGCATGGGCCCGGTGACGCTGGCGTTGATGGCCAATTCGGAAGGCAGGACACCGATCTTTTGCGTCCGGGCCATCAGGATCTCATTGGTGGAGAGCAGGTTCTCGAACTCGTCCAGGAACCTGGGATAATTCGCCACCACCTTCCTGGCTTCTTCGAGCCAGCCGGCCGGAAGATCCACGCGGCAACCGCCGAACCGCATGTAATTGCACATCATGCGCGCTCCCGTGAGCGACTCAAAGAGATCGAGGATCTTCTCCCGTTCGCGAAAGGCATACATGAGCGGGGTGCCCAGCGCGCCCATGTCCTGGAGCAGGAACCCGCAAAGGCAGGTGTGATTTACCAGGCGAGTGAGTTCGGCGGTGATGATCCGGATGTACTCAGCCCGTTCCGGGACTTGCAGGCCAGCCAACCGTTCCACGGAGAGAGCGTAGGCCCAGTTGTTGGTGAGCGAGCAAAGATAATCCAGCCGATCCGTGTAAGGCATGGCCGAGAGATAGGAGGCATTCTCCGCGATCTTCTCATGGTTGCGGTGCAGGTAGCCGAACACGGGCTTGAGCCTGACTACCGTTTCGCCATCCAGCACCACGTCCATGCGGAAGACCCCATGCGTGGAAGGATGATGGGGCCCCATGGCCACTTCCAGCAATTCGCCGCCGAGATCGCTGCCCGGCGGGGCAGCTTTGGGCAGCACTTGATATTGCTTTGCGGGGGCTTCGAATGATTCCAACGGAGTCATGCTTCTTCTTAAACGCTTCCGACCGAACCTTCGTCCGGGCATTGCGGGGCAAGGGTAGCATATAGCCAAAGTCCTTGTCGAACCGTTCCGATCAATTCATTCGAGGGCCCGATCGATCGCATGGGCGGCGCTGATCAAACCCAGGTGAGTAAAGGCCTGCGGAAAGTTCCCGAGATGTTCCCCCTGCGCGCCCAGTTCCTCGGAGTAGAGTCCCACGTGGTTCGCATAGCCCAGCATCTTTTCGAAAATAAACCGGGCCTTAAGGGGATCGCCTGCCTTCGCCAGGCATTCTGCGAACCAAAATGTGCAGACACTAAAGGTGCCTTCCTTCCCCGGGAGACCATCCGGCGCCGCCGCCCCGGTGCGATAGCGGTGCACGAGCGAGTCCTCCACCAGTTCCCGGTCGATACGCTGCAGCGTGGAAAGCCACCTAGGATCGGTCGGCGAAATGAATTTTACCAACGGCATCAGGAGACAGGAAGCATCGAGGGTAGCTGCGCCCCGATATTGCATGAAGGCCTTCTTTTCCGGGTTCCAAAAGCTCTCGAAGATATCGGTATAAATCTCATCCCGAGTGGTGATCCAATTGGCCAGTGGGGCGGGAAAGGAACGTTTGCGCGCAAGACGCACGCCGCGATCGATCGCCACCCAGCACATCAACCGTGAGTAGAGGAATTCCTGGCGACCGCCCCGCACCTCCCAGATCCCTTCGTCTGGCTGACGCCAATTGGCACACACCCAGTCGATCAACCGCAGCAGGTTCCTCCACAGGTCGTGGCTTATGGGTAACACCCATTTGTCATATAGATAAACCGAATCCATGAGCTCACCATGGATGTCCAGTTGCAATTGGTTATAAGCGCCGTTCCCAATCCGGACAGGTGCGGAACCGCGATAGCCGCGCAGGTGCGGGAGCGTCTCCTCCGGCAATTCGTGCCGGCCGTCGATGCCGTACATGATCTGGAGTGAGCCGTCCGGCTTGAGTTCCTCGCAGCGTTGCTCAATCCAATTGATGAAGGCGCCGGCCTCCTCGGTGTAGCCCAAACGGAGCAAGGCGTAGAGGGTAAAGGATGCATCGCGCACCCAGGTATAGCGGTAATCCCAATTCCGTTCCCCGCCCACCAGTTCGGGCAGCCCAAATGTCGGGGAGGCCACTAATGAGCCATGCTCCTGAGAGACGAGCAGCTTCAGCGTGAGCGCCGAACGATGCACCGTCTCGCGCCAACGGCCCTGGTAACGGCAATGGCCGATCCAGTTCCGCCAGAAGGTGAGCGTGTGCTTAAAAACGTCCGGCACGTACCGCTCCGCCATGCACGGCGAATCCTGGGTGCTCTCCTCCAGGATAAAGAAAACCGACTCATCGGGCTGGAGCGTGAACGTGGCCACGGCGGAGCCGTTTTCGATCGTCATCGGCACGCAACTGCACAGGCGCAAAGTGAGGAGATGCGGGGCTTCGGCAGCGAAGAATACCTGGCGACCTTTCGGTGTGCAGGTGTGCCGCGCCCGCCCGTAATCGAAGCGGGGCGCGCAGACCATTCGGATTCGGATCTGGCCGCGCACGCTCTTGACCCGGCGAATGAGTTTGTGCGCAGAAGCTGGGTCGTCGACGGGCATGAAGTCCGAAATCTCCACCACCCCGTCCGTGGCCAGGAAACGGGTGAGAAGAATATTCGAGTCTGGAAGATACAGCTGCTTCCTTTTCGCGGAGTTCAGTTCCGGGGCGATCTTAAAATGCCCACCGCGCTCGGGATCGAGCAGGGCGGCAAAAATGCTCGGCGAGTCGAACCGAGGGAAGCACATGAAATCGATTGAACCATCCAAAGCCACCAGGGCTACGGTATGCAGGTCGCCGATGATGGCGTGATTCTCGATCGGTTCTGGAAAGGTCACATCTGCAGCACCCGCTTTCCCCCGGCGTGACTGTGCTGACTCAGCGCCTGGGCCATTGGGTCCTCGGGCAGAAGCAGCACTGTCTCGATGTTCATTGGCACAATATGGTCCTTCGGTTGTTTAAGCCTGATCCATCGCCAGTCTAATCGAGAACGAACCCCTTCCTTTCGCAATAGGGCGCGGACCCTATGGGCGATTCGGAGGCATTCCCATCCGGAACTCAGCGGAGCACATGCGCGCATCCCGTTCGTCAAAAACCTGCGGTCGATCCTTCACCTGGTCCAGCCCCATCAGGCTCAGGAGGTAACCATCCATCCAGGTGCCGCGCGGAGGGTGACCGTGGTAAGCGGAGTCCACTGGCAGATCGAGCGTAAAACCGGCCAAGGGCTTCTTCGTGGAGTCCCTGGCTTTATCCGAGGCGTTGGATGATTCGGTCATAAAGGTCCACAGTGCCAAACTGAGTTGCCAAACTCCGAAACGCTTCGGATCGGACATCCGTCCTGGCGCTTCGAAGCAACGCTATGACATCGCCAAAGTCCTTATCGAAGCGCTCCGCCGGCCCGTGCTTCAGGGTGTGGAGCTTGAGGGCCACGAGATGTTCACGGCTCGGGATGCGGGTTTTAATCCCCAGTAACTCCACGGCGCTCGCGTCCGCAGCCAGGGTATCGAAGGTGGCGCTGTTGACCAGCATCAGGTCCACGCGCCAGGGAACTCCGTAGGGCGGAGAGAACTGGAGGAAATTTTTGCCGTCACGGTGGGATTTGAACCCTTCGCCGTGGAGCAGTTCAGTCCATTTAGACTTGTCCTCCACCCGCACGAGAAAATCCACATCCAGGGTGGCCCGAGGCTCGCAGTAATAATTCAAGGCATGCCCACCAATAACGAGGTAGGCCAATGACTGTTGGGTCGCCTTTTCGTTGATCAGGCTTACAGGAAACACGAAGGGAGGCTAATCGGAACCGCGGGGCGGAGCCAAGTCTATTTGAGGTTGGAGAGGGGAGCGGCACGAACGCGCGTCGGCTCCACGCCTGGTGGGATCTGGCGCCTGTTTCCCTTTCCGCCACTCGCAAGGTCCAGTGGCGACGCCCTCTCACCGATAGTGACTTGAATAGCGGATAGGGGAAACCTATTGCTGTTCCTTCACGGTCCTTTTCGAGGAGCGGGTTCCCGCCTATACTCACCTCCGCATGTCGGAAATTGTGGATGTATTTGTGGGGTTGCTGATCGCTGTAGCGGGCCTTGCTTTGCTGGCGAAACGGTTGAGGATCGCTTACCCGATTTTGCTCGTGTTCGGCGGGCTGGTGCTCGGCCTACTCCCAGGCTTGCCGCACGTGGACCTGACTCCGGAGTTCATCTTCCTCTGCTTCCTGCCGCCACTCCTATTTCCTGCGGCGCTCTTCACGCCCTGGCGGGACTTTCGATCCAACCTTCGACCCATCCTCCTGTTGGCGGTGGGCCTGGTTTTGCTCACGACCGTCGCCGTGGGATATCTGGCGCACTACTTTATGGACCTGCCGCTGGCGGCAGGTTTTGTTTTGGGCGCGATTATCTCGCCGCCGGATGCGATTGCGGCCACGGCTATCGCCGAGCGGTTGAGCGTGCCACGGCGAATCGTGGCGATTCTGGAAGGAGAAAGCCTTGTCAACGACGCCACGGCCCTGGTGGCGTATCGCCTCGGAGTCATCGCGGTTTCCACGGGATCATTCTCGCTGGCGCATGCCAGCAGCCAGTTCTTCATTGTCGCCGCCGGCGGCATTCTCATCGGGCTGGCCATAGGTTGGCTCGCTTCGTTGTTCCACCAACGCGTGGACGATGCGCCGGTGGAAATAACCGTATCGCTGCTCACGCCCTTTGCCGCCTACATCGGGGCGGAGCGGCTGGGGGTTTCAGGCGTGCTGGCGGTCGTGACGGCGGGCCTATTCCTGGGATGGCGCGCTCCCGAGATCACGACTTCCACCACCCGCCTGCAGGGAGGGCCATTTTGGAACATGATCGAGTTCCTGTTGAATGGGTTCGTCTTCATCCTGATCGGGTTAAAGTTGCCTGATGCCGTTCGAGCGTTGTCCGGGCACCCGATCGGCCCGCTTGTCTGGTATGCCATCCTGATCAGCCTGGCGGTGATTTTGATCCGAATTCTTTGGGTGTTTCCCGCGACCTACCTGCCGCGGTTGCTGTCTAAGCGGATCCGCACTGAGGACCCCGCGCCATCCTGGCGCCACGTTACCATCGTGGCGTGGACCGGAATGCGCGGGGTGGTTTCTCTCGCAGCGGCGCTGGCCTTGCCTCTCACCATGCAGAATGGCAAAGCCTTTCCCGGAAGGGACATGATCCTCTTTCTCACCTTTGTGGTCATTCTGGCGACGCTCGTGCTGCAAGGCTTGAGCCTCCCGGTTTTGATCCGGTGGCTCGGAGTCGAGGATGACAAATCGGCGGATCGGGAGGAGCGAGAGGCCCGGCTGAAGGCGAATCGGGATGCGCTGAAGCGGCTTCAGGAGATAACGGAACCCACGCCCGCGAAGCAGGATGCCTTGCAACGGCTCCGGATCGAGTATGAGGATCACATCCGGCAGTTGGAATCCTACATGCCCGGTGCCGGAAATCGGCGTCAGCGGCTCTTTTCGGCCGAGTATGAAAGCCTTTCCGAGGAAGCCCTCACGGTGGAGCGGGAAACAATCCTCACCCTGCGCAACTCGAGCGTGATCAACGATGAAGTGCTCCGCCGCATCCAGCAGGACATTGACCTGGCCGAAGCTCGGTTGCGCCGGCGGCAGTAGCGCGGCAGCAATGACTTGCCAAACAGCCTGATCCCGGTCCAGCCTTGCTCAACCATGAAAAGTCGCCTGCACACCTTGCTCTGCGCCCTCGTCGCCCTGGCCAGCCACACGTCGCTCCGCGCCGCCGTTTCCGAATATGATCTTACATTTGATGAGCAGCGCAGCCTGGATCGCTTGGGCTATGAGAAACCGCTTCACTACGCGGAAGGCGTGGGATACCTGGTGGCGAATGGCCGGACCCTGATCGACAAAGGCGCGGACCCGGAGGTGCACCCCGGCCGAGCTTTGCGGCAAGACACCTCGGCTCCTGAATCGAAGCAAGTGCGGGCCCGGCAGGATGAAATTCCCAAACGACTGGACGCGACACATGCCGGTGAAGGGCCTTCGTGGCATGTGCCGTCGCAAAGCCTTTATTTCGTGGGAGAAAATCGGATCACTCAACTGCATTCCAACGGCACGACACACATTTTCCGCGAGCCTGCCGGCGGCGCGAACGGGCTCCTGTTCGACCACCAGGGCAGGCTGGTGGCCTGCGAGGCGCAGAATCGCCGTATTACCCGGACTGAACCTGACGGCGCGATCACGGTTTTGGCCGACTCCTACGAAGGGAAGAAGTTCAACTCGCCGAATGATCTCACAATCGACTCGCGAGGCCGGATCTATTTTACCGATCCCCGCTACGGCCCGCGCGATACGATGGAACTGCGCGATACCAAAGGCGAGTTGGTGGAGGGCGTCTATCGCATCGATGCGCCCGGCAAAGTGCAGCGCGTTCTCGGGCGTGAGTTGGAGCGTCCCAACGGAATTCTCGTGGCGCCGGCCGACCAATACCTGTTCGTGGCGGACAATAACAACAACGTCGTGGGTGGTGCCCGAAAACTCTGGCGTTTTGACCTGCGCAAGGACGGAAACGTTGCTGGGGAGAGTAAGAGACTGATCTTCGATTGGAAAACAAGCCGCGGGCCGGACGGTTTTAAGATCGATTCACGCGGGCGCTTTTTTGTGGCGGCAGGCCTGAACAGGCCGAACCCACCCTTTGAGACGGTG
>JADMIO010888883.1_pt1 | contig 52441 bp, 49 predicted proteins | sample 8958161 | NCBI WGS metagenome assembly JADMIO01 (sample SAMN16585339, study PRJNA669376) | soil metagenome | isolation source: Crop rotation soil | place: USA: Cullars Rotation, Alabama | collected 2011
CGCGACAACTTGTCCACGTGGAATTCTAAGCTTAGGATCCCAATGTGCTGGAAAGAGGTGCTGCCTAAACAATCTTCGGCAAATTAATAACTCAATTGTTATTTGCAGAGTTTAATCCCAATTCTTACAAAATATCCCTGATCACTTTGACCTATGTCAAAGCCCTATCAAAGCCCTATCAAAGCCCTATCAAAGCCCTATCAAAGCCATGGATAATGTATGAAAAAGCCATTGACAGTTTTCCTCCGTCATCAGCTCATTCCACTTATTCTAACTACCTATCCAGCCTTCAGACTCTTACAAATTTTGAGGGATTTATGGGATTTGCAGGTAGTATAAAAATGCAATTACCTGAGTTGGACTATTAATCGAACTTAGCTATTAACTATTCTATAAAAGACAATCTTGTCATTACCGGGAAGTGGTCGGAGTTTTGGAACTTGGTAAAAGTGGTAAAACTTTTGACTTTCATCTTTTTAGCGGCAAAAATATAGTCGATACGTGCCGGGTAGTATTTGAACTTGTAGGTTTGCCCGAAACCGTTTCCGGATTCCTCAAAACAATCGTTCAAACCAGCTTTGATGTTGCGGTAAATATAGGAGAAAGGGCTATTGTTCATGTCTCCACAAATGATGATCGGATAAGGGCATTCCTTTTTGTGGTTTACCAAAATCTCTGCCTGCTGCTCCTGCTTCTTAAACGCATCACGAATCCTGTTGAAAACCATTTGGGACTTGCTTTGGTTGATGGCATCAACATTGTCCTGCATTTCATTGACATCGGGAGAAATCCTGATGGACTGTAAATGGATGTTATATACGCGAACCGTATCTTTCCCTTTACGGATGTCGGCATAAATCACATTGTTTCCGGCTTCCGGTATTTTGAAATCCCCTTGATTGAAAATAGGAAATTTGGAGAAAATAGCCTGTCCTGTCTTGATTTTTTTGCCCTCCATAAAAATAGCTTTGTACTTGTAGGCTCTCAAATCGACTTTTGCATTCTCCGAGTATTCCTGGATACACAAAATATCGGGGTTTTGTTCGTTGATAAAACTCAAAATAGAATCGCCAACGTTATCATCGGGAATCCAATCAAAAAGATTGAACAACCGCACATTGTAGCTCATTACCGTAAAGTCTTTTTCTTCTTTGGGAATATCATTGGAAGAGAACTTGTAAAACTTGTTGATAAAGGTTATTCCCAGCAACAAAACCATCCCAGAAAGGACGAGCTGACGTTTTAACTGCAGTAACCAATAAATAAAAAACAGACCATTTAAAATAAGAAATAATGGCAAGACCAACGTCAGTACCGAAAGCAGCGGAAACATTTTGGGTGCCAAAAAAGGCAAAACATAAGCAACGAATGTCAATACAGTAAGTACTATATTGAGGCAGAATGCTAATTTGTTAAACCATGAAAGTTTCCTCATTTTGGTTGATGGTTGGTGGTTTGAAAGGAATGACCTTTATTTTCCTGCTTTGAACAGAAATTCTTTTTCTTCTTTGGTCAGGCTGTCGTATCCAGACTGACTGATTTTATCTAAAATCTCATCTATTTGTTGTTGCGTTTTATCTTTGGTAACAATTTTACTTTGACTCGCTCCGTTATAGGTTTTGCCATTCTGTACCACTGTTTTTTTGACATTTACATGAACTTTTCTAAATGGGGTGGCTTTCTTTTTGGAGAAAGTGGACGCAAAAAACTCCAAAACAGCACTCACCATACGGCTTAAATCGGTTCCGTTTTGTAATAACTTTATGTAAATATAACCAAAAAGTGCACCGCTTAAATGAGCGATATGACCGCCCGTATTATTCATTGGTAACTGAATTAAATCAATTAACAACAATGCTATTGCTATTTGCCAAAGTTTCACTCTTCCGATTAATGCAAGTCTAACTTCCATAAATGGCTGATAAGTAGTCGTAGCAATTAAAATAGCCATTATTGCTCCTGAAGCGCCGACCATAGAAGTCGCTACATTAGAAAGTGTGGGTAAATAGCGATATCCTAATAAAAAAATGATTCCTGAAAATATTGCCGACAGAATATAAACTCCAAATAATTGTTTTTGAGTAAAAAAAGTAATGAATAATCTGCTTGTAAAATGCAACATCATCATATTAAAAATCAAATGTATTATTCCAAAATGAAAAAAAGCATACGTCAAAATTGACCAAGGCTTCCATTTCAAATCACCCCAATCGGTTGACAAACTTACAACCTGCAAATAGTCAATATTTATATGAAAAAGTTTTAATATTGCAAAAATGACTTCAGGAACAGCGAAAAGCAAAAGATTCCAAAAAACCAATCGCATTCCAACGTCTCCTATTTTATACTGCCATTTTAAATCTTCTATAATACTCATCTTCTTAAATAGTTTTCAAACCATTTTAAATCTTTAAACAACTCAATTCCAACGCTTATTATTGAATTGATCTTTTTTCCAGTACCACATCATCAAAAAGCCAGTCAAAGCTCCCCCTAAATGGGCAAAGTGAGCGACCCCTGTACCCCCGCTTCCAAAAAGGGAACTTCCCTGGAACCCTAAAAATAAATCTATTGCCAAAATACCTGGCACAAAATATTTTGCTTTGATAGGAATAGGAATGAACATAATACCCAATTCTGCCATAGGAAACATAAAGGCAAAAGCCGTCAGCAATCCGTATATAGCTCCCGAAGCCCCCACAACAGGAGTCTGTGCTAATGAAGCAGCCTTAATAATAGTATTAAATTGCTCCTGATTACAATGGGCATTATCCAAAATCGTTTTTATTTTGCCCGCAATCATTTGTCCATTTTCATCAAAAAGGCTAGCGTAATTGGCATTTAACAAATTATGTATATCTGAAGCAGACAGATTCAATTCAGAGACTGAACTTAAGATAGAATGGATTTGCAAATAATTGACTCCCAAATGTAATAAAGCCGCTCCTAACCCACAAGAAAGATAAAAAAACAGGAACTTTTTGGCTCCCCAAAATTGTTCCAAAGCACTACCAAAAGAAACCAATGCAAACATATTAAATACAATATGCATCAAATTAGGCATTGGCGCATGCATGAACATGTGTGTCAGCAACTGCCAAACCTTGAAATGTTCGCTTTCCGGATAATACAAGGAAAACATAGGATACGCTATTGCCACAAACTGTGAGCCAATGAAAAATATAATATTGATAATCAGTAACTGCTTAACAGCTTCGGTCATTCGCATCATAAACTAAATTTTTTGTCAATATCTCCAACACTCATAGTGATGAAAGTAGGTTTTTGGAAAGGCGACACATTGGGTTCTCTACAGGCAAAAAGATTGTGCACCAAATTCTCCTGTTCTTTTTCGGTTAAATAAGTTCCGGTTTTCACGGCCAAACTGCGTGCCATTGATTTGGCTATGGTATCATTTTGAGAAAAACTACTGTCTGGTATTCCGTCCTGCAAATCGCTCAATAATTCTTCTAAAACAATGGAAATTTCACTTTCGGCAGTATTGACAGGCAATCCTGAAATTACCACATTATCCTCATTAATCGCTTCGAAAAGGAAACCGGTGTTTTCCAGGGACGATTTCAATTCGGTTATCAATTCAATTTCTGCAGACGAATAATACAACTGCAACGGAAACAACATTTGCTGGCTCGATGCTTGATGTACGGTCATACTGGTCAAAAACTCCTCATATAAAATCCGTTCGTGAGCATATTTTTGATTAATAATAACCATCCCCGATTTTATGGGGCTAACGATATATTTTTTTTGAATCTGGTACGTACGTTTAACCTCTTGCTCTATATCCGTTTCTTCAAATAAAGAGGAAGATACCGCGTCATTTTCAAAAGACATTTCTGCTATCTCGTGCGAAGCATGTTGGAGTCCTACATAGAGACTTTCCCAAGCTGGTTGCGCTTCGTGCTTTGGGTAACTACTACCCGAAGACGACGAGAACGATTTGGCCGGTTTGTCATTTTCATTGGCAAACGGATTGAAAGATCTGTCTACCTGAATTGTAGGGAAATCAGCGGTTTTATGTTGGTATTGATAAGGCGTGTCCAAATTAGGGTCACGATCAAAATCTAGTACCGGGGCTACATTAAACTGGCCTAAACTGTGCTTGATAGCCGAACGCATAATAGCATACAGCGCATGTTCATCATCAAACTTTATTTCGGTTTTAGTCGGATGAATATTTATATCTATAGTATGCGGAGGAACTTCCAAATAAAGGAAATAACTAGGTTGTGCCCCGTCTTTCAACAAACCTTCATAAGCCGCCATCACCGCATGATGCAGGTAACCGCTTTTGATAAACCGGTCGTTGACAAAGAAAAACTGCTCCCCCCTATTCCTTTTGGAGAACTCGGGTTTGCCAATAAATCCGTGGAGTTTTAAAATTTCGGTATCTTCATTTACAGGCACCAGTTTTTCATTGGTTTTACCTGCAAAAAGATTTACAATGCGTTGTCTGAAATTGGAAATAGGCAAATTGTACATTTCACTTCCATTGTGATACAGTGTAAAATGAATGTTGGGATGTGCCATTGCTACGCGCTGAAACTCATCCACTATGTGACGCTGTTCCACGGTTTCCGACTTCAGGAAATTGCGGCGCGCCGGAATATTGAAGAACAAATTTTTAACGGCAAACGAAGTTCCTTTAGGCAACACAGCGGGCTCTTGTGAAACAAATTTACCGCCTTCAATAACAATATGGGTTCCCAATTCTTCCTGTTCCTGGCGGGTTTTCATTTCCACATGTGCAATTGCCGCAATGGAAGCCAAGGCTTCGCCACGAAATCCTTTGGTATGCAATGAAAACAAATCTTCTGCCTGACGAATTTTGGAAGTTGCGTGACGTTCAAAACACAAACGCGAATCGGTAATGCTCATTCCCAGACCATTGTCAATAACCTGAACCAAAGATTTTCCGGCATCTTTAACAATTAGTTTAATATCTGTAGCTTTGGCATCAACAGCGTTTTCCAACAATTCCTTAACCACAGAAGCCGGTCTTTGGACCACTTCACCGGCAGCAATCTGATTGGCAACATGATCAGGAAGTAATTGAATTATACTCGACATTCGTTTTGAGTTCAGTAGGTTAACCATCGGCTTGTTTTAAAACCGAAGTGAGCAAATTTAATGAAAATCTGTGGTGATTAATAGTTAATATAAACTAAAAATAAAAAAAGGTTTTCGCCCCATAACCACCTGAAGTATCGAAAAGGAGCTCCGATGGAAACAAAATAGATATGCCTGCCCTCGTTTATCATAAGAAATGGTTATTCTTACAAGCTTGTTGATAACTTGCCGATGGAAAATGGTAAGCCTATTTCGTAATATGTTAGATTTGGGAAAGCTTGAGCTGAGATAAAAAACCAACGTATGCCCCTAAGTAACTATGAAAGGCTAATCCGGTTAGCGGAAGATATTTTTTCAGTCAAAAATGATCCGCACCAACTGGATGTGGATGAGGCCGTATTGCAACGGTTGCGACAGCTTCATCCGGCCACCGTTTCCGAATACATTGATGGCAACGGCCCGGTGGCCTGGGTTTTGGTGTTTCCCACCACACTGGAACTGATGCACCGGTTTCTTGATCACAAAATTTCAGAAAAAGAACTGTTTGAATTAACGCCTCTCCACGAAACTTATGAGGCGATCTACTTATGCTCCGCACTAGTGCTGGAGGAATACCGCAGAAAGGGTATCTCCAAACGGCTGACACTGGAGGCCATCAGCCAAATCGGGAACGACCACCCTATAAAAGCCCTGTTCGTTTGGCCTTTTACCCCCGAAGGCGATTGGGCCTCGGCGGAAATCGGAAACCGTACGGGATTACCCTTATACAGGTATTCGGAATAAGGGATTGGCCCCTTAAATGCTATAAATAAAAAACCTATTCACAGTGGAATAGGTTTATATATATTTATGATTTCAAATGAAATTTTACTGAGCCGTTTTTCTACGTAAATCAGCCATTTTAATAGCTGCGATTGCCGCTTCCGTTCCTTTGTTTCCATGGATACCTCCGCTCCTATCAATAGATTGTTGTTCGTTATTATCGGTTAACAAACAAAAAATAACAGGCACATCGGTCTGCACATTCAAATCCTTGATGCCTTGTGTTACGCCTTCGCATACAAATTCAAAATGCATGGTTTCACCTTTGATGACACAACCTATCGTAATCACCACATCCACTTCCTGGGTAACAATCATTCTTTGTGCTCCATATACAAGTTCAAAACTCCCGGGAACATTCCAACGGATAATATTTTCGGGCAAAGCTCCACAATCTAAAAGTGCCGCCTCTGCTCCGTTATACAAACCGTTCGTTACATGGTCATTCCATTCTGAAACAACAATCCCAAACCGAAGGTCCTTCGCGTTTGGGATTGTGTTTTTATCGTAATTGGATAAATTTTTATTAGCTGTAGCCATATTGAATTTAGAATTTAGAATTTAGAATTTAGATTTCAGGATTCTGATTTCTAAATTCTACCTTCTAAAATTATTGTGCTAATCCGATCAAAGCATCGATATTCTGAGCTTCCGGAGTTGCCTCATAATTATCTTTGATATCGTTGAAGTATTTCAACGCATCTGCTTTATTTCCTAATGCTAAAGCAGTTTTAGCTGCTTTTAACAAAAATCTTGGTCTTGTTAATTCATTTTTGTTTGCATCAGCTGCTTTGATATAATATTCTAAAGCTTCGTTTTGCTTGTTTTGTTGTGCGTAAGCATCACCGATAAGACCTTTTGCCAAAGTACTTACCATAATATCATCCGAAGAGAATTTCTCCAAACTTTCGATAGCTTCTGCATATTTTTTAGTGTTCAGATAAGCAACACCTGCCATATAATTAGCCTGGTTTCCTGCATCTGTACCTGAATATTCTTCAGCGATTTTCACCATACCGAATTTTCCTTCTGAACCTTTCAATACCAAATTGTACAATGAATCGGCCTTAGTATCGGTAGCATCAACAGCTTTTTGGAAATTTTGCTCCGCTACAAACATTTCGTCAGCAGCTTCCTGTTGTTTTGGTTCTGCCACAAATTTTTGATATAACAAATAAGAAACCGTAGCTACAGCTACAACGGTAAGAAGCCCTAAGATGTATTTTTGGTTTTTGGCCACAAAATCCTCTGCTTTGGAAGCAGTCTCATCTAAAGCGTCAAACGCTTTTGCGGTTGTACTGTCTTTTTCGTCAACATTTACATCTTCGATGTAGTTGTTGTCGATTTTTTCTTCTTTTTCTTTCGGTGCTTTATATCCTCTTTTGTTAAAAGTTGCCATTTATATTTTAATTAAGTGTTCGCAAAAATAAAATTTTTATTGAGAATCAAAACGTTTTTTATGGATATTTTTCAATAATTTGCACCCATCTAAAAAATAAATACCAAAAACTACATTATTTGCCGAAATAGCAATCAATTACGATGTTTTTAAAAAAAATCTCCCTCTTCAATTACAAAAATTTTTCGGAAGCCTCCTTTGAATTTGACACCAAAATAAACTGTTTTGTGGGTAAAAATGGTATCGGGAAAACGAATGTTCTCGATGCAATTTATCATTTATCTTATGGCAAAAGTTATTTCAATCCGTTAGCGGTACAAAACATCAAACACGGGGAAGAATTTTTTGTAATTGATGGCGAATTTGAAAAAGACGACAGAAGCGAACAGATTTTATGCAGCCTGAAAAAAGGCCAAAAGAAGATCCTGAAACGAAACGGCAAACTTTACGAAAAATTTTCAGACCACATTGGTTTCATTCCCTTGGTCATTATTTCGCCTGCCGACAGTGATCTGATCGTGGAAGGCAGTGAAACGCGCCGTAAATTTATCGACAGCGTGATTTCGCAATTGGACAGTTCTTATTTGCAACAGCTCATCCAATATCAAAAGATCATCAGCCAACGCAATGCTTTGCTGAAATATTTTGCCCTAAACCATGTTTTTGAAAGTGACACCTTGAGTATCTATAATGAACAATTGAATTATTTAGGACAGTCTATTTTTGAAAAAAGGAAACAGTTTCTAGACGATTTTATTCCTATTTTCAACAAACATCATCAGGAAATAACCAATTCTGCAGAAACCGTACAATTGGTTTACCAAAGCAGTTTGCATGAAAGTGACACTTTGAGTCTATTAGAAAGAAACCTCGCTAAAGACCGGGCATTACAATATACTTCGGTCGGAGTCCATAAAGACGATCTATCCTTTGAAATAGATAACTTCCCAATTAAGAAATTCGGTTCTCAGGGTCAGCAAAAATCATTTCTGATCGCCCTGAAACTGGCACAATTTGATTTTGTTAAGAAACAAAGCGGTCAAAAACCTATTTTATTATTTGACGACATCTTTGACAAGTTGGATGAATTTCGCGTAAGCAAAATTGTAGAAATGGTAAACAATGAGGAATTCGGTCAATTATTCATTTCTGACACCCATGCTGAACGAACGGAAAATATTGTAAAAACTACGCATCAGAGTTATAAAATATTTAACCTCTAATTTCGGTGAGATTTGTAATTTTGCCTCAAATTTTTAAAATATGAAATCGAAATTATTTTCTTTCATCGCAATTATCTTCCTTTTAATCAGCTGCAAAGATCAAACAAATACAAGTTTTAATTCCCTTGACAGTAAGGCTTTTGCCGAAAAACTAAAAACAAAGAAAAACCCGCAATTAATAGATGTCCGAACTCCGGAAGAATTCGAAGTCGAACATATCCAAAATGCGAAAAACATTAATTGGAAGTCAGATGATTTTGTGCAAAAAATTGAAAAATTAGACAAATCAAAACCTGTATTTTTATACTGCAAAAAAGGAGGAAGAAGTAACAAGGCGGCCCTGAAGCTGATTGAATTAGGGTTCAAAGAAATTTATGATCTGGATGGCGGAATTATGAAATGGAATCCTGCCGACACTGCCGATATAAAAGGCAAAACCAGTGAAAAAATCTAAAAAGAGTAAAAAGGATGATAACGAAAGAAGCTTTGCAATTTCTGGAGGATTTGGTTGCCAATAACAACACCGAATGGATGCATGCCAATAAGAAAAGGTATGAAAATTATAAAAAGGACTACCATTATTATATTGCCTCGATTTTGGGAGCAATGAAACCGTTAGATCCATCGTTGGAGCCGTTAGAAGTAAAAAAATGTACCTTTCGTATCAATCGGGATATCCGATTTTCTAAAGATAAATCACCTTACAAACACAATATGGGCGTTTGGCTGGCCCAAAACAATATCCGAAAAAACAGTCCCGGGTATTACATCCATTTTGAAAAAGGAAATTCCTTTATAGCGGGTGGCGTTTGGTGTCCGGAACCTTCTGAATTAAAAAAGATTCGAAAAGAAATCGCTTTTTTTTATGATGATCTGGAAGCGGTAATAAAAGACAAAAACTTCAAAAAAGGGTTTACAGCATTGGACCGCGATGAAAACAGTGTTTTGAAAAAAGCACCTAAGGATTTTGATCCTAAACATCCTGCCATCGAATTTTTGAAACTAAAAAGCTTTACCGCATCACAAAAAATTGACGACAAACTCTTTTTGGACAAAGATTTCAGTAAAACAATAGCTCAAAAACTGATTGCCTTAAAACCATTAAATGACTTTTTAAACCGAGCTCTGGAAACCGAAGAATAAATTTCGACGACAAAGACAATAACTTCTAGTATTTCAATGCAAACATTGCGAAAATCTTCGCGAACTTTGCGCCAAAGACAAAACAATGCAGATTCAAGAAAACTTTTCCCTAAAAAAATACAACACTTTTGGCATTGAAGCCAAAGCCAAACAATTTGTAGCGGTTCATTCAACCCAAGAATTAAAAACCGTTTTACAGGAAAACCAAAATGCCAAAAAATTCATTTTGGGTGGCGGAAGCAATATGCTGTTGACAAAAGATATTGATGCTTTGGTTATCCATATTGACCTGAAAGGCAAAAAAATACTCAACGAGGACGATGATTTTGTTTGGGTTGAAAGTCAAGCGGGAGAGAATTGGCACGAATTTGTACTTTGGGCCATCGACCAAAATTTTGGCGGCTTGGAAAACATGTCGCTTATTCCGGGTAATGTAGGCACTACACCCGTACAAAACATCGGTGCTTATGGGACTGAAATGAAAGACAGCTTTATATCCTGTGAAGCGATGCATATCGCCACTCAGGAAATGGAAACTTTTACCAAAGAAACCTGCAATTTTGGTTATAGGGAAAGTATTTTCAAACATGAAGCGAAAGACCAATATGTTATTACTTCGGTGATTTTTAAATTAACCAAACGCAACCATAAGACCAACATTTCTTATGGCGACATTAGCAAAGAACTTGAAAAGCAAAACATCCTTACCCCTACGCTGAAAGATGTTTCTAACGCTGTAATAGCAATTCGCCAAAGCAAATTGCCTGATCCTAAAGAATTAGGCAATAGCGGCAGTTTTTTCAAAAATCCGATAATTCCAAAAACCGATTTTGAAAAAATACATACCATTCATACCGAAATGCCGCATTATGTCATTTCCGAAACTGAAGTAAAAGTTCCTGCGGGTTGGCTCATTGAAAAAGCCGGATTCAAAGGAAAACGTTTTGGTGATGCCGGAGTCCATAAAAATCAGGCATTGGTTTTAGTGAACTATGGCAATGCAACTGGACAGGAGATTTTGAATGTTTCCAAAGATATACAGGCTACCATTTTAAGAGAATTTGGCATTGCGATTGAGGCAGAAGTAAATGTGATTTGATAAAGCTTGATCAAAGCCATGGATAATGTATGGATAATGTATGGATAATGTATGGATAGTGTATGGATAACGTATGGATAGTGTAGGGATAGTGTAGGTATAACTTATAGATAGTGTAGGTATAACTTATAGATAGTGTAGGTATACCTTATAGATAGTGTAGGTATAACTTATGGATAAGGTAGGGATAGTGTATGGATAATGTATGAATAGTGTATGAATAGTGTATGAATGATCCATGAATGACTTAGGGAAGTCTGTAAAAAATGAATAGATATTTACGCAAATCCCATAATACCATCTGAAAACCACCAACGAGATAAATGTTTAATATTGATATTCATAATTCATAATGTACATTCCGGAACTTTATAAAAACGAAAACCAAGAGGAGATCCAAAACTTCATTCATCAGAATGGCTTTGGAATTTTGGTTAATCAAACCAACGGCAAATTATGGGCTACTCACATTCCTCTGGTTTTGGATGTTACTGAAACCGGGAAACAGATCTTGGTTGGACATGTTTCCAAAGAGAATCCGCAAGCGAAAAGCTTTAAAACCAATGAGGATGTATTAGTTGTTTTCTCAGGACCGAATGCCTATATTTCTTCGTCCTGGTATGACCACGAAAATGTTCCGACCTGGAATTATTTGGCGGTTCATGTTTACGGAAAGGTAAAAATATTAAATCACCAACAAGCGGTTGCTTCGCTAAAAAAATTAGTAGACAAATACGAAGTAAAATCAGATAAACCCGTTCGTGTAGAAGCTTTATCCGAAAAAACAATGAGCGAAGCTAAGGGCATTATCGCTTTTGAAATTGAAATCACTTCGATCGAAGCCCAGAAGAAATTATCCCAAAACAGGGACGACAAAAATTACCAAAATATCATCTCCGCATTAGAAAAAACAGAAGATAATCAAGCGATCTCTATTGCCAAAGAAATGAAAAATAACCGCTAGCAATTTGTTATAATTCCTTTGACTATTGAGGCAAGTTTAACTACATTTGCCAACCCTTAAAACGTTGAAAAAGCACTATGTTATTATCCATTTTTTGTTTATTTGTTATCGTTGTAATTGTTCAGTTTGTGTATTATGTTGCTATTTTTAGCAAATTTTCATTCGCGTTACCACAAACCGTTACTCCAAAAAGAATTCCGATTTCAGTAATTGTATGTGCCAAAAACGAAGAAGAAAATGTAAAAAAACTGGTTCCGCTTTTGGCCGAACAGAATTATCACACTTTTGAAATTGTACTGATTAATGATGCATCAAGTGACAATACTTTGGAGGTTTTTGAGGAATTTGAAAAACAATATCCGAATATTAAACTAGTCAAAGTCCAAAACAATGAGGCGTTTTGGGGTAATAAGAAGTTTGCTTTAACGTTAGGGATTAAGGCTGCAAAATACGAGTACTTACTTTTCACCGATGCCGATTGTTTCCCTACTTCCAAAGATTGGATAATGACAATGAGCTCGCAGTTCACCATGCACAAAACTATCGTTTTGGGTTATGGAGCTTATGAAAAAATCTCTAATTCGTTTTTGAATAAAATTATCCGCTTTGAAACATTGTTGACCGCTACACAATATTTTTCCTGGGCAAAAATAGGAAAGCCTTATATGGGAGTAGGACGAAATCTGGCTTACAAACGTGAAGAGTTTTTTAACGTCCGTGGTTTTATGGATCATATGAAATTACGTTCGGGAGATGATGATTTGTTCATCAATCAGGCGGCAAACAAAAGCAATACTACAACCTGCTATATCCCTGACGGTTTTACCTACTCCAAACCAAAAACATCTTTCAAAGACTGGTTTACCCAAAAACGTCGTCATGTGTCGACGGCCAAGCATTACAAACTTTTTGACAGAAACCAATTGGGTCTTTTTTACCTTTCACAATTGCTGTTTATTGTATTACCAATTATTTTATTGGCCTTTCAGTTTGAATGGTGGATTGCTGTAGTGGCCGTTATAGTCTTCCGTTATATTTTTACCTGGATTACTTTAGGTTTTGCTGCCGGAAAACTAAAAGAAAAAGATGTAATGTATTGGTTCCCAATCATTGAAATTGTTTTAATTTTAACCCAATTAAATATCTTCATAACCAATATGTTTTCAAAACCGGTACATTGGAAATAAACGAGCACATAGAAAACGCCAAAAAAGGAGATCAGACAGCATTCACTTACCTGCTTGACCTTTATTGGAATGAAGTCTATGGCTTTATGCTAAAGCGCACCGAAAACGAAACCGATGCCGAAGACATTACGATAGAAACGTTTTCAAAAGCTTTTGATAAAATAGCAACCTATAATCCCGAATTTCAGTTCAATACCTGGCTGATTGCCATTGCCAAAAATGTCCATATCGATTTGCTGCGCAAAAAGAAATCGTCGCTATTTGTAGAACTTACCGATGAGGAAGACCAACGTACCTACAATATTGCAGATTCCACACCTTCGGTGGAAGATGCCCTGATTACCGAACAAAATCTATCCCGTTTACTCCAATTCATCAAAGAATTGAAACCTCATTATCAGGAAGTCATTCAGCTGCGCTATTTTCAGGAGATGAGTTATCAGGAAATAGCCAACCAACTCAATGAACCTTTGAGCAATGTAAAAATCAAGCTGTTGCGTGCCAAAAAACTATTGGCAGAAATCATCGAGAACAAAAAATAATTCCTGAGGTCACATCTACTGCCTTTTAATGCACTTCTATAGTTCATCCATGGATCATTCATAAGTTATCCATAAATTCGCTATCCATTTATCATCCACCTATCATCTGTAGGTTATCCATACACTATCCATACATTATCCATACATTATCCATACACTATACCTACACTATCCATATACTATACCTACACTATCCATAGCTTTGATATAGCTATGATCAGAGTTTGATCAGGCATGGATCATTTGCTGACTAAAGTCGGAGTCTTCAAGATGGGCCGAGCCCATGGCTGTGGGCAGTGTCAAAACCTAAATCCATTCCTCTTTTTTGTATATTTTTTTAAATGCTATATCGGTTTAATTTATTAAATTTGATAGAATACTACTGCATAAATAATTCTAAATCTTTTAATTATGGGACATTCCAGCGACAAAGAAAGACTTGAAGACTTCAATAGTCTCGGCAAAAAAGAACGTATTGAAAGAGCCAAAAAGTTTTCAAAAAGCTTTTGTGTTGGTGATGGCAAATCATTCAAATTAAAAGATTATGATACTGATTCCGATCTTGATTTAAACAAAAAAGACAAGGAACTAATCCAAGAAACATTACAGTTGGGTGTTGAGTCATTAGCGGCAATGCAGGATGTTTTGTATGCGCAAGACAGTTGGTCATTATTAATCATATTTCAGGCGATGGATGCGGCAGGAAAAGACGGCGCAATCAAACATGTAATGTCGGGCGTAAATCCGCAAGGATGTCAAGTATCCTCCTTTAAGGCCCCCAGTTCTGAAGATTTAGACCATGATTTTCTGTGGCGTTGCAATAAGCATCTGCCGGAACGCGGAAGAATCGGTATATTCAATCGTTCCTATTATGAAGAGTTATTAGTGGTGAGGGTACACGAGGAAATTCTAAAATCGCAAAAACTTCCATCCGAATTGATCACCAAGAATATTTGGGATGACCGCTTTGAGGACATTCGTAACTTCGAAAAATATCTGCACCGTAACGGAACCGTCGTAATCAAAATTTTTCTTAATGTTTCTAAAGAGGAACAAAAAAGACGTTTCATAGAACGTGTGGACGATCCCAATAAAAACTGGAAATTCAGTGCAGGCGATGTGAAAGAACGAAAATATTGGGACGATTATATGGATGCCTATCAAGATTTGATAAAACATACGTCTACCAAAGATTCCCCGTGGTACGTTGTTCCTGCCGATGACAAAGCCTTTGCGCGCATTGTTATCGCTTCTGCAATAATCCATGCATTGGACGAATTGGATTTGAAATACCCCAAAGTAAGCAATGAAAAAATCGCTGAATTAAATGCGATCAAGCAAATTCTATTGGATGAGTAGTAAGGTTATTTGTTTTTTATCGAAGTAATTTCTAAAAACAATAAATCTTAACCCGGGTGTAGTTCAAAATAGCTTAAATTTCACCACATAGAGACATAGGAATTAAACTTTCCTTTAAAGAAGTAATAGAAACAGTGCTGTTTTTCACATAGCTAAGCTATGTGAAAAGTATAACTTCTATCAAACTCTTTCCAAATGCTATAGATTCTATGTTTCTATGTGGTGAAAAATTAATTACACTCAACGGATTAAATCCTATTAAAAAATTGTGTAACTTACATACTACAAACTACTTTTTGACGTTATACCATTAAATCTCCTGCTTATGTAGCATAAATACTTAACCTTAAAATCACTTATTATGTTTAACGTTAATATTTATGACAAAAATTGGATAGATCTGGTTTTTGAAAACAAAAACAAAGCTTATGGTGCGTATCAAATGCGCTTAGAAAACCCAAAAACCACCATGATGGCATTACTAGCCGGAGTGATGTTTCTTTTTACGGTAACAGGTCTGGGAGTATTTTTGTCTTCGTTTAATGCGATTCCTGTAGAGAGTCTTGTACCTCCTATTGATGTGCCGACTATTGCTTTAGTGCACTTAGCGCAAAAGTCTGAGGCAAAATCAGAAAAGCCAAAAACTATTGCAAGTCCGGTTCAAAGCACCGTACAGCCAACTAACTTATCCCATATGGTTGTGGCACCAACCCTTAAAGCAGATATCAGCCCTTCAGTCCAAACGACACAAAGCATCCCAACGGATAGTCAAGGTATGGGAACCGGTGGTGAATCAACTATTGCTGGAGGAGGAAACGGAACTTCAACAATTCTAAATCTTCCAGCAACTGACACAAAACCAAATACCGTTGGCGAACTGGATCATCTTCCGGAATATCCCGGCGGCATTAATAAATTCTACGAATACGTTGGCAACAACATTGACAGGCCCGATTATGACGAGAACCTAAGCGTTTCCATGCTAACCGTTATAATGTCTTTTGTTATTGAAAAAGATGGTACTATGACCGATATTAAAGTACTGCGAAGCACGGATAAAAATCTGGAAAAAGCAGCCATAAAAGTATTGAAATCACTAAAAGCCAAATGGCGTCCCGGAATTAAAGATGGTGAGAATGTTCGAACCCTTTATATGCTTCCCATTAAAGTTAAGATGTAAAAAAGCAAAAAAAAATCGCTCCTGCGGACCAAAAGTTTATTGCTTATCAAAGACCTGACAGGTTTTGAAAACCTGTCAGGTCTATCGTAGTAAACTATATTTGAAACCGATAAGTTTAAAAATTAACATTTATTTCAAAAAAACTGGGTTTTAATTTCGGTTAAATAATGGTAATATTGCACTCTTTTATTATTCTATGAAGATTTCGGTAATCACCTTTTTTTTAACTGCTTTATTTTTCCTTGCAAGTTCCTTCACAGCAAGGGATTATACGTTTTTAGACAAAAGGAATCCTAGTGACAGCATGTTGATTTCTATTCCGTATAATATAAAATTCGGAAAGGTATCTGATGACTATATCAATGAAAAAAGACCGAAAATAGATTCATTTTACCAAAAAAATATCAATTCACCTTATTATAGCGGCGGTTTTATTGTTGCCAAAAACGGCAAAATTTTATTTGAAGATTATCAAGGCTATGCCAACATAAAAACCGGACAAAAAAACAACGCTAACACGGCAATTCACCTGGCTTCGGTAAGCAAAGTTTTGACTGCAACCGCTATTTTGAGATTGGTGCAAAGTGACAACATCATGTTGGATCAAAAAGTCACCGATTGGCTTCCGAAATTCCCTTATAAAAATACAACCATCCGAACACTGCTTAATCATAGAAGTGGATTGCTGCACTACTCCAATTTTCCCGGAGTCCTAAAAAAGAGTTGGAACCGCAAAAAAATATTATCTAATAAAGATATTTTAGATTTGATGGTTCAGCATAAATTCAGACTTCAGTTTGCTGACAATACACGTTTTGATTATTGCAATACCAATTATGTAATTTTAGCCCTGATTATTGAAAAAGCCACCGGCTTGAATTATCGTGAAGCCTTAAAGGAATTGATATTCAACCCCATTGGCATGACCAATACTTACGTTTTCAATTATGAAACCGACAGGGAGACCTCTTCCAAATCCTATAGAGGGAACAATATATTCCCTTGGGATCAGTTTGATGCCTTATATGGTGACAAGAATATTTATTCTACGCCTAGGGATTTGGTGAAATTTGATTTAGCCACGTATTCACCCGACTTTATTAAACCTGAACTTTTACAGGAAGCTTATGTGGGTTATAGTGCCGGTCATGTGGCAAAACCGATAAAAGATTACGGTCTTGGAATGCGCATGCGCTTTTCGGCTACCGGTGAAAAACAGATCTATCACAATGGCTGGTGGCATGGTAATAACACTTCGTTTGTTCCTGTAAAAAAAGATACCGTTACTATTATTTGCCTAGGCAACAAATACTCCAATCGTCCGTATGCTACATTGCAAATGGTGAATATTTTTTCAAAAAAGACCTCAGAAACTGCTATACCAAGCGAAATGGAAGTTGGAGAATAAACCCACTTTGGAGCTAACTTCACACCTCTTCACCATCATTATAAAATAACAAAATCCCATCCGAAAAAACGTGATGGGATTTTTGTTATGTAAACTTATTATAAACTACTCCTTCACCAAATAAATACCGTCTTCTTTAATTTCGATAAGTTTGTCTTTATAGAGTGAACCAATGGCTTTTTTGAAGGTCTTTTTACTCATTTTCAACACCGTCTTTATATCTTCGGGATGGCTGTTGTCATTCAAACGAAGGAAACCACGACTAGCGCGAAGTTCGTCTAAGATTTTCTCTGCATTGGGTTCTATATTTTCATAACCCAGCTTTTGCAGGGAAACATCAATCTTATTATCAGGACGAATGTTTTTGATGTAACCTGTCATTCGATCACCGGTACGGATGTCGTCATACACCTGATCTTTATACAAAAGCCCTTTATGCTGGTCGTTGATAATTACATTTATCCCTACTTCGGTAATGTGAGAAATAATCAAATCGACTTCATCACCAACGGCAACAGTCAAATTTTCATTATTCAAAAACTGATTTGTTTTGCTGGAAGCTACTATTCTATTGGTTTTTTCATCGATATGGGCAAAAACCAAATAGCGTTTTCCTTTTTCCATCGGACGTGCCTGCTCTTTGAAAGGAACGAACAAATCTTTCTCCAAACCCCAATCGAGAAATGCTCCAAATTGGTTGACATAATTTACGCGAAGCAGCGCAAATTCATCCATTAGAATATAAGGCTCCAAAGTTGTAGCCACAGGCCGTTCTTCATGATCAAGGTACACGAAAACTATCATCTCATCTCCAATAGCGTAATCCTTCGGGACATATTTTACAGGAAGTAAAACATCCTCTTTTCCGTCGGTTAAAAAAAGTCCGACTTTGGTTTCTCTGTCTATTTTGAGCGTATTGTAATGACCTATATTCATTTTGAATGCTTGTATTTTGAGTTGCAAAGATAATTGATTAGGCAGAAAATAAGACAAAAAGATTGAAGGAATGAAGGATTGCCAAATCTCGCTTTTTCAAGAACTAAACGATAGGCAAGAAAGTTTATTTTTTTATAGTTTTGCGATGTAACAAAACAACCACAATTTATACTAATAGCTTTATGAGTGAAAGCTTAGAACAATCTTTTGTAACCCAGCTAAAGGAAAACCAAAACATCATCCATAAGATATGTAGGCTGTACACCAATGGCGAGGATGCGCATAAAGATTTGTTTCAGGAAATCACCATACAGTTATGGAAAGCCTATCCAAAATTCAGGGGCGAATCTAAATTCTCCACATGGGCTTATCGCGTGGCATTGAACACTGCGATAACGCTGTATCGAAAAAGCACCCGGACGATTACAACCACTCCTTACGAAAGCCAAAAACACTTTATCAATTCGGAAGATTACAATTTTGAAGAGGAAGAACAAATTAAATTGATGTATCAGGCGGTGCAACAGTTGAATGACATTGAAAAGGCATTGGTATTTTTGTATCTGGAGGACAAGGATTATACTGAGATCTCGGAAACCCTTGGTATTAGTGAGGTGAATGCCCGAGTAAAAATGAACAGGATTAAAGGAAAATTAAAAAAAATATTAAATCCCTAAGGAGTTATGGAAGAGTTGGATTTATTAAAAAAAGCGTGGAAAAAAGACACACAGTCTTTTCAACAGATTTCAGAAACGGAAATTTACAAAATGATTCATAAAAAGTCCTCCTCTATCGTGAAGTGGATTTTGATGATCAGTATAATTGAATTTATTTTCTGGACAGTGATCAATATTGTCTATTTGGGCGAAAATTATCTTAGACAACAGTACAGCAAGGATGTTTTAGACTATGTACTTGAAATCAATACAGTTTATAACATCATCAGTTATGTAGTTGTAGCATTTTTCATTTATCTTTTTTACAAAAATTACCGTCGCATTTCAACTACTTCTTCTACCAAACAATTAATGGGAGATATATTGAGAACCCGAAAAACGGTTATTTATTATATATGGTTTAACATACTGTTATTCGTTGTCGGATCATTAACGGTTATGTATGTCCAATTAAACTATGATTCCCAGTTTAGCACAATGATGGAAAAATTTCACAATGACACCAGTCATATAGCTTTATTAAAGTATATTGGTTTCATTGTTCTATTTATGTCGGTAACCGTTTTGGGAATATGGCTTTTCTACAAATTGATTTACGGGCTATTGCTTAGAAAACTAAATAAAAACTACAAAGAATTACAGAAAATTGATTTATAAAAAACAGCGTTTCTTAGTTTTTTTGATTCCATTGTCTTAATCTATTCAGCTGTTCATTTTCCTGCATTTCTTCTATAGAAATAACTTTTAGAAAAGAAGGATGTTGCTCTATGGCATATTCTATTTTTTCAACTATCTGTTCAATCGTTTCATTTTCATAATCAATTTGCAATGGTTCTTTGATGATAAACGATTGAAGGATGTTTTTCTTTTTCATACGCAATCCTTTTTTATCAAACGAACGACGAAAACCATCAATAACAATTGGCACTACAACAGGTTTGTATTGTTTGATAAGATGCGCAGTTCCTTTCCTTACAGGTTTGAATGATTTGGTAGTTCCCTGTGGAAAAGTAATCAACCAGCCATCATTTAAGGCTATTCCAATATTTTGGGTATCATTGGGATTTACTTCGCGTTTTTCGATTACATCAGTACCGGCGGCTCGCCAAGTTCGGTCGACGGTAATCGCTCCGACATAAGCAAAAATTCGGGGCAACAAACCCGCTTTCATGGTTTCGTTGGCTGCTACGTAATAAATATTCAATTTAGGGTGACACAAATACCCCACGTTTTTAATACTGTCAACCCTCCCCGATAAACTGGCATTGAATACATGAAACATGGCAACAACATCGGCAAAATAAGTTTGGTGATTGGAAATAAAAAGTACATTTTTATCAGGAAGTGCTTTTATGATTTCGGATCCTTCGATGTGTAAATCATTAAATCCCCGAAACCTCCTATGAGTAATGAGTCCCAATGCCAAAATAAGACATCTTTTTATAAATAGTAAATGACCAAAAGGACTTCTTTTAAATAATCCCATAACTACAAAACATTTCCTTTATACACTATCTTAAGTGTCTCCTTTAGTTCACTCATAATCATTGCAGTTGCCCCCCAAATAAAATGTTCTTTAAACTTAAATCCCGGAACATTCACGTCATCAGCATAGGAGGTCTTCAGGATATTTGTGGCCAAAATTTTTTCATCTAAAAACTCCAATAAAGGAAGTTCTATAATTCCTGCCACTTCATCTTCCTGCAATTGGAATTCGAGCTCTTCTGTGCAAATTCCCAGAAAAGGATAAACCATAAAATTACTGGGTGGTATATACACTTCTGTAAAAGAACGGATAACATTTATCTTATCGGGATGAACTCCTATTTCTTCGTGGGTTTCACGTAAAGCTGTAGCTGTTAAATCATTATCCTCCAGTTCAACTTTCCCACCGGGAAAAGCAATTTGAGACGAATGCAATCCTTCATAAGGAGCCCTAACGATCAAAGCCAAATGAGTAAGGGAATCTTTGGGATAAAAAAGCATCAGGACGGCGGCCTTTTTGGGCACAACTTGACTAAAATCAATGTTCTTCAATACTTCTTGTCTAAACAAAGGCATCATTTTCCGGTGAGCATTGATCGCCGGAAGCTCAACATTTAGTATTTTTGGCGCATATTTCAAGAAGTCATCAAAACGCATCAGATTTTTTTTAAACGATAAAGTTACCTCGAAAATTAATGCATTCAAACTTTTAATCCAATAAAAATGTACAGCAAAGAACAAGCTCTGTTTATAAAAAAAGAATTTTGGACGGCATTTGCAGAAGCATATCCCCGAAAATGGTTGTTGTATGACACTAAAATAAAGGATGTAGCTTTCAAATTTTATATTGATAATAAAAAAGCACAGGTTCTTTTGGATATTGAGCCCAAAGATGAAGAAAAACGCAAGATCTATTTTGAAAAAATAGAATCGTTGAAAACCATTTTACATGAAGAATACCTTCCTGAAGCCATTTTAGAGCGCAATTTTTATTTGGACACCGGAAAAGTCATCAGTAGAATCTGGATAGAAAAAGTGGGGGTTAGCTTAAACAGAAAGGACAATTGGCCTGAGATTTTTGATTTCTTCAACGAGACAATGAGCGCATTCGAATACTTCTTTTTCGAACATGAAGATTACATCAAAGATTTAGAAACTAACACCTAACGGAGAATTATATCTTTCACCACCTCTTTGCGAAGTTCCTCGTTAATCATCGTAATGATTTTTTGTTTGCCATAACTCAATTCTTCCCGCAAAACAGCCGAAGTTAGCGAAACATAAAGCGTAGAGCCTTTAAGTATAACCTCTTTGGTATAACTGTTTACGCCATTCCCCATAAGCGATTTCCAGGCAGCCTCAACATCGATTTTATCCATGCCGCCTTCGAGCCTATTCATTTGAATAAACGCCTTTAAAACATCACCTATCGGACTTTCATTGCTTTGACGTTTTGCCATATTATGATGAATTTAGTTCAGTACTATTTAAGAGAAAAAGGTGTAAATCTTTTATAAATGTACGTCAGGTTTTCTTTGCTCTTAAGAATCAGCGAAGAATCTTTTAAGGCAATTATCTGTTCCTTCCAGCTGCCGTATTTTGTTTTGTATTCAATATAAAAGGCATCTTCCTTTTCAATGACTTTAATATTTTCCTTAATACCGTTCGTTTTAAATCTGCCGTCAAACTGGGGCATTACTTTTTGACGGAAACCTTGATTATTTTTAAGCTCAAAAAAATCAATAGTTTCATTGACCTTATAGTCTTTTTTTTCGCCATTTGCCAATTCAACCTTCTGAATTTCCCAATAACCGTTGAGTTTCCCTAAATCAGTCTTTTTTACAGACGGATTGCAAGAAATCAAAACAAGGGTAAAAAGAAACCACTTTAGTTTTTTCATTAAAGTTATTTTTTGCTAAAAAGACGAACAAATGCGTAAACAAACAATACAAAAGCAAAAAGCCGTAGAGCCAAAAAAATACTTGGCATCGGTTTTTCAATAAAATAAGTCAATCCGGAAATCAATACCGAAATAAGCACTAATTTGAAGGGGGATCCTTCTCTGAAAAAAGATACAATTTTATTCATAAATGTAATTCCTATTTAAAAAACGAGTCTACAAACTCAAATTTATTAAACACTTGTAAATCTTCAATTCCCTCACCTACCCCAATATATTTTACCGGAATTTGGAACTGATCTGAAATTCCTATAACAACTCCTCCTTTGGCAGTACCGTCCAATTTAGTTACTGCAAGACACGAAACTTCTGTTGTTGCCGTAAATTGTTTAGCCTGCTCAAAAGCATTTTGACCGGTAGAACCGTCAAGGACCAAAAGAACATCATGTGGAGCATCTTCCACTACTTTCTGCATAACACGTTTCACTTTAGAAAGTTCATTCATCAACCCCACCTTATTATGCAAACGACCTGCGGTATCTATAATTACAACATCCGCATTTTGAGTAACGGCACTTTGTAAAGTATCAAAGGCCACAGAAGCAGGGTCGCTGCCCATTTGCTGTTTTACGATTGGCACACCTACTCTGTCAGCCCAAATTTGCAATTGGTCAATGGCCGCGGCTCGAAACGTATCGCCAGCACCAAGCACCACTTTATAACCGGCTTTCTTGAATTGGTAAGCCAATTTACCAATGGTCGTGGTTTTTCCAACGCCATTTACCCCAACTACCATAATTACATACGGTTTTTTATTGGCAGGAACGGTAAACTCAACTTCTTCACCTGATTTTGTTTCCGATAATAAACCGGCAATTTCTTCACGAAGAATTTGATTTAATTCATCGGTACCCAAATATTTGTCATTGGAAACACGCTCCTCGATTCTTTCAATAATCTTTAAAGTGGTGTTTACACCTACATCAGAGGAAACTAAAACTTCCTCAAGATTATCCAAAACCTCGTCATCTACTTTTGATTTTCCTGCTACTGCTTTAGTCAGTTTGGAAAAAAAAGAAGTCTTGGTTTGCTCCAAACCTTTATCTAAGGTTTCTTTCTTCTCGGATGAAAATAGTCGCTTAAAAAAACTCATTTCAGTTTGTTGTTATTAGTTATTGCCTTTGAAATTTAAAAGGTCTTGCTTTTAAAAACCGGACAAATATAAATATAAAAAAGCTACTTCCGATTGAAAGTAGCTTTGATATATGAGTTTGATTGAATTATTTCTTTGCTAAGAAACTATCCACTTCTTCAGGTGTCATGATACTTTCTACGAAAGTGTATGCACCGGTTTTTGGAGATCTTACCATTTTAATAGCTTTAGATAATCTCTTAGAAGCTGTCTGTAATGTTGCTACGGTTTTCTTTGCCATGGTTCAAATGTGTATTGAAATTTTTATAAATGTAAAAATCTCTAATTATTTAATTTCTTTATGAACAGTCATTCTCTTCAAGATTGGATTAAATTTTTTAATCTCTAATCTGTCTGGAGTGTTCTTTTTGTTTTTATTCGTGATGTATCGAGAAGTTCCTGGAAGACCAGTTGCTTTGTGCTCAGTACACTCTAAAATTACTTGGATTCTATTACCTTTCTTTGCCATCTTACTTTATTTTTATTGGATTACGGAATTATTTAATAAATCCCTCAACTTTTGCTTTTTTCAAAACAGCAGCCAATCCATTTTTATTGATTGTTTTAATTGTAGATGCAGCTACTCTTAGAGTAATCCATCTGTCTTCTTCAGCAAGATAGAAACGTTTTTTAACTAAGTTTACAGAAAACTTTCTCTTAGTTTTGTTCATAGCGTGAGAAACGTTATTTCCTACCATCGCTCTTTTACCTGTAAGGTCACAAACTCTTGACATTATGCTTTTCTTTTATCGTTATTCAAATCGAGGGTGCAAACTTACACAAAAATAATTGTAGAAGCAAAATAATTAATGCACATTTTTTAAAATTTCTTTCTGCAATAATTCAAACGCTTTATTTGCAGTTCTATCTATCACTTTTTCACGTGGTTGGCCAAAAGAAAATTCTTCACAAAAAACTTCATTTGGAGTTGCCAAGGCGATAAAAACAGTTCCTAATTCGGCATCAGCATTACCTTTAGTTGGTCCGGCATTACCGGTAGTTGCAATCGCGTAATCAGTCTGCATTAATTTCTGAATTCCCAAAGCCATTTCCTTTGCCACTTCCGCACTCACAACCGAATGTTTTTCAATAGTATCAGCATTTACACCAAGTACCGAAATTTTAGTATCAGTAGCATAACTCACTACACTCCCTCTGAAGTAATTGGAAGCCCCTGCTACCGAAGTCAGCATTTGAGCAATTTTTCCACCCGTACAACTCTCAGCAGTAGCAAGCGTTTTTTGCCGTTGTAAAAGCAATCTCCCAACAACCACCTCAATGGTTTCGTCCTCATCAAAGCCAACTATAATATCACCTATTATTTTGCTTAAAGTATGAATGTTTGCCTCAATTGCGGTTTCTAAAATCGCCTTATTCTCACCGCGAGCGGTGAGTCGCAGCCGTACCCGACCCGGACTTGGCAAATAGGCCAATCTGATAAATTCCGGAAGATTATTTTCCCAATTTTCTATACGTTCCGCAACCAGACTTTCACCTAATCCGTAAGTCAAAATAGTTTTATGAACAATATAGGGACGGTTGTATTCTTTAACAATTTTTGGAATCACCTCGTTATCGATCAAATACTTCATTTCATAAGGCACTCCAGGCAATGAAATGTATACAGTATCTTCCTTTTTCATCCACATACCCGGTGCAGTACCCATCTTATTAAAAAGCACTTCACATTTTGACGGAACCAAGGCCTGATCTTTATTAATTTGGGTAATTGCTCTTTTATAAATCCCTTCTATCAATTCGGTGACATGCTTCAGAACAATCTCGTTTTCCACCAAAACATCATCAAAATACTCACAAATAGTCTTTTTTGTTATATCATCTTTTGTTGGTCCTAAACCACCTGTAATGACTACTAAATCAAATTGATTTTGTAATTTTTCCAATGTATTTAAAATGTCTTGCTTATCATCGGAAACCGAAAGTATTTCATGAGTCTGAACACCTACCCGATCCAAGGCTTTGGCAATATAAGCGGAATTGGTATCCACAATTTGCCCAATGAGTATTTCGTCGCCAATGGTCACGATTATTGCTTTCATGTGAAGTAAAAATTAAAAGATAAAAGTCGGATCAATCCTAAAAGTTGGGAAAATACAAAATAGTTGATTCTTACAAATATTTCTGATCAATCTGACCTAAGTCAAAGCCCACTCAAAGCCCACTCAAAGCCTAGTCAAAGTTATGGATAGTATATGAAAAAGTCAGTAGCAACTTTCCCCCCACTATAAGCTCTTTCCACTTATATAATTCTCTTTCCAACCTTCCGACCCTTACAAATTCTGAGTAGTTTGTTCGCTTTTAAAATCAATTGTCCAACCGGTTTTTGACTTGATCCTAAAAACCTATACTGTGGTGACCAACAAACAAGAAAAAATTGTAACGAACAATTATAACTAATAGTTCGCGAGTCCTTTTCTTATATTATATTTCGAAATCTTTTTTGATTTCTTTTACTGCTTTTTCTATTTGACTTTGGATACTTTCAAAAGTATGCACAATTTCTTTTCGCTTTCCTTCTGCCTTAGTCCAGGCTTCCACTTGTAGAATCTCTTCATAAGCAACACTCATACCTAATAAATCCAAACTTGGTTTTATTTTATGTGCATAACTGTAAGCCAGTTTATGGTCCTTGTTTTTTATTCCTAAATCAATTTGCTTAAGATCTTCTGGAACTTCCGTAACGAACAAAGTGACTATTTGCATCACAAATTCAGTATCGTTGTCTGAAAGTGCGTAAACTTTTGCGAGGTTGTAGTTTATTGCCATTATTATTTGATATCTAATCTAAATAGTTGTTTATTTTCTATAAATCCTTCCAGAACATCGTTTGGCGATACTTTGGCAACACCTTCGGGGGTACCTGTAAAAATTACATCCCCTATTTTTAGCGTAAAATATTGAGAAACATGTGAAATAATCTCATCTATCTTCCACAACATCTGGCTTGTATTTCCTCTTTGGACGGCCTCACCATTTTTACGCAATTCAAAAGTAATATTTTCCACCGAATTTAAACTGTTTTTTGAAAGAAAATCACCAATAAGTGCGGAACCGTCAAATGACTTAGCTTTTTCCCATGGCAAGCCCTTTTCCTTCAGTTTGGCTTGAACATCTCTAGCCGTAAAATCAATTCCTAAGCCAATTTCGTCGTAATACTTATGCGCAAACTTGGAGTCAATATACTTGCCTACTCTATTAATTTTAACCAAAACCTCAACTTCATGATGCACATCATTACTGAAGTCGGGAATGTAGAACGGCATTTTTTTAAGTATAACGGCCGTATCGGGTTTCATAAAGATGATAGGTTCATCAGGACGCTCATTATTGAGTTCTGTGATATGATTGGCATAATTTCTTCCGATGCAGATTATCTTCATCTTTCTAAGTAATTAGTAAAAAATAATTAGTAAGTAGCAACGGATATGTTGCTATCAGGACTTTACAATTTTGTATTTAACTTTCTCAATTTAATTCCAGTCAATACTTTTTTGGTATACAATGGGAATTCAGCATTTTGAATCCAGCCGAAATAACCAGGTTCTTTCTCCAAAACATCATCTACTAAAACTCCTTTGTGTTTCCCAAAAGTAAACATTTCCTGTCCTTCAGCATTTAGTGCAATAAAACCCGCAAAATCAACTGATTTTTTTCGGGTTGTAAAATCGGCCAACGATTTCATATCATTATCTAAATCCTCGTAGCGATCCAACTGTGCTTTTAATATTTCATAAGTGGCAGTTGCATCCGCTTCAGCACTGTGGGCATTTTCCAAACTTTGGTTACAGTAAAACTTATAAGCCGCACTCAGCGTTCGCTCTTCTTTTTTATGGAAAATCGTCTGTACATCTACTGAAACACGGTTTTTCATATCAAAATCAACCTCAGCACGCAGCATTTCTTCTGCCAATAGCGGAATATCAAATCGATCGGAATTAAATCCTGCCAAATCAGAATCCTTAATCATCATATGAACCTGGGAGGCCAATTCTTTGAAGGTCGGTTCGTTGGCTACTTTCTCGTTAGAAATTCCATGAACCGCCGTTGCCTGTGCAGGAATGGCAATGGTAGGGTTTACCAACCACGTTTTACTTTCCTTATTTCCATTTGGAAAAACTTTTAATATCGAAATTTCTACAATCCGATCTCTGGCAACATCAATCCCTGTAGTCTCAAGGTCAAAAAAGCAAATGGGCCTGTTTAATTTTAATTCCATTGTTATGTATTAGTGAGCAAATATAAAATATTGCTGTTACTCTTAATCACTTCGTAAAGTTTTTTTTGGCTTATAGATTTGTATATTTACAATAGGATTAATTTAATAATCTGAATACTTATTTCAATAGAGGCTTTGCTATGGTTATGGTTACGGTTAAAGCTATGGTTAGAGCATGAATAATCTACGAATGGAGTATAGACGAGCTACCAATATTCATAGTAAATGGAATGGCTGGCAGGAATAACAAAACTTATTCACCAACCATACAGATGACATGAAACTAACTACGATTGTATAAGCCTAATTAATCGAAGTCAGGTTACGGAATTGTTTTCCATAATGAAAAAAGAAATTTATCCAAGAAATAACAAAAAAGCGTAAAAACAAAAAATCCCTACTTAACAATAGGGATTTTTTTGTTTTTAATATTCTCTGGTAATATCGAAAGCTTCAAGATATTCGGCTACACGTTTTACAAACATACCACCTAATGCACCATCCACTACCCTATGATCGTAACTATGCGACAGGAACATCTTTTGACGAATTCCGATAAAATCACCATCAGGTGTTTCGATAACAGCAGGCACCTTTCTAATGGCACCCAACGCAAGTATTCCTACTTGTGGCTGATTTATAATCGGTGTTCCAAATACAGAGCCAAAAGATCCGATGTTAGTTACTGTATATGTTCCGCCTTGAGTATCGTCCGGCTTTAACTTGCTTGCTTTTGCACGGTTTCCTAAATCGTTTACCGCTTTGGCCATACCTACCAAATTCAACTGGTCGGCATTTTTTATTACCGGAACAATCAGATTTCCGTTTGGTAATGCTGCCGCCATACCCAAGTTGATATTTTTCTTTTTAACTATATAATCGCCCTCCACAGAAATGTTCATTCCCGGGTAATCTTTTAGGGCCTTAGCTATTGCTTCCATAAAGATTGGCGTAAAGGTCAATTTCTCACCTTCGCGTTTTTCGAATGTACTTTTAACACGGTCTCTCCATTTTACAATGTTGGTCACATCCACTTCGATAAATGACTGCACATGAGCAGAAGTTGATAATGATGCGGTCATATAACCTGAAATCAACTTACGCATTCTGTCCATTTCCACAATCTCATCACCGCCGTTTACAGAAACGGGTGCAGCTTGAGTAGCCGGCTGTACAACTTTTGACGGTTGGCTTGCAGCCTGTGTATTTTTTCTATTGCCTATATAACTTAATAAATCTTCTTTTGTAACGCGTCCGTCTTTTCCTGTACCGGAAATACTTTCCAATTCGGCAACAGAAATTCCTTCTTCTTTAGCAATGTTTTTAACTAATGGTGAAAAGAATTTATCCGAGCCTGAAAAATCAGCAGGAGCAGCAATCGTTGCGGCCGCCTCCACGGTCTTTGTAACTTCTGCTACCGGAGCACTTACAGCCTCGTTCTTAGCAGATTCAACAGCACCGCCTTCGGTTTCAATAATGGCGATGGTTTGTCCTACCTGCACCACATCATTTACCTGAAATAAAATCTCGGTCAAAACCCCTGAAACCTCGCTTGGCACTTCACTATCTACTTTATCGGTAGCGATTTCCAAAACAGCTTCATCAGCAGCGACAGCATCACCTACATTTTTTAACCAATTTGTTATAGTTGCTTCTGCAACGCTTTCACCCATTTTAGGTAATTTCAATTCAAACTTTGCCATATTCGTAACGTAATAGTGAGTTCTATATTTTGGATTGCAAAAATACTAATTATTTTGATGTTTTATAACGAATTATTAAACTTTGATAAATGCAATACTTCTCCCATATCATTTGCATTGTCACTTCCAATCAAATAACCGGATTGCGATATATAATTTTTAAATGTAATGTTTTCTGCTTCATTGTCTTGCATGAACGCGATTACCTCTGAAAAACGAAATGAATCCATATCAAAAACAAGTTGATAATTCCTTTTACTATCGTTTATAAATTCATTAAATTCAGAGTAACAAACGGTGTTTTTATTCATATCCAGTCCGGCATTATCTTTTGAAAAAAAGATATACTGATCGATGACCACGGGTTTGTTTCTTTGTTGCTTTTTCTTCAAAAAGCTAAAAGCAAAACTTCCCAATTGCATCATCCAGTCAAAAAAGAACGATTTTTTAAAATGCTTTTTATAGAAAAACTGCATTGCTTCCCTAAAACGTTTCATGTATTGTCCGTCCCTCACAGTACTTTCCCCCTTGTAATGAATGACAGTCGCAGGATGGAAATAATAGTTGTATTTTCCTCTCTTCAATGTCATATAACTCAAATCAATATCATCAGAATACATGAAGCAATTTTCGTCAAAGCCTCCAATCTGATTGTATAATTCGCGTTGCATTACCATAAAAGCACCAACAAGGATATCTACTTTGCCCGTTTGGTACATGGATAAATGTTGGGCATAGTATTTATTGAACAGCCTTGTTTTTGGAAAAAATTTATACAGCCCAAAAATCTTGGTAAAAGCTACCCAAGGCGTCGGAACACCTCTTTTGCTTTCGGGAAGAAAATTTCCGGTACCATCAATGAGTTTACACCCGACAATCCCCAGGTTGTCCTGCTCTTTGGCGAAAGCCAAGACTTTTTCAAAGGAATCTTCCCCTACTACGGTATCGGGATTCAGAATGCAGATGTATTCGCCTTTGGCCTGAGCCACGCCTATGTTATTACCCCTTGGAAAACCTGAATTCTCCATATTTTCAATGAGCTTTACATTGGGAAAACACATTTTCATCATGGCGCAACTGTCATCAGAGGAGTTGTTATCAACAACAATAATCTCAGCATCGAGATTTTGGACAGCCTTTTGCACGCTCAATACACATTGCTCCAAAAAATAGCGGACATTATAATTCAGGATGATAACGGATAGTTGCATATGGCAAATATATCTACTTTTACAAAAAAATCATTATTCTTTAGAAGTAACTGTAACTCTAAAGCATTGGGATACGAAAAGAAAAACATGTATCCAATACTAGTGTGTGGTTCCGATTTTTGAAAAAATTGTCAGAAGCATCATTTTTAGCAGAACTATGAAAAAATAAGTTTAAGACTAAAGACATGGGACACTATCGGCGATAGTGTCCCATGACATTTGTTCCTTTAAAATCAGTAATTGGGATATCTATTCTTTATATAAAAGACCTAATTTCCAATTACCTCTTCACTATCTTTTTATACCAAGAATCCTTTTTGACATTAACCCCATAGCCGTAACCATAACCATAACCTTTTGTGGAGTCGGTATCATTCAGCAATACACACATATTTGGCAGCTTATTTTCTTTATACAAATTATTCGGGATAGCCAACAAACGTTTTTCCAGGAAATTAGCACGAGCCACATAGATAAAGCAATCTGCATGCTGGGCAATCAACAGCGTATCGGTAACCAAACTAACAGGTGCTGTATCAACGACAATATAATCGTATTGTGTCTTAAGTGTCTTAAAAAAATCGTCTATTTTGTTGCTCATTAATAACTCCGCAGGATTTGGAGGAATTATACCAGCGGGAAGAATATAAAAATTCTCAAAACCATCTTGTTTTATAATTAAATCTTCTAATTTTAAATCCTTGGAAGACAAATAATTGGTAACCCCTTTATTAGGTAAAGTAAAATATTCATCTAAACGTGGATTCCTGATATCCATACCAATCAGCAATACCTTTTTACCGGATAAGGCAAACGTTGCGGCAAGATTAGCAGATACGAAAGTCTTTCCTTCTTTAGGAAATGTAGAAGTCAAAAATATGGTTTTAGCAATATTGTCCTCGGCCTTACTCAATATAAATTCTAAATTAGTCCGGATGATTCGCAATGCCTCTGCCGTACTTGTTCGATTTCCTGATTTTATAATTTCCGAAGGGGAATCAGAAGTAGGTACATCTCCTACAAAAGGAATATTAGACTTCCCTTCCAGATCTAATCGACTTTTTATTTTGGTATCCAACAGATCATTTATATAAATAACACCAAAAGGAATGAATAGCCCCAGCAATAATGATGCTAAATAAAAAATTTTCTTTTTAGGAGAAATAGGATTTTTACCAGCTTTACCGGCATCGATCACTCGTGCATTTGGCTCTGTTGCCGATAATGAAATAGCTGTCTCTTCTCTTTTTTGCAACAAATACAGATATAACTCCTCTTTAACTTTTTGCTGTCTGGCAATTACTCTAAACTGGCGTTCCTGCACCGGAATCTTTCCGATTTTGTTATTCAAAAGACCTTCTGTGTATTTTAAATCTCTCTTTTGAATATTTAAATTGGATTTCATACGCAACAAACTAGCGGACACGTTTGATTTTAATGCGTTAATCTGTTGATCCAGCTTAATTACAGAGGGATTTTCCGGGGTTGCCGATTTCATTATCCTATTTCGATCCAAAACCAAACCATTATAGGAATTGATTATAGCACTGACATCGCCGGGGCCGCTAACCATATTAGCCGGAAGCAAATCAGAATTAGTGCTTTTCTTAATAAAATCCAACATAGAAGAAATCACATTTAATTGAATTTCGGTTTCTACGAGTTTTTTATCATATCCATCCGACCCTTCAACATAAAGCTTAGCTTCGGATTCGATGTCTGTTATTTTATTAGAAGTCTTAAAACTTTCCACATTTTTTTCGACACCGTCCAATTCCTGCGTTATTATCTCCAGTCTGTTGTTTATAAATCGTGAAGTATTTTCGGCTATAAAATTCTTATCAGTAGCGGCATTGGAATTGTAGATATATATTAAATTATCTAAAAAATCTTCAGCTTTTTTTCTATTAGGATCTTTCACCGAAATTTCGACCACACTACTGGTTTTACTGATGGGTGTTATTGTCAATCTTTCTCTGAAACTCTCTACTATATTTTCCACCGGCCTGATTACTATGGCGATCTCCTTGAAATCATCAATCGGATTTAATTCAGATTTACTAATAATTATTTTCCCATATTCGGTATCAATTACATCGCCATAATGAAACTTACGATTAGTGTTAGAATTTCCTCTTGAATTTTCATTCCTTAACTCAAAAGTATCAGAAGTTAACTCCGTATAATTCAAATTCATCTCATTTTCATAAAAATGAGCTTCGGCATTGACCAAGTGGACTTGGATAGGAGAGCGCTTGTAAAGCTCATTATCCATTAACTTCCCTTTAACAACTAAACTTACATTAAGGCTTAACTTTTTTACGGTGCTTTCTATTAACGTTCTTGACTTTAAAATTTCAACTTCATTATCCACATTACTTTTCAGACTTCCACCTAAGCCCATATCAGCAAAAGCGGAGAGTTCGGAAAGCATACCGCCTTTCTTTTCATCCTCTACCAAAATTGTTGTTGACGCCTGATATTGAGGTATAGTATATCTTAAATATAAAAAAGTAAAAATTAAACAAACGCTAACTCCTAACCCGAACCATTTCCAGTGAACCAAATATTTGTCAAAAAAGGCTTTTAAATCAAAATCATTCTGTAAATCTTCGTCAAAGCTATTATTTTCCATTAAAAAGTTTTATTTTGTTGTTGTGACAATTAGTGTAATCAGTGTAATTACTAAAGAAGTAATAGAAATAAGGACTCCCGTGTTAGGACCAACGGCGGCTCCATTTATCTTGTTTTTATTAGGCTCCACATATATTACATCGTTTTGTGATAAATAATAAAAAGGCGAATTGATAAAATCTGCCTTTGTAATATCGACCCTATTATAGGTTTTAACCCCATTCACCTCCCTAATGATCAATACATTATCTCTTCTTCCTAAAATAGTCATATCTTTAGCCATAGCCAAAGCTTCAATTAGCGTAATCCTTTCGGAAACTATAGGATAGGTTCCCGGCAAAGTAACTTCGCCTTGCACTGAAACTTTAAAATTCATGATACGAAGGTTAATAACAGGATTTTTAATATACGCAGCTATTTTATCATGAAACATTTTTAATACCTCTGTACGTGTTAAGCCACCCACTTTTAATGTTCCCAAAACAGGGAAATCTATATTCCCATTTGCATCGACTAAATACGACTGAATAGTTTCCTGACCACGGACAATATCCTGTTTACCGGGGCTAGCCACACTTACAGTATGCAAATTAAAGAGTAAGGCACTTTCAGGATCTTCAGCAGAAACGATAACAGATAACAGGTCATCCGGCTGAATTTTGATTTCGTAGGAATTGGATTTTTCCTGACGTCCTAAATCATCAATATTCTGATAATAAACAACATCCTTTCGGGAAGCACAAGAAAAAAGCAATAAAATAAAAAAAAACGGAGCCGTTTTTTTTATTAAGTAAAAATATTTCATTAGGCAGATCCTTATTATGTGTTTTTAAGATAATTCTATTGTTTGAGTTGTTCACACGACTATTCGTACAAACCCTCATTTAAAGCTTTTTCCTTTTTCAAAAGTTGCAAATATAGTAATTTATTGAGGCGTCAGAACTTTTAGTTCTTCATTTAAAAATGCATTTTAACGATTATTTTAGCCTCTAACAGAAAAATTAAATTATTGAAAATAGTTCTACTTATCTTTGAAAATATTTACTAATATTCTGTAGATCAGTTGCTTATAAGTAAGAAAACACCTCTACAAGAATATATTCCCTTATAAAACATTCATTTTTGAAAAATTGGATTTAAAATTTTTCAAAATGAGGCAAACGAAACATTAATTGCAAACAAATAGAATGTATTAATGGTTTCAAAAAGAGCCTAACTGAAAGGAGAATTCTTTTATCCCCAAAAAAAGAAACCTTTCATGCATAAAATAAATACTATGATTGCAATTGAAAATGTTATCACTATAAAATAACTATCATTTAATTCAAACTATACTTTTAAATTATTCTCAGGGATCAAGTCTACTACAAAATGTCTGATCGCTACTGTTTTCTAACCAACTGAAGACCAGTGACCCATATTTTTTTGTCAACAGAGTCAAAAAAATAACAAAACAACACCACATTTAAGTTCTAAATTTCAACAATTAAAGAACAATCGCTGTTATGAATATCATTACGAAACAAGCCGGTTATTTTCGTTTTGCAAAAGAGTTTTATGAAAATTTGAATTACGCGAAATATTTCACCTTTGAAAAATTTCGTGAACATCCAATTTTAAAATCTAAAGTCAAAATAATTACTAAATCATTTATTTTGCTGACGTTATTCTGTGTACAAAGCGTGCAGTCAAACAATTACTATTTTTCTTCAAGGACGGGAGATGACTCATATACAAGCAGGCAGGCACAAAATCCTGCTACACCTTGGAAAACTTTGTCAAAGCTAAGTTCGTTTATGGTTAATTTGAAGGCCGGGGATTCAATTTTATTTAAAAAGGGAGACGTTTTTTATGGCTCGTTCATAGTCACCAAATCAGGGACTGCAGATAAACCAATAGTATTTTCTGCTTATGGAAAAGGAGCAAAACCAATAATAAGCGGACTTACACAGTTGTCCAATTGGAAACTTTCGGGAACAAACAAATGGGAAGCAGATTGCCCCGATTGCGGAACTTCATTAAATATGCTGCTGATAAATGGAATATCACAGCCTATGGGGCGCTATCCAAATATAACAGAACCAAATAAAGGCTATCTTACTTTTGAAAGCCATAGCCCTTTACAAATTATGGATAATGAACTTCCGGCTTCACCCGATTGGACGGGTGGTGAAATGGTTGTACGATCGTCACGTTGGACATTTGATCGCAAAACAATACAGTCACAAGCAGGAAACATCCTGAATATAGGTTCACCAACCACTTACCCCTTGCTCTCTAATTATGGTTATTTTATACAAAACCATCCATCAACATTAGATACTTTTGGTGAATGGTATTATAATCCTGACACAAAAAAAGTTATGATTTATAGCGATTCCACTAATCCTGACATTCTTTTTGTTAGTGCAACAACGCACAATATAGTAACTGCGCTAAACAATACGAGTTATATCCATTTTGATGGCATTGAGTGGGTTGGTTCTAATACTACTACGTTAACCTGTAATTTCTCGGATTATATTTCGATTACAAATTGTGCAATCAATTTCTCGGGCACTGACGCCATGTCGGGTAAAAATGTGTCAAATTTAACTTTAGAAAACAATACCATTACTAATACAAACAATAATGCCCTACTGTTATCCCCTTCCAGCAATACAATCATAAAAAATAATGTCATAAAAAATACCGGAATTATACCCGGGAACGGAAAAAGTGGTGTTGGAAACTATTCGGGCATAACTTTGATTGGAAATATAAATCGTATCGAATACAACACTATAGAAAACACCGGATATATTCCAATTAATTTCCAAGGAGATTCCATATTGATCAAAAATAATTATATAAACAAGTTTGCTTTTGTACTAGATGACGGCGGGGGCATCTATACATGGAATGGCTGTCCGTCAAGTCCAAATGGTATATATGGAATCAATCATAGTGACAGAAAAATTACCGGCAATATAATACAAAATGGAATTGGAGCAGCAGAAGGAACAAATTCACCAAATAAAGCGGCAAGTGGCATATATCTGGATGATAACACAATGGATGTGAAGGTAAGTAATAACACAATTTCCAATTGTACATTGAATGGTATTTTTTTGCACAACTCCAGAGAAAACTTACTTGATCACAACACGATGTTCAATAACAATATACAATTAAAATTTGAAAGTAATGGCAAGTGTACTACAGATCCGGTACTGTCTAATAATGTCACGAACAATATTTTATTTTCAAAACTTGCTTCTCAAACAGTGTTAGACTTGTCTGCAGACGCCTTAAACGATATAAATTTGTATAGTTTATTTGACACCAATTATTATTGCAGACCATTGGATGAAGAATCAATTATATGGTCAACCAGTAGTGTAGCGAGAAATAGTTATAATCTTTTTCAATGGAAAAAAGCATCCGGAAAGGATTTAAATTCCAAAATAACACCTATTTCGCTTCCAAGTTATAAAGTAAATAATCGTAGTGTGGGTAATCAAGTCCAAAACGGAACTTTTGATCATGACATTAAAGGGGCAAGTTGTTGGTCTCCCCAAAACAATTGCAGTATTACCTGTGATGACACACAGGCATTGAATGGCGGATCATTGAAATATTTTTTCACATCAATTTCAGGGAATACCAACAATTCCCTTTTGCTTATTAAGATTGGCACCGTAGTTTCCGGTAAAAATTACATTGTAAAATTTAGTTTAAAAGGAACCACCAGCAATAGGGAAATCGGTGTTAATCTAAGAAAACTTTCATCTCCGTATACCAATCTTACTGCATTTCAAAATATCGCAATAACTACTATGGCGCAGGATCATGAAATTCTTTTCAGTCCCCAAAGCAGTGAAGACAATTCTTGTTTACAATTTGAAATTAAAGAGGGTGATGGTCCGTTATGGTTTGATACTGTGGAATTTTATGAAGCCGATGTAACCCGAACCGATCCAGATGATTATATCCGTTTTGAATACAATGCAACCCAAAGTAATAAAAAAATCCCCCTTACGGAGGATTATATCGACGTTAGAAATAATATTTATTCCAAAGTAGTAACCTTAGCATCTTTTACTTCGGTAGTACTATTCAAAAAAAAAAATATTACTGCACAAAAAATAATCAATTCCAATATCATCGGGAATCCCAATACAATTATAATATATCCAAATCCTTTTGACACCTCCTTTATTATAAAAAGCGAAAAAACAATAAAGCAACTGAATATGTATAATAGTGGAGGGAAAATTGTAATTACAATGCAACCAAACAGCACTTTTGTTGAAGTAAATACAATTCAAATACCGCGCGGCATTTATTTTATAAAAAGTAATATTGAAGGGAAATGGTATAGTAACAAACTCATAAAGCAATAATATCCAAAAGGACAGTATGCTCTAATTAGTACGCTTTTTCCTCACCCCGGAATATATTATATATAGTAAGAAAAATAATCTTTAAATCTAATAAAACACTCCAGTTTTCGATGTACCAAATATCATAATCCACACGATTTTTCATCTCAACCAATTCTTTTGTTTCCCCTCTCAGACCATTTACTTGTGCCCAGCCAGTAATCCCTGGTTTAGCATAATGACGCACGAGGTAATTATTAATCAATTCGGAATATTGTTCTGTATGCATCAGCATATGAGGACGTGGACCAACCACAGACATATTGCCCCACAACACATTAAAAAATTGAGGCAACTCATCCAGGTTTGTTGCTCGCATAAATGCACCCATTCTAGTAATGCGGATATCTCCTTTGGTTGCCTGTAGCTGATCAGAAGATTTATTAACGTGCATCGTTCGAAATTTCAAACAAGAAAAGTCTTTGTTTTCCCTTCCTGAGCGTACCTGCTTAAAAAAAATAGGACCGGAAGAATCTAATTTAATCATAATAAAAAGTATGGGGAACAGCCAGGGAAAAATAAAAACTATAACCAGAAAGGCAAAAACCAGATCAAAAGTCTTTTTTAATAATAGATTACCCGTTGACTCTAAAGGTTCTTTTCGTAACATTAATACAGGGGTGTTCTCATAAAAAGTAATTTCGACCTTACTTGACTTCGTATACTGTTGGAAATCGGGAATGAATTTAATACGGACCATATGACGTTCGCAAAGAGCTGTCAATAAATTGATGGTTTTTATATGATCAATATGTAAAGCAATATACATTTCATTCACATTTTGATTTACAATATAGTCTTCAATAGCATCAAAATCTCCCAATAATGGTAGTGAAATGTCCGCAAGTCCTTTGGTATCGCTGTCAAAAAAACCAAGGACACGGTAACCATAGGCGAGATCTTTTGAAAGAATTTTTCGCATATTTTCACCTGTTTCATTTGCGCCAACTATTATGACATTCTTAAAATTGTATCCCCTTCCACGGGTGTATTTTAAGAATTTCATGAATGCTACCCTAAATATAAAAAGGAAGAAGAAAAAAACCAGATAGAAGTACAACAATCGCAAACGTGAAATTTCAGTATATTTCAAAACAGCGACAAATGTGGCAATCAATGAAATATGAATTGCTACATGTCGAATCATCCGTATTAATATGGTTTCAATTCTTTCAATCCGAATAATTCTATTGGCATCTTTATAAAGCAAGATTATGATCCAAAATAGGTTAGACAGCAACATAACAGTTTGAAAATCCTTCAGTGCCATTCTGTCTAAATTGCCAAATCTTATAAGGCAGGAAAGAATAATAGCGAAATTCAATATAAGAATATCACCTACAACAAAACAAAGTTTAATATAACGAGAAAGCCGGTAAGTTGCAATTTTTTGTAAAAGTGACATATGGGAATTAAAATTTAGTAGGTCCTTAAAAATTCAGATTGCTGAAAAAAAGAATTCAAACTGTGCTTAATAAGTTAAATAAGTAATCTATTGTTACGATTTGATCGTTAGGTGAGTTTAAATTTTTCTTTTAAAATCGATTTAATAAAAACAGGTCCGTAATACAAGTATCTTCTCCACATCCGCTTGGGTTCTTTCACTAAACGGATAAACCATTCCAAGCGTAATTTTATCCAAAGTGGATGTGGCCGAACTACAGTACCGGCATAAAAATCAAAAACCGCCCCAATGGAACAGATAATTTGAGCATCTAATTTTTCTTTATTAGCATATCCCCATTTTTCCTGTTTGGGAGCAGTCATACCTATAAATAAAACATCCGGTTGAAATGCATTTACAGCCTCCAACATTTGATTATTTTCAAGAACAGTGAACTCTGAGGTATAGGCTGGTGAAAAAGTTTTAAACTTCACATTTGGGAATTCTATCGCCAGACGTTGTTCAATTTTTAACAAGGTGCCTGGTGAAGAACCTAAATAAAAACATTTCCCCCCTTTCTCATTTAAATCAGATAGTAAGAAATGATGCAAATCGGCACCCGCAATCTTTTGCATTTTTTTATACTTCAATAATTGCACTGCAGCCACTATACCCATCCCATCAGGCAGTAAAATGTCAGCATTTTGTAAAGATTCTTTGAACTTGGAATCTTTTTGGGCAATACAATAGGAATATTGATTGATGGTATTAATCAATGTTTTATCAACGAAAGACAGATCTTTTAAATTTCCATTGTATATAGAGTAATCCGCTAAAGCAACAAAAGGTTTTGAGTTATTCATTAATTTTTAATTTTAAAAAAAATGGAAATGTACTGTCTTGAAATGGTAAGCAATTAGCAAGCCGTTTTTTCATTCTTGTGACTAATTTAAGGATCTAGATGCTATTTATTGATAAATCTTTTAAATGCATTTCTAAATTTTGAAAGGTATCAAAACGATCCTTTATTTTTTTTGCAGGATTACCACCGTATATACTATAAGCTTCAACATCCTTTATTACAACTGAACCCGCTGCTATTATTGCGCCATCATAAATAGTCACCCCCTGCATAATAGTAGCCCCATAGCCAATCCAAACATCATTTCCAATTTTTGTAGTCAGATCCAATCCCTTCCAAGAATAATCCAGGTCCCTAATTGAAGATGCCAATCTAATAGGAGTGCCAATTTGTTGATAATGGTGGTCATACTTCCCAACAATCGCAACTTTATTACCGAAAATTACATTATCGCCAATTATACAATCTGTTTCAATCAAAGAATCTCTTCCTATGTAAAAATTTTTACCAATTTGAAGAGTAGTTTTTGCCCACAATCGAACACGTATACCCGAATGAAAATCTTTACCAATCTTGTATTTTCTATATTTTATTTTACGTAAGTAAAGATTTCTCAAATTTTTAAAGAATCGAATCATATATATTAATTTTTCAACAAAGTCCTTATTTATCAAATAATATCAGTCATTACTTTCTGAACTATTGATTTATAGTCCAACCTTTCTTTTATTTTCGAACACCCATTTTCAAAAGAAGTTTTCGAAGAAACATTTAAAATCAACTTTATCTTGGAGTATAATTCATCATATTCTAAAGATTCGAGAAAAAGTCCATTATTATCTATAAGATGTTCAGTAGTTCTGGTTCTCCTAATCAATAATGGAGTATTTACTGAAATAGCATCCTCGATCAATGTTGTATGATGTATAGGCCAAACCGCAACATCTGCCAATTTAAGAATACCTAATGAGCTTAGCTGATCACACCAATCTTTAACTATAACACAATTGGTTTCTTTTGCCAAGTACTCCGTCTCTTTATCATTGAAAGAACCAAATAAAACTAAAAAAACATTGGACTGATAAGCCTGTATTTCATTTATAACATTAATCAAATTGTCTGTGCCCTTGTCTTTACCCATCTTTCCGCCAGAAACAAAAACAAAAGCGTCTTGGGGGATATTGTGTATTGTTCTTAATTCAAATTTAGTAGAAAGGATAGAATTAGCTTTCTTATTGTCGGATCCAATCGGCAGAAAATCAATTTTATTGGGGGTCACACCATATACTTCATGGAGAAAATCACATCGAGAAGGCGTAACACCGTAAAATTTTTTAACAAAAATCGAAGAAAACTTCGCAACCGTCCGAACTAATGTTTTATAATAAACTAATTGCCATAACTTATTTTTATTCCAATTTATATAGTCAACATGGTTATCAACCATTAAAACGCAACCGGAATGAGCGATTTTATACAATACACATAAAAAAAGAGAAGTGCTGTTAATATTATGATGAAAAATGACATCGGGCTTTTCCTTTCTTAATTGTCTAAACAATCCAAAAGGGATGATAAAATCAGTTGATATTTTAAAACACTTTACACGAATAATTTTTTTTCCATTATCATTATAAACTCCGGGTCTTATTTTTTTAGAATTTGCATAATATGGAAGGACGTTGCATCCAATAACAGTAGTTTCATGACCTTCATCTAAAAAATAATCCGTCAAAACATTTTCCTGATAAGAAAATCCTTCGATATAGGGTGCAGAGATACAAATATTAACAATTTTCATAAACTTTTAAAATGAAAACATCTTGATATGCTCACATATTCTCTTTTTACCTTCAAAAATATCGCAATTTTTACTTATTTGCTTATAATTTGGGATTTTAATATTCTGATTAAATCCAGTCCAAAATATAAAATGGGCACCGGGCTATTCTGTTTTGCCCAAAACCACCGCCTTTTTAAATTTACAGGTGATCGTTGGGATGTGAAAAGATCTTTCCAATATTCTCTGCTATGTGAAGTATGTATATTTTTCAATCCTGTCGCGTCAACCTCACTTTTTACAATGGCATTTGTGGCAATAATAAGGACAAATCCTTTCTTTTTGCACCGTAAGGAAAAATCTTCATCGGCAGCATAATGTGGAAAATGCAGTTCATCAAATAAACCTACTTGCTTAAATGCATCTGCCGGTATTAAAGTTCCTCTTCCACATAATAAGTCGGTATAGATAAATTCTCGCTTCTCCTTTACTATTTCAAAATCAGACAAATTAACTGCCGGTCTATATTTGGCCGTCCATTTATTAAATTTCGTTCCTGCATATACAACATGGGACGGTTTGTTTTTGTCGACTGCAACACTTCCAACGATTGATTTCGGGTAGCTAAGCATAACGTCATAAAGTTTTTGAAGATAATCTACATCTACTATCAGATCGTTATTAAGTGTCAAAATATGTTGCGCATAATTTTCAAGAGCGTATTTGACACCCATGTTCGTTGCCGCTGTCCACCACATACTCTCATCTCCTTGCAAGACAACCACCTCCTGAAATTCATTTCTGATGTTTTCAGAGGTACCGTCGGTTGATCCGTGATCGACAACTATTATTTTGAAGGATTTAAAAGATTGTGACCGAAGGCTCCTTAAACAAGCTTCGGTAAATTTCCAGCGATTAAAAACAGGGATGATGATATGAATCATATAAAATTCATTTTGAATATAAAGTACTTGCTAACGGAATATAAAATATAGACATATATTAACATTGTAAGACAACCAAAAAAAACGGTTGCCTGACCGTTTATGAGGAGAAAAAACAACCCGAATAAAATCGAATTTTGAATAAGATTGAAATAGGATCTTGGATTAAGAAGTCTGTTGCTGATTCGATTCACGAAAAAAGCAATTATTGTCATAGCTGGCAATACAAAAAGACCATATGCAAAATACAATTCCGCTATGATACCTATTCGAATTCCAAAATCTTCATTATACATACTCTTCCAAGCATTTTGACTTCCCAAATTGTAGAGCTGCGTTTTATTTAAATCGAAAAGTTCAAGAACAGAAGAATTTAAAAAAGATCCAATCGAACTCCACAAAAAACTATAGTTTCTAATCGTCTCAGGACGGTATGTGTTAAATGAATGTACATAATCTTTATATTCAACCCCAAATGGGATTTTCTCAACCATCAAATTCAAAGACTGAATTACATCGCCCCCAGTTCTTAGTATATTAATTAAAATATAAGAAACAGCAATAGATGAAAAAGCAATTATTAAAGGTGTTTTGTTAAATTTGGAAACTTCTGATGTTTTTACCTTCTTATTAATGACTGACATTAAAATTGGAACAATAGAAAGTAAACTGAGTAAAAGCATAAAACGCTTTCCATCAACAGAAACAACAAATATTAAAAAAAGAATATAAGAAGATATTAAAAGCTTATTAGAAGCTTTTTTATATTTAATAAATATTAAACAAAAACTATAGGCAATTAGAAATTTATAGCCATACAAAGGGCCGTAATTATATTCGTACATTTGATCGACAAAATTTTGTGCAGTCAAAATTGGTAAGCAGCCTACACTTAGGTATAAACTAATTAAAAAAAGTATTGGATAAAATATAGCAACGTAGGTAAATGGACTACTCAATATTACTTTCGAATCATCAATAAACTTTACTTTGCGATTTTTAATTTTCTCAAAAAACAGCAAACTTATATTGAAAACAATCAAACAGAAATGGTAAAGAAGCGAAGCATCAAAAAGGTCCAATCTCCATATCTGAGTGTTCATCTTAATACTATTTATATTAAGAACCCCCAAAAAAAAGAAAATAAGCCATGCTCCGGAAATTATTCTATTAAAGATGTTTTTTTGCAATCTTACTAAAGTTAAATTAACAAGTGATAATGCAATGATTGTTGGAGGGATTAATTCTTGCGAATTATGGGGATATATTTTGCTGATTAATATATTAAACAGTAATATAAATAGATACGGTAAATAATCAAAGAATTTATTTTTTATGCCCAAAACAAACTAATTTATTTTACGTATAAATGATATCGGATTTCCGCCCCAAATTTCATCTGACGGAATATCCTTGGTTACAACCGAACAGGCTCCAACTATCGCATTTTTTCCGATTGTCACACCTTTCAAAATGGTAGAATGAGCTCCAATAAAGGCATTATCTCCAATTTTAACGGGTTTCGTTTTCGTCCCGTTTAGATCTGCTTCACGGTTAAAACGATCTTCAGAATTAAGACTATGAAAATCGGTATCATAAATAACTACATTCCCTCCCAAATTTACATTATTTCCAATTTCAATATATTCATGACAAACAATGGCCGTAGAACTTATACCTACATTATTTCCTATAATCAACTTACCTTTTTTACCTACAATTATGGTACAGGCATGAAAACGACCGATCGGATTAGAGGATTCGCGATTATTAGTTCGAAAATTATTACCGATACTGCATTTACCGCCAAGTCCAATATTAATTTTTGGTATACCTCTACTTTTAAAAGACGAAAATTGGATACCATTTGTATACATCACAAAATATGTAGCTGCCCAATCAAATGGCTTGACCAAATGAGCTTTAATTTTCTTAAGAGCTTTAAAACTATAAATTATAAACAGTTGCATATTTTAACGTTCCCAAATTCCATAGGATTTTTTGTTTGAAATTAAATAGAATTGAATTGATGAAAGGAAAAGACTTGGTATAATTGAAATAATTGTTCCTAAAAGCACTCCGGCCACACCAAATTTTAAATATGAAGCAAAAAATATGGACAACGGGATGTTTAATGCCGCCATTAAAACTGTTTGTATGAGCTGAAGCTTGACCTTCCCTATTCCATTTATAAAGTAATTAAAAGGAGTTAAATATATAATCATACAAGTATACATGCACATTAATAAATTTATATTGAAAGGAATTACAACCCCTTTTCCAATCCATAACGAATATAATTTATCAGATAAGACTAACAGCATTATGCTTAAAAAAAAGAACAAGCCAATGAATTTAAAAAGAGTATTCATTGATTTTTTTATCCATGTAAAATCATGTTTAATATAGGCTTCGGTAAAAGATGACCAGTAAGGCGTGACTATTATTGTAAAAATCATTGTCGAAATACTAAAGTATTTAAAAGCAATAGTATAAGGAACTACTTCTTTTGGAGAAAATAATTGCGAAATAATGATGTTATCAGTAGATGTGATAATTACCCAACAAATTTGGATGATAAAAAATTTCAATCCTAATCCAAAAATAGCGTTCAGATATTCCATCTTCCACAAGGTGAAAGTTGGTTTGATAACTTTATAACGGTTATTAAAAGCAAAAAAATTAAGACCAAGAAGAATTATCACAGGCAAAATAGAAAATATTGTTCCAAAGATTAAAAGTGAACTTTCTGCTGTTTTTGTCATAATCCAGATTACCAACAAAGAACCTGTTTGTGTAAAAAAATTGATCTTACCCTGCATTGAATGATGTTGATCTGCCGTGTAAATTGTCGTTATTAATTTCGTAACCAACTGCAAACAGAAGAAGCCAAAAACGATTGGCATTAATATACTTAGGTTTTTTTGTAAACTTGGGGAAGAATTAAAAACTTTAGTCCAATCGATAAAATAGTTAACCAAAAAAAAGAGCAACGTCAAACCAAGACTAACCGCCCCAATTGTAAAATAAGCTGCACTTACATATGCCCGGGCTAAAGTCATGTCGCCTATTGCTTTGGCTTCTGCAAATTTATTTCGCAAGCCATTTCCTAAACCAATATCAAAAAAAGAGAACCATGCTATAAAAGAACTTAGCGTTAACCAAATACCATAATTTTCATTATCGAGATAGGACATAGTAAGCGGTACTAAAAGAAATCCAGCCAAAATACTTCCTCCTTTGTAAATGGCAGACAGAAGTACATGCTTGGTAATATTCTTGGTACGGTCGCTTTTGATACCTACTCGATGGTACAGCGTGTTTAACTTCTTTTCCAATTTTAATACTACTATAATTTATTTTTACTCAAAATAATTCAAAGTAGCATAGCCACTTTCCTTTAAATATTGCTCTTTCTGCATCAATTTCACATCGGATTGCATCATGTCTTTCACCAAATCTGCTAAATCATATTTACATTCCCAACCTAATTTAGTTCTTGCTTTGGTTGAGTCACCAATCAATAAATCTACTTCTGTTGGCCTGAAATATTTAGGATCTACTGATAAGACTTCTTTACCTATTTCTATTTGAAATTCAGGATTGTTACATGCTTTTACAAAGGCTTTCTCTTCTACACCTTCACCCTTAAACTCTAATTCAATTCCGACCTCGGCAAAGCTCATACGCACAAACTCTCTAACGGGAGTTGTTTTGCCGGTAGAAATTACCCAATCCTCTGCCTCATCAGCTTGCAAGATCATCCACATCATGCGAACATAATCCTTGGCATGCCCCCAATCGCGTTGGGCATCCAGATTACCTAAGTAAAATTTATCCTGCAATCCCAAAGCAATTCTGGAAGTGGCTCGCGTAATTTTACGTGTCACAAAAGTTTCTCCGCGAATAGGAGATTCATGATTGAACAAAATCCCATTGCAGGCATACATGCCATAAGCTTCTCTATAGTTTACCGTTATCCAAAACGCATACATCTTAGCCACTGCATAAGGCGAACGAGGATAGAATGGCGTGGTTTCAGACTGTGGAACCTCCTGAACTTTACCATACAACTCAGAGGTAGAAGCCTGATAAATACGTGTCTTTTTTTCCAATCCTAATAAACGAACAGCATCAAGAATACGCAAGGTACCCAATCCGTCAGCATTTCCTGTATATTCAGGTGTTTCAAAAGAAACCGCTACGTGGCTCATCGCAGCCAAATTGTAGATCTCATCAGGTTGTATTTCTTGAATCAGACGAATCAAATTCGTACTGTCAGTCATATCACCATAATGCAAAAAAAGATTACGGTTATCCACATGTGGATCCTGGTACAAATGATCAATTCTGTCTGTATTAAATAAAGAAGAACGTCGTTTTAAACCATGAACGATATAGCCCTTTTTAAGTAAAAATTCACTTAGATATGCGCCGTCTTGTCCTGTTATCCCGGTTATAAATGCTGTTTTTTGCTGTGTACTCATAATATTTACTTGTGCTTCGTTGCTCATTTACCTATAAAATGGCAGACATTCAACGAGGGAAATTTTACATTGTTATTTTTTTAACGTTATCAATATTTTCTAAAAACCAATTGTAGGTTTTCTGGATTCCTGCCTCCAATTCCATCTGATGTTTCCATCCCAATTCGTGCATCTTGGATACATCCATCAGTTTTCGTGGTGTACCGTCCGGTTTAGTCGCATCCCAAATGATTTCACCCTGATGCCCAACTACTTTCTGAATGGTTTCTGCCAATTCTTTTATGGTCAAATCTTCTCCTGTTCCTACATTATACAAATAATCAGGTAATTTATTCTCTAAAGCGAAAACTACCGCTTGAGCCATATCATCTACAAAAAGAAATTCACGCATAGGAGTTCCGGACCCCCAAAGAGTTACGGGAGCATTGTTGTTTTCCTTTGCTTCATGAAATTTTCGCATCATAGCGGGCAATACATGTGAGCTGGTCAAATCGAAATTATCATGGGTACCATATAAATTAGTAGGCATTAAACTAACATAATCCTTTCCAAATTGTTTTCGGATGGCCTGACAGGCTTTAACTCCGGTAATTTTTGCAATTGCATACCATTCATTGGTCGGTTCCAATTCTCCGGTCAGTAAGTAATCTTCTTTAAGTGGTTGCGATGCCAATTTAGGATAGATGCAAGAACTCCCAAGGAAAATAAACTTCTCAACACCCAATTGAAGTGCAGAATCAATTAAATTATTCTGAATTTGCATATTTTCCATAATAAATTGATATGGAAAATTATTATTGGCTAAAATCCCTCCAACCTTAGCAGCAGCATCAATAATGACTTCCGGTTTTTCAGCGGCAATATAGTCCTTCACCGCTTGTTGTTGTCTTAAATCTAATGTCGCGCTCGATGCTCCGATTAAATTAGTATAACCTTTAGCTGTGAGCGTTCGCCAGATTGCGCTACCAACCATTCCCCTATGTCCCGCAATATATATTTTGGTATTTTTTTTCATGTATTCAACTTCAATAAACTCCTAGTTTTTATTTAATTACAATCTGTAATTTAACTGCACCGCTCCGCAATTCTGAATCACATAAATGAGCAGAAAATTTAGTCGGCAAATATACATAAATTAAGATGTGGACAGGAATTATTAAACGTGTATTTTAAGTGTTTTTTATGTAGTAAAACGCATGCAAAAATGGGACTGAAAGTCTTTTAAAATTTAATACTATTACTTATTTTTCAATGAGTTTTCTATCCCTAAAAGTTTGGGTTGAATTTAGAAAGCGAGTACAAAAAACTTCTTTCCAATAAAAATCCCGTTCCAATGATTCGGAACGGGATTTTTGATTAAGAGACTGGTTTAGTCCCAATTTTGGTACTTAATATTAATTTATGGTTTTAAGATTGATTTTGGCAATTTTTAAATCAGAATGTTTCCGATGCGGCTAAATAAAACCCTGAAGACTTGTCTCCAAATCCAAAATCAACTGCAAGATTGGTACGGGTTTTTTTATCGACCATAAAACGTAACCCGAAGCCATATCCCGGTTTTACGGATTCAAATAATTTCAAGGACGTTGCTGAATAGCCGGCAGCTGAACCGGTCACGGGATTGCTGGCGGTTGTCGCGTTCAGAAATAAGACTCCTCCCGTTACACCTCCGCACTTAGAAATTGGGAAGCGATATTCTGATTCACCATATACCAGATTGTTTCCGCGGAAACGACCCTGGGTGTAGCCTCGTCCGCTTCTGCTTCGCTGATCGTATCCCAAAGCGGGTAAGATCATGTAGGGGTATTTACCTGAAGGGGTGAATTCACCCGTCGCCCAAAAAGCTATAAGGTGCCGTGGATTTTTGGCAGACAGCCGGTGATAGCTTCTCCATTCCGTATACAGGAAACTTGAAGCTTCATCATTACCGAGAAATTTCAGTCCGGATCGAAAAGTGACTTGCAAAAAATGTCCTGAGTAGGGATTGATCATGTTGTCACGCGTATCGGATACTACGTTTACGTTTAAAGTCGATAAGCTATATCCGGAGGTGCTGAATCCGTATTTTGTATTGTAAGCATAATGGCTTGTAATCACCTCTTCTCCGGGCGTTAAATTAAGTTTCAGGTCTTCAATTTTGGAATATTTATCGAGGCAGTATCCGAAACCCAGAAAGAGTCCTTTACTCTTCTCGGCGAATATTCTGAAAGAAGCCGCCTGATAAAAACGCACGAAATTATAATTCATAGGCTGCGCCAACGAATCATTTGACGTATTTTGTCCGCCTATGTCATATTGGTAGTCTAATACCCCTCCTTCGGGAGCATTGGTTCCCAATCCATAAGTGGATTGCGAAAAGATCAGATAGCGCCAGTCACCACTAAAAAAGATTTTGTTGTTTTTGGTGTAAATATTATTCTTAATCAAAAAGAGTTTTTGATTCTTGGTCGTAAACTGAACACTTCCTGAAATCATCGAATATTTTGTTTCCTCACCCGGCATTTTAAAGGCATACTGTCCGCCAACACCAAGCATAAAACCAGTGGCCGGGTTAGAGCCAATAATGGGGATTAGAAAAAGAGATGGCTTACCAACTTCCTCGGGCTTTGGAGGCTTATGTCGCGCTGCGCGAATAACATCACCAATATCTTTTTGAACACATGTAGTATCCGTGGTTTCTGTAACAATCTCTTGTGCCTGTGCAAAACAAGAAATCAGCATGACCAGCATGATCAGGCAAACTGATTTAAAAGAAGTGGAGCGAGCAACGAAAGTTGCTTTAAATCGCTTTCTCATAGTTTTTGGTTTTAGGTGATAGATTCGGTTAAGACGAATTAAACCTTAATGGCAAAGTTCAAGCCGAGAGTAACGACGTTAGAATTTGCCAATAATATGGCTAAAAGTACTGTGGTAAAGTAAAAATGTCTCATATATAAGAAATAAATGGTTCATATAGAAATCATAAATTTATTTACACAGCTAAAAGTAGGTTAAATACACACTAATTTACTTAATTTTTAATAGAAACAAAAATTAATGTTAAAAAATCAGAAAATTAACATTATTAACCTGCTTGTATTGCCTATTTATCATAAACTTTAAGTTAATTACCCTACAATAAATTTGACAAAGCAACGAAATTTACAAAATCTGATTTTTGATTGTAATGATAGTATTAAGCTAAATCTAAAAGGAATGAGCCCGATACAATATCGGGCTCATTCCTTTTAGATTTAATTATAAATTCGTTTAAACTTTTGGGTGCGGTCTATTTCGAGACAGCTCCTCTGTTACAAGTATATAGGCATCATAATACAATGATTATCTCATAATGCCTGAAACTTGAGTTCCTTAATCAACTAAGAGATTTTCTAATTATCTTCTTTATTAAACCTGACAGGCTTTGAAACCTGTCAGGCTTATATAAAATTTAAATCTATCTTTTAATCACCCTCAAAGTTTTTACTTCTGTTCCCTGAGTTACAATAATGTTATAAATTCCGGTTGGATATACGTCTCCTATGTGTAGTTCAGGAACTTCACTTGGTCTTACGTCTCTTTGATCCAGCAGTTTCCCTAACATATCAAAAACCTTAATCCCAACTTTCTCATCACTGGAAGTGTCAATTTTCAAATTGAAACTACTATTAGACGGATTAGGATAGGCGACTACTGTATACTGATATACTGGTATATCAGTCGATAGCCGTTGACATACATTAACTGTCACTACAACAGCTGTTCTTGGACTTTCACAACCATTTAATGTTTGTGATGCATAGTAAGTAGCTCCTGACACTAATGGTTTAGTAGAAGCTAAAGGTATTCCTCCCGTAGGAATATCATACCATCTGATAGCTGTTCCTGTTGCTTGTAAATCACCAACGGTAGCTGAATTACAGAATTCTTGATTTACAGACGTCGGCGCTGGAGTTACAGTAATCAACACAGAAACTGCTGTTTTTGAACTCTCACAAGCATTTAATGTTTGTGTAGCATAGTAAGTAGCACCTGATACTAACGGTGTAGTACCGGCCAAAGCGGTTCCTCCTGCATTATACCATCTGATATCTGCTCCTGTTACTTGTAAATCAGCAACGGTAGCTGAGTTACAGAATGCTTGTCCTAAAGACGCTGGTGGTGGAGTTACAATAATTAACACCGGAACTGCTGTTCTTGAACTCTCACAAGCATTTACTGTCTGTGAAGCATAGTAAGTTTTTGTTACTAACACTGTAGTACCAGCCAAAGCGGTTCCTCCTGTCGGAACATCATACCATCTGACAGTTGTTCCTGTTGCCTGTAAATCATCAACGGTAGCACCGTTGCAGAATGATTGTGCAAAAGATGTCGGAGGTGGAGTTACTGGTTTAACTAACACCGGAACTTCACATGGAGCACTCTCACAACCATTTACTGTTTGTGTAACAAAGTAAGTATGTGTTATTAGTGGTACAGTAAGATCCAAAGCCACACTTCCCGGTATGATATACCATTTGATACCTGTTCCTGTTGCTTGTAAATCAGCAACGGTAGCTCCATTGCAGAATGATTGTGCAAAAGATGTTGGCAGTGGCGGAACTGGATTAACTGCCACTGCAACTTCTGTTAATGCACTCTCACAACCATTTACAGTTTGTGAAACAAAGTAAGTATGCGTTATTAGTGGTATAGTAGGATCCAAAGCCATACTTCCCGGTATGATATACCATTTGATACCTGCTCCATTTGGATTCAGATTAGCAACCGTAGCTGCTCCGCAGAATGTTTGTGCGGAAGCCGTAGGTGCCGGCGGAACCGGATTAACTGTCACTGCAACTTCTGTTAACGCACTCTCGCAACCATTTACAGTTTGTGAAACAAAGTAAGAATGCGTTATTAGTGGTACAGTTGGAGTCAAAGCCACACTTCCCGGTATTATATACCATTTGATACCTGCTCCATTTGGATTCAGATTAGCAACCGTAGCTGCTCCGCAGAATGTTTGTGCGGAAGCCGTAGGTGCCGGCGGAACCGGATTAACTGTCACTGCAACTGGTGTTAATGCGCTCTCGCAACCATTCGCAGTTTGTGTAACATAGTAAGTACGTGTTATAAGTGGTATAGTTGGATCCAAAGCCACACTTCCCGGCACTATATACCATTTGATACCTGCTCCATTTGGATTC
>JADMIO011113517.1_pt1 | contig 52424 bp, 46 predicted proteins | sample 8958161 | NCBI WGS metagenome assembly JADMIO01 (sample SAMN16585339, study PRJNA669376) | soil metagenome | isolation source: Crop rotation soil | place: USA: Cullars Rotation, Alabama | collected 2011
CGCGACAACTTGTCCACGTGGAATTCTAAGCTTAGGATCCCAATGTGCTGGAAAGCGCCGAAGCCGCCGGGGTTTCCAGGTCCACCAGGCCCGCCGGGATTGAATTGGCCGGGTCCGCGGTTGTCGTTGCGCGGACCGTTGGGATCGTTCCCTTCGGGGCGACGAGGACCGAAGCCTCCCTCGCGCGGTTGGAAACCATCGCGGGGTTGGCCTTCGCGGGGCGGTTGAGCTTCGCCGTCGCCACGACGCGGGCCGCCGAAGCCGGGCTGGCCCTGGCCCGGGGGTGCAAAGGGATCGCCGGATTCACGCCGCGGCGGAGGTGCATCGGCCTTCGGAGTTTCTTCTTTCTTCGGCGCGTCTTCCTTCTTCGGGGCCGCGGGATCGTCGGCGGCGAAGAGCGTGCCGCCTAGCGCTACGGAGAATAGCGCGGCGAACAGGGCGAGGCGAATCGACATATCTACGTTCCTTATGTTCAGGGTTTAGGGTTCAGGGTTGAAGTCGGCTTGATCAGAACGCGGGCAACCGATCGCGCTCCCCGCGCGGCGGTTCCTGCGGCCGACGTTCGCCGTCGGGCCGACGATCTCCGTCGGGGCGCTTTCCTTCCGGACGTTTGTCTTCCGCGCGTGGGCCTTGCGGACGCTCGCGGTCGCGAACTTCCGGACGCTTCTCCTCACGCGGGCCGGCATCGGGCCGACGACCTTCTTCGCGCACTTCCGGCCGACGACCTTCATCGCGCCTTGCCTCGGGCCGCGGGCCTGCCGGTCCTCGCTCACCGTCGCGTTGAGCCATTTCACGGCGCGGCGCGTCGGGGCGCTTGCTTTCAGGACGTTGAATGTCCGGGCGCTTCATGTCGGGACGATTCGCTTCTGGTCGCGGATTGGGCGGACGACGGTCGCCGTCAACGCGGGCCATTTCCATCCGCCGGTTCATTTCCGGGCGCGGGCCCATGTCGGGGCGCGGACCTTTCACATCGCGAGGACCTTGCGGACCGCGATCACCTTCGCGACGGGCCATTTCCGGGCGCGGGCCTTCCGGGCGGCGCTCGCCGTCGCGCGGCCCCATCTCCGGGCGCGGACCCTGCTGCGGACGACGCTCACCGTCGCGCATCTGCGGACCTTGCGGCGGGCCGCGTTCACCGTCGCGGCGGGCAAACTCCGGTCGAGGACCGGGCGGCAAACCGTTGCCTTCGCGCTGGCCCATTTCCGGACGAGGCCCTTGCGGTGGGCGGCGATCCCCTTCGCGCGGGCCCATGTCGGGGCGCGGACCTTCAGGGCGGCGATCTCCCTCGCGCATTTCCGGACGACGCTCACCTTCGTGGCGCGCCATTTCCGGCCGTGGCCCTTCGGGACGACGAACTACTTCGGGTCGACGATCGCCCTCACGCGGGCCGGCTTCCGGACGACGATCACCCTCACGGCGATTCATTTCGGGGCGCGGGCCTTCCGGACGACGATCTCCTTCGCGCGGCCCGGCTTCCGGCCGTCGTTCACCTTCTCGCGGTCCTACTTCGCCGCGCGGCGGGCCCGGCGGTCGATCGCGCTCGAAGCGCGGCTCGTCGCCGCCGGCAAGCGTCGCCCAGGCGACGCAAACAAGAACGCTCAGCAGACTACGGGTGTACGTCATGACCGGCTCCTCGAAAGTAAACGAATGGTTCGACACGTGTTCGGAAAACTGCCCGCCGCTACAGCGGGCTCTCATTCAACTCGGTTTGTAGTTGCTCTACCTGATCCCGCAATCCGGCCCAGCGATCGCCGCGCCGCCGCCAACTGTTCTCGACTTCGCCGGCGTAGGCCCGGGCCGATTGCAGATCTTCATCCAAGGGATCGTGCCAATACTGCGGGCCGTCATTGGCGAACGTATTCACGATCGCCGGCGACGGGGCAACGACGGTCGGCGTCACAGTCGGGTGAACCAACGATGTCGCACTAGTTCGCGGCTTCGTGCCGGTCATCGCGATGAGCGGCCGATCCGTCGGAGCCTTGCCGGCAATTTGCGCGGGCTCGTCGCCGCGCGGCAAGCGCCAGTACATGCCGACCGCCAACAGCAGCACGGCCGCAGCCGCGGCGAGACCGCCCCATTGCACGAGCTTGCGGCGACGCGTGCGACGCTCGACTTCACGCACCAGTCGCGATGCGGAGGCCAGATCCATCCGGCCGGCGCCCGACTTGTCGAGCAGCCCGTCGAGCGCGGCCCAGCTTTCGCCGAGCGCGGACTCGTCGGGATCGCCGGGCGCGGTCGGCCAAGTGGGCTTCGGTCGAGGCCCTCGTCCGGCGCCGTCGGATAAGTCGGTAAAACGTCCGGTCATGAAAATTTCTCCACCAACAGTTTTCTCAGGGCCAACAGCCCGCGGCGACCGTGCGAGAGCACCGTGTTGACGGGCGCTCCCAGCAGTTCACCGATTTCGTGAAATTCCAAATTGCCGAAGTAGCGCAGGAGCAACGTGCGGCGCTGCGGCTCCGTGAGTTGCTCCATAGCCCTCGCAAGCTGGCGCTTCGCTTCTCCCACAGCCACTTGTTCGTGCGGCGAGCCGCTCTGGTCGCGCGGCTCGATCATCGTCCATTGCATGTCGTCGATCGGCGTCTCGCGACCCATTCGGCGGCGGCGATCGCAGACCAGTCGGTCGGCGATGCGCAGCAAGTAGCTCCGTTCCTTGCCGTCGTCGCGGTATCTGCTGCGCGCCGACCAGGCGCGGTAGAACGTCTCCTGCACGATGTCGTCGACCGCGTGTTCGTCACGCAACGCGGCATACACAAACCCGCGCACCGCGCCGCCGTGCTCCTGAACCCAACGGGCCAGTCGTAAACTGTCGGCGGCTAAAGGCTGCGATGAGTGCATGTCGGGCGGCGGTGTGTCAGCGGTGTCGCCCCAAGAGAACGGAGCACGGGGCGAAGAATTGCAGCGAGCGCCATGTTATCCGCCGCCGCAAGCTCAAGGGCATGCCGAGTTACGGCGGCGCATTTCGTTTTCGTTTCGCAAGGCGGTTGCCGCAAGTGCTTGTTGCCGTTGCACTTAGTTCGTTTCATTTCATTTCACGGATACCCACCGACTGCCGTCAGTCGAGTAACCAAATACCCACTCAGGCGCCGGCCTATCGGCGGCAGAATAAGCTTTTACCCCCCTAGGGAAGCTTTTAGAATCGTAAGGTCTGTGGATTCACTTCCCAGGCGGGGCAGATCACTTCCCGATGAGAGGAACCGGCGCCATGCAAGGGGCAATGCGCGGAGTTGCGGTCGTTGTTTCTTGGTGTGTTTGTGCGGCGTGGTGGTGCGGCGTGTCGGCCCAAGCCGGCGAGATGCGCACCTGGCGCGCGGCCACGGGCGGATACAGCGTCGAAGCAGAACTGTTGGAAGTGAAGGCCGGCGACATCGCGCGGCTGAAAACTAAAGACGGCCGCGAGATCGAAGTGCCGCTGGCGCAGCTCACCACGGCCGATCAGGACTTCGCCCACAAGCAAGCCCAACCTGCCGCTGCGACATCGCAGCCGGCGGGAACCAGCCCGCGGTACACCAAGACGTTTCGCACGGCCGAGCGCTGCCGCACGCCGGAAGAAGCGCTGATCGTGTTCAAAGTGTTCCACGACGACCCGCTCACATCGGCCGCCGACAAAGCTGCTGCGGCCGAGCGGATCGCCGAGTACAAGCAGCTCGCCGCCGAGAAGAAAGTGCGGCTCAATAAGCAGTGGGTCTCGGCCGACGAAGCCAATGCGGTCCGGAAGAAGGCCGACGAACTCATGCGGCAAGGTCTCGAGCTATGGAAGCTCGACCAGGAAGAAGCGTTTCGCCGGAAGTTTTCCGAAGCGGCGGCGCTGGAGCCGGAATTGGTGCGAGCCGATTTTCTCGCAGGCCTCATCTACACGGCCGGACGCGACATCGAGCACGCGTTGCCGCTTTTAAATCGCTGCCTGACGCGCGATCCCGAGAATGTGGCGGTGCTGAACAATGTGGCGCTGTTGTCGGCGGCCAAAGGCGACTGGAACGCCATGCACCTGAATTGGCGCAAAGCGATCAATCTGCAGCCCGACCAGCGGGTGCTGCACAACATCGGCCGCTTTTTGAGCCAAGCCGGCACGGCCAACCTCGCGATCCCCAAAGCGCAGCGCGACGCGCTGGCGGTGCCCTATGCCGAGCTGGTCGGCAGCGGCAAGTATGAAGCCACGGATCCGACCGTCGGTTGGCTGTTCATGTTGATCGAGGAATCCGATCTCGACATTCGCTTCGACGGCGACAAAGACGACGAGAAGTCGGCGAGCGCCAAGTCGGTCCGACCGGCCGACACGGACGACGGCCCGGTGGTCGGCGGCGGCAGCGGGTTCGTCGTGCATCCCGGCTACGTGCTTACCAACGCCCATGTGGCGGAAGACGACGGCGTATTCGAGATTCAAGCCTCCGACGGCCGGCTGCTCAAAGCGACGCGAATCGCCAAGGCCGATAAGGCCGATCTGGCGCTGTTGAAATGCGAAGAGCTGCAAGTGCCGGCGTTGCCGCTGGCCGTGAGTTTGGCCCCGCGCGGCAGCGACATCATGCTCTTGGGCTTCCCGGAAATGTTCAATCTCGGGGCGACGCTTAAGGCTACGCGCGGCTCGATCTCCAGCGTGCCCGACGCACAAATCAACGACATGTATCTCTACGACGCCGTGACCAATTCCGGCAACTCGGGAGGCCCCGTCTGCAACGATTGCGGCAACGTCGTGGCGGTGCACGCCGCCGGCATCAACACGGCCAGCCGCTACGGCGGCGGCGTCCCTAGCCTGCAGGCGCTGGAATTCTTGAAAACCGCGTTGCCCGAAGCCGCGCTCGCCGCGCCCAACACCGCGAAGCTTGAGTGGCCGGAAGTCGACGCCAAGGTCAGCCCTTCGACCGTGCTGATTTGGGTTCGCAAAAAAAGCGGCGTGTCGCGCTCCAAGGCCGGAAGCGACTCCATCGAATTCCCGCTCTGCATGTTCTGCGGCGGCGGCGGCAAGCTGCGCTGCGGCACTTCCAGCTGTAGCAAAGGCGTCGTCACGGTGCGGACTTCCAGCGGCGTCCGCCAGACCCAGTGTCCCGGCTGCGAGGGAACCGGGGCGGTGCGATGCGCCGTCTGTGGAGGGATCGGGGTCGACATCCAACTCGCCAGCGTTCAATCCGCCATTCAACGCGCCGCCGCCGCCAAAGCAGCAGCCGACGGCGGCGGTACGGTCGCTACCACGAGCACTCCGCCGAGGACCACGACGTCCAAGCCTTCCACTCCGACTCCGTCCACGACGCGGCCCAGGCCGACGACCGTGACTCGTGCGTCGACCAACGGCAAATCGTTCAACCCACGCTTGGCCGAACTCTCGGTCGGCGTCGGTCCGAGTTTGGGCTACGATCCCGGTCTGCCGCCGCAAGCAACGATGAAATTCGGCGATGCAAACTTGCAGCAAATTCTGACGACGTTGCAAGGAAGCGACGTCGATGCATTTCGGGAAATGTCCAAGCGTTTGTTTTCTGCGGCGCCCGATCCGCGGATTCAGATGCAGGTGGCGCAACTGCTCGAAAAATGGGCCGGGCACTCCAGTTGGGGAGCGCGCACCGAGGCACTGCACGCACTCGTAGTTTGGAACCGTCCCCAGAGCATCAGCGTATTGCAGCGAGCGCTGCGCGACAAGAATTGGCCCGTCCGCCGGCAAGCGGGCTTTGCCCTCGTGATGATCGGCGATAAGGCGGGAGTGCCGGCCCTGGTGGATTGCCTCCGTCGTCCTGAAGCGGTCCAGTCGGGCGCCGACGGAAACCCGGCTGCGGAGCGCGGGCAATGGAAGAAGTGCCTCATCATCTTCGGCCCGGACGCGCGCTCGGAAGTGGAGAAGATCCAGAACGATTCCGATCCGGCGGTTCAAGCCGCGGCCCAAGAGATTCTGGCGTCGTACGATAGCTAACGACGTGCAACGCAGGGGGCGGGAATGCAACAAAGGTTGAAGCGGATGTCCGCGATCGTCGTCGGCTCGTTCATGGTCGCTTGGTGCTGTTGTGCATCCGCCGGCGAGATGCGTACCTGGCGCGCGGCCACGGGCGGCTACAGCGTCGAAGCGGAACTATTGGAAGTGAAGGCCGGCGACATCGCCCGGCTGAAAACCAAAGACGGCCGCGAAATCGACGTGCCGCTGGCGCAGCTCACCACGGCAGATCAGGACTTCGCCCGCAAGCAAGCCCAACCTGCGCCGGGCGCACAAGCTCCGGCCGGCGCGAGTGCGAAGTTCACGAAAGTATTCCGCATGGCGGAGCGCTGCCGCACACCTCAGGAAGCGCTCCTCGTGTTCAAGGTGTTCTACGACGACCCGACGACCACGCCCGCCGACGAAACCGCGGCCGCGGCGAAGATCGCCGAATATAAACAGCTCGCCGCCGAGAAGAAGGTGCGGCTCAATCGCGAGTGGGTTCCGGCCGAGCAAGCCAACGCCGTGCGCAAGAAGGCCGACGAGTTGATGCGGCAGGGGCTCGAGCTGTGGAAGCTCGACCAGGAAGATGCCTTTCGTCGTAAGTTTGCCGAAGCGGCGGCGCTGGAATCCGAACTGGTCCGGGCCGACTTTCTTGCCGGCCTGATCTATACGGCCGGTCGCGATATCGACAAGGCTCTCCCGCTTTTGCAGCGCTGCCTATCGCGCGATCCCGAGAATGTGGCGGTGCTGAACAACGTGGCGCTGTTATCGGCCGCGAAGGGGGATTGGACCGCCATGATGTTGAACTGGCGCAAGGCGATCACCTTGCAGCCCGATCAGCGGGTGTTGCACAACGTCGGCCGGTTTTTGAACCAGGCGCCGCAAGCCAATTTGAACATTCCCAAACAGCAGCGCGACGGGCTGGCGATCCCCTACGCCGAGCTGGTCGGCACCGGCAAATACACGGCCACGGACCCGACCGTCGGTTGGCTCTTCATGCTGATCGAAGAGTCCGATCTCGACATCAGCTTCGACAAGGACAAAGGTAAAGAGAGCGACAAGAAGTCGATCCGGCCGGAGACCACGGAAGACGGTCCGGTGGTCGGCGGCGGCACCGGCTTCGTCGTACATCCCGGCTACGTGCTTACCAACGCCCACGTGGCGGAAGACGACGGCGTATTCGAGATTCAAGCCTCCGACGGCCGGCTGCTCAAAGCGACGCGCATCGCCAAGGCCGACAAAGCCGATCTGGCACTGTTGAAATGCGAAGAGCTGCAAGTGCCGGCGTTGCCGCTGGCAACGGCGTTGGCTCCCCGCGGTAGCGACATCATGCTCTTGGGTTTCCCGGAGATGTTCAATCTGGGTGCGTCGCTCAAGGCCACGCGCGGTTCGATCTCAAGCGTGCCCGACGCGCAATTCAACGACATGTATCTCTACGACGCCGTGACCAATTCCGGCAACTCGGGCGGGCCCGTCTGCAACGATTGCGGCAACGTCGTCGCCGTGCACGCCGCCGGCATCAACACGGCCAGCCGCTACGGCGGCGGAGTCCCCAGCCTGCAGGCCGTAGAATTTCTGAAAACGGCGATCCCAGAAGCGCAACTTGCCGCACCGAATTCCGTGGAACTGGAGTGGCCCGAGGTCGATGCCAAAGTCAGTCCGTCGACCGTATTGATTTGGGTTCGCAAGAAAAGCGGCGTCTCGCGCTCCAAGGCCGGCAGCGACTCCATCGAATTTCCCCTCTGCATGTTCTGCGGCGGCGGCGGCAAGCTGCGCTGCGGTTATGCCGGCTGCGTGAAGGGAACCGTGGCGACGAAGGCGGGCCGACGCAATCCCTGCCCCTCCTGCGAGGGCACGGGCGGCGTGACTTGCACCGTCTGCGGCGGCGTCGGCGTCGATGTGCAACTCGCCTCGGTCCAATCCGCGATCCAACGCGCGGCCGCCGCCAAGGCCGCGGCCGAGAACCCGCAGCCGACGACGACGACGTCGAATCCGATGAACGGCGGCTCGCCGACGATCGGCTCGCGGCCCGTCGACCCGAAGACCGGCAACCCGTATCCCAATACCACGGCGCCGACGAATTCGCCCGCTGCGTCACGCGTTCCCGTGGCCACGGCGAGAGCCACGACCCCCATCCGGCTCCACGGCAAGCCGATCGTGCTGGGTCCCAGAGACATGGGATACGATCCCGGCGCGCATCCCATGACGGCGAGCATGTACGACGCCGCCCAATTGCCGAAAGTTCTGGAGATCCTCCGCGGCAGCGACGCCGGCCTCGTCGGCGAACTTGCCCGAGAAATGTATTCCACGGCGCCGGATCCGACCGTTCATAAGCAAGTGGCCGAACTGCTGGAAAAATGGGTTCGCGACTCGACCGACTGGAAGTGCCAGTGCGACTGCTTGCGGGCGCTCATCGTCTGGCGTCGTCAGGAAAGCATGAGCGTGTTTATCAACGCGCTGCGCGATCCGTCGTGGCCGCTGCGTCGGCAGGCCGGCATCGCGATCGTGATGATCGGCGACCCGATCGGGATCGTGCCGCTGGTCGAAGCCATGCATAAACCGGAGGTCGAGAACGCTTTGACCACTCAGAGCATCGACTACGAGCGCTGGCTTTGGAAGCGGTGCCTGATTGGATACGGCGACGCAGCCCGCAGCGAAGTCGAAAAGCTCAAAGACGACCCGGACGAAAAGGTGAACAAGGCCGTTGCCGAGATTCTCAACGCGTACGACGGCCTGCCGCCGCCGGGCGCTACCGGATCGTCGCAGGTGAGACGCGCGACGGTCGCCTACTCCTCCAACGGGAAGAAGATCCGGCTGAATCTCGGCGATCTGCGCGAAGGGATGATGCCGGATTTGGGCTTCGATCCGGGCGCAGCTCCCAGCCCGAGGCGTAAGCAGTCAAGCGGTGCGTTTGCGGAAATCGTAGCTTCGCTTCGCGACGGCGATGCGGAAGCGATTAAGGAGATGACGTCCAGGCTTTTCGAGTCGGCGAGGGATGACGGCCATGCGGGAGAGGTTGCCGAGCAATTGGAGCGCCACGCGCGGGGTCATACCAATTGGGTAGTGCGTACTCACTGCGTGCGCGCGCTGGGAGTTTGGAGTCGGCCGGAAAGCGCAGCCGTGCTGCATACTCTACTGCGCGACAAGAATTGGGCCGTGCGTCGCCAAGCCGGCATTTCGATCGTGCAAAGTAACGACGCGTCGGGCGTCGCTTTGCTCATCGAATGCCTGAAGAAGCCCGGTGACGTCAAAGCCGAGAAGACCGTGAACGTCGAGCAAGAACGAGCCCACTGGAAGAAATGCCTCAGGGTCTGGGGCAAGAGCGCCCAAGCGCAGATCGAGGCGCTCAAGAACGATCCCGACGAGGCCGTGCGTGCGGCGGCGGAAGAAATTCTCGCCGAATACGCAACGGTGAACGGCTAGCGCAGCCGGCTGCGGCGGACAGACTTCGGAAGACGGCATGAGGCCTAGTCGGCCGCGGCCTGCACCAGGGCTTCCCCCATTTGGCTCGTCGTGAGCGTGCCGCCGAGGTCGGGTGTTTTCGCGCCGCCGGCCAAGACGCTCTCCACGCCGCGGCGAATCGTCGCGGCCGACGCGTCTTCGCCGAGCCACTCCAGCATCATCGCCGCGCTCAAGACCGCGGCGATTGGATTGGCGATTCCCTTGCCGGCGATGTCGGGCGCCGAGCCGTGCACGGGCTCGAACATCGAGGGGTAGTTCCGCTCCGGGTTCGTATTGGTGCTCGGCGCCAAGCCGAGGCCGCCGCCGATCACGCCGCCCAGGTCCGTGAGTAGGTCGCCGAACAGGTTCGAGGCGACGACGACGTCGAACCGCTCCGGGCGGCGGACAAAATCCATTGCGGCCGCGTCGCAATGCAGCTTGTCCGCGGCGACATCGGCATAGTCAGGCCTTACGAGTTCGAGCAGGTCGTCCCAGAGCGTGTAGGCAAACCGCTGGGCGTTGCTCTTGGTAATCATCGTTAGCCGCTTCCGCCGCTTGCGGGCCATCTCGAAGCCGAACCTGAGAATGCGTTCGACGCCGCGGCGCGTATGAATCGCCGTTTGCAAGGCGAACTCATCGTCCTTCCCCTGATGGAAGCGGCTCCCCGAGTCGACATATTCTCCTTCGGAGTTTTCGCGGAGCACGACGAAATCGATCTCGGCCGGGCCTTTGCCGACCAATACGCTCTTCACGCCCGGCAAAAGTTTCGTCGGCCGGATGCAGGCGTACTGGTCGAACGTCTGGCGAATCTTGACCAGCGGCGCGAGCGTCAGATGGTCGGCAATTTTTTCCGGCCAACCGACGGCGCCAAGCAGGATCGCGTCCATCGGCCGCAAGACGTCGAGAAAATTCTCCGGTACCACGGCGCCATGCTGGCGATAGTAGTCGTAGCCCCAAGGGAGCCGCGTGTAGGCCAGCTTGAAACCGCCGCGCGTCTGCACGGCCTCGAGCACGCGCACCGCCTGATCGACGACTTCCGGTCCAATCCCGTCGCCGGGATACAGAGCAATTTTGTAGGTCTTCATAGACGCATAGCTTACCGGATCTCAGACGTTCATCCAGAGAAGGGGGACGTGGAGATAGGAGGAGATGGTGGGGATAAATTGCTTTGGGATTTGAGATTCAAATTGGGAATCTTTAAGCAACAAAGTGCTGCATGCGCACAGCTCCATATTTCATTTAGTTTCTCCCCGTATTCATCCCCTCATCCCCTCCGTATCTCCCTATCCCCCTTCTCTGAATGCATTTCCGCCTTCTTGCAATTCTGTTGCAAATCGGCGACAATACCCGTTCGTTTCTTGCTGATTCCCGTCTGCTGTGAGCTTCGCATGCTGCTGGTCGAAGACGTCCAAAAGTCGTTTCGGCTCCCCGACGGGACGCCGCTGCCGATCCTCAATGTCCCGCGGTTCGAAGTCGCCGCCGGTGAGCAACTCGTGCTGGTCGGCCAGAGCGGCAGCGGCAAAACCACGCTGTTGCACGTGATCGCGGGCATTACCAAGCCCGACCGCGGCAGCGTTCAAATCGACGGTACCGACATCACCAAGCTCGCCGAGGCCGGCCGCGATCGGTTTCGAGCCGAGAACATCGGCTACGTCTTTCAAACCTTCAACCTGCTCAGCGGCTTCTCGGCGCTGGAAAACGTGCTGTTGGGCATGAGCTTTTGCGGCCGGAAGCCCGACGAAGCCCGAGCCCGGCACTTGCTCGAGCGAGTCGGACTGGGCAAACGGCTGGGTCACAAACCGGCGATGCTTTCCGTCGGCGAGCAACAGCGCACGGCCGTGGCCCGAGCCTTGGTCAACCGGCCCAAGCTGCTGTTGGCCGACGAACCGACGGCCAGCATCGACGCCCGCCATCAACAGCAAGTGCTCAGCCTGATCCGCGATACTTGCCGCGAAGAAAACGTCGCCCTGATCGTCGTGACCCACTCGCCGCAAGTCAGCGAACAATTCCAACGTACCGAACGCCTGGAAGAACTGAACCAGTTGGCGGCCGCGGGCGCTTAGCAGGCAGTACTCGGTACTCAGTACCCAGTACTTTTTCGAACCCTGAACCCGAAACTCTGAACCGCGAACCTAATTCATGAGCCTCTGGAAAATCGCCTGGCGAAGCATTCAGCAGCGCGGCCTTGGGTCGACGCTCACGATTCTATCGATGGCGCTCGGCGTGGCGCTGATCGTCGCCGTACTCGTGTTGCGCGGCTTCGTCGACGATTCGTTTCGCCGCGGCGCGCAGGGCTACAGCCTGATCGTCGGTAAGAAAGGGAGCCCGCTGCAACTGGTCCTCAACACGGTCTACCATATCGGTACGCCGGGCGAGCCGGTGCCGTGGACCTTCTACCAAGAGTTTCTTCCTGATGGGCAGTGGGGAGGCAACGTCGCCGCCGCCATCCCGATTTGCCTCGGCGATAGCTTCAAAGGTCACCGCGTCGTCGGCACTACGCCCGAGCTGTTCACGGCGATCGATTACGCCTACGGAAAACATTACGAATTCGCCGACGGCCGCAACTTCGGCGAAGCGGCGGCCCACGCCGCAGGCGAGCCGCACGAACACAAGCCGGCCGGCCCGCGGGCGCCGATGCATGTCACCGCCGACGACGACGCCCCGGTCGAGCATCATCACGAATTCCCGCCGCACGCGTTGGAAGCGGTGATCGGGGCCCGCGTGGCTCGCGACACCGGGCTGAAGGTGGGCGATACGTTCGAGCCGACGCACGGCGTTTCTGCCGGCGAAGACGGCCACAAGCACGACCCGTTCAAAGTGGTTGGCGTCTTGAAGCCGACGGGCACTCCGAACGATCAGGCCCTGTTCGTCAACATCGAAGGCTTCCTACTGATGGAAGGCCATTCCAAAGACGGAGAAGAGCACCACGACGGACCGCTGCCGATCGAGCAGCGCGAAGTGTCGGCCGTGCTTGTGAAGGTCGACCCGGCCAATCCGTTTGCCGCCGAGCGGATTTGGCGCGAAGTCAACGAAGGTCTGGAAGGCCAAGCGGCCTATCCGCTGCGCGAGATCAGCATCCTGATGGATGCGTTCGTCGGCCCGATCGCCAAGATTTTGCTGGTGATCGCAGTGCTGATCGTGGTCGTGGCGGGGGTGGGGATCGTCGTCGGTATCTACAATTCGATGAACGAGCGGCGGCGCGAGATCGCCGTCATGCGCTCGCTCGGAGCGAGCCGCGGCAGCGTGCTATCGGTGATAATGTTGGAATCACTGCTGCTAGCGCTTTGCGGCGGTGCGGCGGGATTCGTGCTTGGCCACTTATTAGTCGGCGCGGCCGGCCCCTACATTCTGGCCCAAACAGGGGTGGAGATCGGCGTCTTGCAGTTCCCCACCGTGGAGATACCCTTTATGGAAGGGGTGCTTGTTGTGCCGATAGAATTAGTACTGCTCCCCGGCTTGGTGCTGCTGGCAGGCTTGGTCGGCTTCTTCCCGGCCGCAGCCGCCTACCGCACCGACGTCTCGCGAGCTCTGACCAACGCAAGTTAGTTGAACGATATCACTATCGGCGTCATCGCCGCCGCGCTATCAGAATCGCTAAGCCGCCGCGGCCGTGCGGCGTAATCCATTTCATTTAAGGGAACTACTCCCATGCGGAACTCAAAACTGCTGCTCGTCGCCGTCGCCGTTGCGGCCGGCGTACTATCGCTGGATCAGGGTCAAGCCTCGGCCCACTGCCCCTTCTGCAGTGCCGCCCAGACCACGCTCTCGGAAGACATCAAAACCAACGACGTGGCGATCATCTGCAAGCTTGTGAATCGCCCGCCGGAGCAACCGGCGGACGCTCTGCCGGAAGCGAGCGAGTGCACGTTTGAAGTCGTGAAGGCGATCAAAGGGGGCGAACATATCAAGCCGGGCGCCGACGGCGCCGCCGCCCAAGTGAAAATCCTCTATTTCGGCGAGCAGCCGATCGGCACAAAGTTTCTCGCCTTCGGCATCGACCCGACCAACCTCGCCTGGGGCACTCCGACCGCGTTGAGCGATAAGGCCATCGAGTACGTGAGCAAGCTGCCGACGTTGGCCGAAGCCGGCGCCGACCGCCTGGCTTTCTTTCAAAGCTACTTTGAAGACTCCGACTCGCTCCTGGCCGCCGACAGCTACGACGAATTCGCCAAAGCGCCGTATGCAGATCTCAAGGCGCTGAATGAGAAGATGCCGCACGACAAGTTGATCCAGTGGATCAAAGACCCGAACGTCAGCACGAGCCGCCGCCGGCTTTATCTCTGCATGCTGAGCGTCTGCGGCAAGCCCGACGACGTCGCCTTCCTGGAAAAGATGATCCGCAATGAGGATCGACAAATCCGCACGGCGCTCGACGCCATGATCGGCAGCTACCTGACGCTCCGTGGTCCCGACGGCATGCCGCTGGTCGAAGACCTGTTCCTGAAGAACGCCAAGGCGGAATACACCGACACCTACTCGGCGATCATGGCCTTGCGGTTCATCGGCCAAGAGACCACCGCCATTTCGCGCGACCGGCTCAAGGAAGGGATGCGGCACATGCTCAACCGGCCGACCCTGGCCGACTTGATCATTCCCGACCTCACGCGCTGGCAAGATTGGACCGTCATGGATCGGCTCGTGAAGCTCTTCAAAGACGCCGACATGGAATCCTCCTGGGTCCGCTTGCCGGTAGTGAACTACCTTCGCGCCTGCCCGCTGCCGGAAGCAAAAGTGTATTTGGAAGAGCTCGCGAAGATCGACCCGGACGTCGTGAAGCGGGCCATGAACTATTACCCGACGCCGACCGGCAACGACGGCACGACGCCCGCCGTGCCGAAGCCGGAAGCGGCCCCGGCCCAGTCGGCAGTACCGCCCGCTGACGCGATTAAGGGAACGCGCTGCCTGCGGTTCTACAGCTTCCGTTTTTGCTAAGTGAAGAAGGCGGCTTGTCCCATCGGACCGCGGCACCTCATAGAAAGCTTGCCGCACCCCCGAAATACGCCTGATCCCGCATCACAACCAATTTCTCATAATGTCCCATAGCCGCAGTCGCGTAGAATTCTTAGTTCGTAATCAGCATGCGGCCGTCGACCGGCTGCCGAACTCTAGCGCTGCGCCTTCCGCTATGTCGCTCGACAATCCTGATGTCGCCTCCCAGGTCGCTCCCGGAAGTGCCGGAGCTGCGCGCTCTTCGCTCTTCGGCGACGAATCGGCCGGCGCGAATTACGAGCAGTACCGGTCGCTGAGCGCCGCGGCAGTCATCAGCCTGATCTTGGGAATCATCTCGATCGTGGCCGTGCTCGACTTTTGGGCGCTCAAGATCGTGCCGGCGCTGGGTGCGCTGCTGGCGCTCACGGCGATCGTCCAAATTCGCCGCCGCCCCGACGAACTCTCGGGCCTCAAGCCCGCGAAGTACGGCTTGATCCTGTCGTTAGTGTTCCTGATCGGCGGGTCGTCGCTCGCCGCAATCACGCACGCTCTGGAAGTGCCCGACGGTTACGAACCGATCACCTACGGCATGCTCAAGCACCCGGACGACGCGAAACAAAATTCGCCGTCGCCGGAAGCCGTGGCGCTGGACGGCAAACGCGTATTCATCAAGGGTTATATGTTTCCGACGCCGCATGAGACCGGCGTGACGAAGTTCTTGCTTTGTCGCGACAACGGCGATTGCTGCTTCGGAGGTCAGCCGCCGGCGGCCGATATGATTATTGTCGACCTCGTGCCGGGGCTCGATACTTCGTACAACCGCAAGCTGCGTCACGTTGCCGGCACGTTCCACGTCGCCGGTTCGCACTCCAGCGACGTCAAGAAAGACGTTCTCTATCGCCTGGACGCCGACTACATTAAGTAACATGCGAATCGCTCACCAAATTCTCGCGGCCGGATGTTGCTGCGCGGCGCTCGCGACGCTCCCCGGCTGCTACAAGCCCGCCGAAAGCGGCGCCCGCGGTCAAGCCGCGCTGCCGCCGTCGAAAGCGCTCGGCGGTTCTGCAAGCGCGACGGCTTCCGCCTCACCGACTTCGGCAGGACCGACTTTGACGGCGCCTGCTTCCACACCGCTGGCTTCGTCCGCCGCACCTCCGCGGACCTATGTGCGCCCAGCCGCTACGAACATGCCGATCTCCACGGCCCCCGTCCGTTCGCCGCGCTCGCCGGTCCGCAAGACCGCGCCCGGCGTGCCTCCGCCGCGCACCCGCGTGCTCGAAGCGCCGCAAGCCTCGTCCGGCGTGCTGGGGATTACGTTCGACAGCTTGATGTTTCCGATGGAGCGCAACGACGCCTTCTCGCCGACGCTGTTCACCGACGCGGTTCGCGCCTTGTTCGACAAGCGCGTCAAAATACGCGGCTTCATCCATCCGAGTTGTCCGTACGATACGGGCGTGCAAACGTTTATCCTCGTTCGCGACGACCAAGGCTGCTGCTTCGGACCGGGGGCATTGCTCTACGATTGCATCATCGTCGACATGGTGCCGGGCAAGACGACGAAGTTCTCGACGCGCCCGGTGGCCGTCGAAGGACGGCTGACATTCCGCGAATACAAAGATCTAACCGGCAAGCACGAAGCGATCTTCCATCTCGACGGCGAATCGGTGGAGTAACGCCGGAGCGGACGTCATGCTTAAGGTCCGCCTTGCACTGCTCACCGCGCTCTTCTGCCTTTCCCCTGTCCCCTGTCTCCTGACCCCTCGCGCAGCGGCGTGTCCGTTCTGTGCCGCCGTCACGCCGACTTTTGCCGAACGTCGGGCCGAGGCCGAAGTGCTCTTGCTGGCCGAGGTCGAGACTGCCGGCCGGCTGCTCGTGCGGCAAACCCTCCAAGGTCGCGAACTTTGGGGTTCGCAAGAGGACGTCGAAACGACGGCCGCAGGATTGCAACCCGGCGACTTGGCGCTGCTGCTCGGCAAGCGCAAGCCCGACGTTGCGCCGCCGGCCTGGAGTTGGGAAATCGTCCCGGTCGACGAAACCCGGCTCGCGTACTTCGTGCGGGCTCCGTCGACCAAAAAACCCACGGCCGAGCGGCTCCGCTACTTCTTAAAATATCTCGAACACTCCGATCGTGAAATCGCCGCCGACGCTTTCGGCGAATTCGGACGAGCGCCGTTTGAGGCGGTCGCCGCCGTCGCCGATGGTTTCCCTTACGCGTCGCTCCGTGCGTGGCTCGTCGACCCGAACGTAGCGGGGGAGCACAAAGGCTTCTACGGCATGGCGCTCGGCCTGGCTCCCGAAGGCGCAGAGCGAATCGCGAATACGGGCCTGTTGCGAAAGGCCGTCGTCGCAGAAACGAGCGACTTCCGCGCCGGCTTCGACGGCATGCTCGGCGGGCTGCTGCTGGCCGAGGGAACCGCAGCGCTGGATCTGATCGACGAGCGTTTCCTCCGAAACCCTCAAGCTGCGGAAGGGGATGTCCGTCACGCGCAGCGGGCCTTGCGCTTCTACCTGCAATACGGCCGCGCGATTCCCGAAGCGCGGCTGCAAAAAAGCGTCGCCCTCTTGCTCGATCGACCGGCGACCGCGGCCGAAGCATTGCAGGACCTGACGCGCCGCAAAGCGTGGGACTACGTCGATCGCGCAGCCGCGCTGTTTACGCAATCGCCGGGCGACGATCCGGCGCTGGATCGCGCCGTGGTCAGCTATCTGCTCGTCTGCCCCAGGCCGGAAGCGGCGACGGCTTTGCGCAATCTGAAGGCCGCCGCGCCGCAACGGACGGCCGAAGCGCTCCGCCGCGGAGCCATTCTCGGCGTGCGTGAATAGGCGTCCAGAGCGCTCCGACAACCGCCTTTCCGCTGCTTCCGGCGGCCGATATACTGGGGGTTCGCGTTTTCCCAAACCCTCGTCACTGGCGCACTTTCGATGTCCAACCGCTACGTCGTCCGCTACGGCGTGATGCGCACGCTGGGCGTATTCACCAATAGCCGCGGAGAGACCCTCGCGCGCGGCAATCGGGTGATTGCGCGGACGGAACGAGGGCTGGAAGTCGGCGAAGTGCTCATGGAGGCCGACGACCAGGTGGTCGAGCGGATGACCGACCCGCGCCGCGGTCAGGTGCTGCGCGTCATGACGCCCGACGATGAGCGCGAGTCGAAACGCCTGCTGGAGCAACAGCAGCGCGAGTTCGAAATCTGCAAGAAGCACATCCTCGCTCTCAACATGCCGATGGAGATGGTCGACGTCGAACAGATGTTCGGCGGCGAGCGGGTCGTAGTGTATTACCTGTCGGAAAACCGCGTCGATTTCCGCGACCTCGTCAAAGTGCTGGCCAACGAATTTCAAACGCGGATCGAAATGCGGCAGATCGGCGTGCGCGACGAAGCCAAGCTGCTGGCCGACTACGGCGACTGCGGCAAACCCGTCTGTTGCAACACGCACCTATCGGAAATGCCGCCGGTGTCGATGAAGATGGCGAAGCTGCAAAAGGCGACGCTCGACCCGACGAAGATCTCCGGCCGCTGCGGACGCTTGAAATGCTGCTTGCGCTACGAGTACGACACCTACGATGAATTGCAGCGCGACATGCCTCCCATCGGCGCCGACGTGCTGACTCGCGAAGGCAAGGTCCGCATCCTGGCCCAGGAAATCCTCGCCGGGCAATTGTTGGTGGAAACGGAAGACCGCCGCCGGGTGCTGATCAACGCCGGGGACGTGCTGAGCGTCGTGCCGGGCACGCGCCGCCCTCCGGAAGATCGCGAAGAGCGTCGGCCGCCGCGCGAAGAACGGGACGAGCGCCGGCCCCGCGAAGATAACAAGCGTGAGGACAATAATCGCGATGACGGCCGGCGCGAAGAAGGTCGACGCAATGAAGGGGCGCGCGAAGCACGCGAATCGAGCGAGCCCCCCGCCGCCGAAGCGCCCCCCAACGAGCCGCCGCGCGAAGCGGATGCTCCGCCGGATTTGCCGCCGCCAAATCCCGCCTAGTCGTCGGCGTGCCGCTTCTCCCTCTCCCCGAACTCTGAACGCAGAACCCTGAACCCTGAACCCGCATGCCGAAGCCACAAAGCTTTCCCGAACTCATCGCCGCCGACAAACGCTACAAGCGCGAGGCTTACGGATTCGTTTTCGAAGCGCTGCGCTTTGCGCACGATACGCTGGGCTTGGGGACGGAGACGCCGGCCGACGCCGTCGATGCACCGGAAGGGGAGAATCCCCAGGGAGGGCAGCGGCACCTCACCGGCCGGGAATTGTGCGAGGCGATCCGCCGCTACGCACAGGAACAATTCGGCTACATGGCCAAGACGGTGTTGAACAGTTGGGGCGTGCGCGAGACGGCCGACTTCGGCAACATCGTCTTCAACCTCATCGAGATCGGCGAGATGAGCAAGACCAAGCACGATCGGCGCGAGGACTTCGCCGGCGTGTACGATTTCGACGAAGCGTTCCGCCGCGACTATGTGATCGAGCCCCCTCGCAGCACGCCGTAGGAGTTTTGGAGCGATGGAGCGCCGCCGAGCCTGGTTTCTGTTTCTGGCCGCGGCCGCCGCGATGACCGCTTGGCTGGTATTCTTGGCGTTCACGGCGTATCGATATTGAAACGCTGCGCGTTGTGTCAGTAGTCAGTTGCCCGTGGTTCGTGGTTTCAAACAACTGACAACTGACGACGGACCACGGACAAATGTTAGTTGACGTCGTGATGCCCGACTTGGATTTAGGCGCCGCCGCCGTAACGGTCAGCCTCTGGCTGGTCGACGTCGGCGGCCCGCTCTTGGAAGGGGACCGTCTCTTGGAAGTCGCAGCCGACGGCGTCACGGTCGATCTCCCGGCCCCCGCCGCCGGCACGCTGCAAGCGGTGTTCGTCTACGAAGACGACCTCCTCACGCCCGGCATGCGACTGGGAGTCATCGAAACGATCGCCGACACGGAAGACTGACGACGGATTACAGACCCGACGGTTGGGCCTGAGTTCCTTCGCGATACAATACGACCGCCTGGACTGTTCCCGACTGTTAGGCCACGCCGAGGCGACACTTTCGATGAGCAACATTTGGAACGCGTCGACGTACGACACCGAACGCCGCAGGCTCATCCATTGTTTCGATGAGTTTTACGGCACGGTCGGCGAACTGGTCGCGCGCTACTGTCCAGACTCGCCCCGTGTTCTGGACCTCGGCGCCGGCACCGGCATTCTTTCGGCGGCCGTCGCGGAGCGAACGCCGACGGCCCGACTCCATTTGCTGGATGCATCGGCGGACATGTTGGAGCAGGCGGCGAAACGTCTGGCGGGCCTGCAGCCCCGGATGCTCGTCCAGCCGCTTGAGGCGGACTTACCTCCCGGCCCGTTCGACGCCGTGGTATCCGCGCTGGCCATCCACCATCTCGACGACGCGGGCAAGCGCGGACTCTACTCCCGCATTCTTTCCGCTCTGGCTCCCGGCGGAATCTTCCTGAACGCCGAGCAGGTTTCGGGCGGCAGCCCTCGTCTGCAAAACCTTTTCGAGTCGGTCCATATCGACCGGGCTCGCGCGCTCGGCAGTTCCGACGCCGAGATCGCCGGAGCCGTCCAGCGTATGAGCTACGATCAATGCGCAACGGCCGGCGACCAGGTTCACTGGCTCCAAGAGCTTGGTTTTGAGGACGCCGATTGTTTCTTTCGCTCTTTCCGCTTCGCCGTCTTCGGCGGTTGGAAGCCGGCATCGTGAAGCCCGCGACACCCAATCCTGCGCTGGAGCGAAGGACCACTTTCTCAGTCAGCTCGAACGCAAGTTGGAAGAACTCCGGAAGAAGTGAGGCCGACGGTCAAATCGGTCGCTCCATCTGACGCGGCGGATTATACTTCGTTCCGGCTTCAATACCTCGCCTGCCGCCGTGCAGGTGATCTCATTCGTTAGCCGCCTGAGGAAGCATCAAACCGACACTACCGTGTCAGTGATGGCAGCATGGCAAAGCGTCCTAAACAGGCGACGATGACGGAGACACAATGGCGGGCTTCGGCTGATCCTCGCCCTATGATCGTGTATCTAGAGCACGCCGGTTGCTACCTTGAGTTTGAGCCATTCTTCATGAATTGCTTTGACCGCATACGCCACGAGTTCCACACCCGGGAGATCGTTGATACGGTGTATTCTTCTAGTCTGGATGTGGATGATCTTACGGATGCCGCTCAAACGGCGCTCGACAGACTTGGCAAACAGCTTTTGGCTTGCAAGCCTGACAGCGAGCGGTGGTCGACACTCGATCGGGAACTTCGCTTTTCAAAATCCGTACTCGCACGTGATTACCACGATTTTGGCGAAGCCAATCGCTTTTTATCTGCTTACCTCATTGAAATTGCTGACGACCCAACTGCCGAACGTAAGCTTCAAGCCGATTTTTTGCGCTTCACATATGAATTCCCATTCGTGCGCAAGTCCGATGAATAATTGACGACCAACCTTCCGCGTCGCACCGGCGGTCGAATACTTGTTAGGCCACAAAGGACGCATCGATGACACGAAACGCACTCTCCGGGCGTATCGGCGGGTTGGTGTATGCCGCAACATGAGTTCCAACTCGTTCTACAGCTTCCCGAGAACTGCCCCCTGGAAAGCCTGGACTTCGAGGATGACATTGCTGACGCTCTCGGCAATCCTCGTGGCGATCCGACGTACCCGCATCAAGTTGATGGGAACTCGTACGGTGCAGGAACCATTGAGTTTTTCATCTATACTCAAGATCCCGAAGCGGCATTTACGTTATGCAAGCCGCTAATAAAATCGCGCGGCTTGCTCAACATGGTTACCGTCGCTTGGTGCCGTTTTACCGATCACAAGTATCAAGTCATTTGGCCCGCCGATTTTGCGGGAGAATTTCGTCCATAGCGTCTAACGAATCGTTGTTCCCGACCGCCGCAACGATTCGAGTGACGGATTATTCAGTCGGGCGGCGGGTGAACTCGGTCCATTGAACGGATAGGAACGCCTTTCATGCCCGATGAGTTTCAGCTCAGGCTTGCCGACGTTGGAGACGAGGGGCTTTTGGCCCGTTTGTGCGCGAGTGTGCAGACGCTCCATGCTCAACAGCGCCCGGACGTATTCAAGGAGACCGATGTCGCTGCGCTGGAGTCGTGGTTTCGCGCCGTCTTGGCAGAGAAGTCAGCGACAATTTGGATCTGTGATGTCGCAGCGGAAGCGGCGGGATACGTTCTTGTTCGCCGGGAGCGACGCCCGGAGAACGTCTTCTGTCACCCGCGTTATTGGCATGATGTGGACCAGATCGGCGTGCTTCCCGAGTTCCAAAGGCGCGGCATCGCCGGAGCTCTCCTGCGGCGCGTCGCGGAGTCCGCCGCGGCGGAGGGCGTGCACGAAATCGAGCTGAACACCTGGTACTTCAATGAGACTGCCCAAAGTGCTTTTGCGAAGCTCGGCTTCCGCGTGAAGAACCTACGACTCGCTCGGCGAGCGCAGAGTTGACGCGGAAGGCGCCGTCCCACGCCAGGACGTTCGCGGGACGGCACGATCGCTGTTCAGTGTTGAGGTGCCAGGAGTTCGATGCCGTAGGCGGGGGCGATCGCTTTGAGCTTCTCAATCTCTTGTTGCGTCGGCGGCAAGGCCGTGGTCGAGCCGGTGGGGAGTTCCACTCCGAGTTCGAAGAACATCTGCTCCAGGCCGGCGGGGGCCACGGAGATCAGCATCTTGGCCGGTCGGCCGCTTTCGTTCGCAAAGGAGTGCGGTACGGTGACAGGCATGTTGGCGAACATTCCGGCGCTTGCGACCAGCCGCTCCTGGCCGATTCGGAAAGTGATCTCTCCTTCAAGGATGTAGAAGCTCTCTTCCTCACGGCTGTGGACATGCGGCGGAGGACCGCCCCCCGGAGGCACAATCGCTTCCCACACGGCGTACTTACCGTCGGTGTCATCGCCTGTGGCGAGGAATCGATACACGTCGCCGACGACGGCAACCGTGCGACCCTCGCCGGGCTTTCGGATCGTGGGTTGTCGCGGCATGGTCAAAGTTCCTGATGAATTGCGACTTGAGAGCACACGGTTGAACGTAGCGGACTCCGCAACGAACTCATAAAACTTGCGCCGATTTCATCCTTTGCGCAGCTTAAACCTTAGGGAAAAGACAGGTGACTTGCGGCAATTTTCGGCAGATATTGCAATGCAATGCAACGAAATAAGTTGCTTTGTAGCAATAGGTTACAACGAAAAATACGTTGCAACCTGCAAAACGGCCTCGACGTAAGTCGAAGAGCCGGGGGTTAGGCGTTAGAAACTGGGCGCTAGGGGGAGGGCGTTGCCTCCGACATACCCGAAACGGCGCGGCTTATTGCCACAGCCCGAGCGACAACAGAATCAGCCTGCCGAGCACCAGCATGCCGATGAGGGCTGCGCCCAGCGACGCTGTGAGCACGGCTCCACCGGCGATATCCAGGGCGTCGCGAAGATGGAGATTGAACTCCTCATCGACGGCCCGGGCCAGCCGCTCAATGGCGCTGTTGAACATTTCGGCGGTGAGCACCAGCGTGACGCAGAGCAAGAGGATGCACCATTCGGTGCGGTCGGCTCCCAAAGCGCCTGCGGCCGTGACGACCGCGGCCGTCATGAACCAGTGCACGAAGAAACTGCTTTCACCGCGAAAGCCGCGTTTCATACCGCGGAAGGCGCAGCGAAACTTGCGGCTCCACGACGATGGCGACGTCCGAACGTCTTCGTTCATGTTCCCGGTTCCTATTCGACCCCGAACATCCCAAACGGCGGCGGAATCATCGAAGCGCTCATGGCGTTGCGCGACATCCCCGGCAAGAACCGCGGCTCGAAGACCAGCGTGCCGGAAACGTTGTCCTTGTAGGCGTCGTAAGCGAAGTTGAAGCCGACGAGGAACGACTCCCCGATGCGGACCAAGGAGAAACTGTTGCCGATCGTGCCGGTGCCGCTGAAGTCGTAGCTCAGCGCGGCGTTGCCGAACCACTTCGGATTAAGACGATAGCTCGCCGACGTGATCAGCACCTGACCGCGGAACGGCGTCAGGGCGCCGGGGACGTCGGGCCCGTTGATCGATCGGTAACCGACATAAAGCATGCCGCTGGTCGGGCGCGTCAGCGTGGCGCCGACGGAAACCGTGTTCTGTCCTTGATTGAAGAAATCGAAACCGCCGTCGGAAAGCAGCGTCAACCGGTCGCCGATGTGCCAACGGTAGTCGTAACGGGCCAAACCGAAGTTTTCGCCGAAGTTGTCGCGATCGGCCCGCGGGAAATAAGCCAGTTCCGTGTCGAGCGTCATCCAATCGATGATCCGCGGCTTGTTCGCAGGTCCGCGCTTGGTTTGCAAGCGCTGCCGCATGCCCATGCGTACGACGCTCAAATCGTCGACGATTTCCGCAGCGGGGGTCGTAACGTTGCCTCCCAAACCGGTGCGCAGGGCATAGGATCGTTCGTCGAATTGCGGCGGCACGACTCCGCCGAACGTATTGAACGCGAAGCGGCGACGGAATTGCTCCTGCGTGTCGTCGTCAACGGCGTCGTACAGCGGGAACTGTGAGAGATCTTGATTCGATTGAGCGAAGCTCGCGTCGACGTCGAAGACGACCTTGTGAGCCAGGCCGTTGACGTTGAGCAATTCGCTCTGAATGTCGGGATTCACCGACCAGAACGGCAACGCCGCTCGCACGCCCCCCTGGCCGTAGAGACGTTGCATATCGTTTCCGCCGATGACTTCGCCCCAATGGCCCGCCTGGCCCATGGCATAGGGAGTTACCTTGGCGGGCCCGAGCGTCAGCGGCATGTCGATCTCTTGCGCCGTCACAAGACGCTCGCCGGACGACGTGACTTCCCAAGGCAGGAAGGAGAACTTCGCTTGTTCTTGCGGATTTCGCGGATAGGAGGCGGCTCGCAACTGGGCGTACTCCGCCGAGGAGTGTTCGTACCAGGTGAGGGAGTCGCCGAGCAGGTTCTGGCCCAGCCAGAAGTGATCGAACCGCGGCAATTGGTTCGTCTGCGCGTAGAACTGGTTCAAACGAGCGTCGGCCGAAATGGCCCACGACGTGTTGTCGACGATCTTCTTCAGCTCGATGCCGGTCGACTGATCTTTGAACGTGTCCAACTGCTGCTCAAAGTACTGCTCTGTAAAATTGCGATCGCTGGTCCAGTCGACTTCCGCGGTGAGTTGGAAATTGTCGGGCAATTGCTGGCGATGACGTCCGAAGATGCGATGTCGGAACTCATGCTCCGGAAGTAGGTTGTACCGGTCGCTGCCGAGGATATCGCGCCCGCTGTCGTGAATGCCGTAGACGTCGAGCAAGCCGAAGTAGCGCCCTTCGCCCAGTCCCATAAAATTGTTGCCGGAGTACGCGTAGGTAGTTCCGCCCGCGGGTCCGCGTTCGCTCAGGTAATCCAAGCTGGCGATCCAATCGTGCCCCTTCGGCTTGTTCTTAATGTTGAGCAGTTGGAACAAATCCCAATCGGTGCGAAACGCCTGGCCGAAGATCACATCGCTCTTAAATTTCGCGTTGCGGATGAAGAAGCGTGGATCTTCCAGGTCGGTCGCCATGCGCGGCCAATAGAATACCGGAACCGGACCCACAAACACCGAGTTGCCGGTGGCGACCGCGAGACGATCGTGCTGGACCAGCGCTTCGCCGGTCAGCGGATCGACTGCGGGCGCTCCCGTGAGCGGATCCAAGAGCGGGCGCTGATTGTCGTGGAAGTACATCTGGTTCGATTGCAGACGATAGCGCGGATTCGTCATCCGGCTGGTGGTCAACATAGCGTTGTCGGCCGCGAAGCTGCTTTCGCCGAGCTGTCGAACGACGTCGGCCTTGAGGCGCGCGAACCCTTGAAGGGCCGTCGGCGGCGACACTACCTCGGCCTTGAGAATCGTGCCGACGCGGCTGTTCACGTTGTAGTACATCCGCTCGGCGTAGATCGTCCGATTTCCCTCGCGGAAGACGATGTTCCCTTCCAAGTAAAGCTCGAGCGGGCGATCGGGCGACTGGGTGCGCGCTCCGGAAAGATCCGGCTCATCGGTTCCGGAAGTCCACACGACCATCCGATCGGTCGAGATATCCAGCTGACCGAAGCCCGGCAAACCGTCGATGATGAGATTCACGCCTGGGGAAATGACGCCGATCCACTCCTGCGGATTGGCCGGATTGGGAATCCATTTCACTTGCACCTTGACGCTCGAACGCGAGAAGGCGCGGAGCCGTCGACCTGAGGGGGCCGTCGGGCTCGCGGGGTTCGGCGTCGCGCCGCTTGAGTAGGGCTGCACGCCGATATTGGCCTGCGCGCCGCCGGGCGTGGCCGTCGTGCCCGGCTGCATGACGGAATACGGCTGGGCGTTCGAAGCGCCGGGCGCGACGGGAGTCGCGAATTGGCCGGGGAGCCCCGTTTGTCCGGCGATGGGAACAGGCCCGGCGGCCGTGGTCGACGGCAATTCGACGATCGGCGGCGCGGCAGGATTCGCGGAGCCGAAGTTGGGCACGCCGAATTGCGCCGGCCTTACCAACGGATCCAACAGCGCGTTGCGGCGAGCCTGCGCGTTGACGAACACTTGCGGCAAGATCTTCGGCTCACCGCCGGGTGCGGGAGTGCGAACCTGCGGCTCGGCCGTGGAAGTAAACTCTCCCAACCAGGAACGATCGCGAATCTGATACGTACCGCCGCTGCGGGCGTCGGCGATGCGCACGTCCCCTTCCAGGTAGGCAATGACGAGCGTTTCGTCGCGACCCTCCTTGGCATCACGACGGACCCAAAGCACCGCTTCCTGCGACTCCGCGGCGGCCGGGCCTTGCTGAACGTAGCAACGGCCGCGCAACACCCAAATGTCGTACGCCCCGTTGGTCCAACGGGAAGCTTCGTCGGCACCGAAGAGAATCGGTTCACCGGCATCGGGCGCGGGAAAGCTGATTTCCGATTCGGCGGTCGCGGCGGCAGACGCGACCATCGCCAACGGCGCAAGCAGCGCGCACGCCCAAACCCAGACCGCCAGGAGTGAATGCAACGGCTTGCGGCGCCGACCAAGCGCGCAGCCGTACCCGGTTCGCAGCGCAGCGAATCCGCGGAGCATTCCATGCTCGCAGCATTCGGTCGGCAAGAGATCGTCCTTGGCGTGAAACCTTCGCGCGCCTAAGAGGTGGGGAAGGGCGCGCGATCAGTCGCTGTAAAACGAAGTGAGCTAGATGGTTATGTGACGTGTCGCCGCTTGAAAAACGGCGGCGGATTATAGGTGCGGCCGTTTGACAAGGCAAGGCAGGTTGCCGCTCGCCGGCGTCGCCGCAAAGTGCTCATTATCAAGGCTTTACGATGCCGGCAACTCGCCATGCCGGCGTCATTTCAGAAGGCCCAGCGTCACCAAGCCGGTCCACACGGCGAAGAACCCGAAGAACGCGACCGACCAAACCATCACGATCGCCCGCGGGATACTCATGCGAATCGCGCGTGGAAATCTGAAGAAGTTGAGGTAAAGGAGCAACGCGGAGTAGATGAACATGACCGCGCCGTTGAGGGAAGCGGTGAGCTTAAAGAAGATAAGCTTCTCCTCAACCTGAGTAGTGCCCACGAGCGCAATCGCGATCGCAATTGCGATCGTCACCCAGAGAAACAGAAAGTAAATGCGGCTCTCGCTCCACGCTTTGTGCTCGCGTAACCAATTTACTTTGACGATGTCGGTCGAAATCCGGCTCGCAGCGTCGAGCACGCCGATCTCCGTCGTGAAGAGCAGTGCCGCCCCCATGATGAGAAACAAGGCCCGAAACGTACGCCCCAGGGCCAGTTCCACGGCCTTCGCCTCGCCGAAAATGAAGGTCGTCCCCTTGTTGTACAAGCTCGCGTCGGCATTACGGGTTCCATCGGCGCTGAAGAAAATGCTGTAGCTGATGAGCGCCAAAAGACACAAGCAGATGATGCACGTGCAGAGAAACGAAAAGAAATGTTCCACGTTGGCCGCCCGCCACCAGGAGCGCCACCGCGCCATGTTCTCCGGCGTGTGCGGGAAATGAAAACCGACTTCCGACACGACTTCCTCTTTACCGGTGATCGGACTTGTCATGCGGCCGATGTAGACCCCCATGCCGTAGCCCTTCTCCTTCACATAATTGCTTTGGCCGAGATTCATCGTGCCGCCGGCTCCGGCAAAGGCGATGGCGCCCAAGAGCATGGGAGCGTCGAGGCCGGTTTGCACCAGGTCCGGCACTCCCAGCGCAATCGTGCCGGTGCACATGGCGACGACGGCGTCCCAGCGGATCAGCATGACGCCGAGAACGACCGCGAGAATCATGATGAACGAGACAAGAAAGAGCTGCGTCTTTTCTACGGTGTTGTAGACGACCGGACCCGCCGTCAAACCCACGCCGCACAACAAGAGCGTGGCGACGGTGATCGGCGCGATATAGGGCGCGTGCACATTTCCGTCGGCGCCGAGCACCGGATCGAAGATGAGCCAACTGATCATCTCCGAAGTGCCGATCGCCCAGGCGGGAATCATCCAAGGAATGATGTTGAGGAAGAGAAAAATAATGGCCCAATGCTTGCTTAAGCGTGAAAATCCGGTGACCGCGCTCTCGCCCGTGGCGAGCGCCCAGCGCGTGATCTCCATGTTCACGAAGAACTGCGTGACGACTCCCAGCATGCAGGCCCAAAAGAAGGTGAACCCGCTCTTGAACGTGATGTACGGCCAAAAAATGAACTCGCCGCTCCCCAAAGCCAGCCCGGCCAACATGATGCTGGGGCCGACCATCCGCCGCAGCGGAATCGGCGCGGGGAGATCGCGATAGCGCATCGGCGGCAATGCGCCGCGCGGCAGCACATCGGCGGGAACGGGCGAATCCATCGCGGGCAATGGGCCGGAGGGGGCGGAATCAGCGAGGCTGGACGGCATCGGCGATCACTCGAGCGGAAATTACGGGCGGCGACGCTCCGCTGTCATAATGCCGCCGCGCGGCCGATACAAGTCCGTCGCCCAGCTTTGGCGCCGAGAGTCCCAGTTTTCCGCAGACCTGCGTCGTTACAACTTCTTATGCACGATCTGGCCGGCGTCCAGTTTCTGCTGCCATTTGAGCATGTTCTGACGACGCTTCAGCGACTGTTCTTGAGGTGCGTAGGAAATCGAAAGTCCGGTGATGCGCGTCAGATTCCAATAGGCCAGGATGCGGAAATCGAGGTCGGTGTGATCGAGTGTTTCCACCAAATACTTCGCAGCGCCGTTGCGTAGTTGTTCGTCGTCGTAGCTCCACAACATGCGATAAAGCTCCGCACCCTTTTCCGGCCCGTGCTGCTTGATCATCGCAGCACGAATCCGATCGGCGTAGAACGCGCCCCAATCCATACCAGCGGCAAGCGAGTCGACGTACTTCTCCCACATGTTGAGGCGCTGCGTTGCGTCATTCAAAAGCGGCATGAAATCGTCGAAGTCGCCCAGTTGGGCCAGACAGCGCAACGCCAATTGCTGGTTCTCGCTACGTCGATCGCCGACGACTTCCTCCAACGCCACGGTCACCGCCTTGCCGCCGCTCAATGCTTTCTCGACGTAGTCGGCGGCCAGCCGCTCCAACGGCTCCCGCTCGTCGTTGGTCACCCAAGTCGGCACGCCGCTTTCCGGAATCGCAGTCAGCGCCGTCAAATCGGTCAATACCCATTGGCCCGGCGCTTTGAGCGGCAGCGCTTCGCCCGGCGCACCCGACCAACCCACGTCGCCGCTTTTCGCCGTGACCACCAAGGCCCACGGCAACGGCGCCGCCGCAGGATCGGTCCCTACGTAACGACGGAACACGTGCTCCAAAGACGCTTCCGCGGTCGACAACGACAACGTCGCTTGCTTGCTACCGACCTCGACCAGAAGCTTCGCCTTGGGGCCGCCCACGGTGAAGACCATCAACCGGCCGCGGAGAATCCGAATCCCCGGCGTGCCGTCGGCGTCCAACGGCAGCAACTCAACGGCCGTTCCGCCCAGCAGATCCAGCGTCAGGCCGTTGATCAGCGCGACTTGCGGACGATAGGCGGGCAGCGCGAGCAAGCGATCCCCCACGGATACGCTGTCGCGCGATTGTACGCGCACCCAACCGTTCGTCGGGTCATAGCGCAGCAACATGTGCGCAGTATCCGAACTCAAGCGCCCCACCGGTTCGATCTTCACCGGCTTACCGCTCGCGGCCGGCGCCGCCGTGACGTTGGCCGGCACGTCGACGGTCGTGCCTGTATACGGCACCGTCACACTCACTGTGCCGGTCGGCTTGGGTCCGGTTGCGGCCGGCGATATTGCGATGACACTCGTTCCCGATGCGGCAGTCGTCACCGCGACCGAAGGCGAAGTGCTGGGTACCGGCGGCACCGGCGCCGTAGGTGAAGTCATCGTGACGGTTGTGGCGGCAGGAGCCAGCGCCGTGCCAGGTTGTCGTAGACCGGCGGTCGCCGTATCGGCCGTAGCGCCGCTTGTAGCACGCACTGTCGCCGTCGCGGCAGGGCCGGTTCCGGCGACGGCGATTCCCGTCGGTGCCGCAGCGGCCGCGGTTCCAGATGCCGAGGCGGTCGGCCCGCCATCGGCGTCCGGTATTGGTCCTTCGGCAACTTCCGCCGGCTTCCCCGAAGGGAAGATCATCGCCGACAACGGCTGCAAGAACGCGGGCAACTTTTCATACGGCACCAGGGCCAATGCGGCACCGCCGCCGGCGAGCGCCAACGCCAACAGAATCAGCGCAGCGACGGCGTAATTCGGGCCGCTACGAGCCGGCGCTTCTTCCGGCTCCCGCAAATAGTCGGGCACCTCCGCTTTGCGACGCGGCTCGGCCGGCGCCACTCTCGGCGCGGCCGCAGCACGCTGAGCCGCAACACCCGCGGCGGCGCTCGCAGCGACCGGCTCCACCGGCTCGGCTCGCAGAGCCGTCGGCTGCGGTTCGTGCAACAATCCATACATCCGCTGCCGCGAGGCCGGATCGATCTCGGCGGGCTTCACCAACACCAGCGAAAGAATCTCGTGGCACGCCGCAACCTCGGCCATGTGCACATCCGAGGTCATGCATACGTTTTCAAAGTCGCGCACGCCGTCGTCGGAGAGTCCGTAGTCGAGGTATTCAGCGACAGTGTTGGGATCGAGCCCAAGCCCTTTGCCGAGTACTTCCGGCGCGCCGATCCGCATCCGCTTCGTGATCTCACGAATGTGATGGACCAGCGTGGCGACGTTTTCGCTTTCGGCGATCTTCTCTTCAACCGTCTTTGCATCGGCCGGTTCGAGAATGTTGTCCAAGTACGCCAGTAGAACGCGCAATGTAAGTCGCATGGCCGAAAGCTTTCGAGTGAAGGGAACGTGTCGGCGAAGCTCCATGGGGAGCCCGATCGCCGCGTGTCACCCTTATTAGTGACGCGGGCCCGTAGGTTTCGTACAAGAAAATCCGCCGATCGTCGCAACTCTCAAAGCAGGCACTACTTACGATGCGGCGAATCTCATTTTACGGACAACCCGAAATCGCCCCTCAGGTCGCGCCACACGGCGTGAATATGGTTCGCCGGGTTCCCCGCAGCGTCGGGTTGCACGTTGACGAACTCGACGAGGAACGACGGACCTTGCACGCGGTAGTAGTGGCCGATGCCCGGTTTGTCGGCTCCTTCCCAAGCGAAGTAAACCTTGTCGATCCCGCCGGCTTCAATCTCCTCGGTGCGCTTGGCGGCCAAGTCGGCGGGCATGTTGTTCAAGTAGGTGCTCAGCAAAGCGCGCAAAGTTTTCAACTGCTCCGGCGTCATGTCCTTCGCCGCCAAACCTTGCGGCGCCGTTTGTGGCGCTTGCGGTTCCCCTGCGCCGCGCACGTCCTTCGGCGCTTCGGCGGCGAGCACCGCTTGCTTGCGCTGCTCGGCATTGAGGCTCGCCAGCAATTCGAAGCCGAGCTCTTCCTCGCCTCGCAGGATGCGAGTTCCTTTTTCCGGGCCTCCTTCGACGGCCGTTTGCACGGTTGCAGGATTCGCGCCGAACATGTTGGGCGTGAAGGCCGCGAGCGCTCCGTCGACGACGACGAAGTTCAGCGACATGTGATGCCCTTCGATGCTCAAGCCCCAAGTGCCGCTCGATTCCGGTTTGCCGAACACGGTCCAGTAGTAGCGCTCCGGATCGCGGATCGGGCCGTCTTTGCGCGTCTTTTCCAGTTCGCGAAGGAGCGACTCCAGGCTCATGATCGTCGATGCCTTCTTGTAGCCGGCTTCGCTCAAACACGATTTCAACAGCGCCAGCGCCGAGGTGCGTTGGTCGCTCGTCATGTTCTTGAATTGCAAGCCCTTGCGCTCCGCCAGCGGAATGAAGTGCCACTTCACCCGGGCCGGATCGTCATACGCCATCACGGCCGCGGCCTTCTGCTTTTCATCGAGCGTCGCCAGAAACGCCTGCGCGGAGGCGGTCATATCCGTGCCTGCCCCGCGCCACAGTACCAGCGCCGCTCCGGTCGAGGAAATCAACAACGCGGCGGCAAACGCAAAGGTTCCAATTCGGCGAAGCATAAGATTCTCGAAGGCTAAAGTTGGGGGCGATGGATTCAGGTTCGGAAGGTCAAAGTCGGTGCTTAATTTTTCTGACTTACGTCGATTCGTTTTCGCGACGGTGCGCAACTATTTCCGTGATAGTTGCGCACCCCTATGGGTACCCTTGTTGCTGCGCAACTATCGGGGTGATAGTTGCGCAAACGAACTCCGATGCATCGACGTAAGTCTGGAAACTAGAGCGAGAGGTTAGAGCTAAAAGTTAGAAGAAAACGGACCCATGGATCGGCTGTATTTCCTAGCTCTGAAACTCTACCTCTAGCGTCTAACTCCAGTCCCGCAACCTACCAACTGCGTGGCTCTGAGGGAACGGTTTTTTTGGCCGGCAGGCAATTTTTTAAGAACTCAGATCGGCGTCGTAAGAGCGGCGGTTGCGCACGTAAGACCCAGATCGGCGCGCCTAAGAAACGCCGAGGCGCGCGCAAGGCGCAAACGAGCAAGTGCGTCCGTCGGAACAACGCTTGCACCGCCCTCGATGGAGAAAATCGCCGGCCAAAACGCTTCTTGACGCTGAACCTTTTTTCTGCGCCGGCCAAAACTTTGCTTGACGAAAGAATAGTTGCGCAAACTGCGCAACTATTCGCCGCTATTTCTGCACCGGCTCGAAATCGAAGCCGATGAGGTGTCCGCGTAAGTCAGCGAATTGAAAGCGGATCTCCGCCTTATACTGCTTCTTTTCCGTCTCACACTTGTAGGCGATCGCCAAGGTTCGCGCGCCGTCGTCGTCGGTGAATTTCTCGCTCTCGAAGGTCGCTGATTTCAACGAACCCGCTTCGTCCGCTATCTCTTTCATGATCGGCGCGAGTTTGTCCTTCGGCGAATTCTTCTGCAGGCTTTCGTGCATCATCGCAAACGCCCCTTCGACGTCGTCGGCGAGAAACTTACGAACGAATTGCTCCCCGCGCTCGCGATAGAGCTTCGTTTCGGTGACGCCCTGATACCAACCGCCGGTTAGCTTTTCCGATTCAATGTTGAATGCCGTAAGCAGGCCGTTGCGAAATTTCAATTCCGACTTGGCGTCACCGTGCTCGAAGTGGACGGTTCCTTTGCTCTCGATCGTCGTGACGCCGTTCTCCGAGTTCGCATTCGTGCTGAAATCGGACGTGCTCATTTCCTTGTACGCGCCGAGCTTGGTTCGCACCGCCTTCTGCCAAGCCGCCAAGACGGGCGCATCAATTTGTTCTCGAAGGGCAGGATCGCACAGATCGAGCACCTGCTGCGGATCGCCGCTCTCCACCGCCTTGTAGAACTTCTCTTGCGCCGCGGCGCCTTCTTTTGCCGCCCACATGAGCATGGCGACGCAACCGCCGACCAAAAGCAAGAACACCAAGCCGCAGCCCGCAAAAAACTTTCCCATGATGCAATCGCTCCGAGGATGACTGAGATATTGAATCAGCCGGCGGCCGCCGGCTTAAACTTTGAGTCCGTAAAACTTCTTGGCGGTGCGATAATAAATCGCGTCGCGTTCGTCGGCGCTGAGTTTCGCCAGGCATTCTTGCAATGCGCGATAGACCCGTTCGTAGCTGCCGGCCAATTCGCAGACGGGCCAATCGCTGCCGTACATGAGCCGCTCGGGGCCGAACAATTCCAAGGCGTGATCCACATACGGCTGCAAATCCACCGGCCGCCACGCGTGCCAATCGGCCTCCGTGACCATCCCGGAAAGTTTGCAAACGACGTTCGGGCAGGCGGCCGCGGCCCGAAAGTGCGGCAGCCAATCGTCGACGCCGTGATCCTTGATCCGCGGCTTCGCCAAATGGTCGATCACCAGCGGCAGGTTCGGCACCGCCTTGGCCACGGTCGCCGCATGCTTCAAATGCTTCACGAAAAACAACAAGTCGAACGGCAGGCTTTGCTTTTCGAGCGCTTTGAGCCCACGGAGAATCTCCGGTCGCACGATGAAGTCGTCGTCGGGCTCGTCGTGAGTGATGTGCCGCACGCCGACGAACTTGGGATGCCGCTTGCAATCGAGGATCTGCTCCGCAACGGCCGGTGAAGCCAGATCGACCCAACCGACCACGCCGACGATCCAAGGGTTCTCGTCGGCCAGCCGCAAGACCCAGCGATTCTCATCGGGATGATGCTGCGTCTGCACGAACACCGTGTGCGTCACACCGACGGCGTCGAGCTGCGGCTTCAAATGCTCCGGCAAGAAGTCGCGGTTGATCGCGGCGTGCGCCGGCTTCTTCAGCCAGCCGTAATCGAACGGCGCCGGCTTCGAGAGTTGCCAAAAGTGCTGATGTGCGTCGATGACGGGCATGGGAAATTCCTAGATCACCACCGGCTTGCCGAGTTGCCTGCGCACGACGGCGAATTGTCCGCAATGCATCATCGGGTGGTTCGCGATCAGCGTAAACATATGCCCCACGGTCGGGAAAAAGCTGCGCATCCGTTCCGGGCTCGGTTCATCCAGCTTGGTGTCGGGCATGGAGTCGAGGGCGACGATCGTCGCGCCCCGCACCTTGTCGAACAGGTCGAGGTATCCTTGCTTCGTTAAGAACTTCGTCGGGTCGTCGCTGCCCGTTTGCTCCTTGGCGTGTGCTTCTTTGAAACCGGCGGGGAGTTCAATGGCGGTAGCGCCCACGCCCTCGAGCAGCCCGACTTCGGAGCTAATGAGGTGGCCGAGTTGCCAAGCCAGGTGATTGCAACCGGGCGGGCGGCGCATCAGGTCGGCGTCGCTCAAGTCCTCAAGATAGCGTTTGACGACCATAATGCTCATGGCCATCGAATACTTGATCGCGGTTTTCGCATCCATGATCGCTTCCTATCGGGTTGCAACGTGAACGGAATTCGGCCCGAGCCGGGATAGTTTGGTCACGCCATCCGCACGCCGATCGAGAGCAGCAGGTTGGCAAACCTCTGCATGTCGCCGGTCTGTACGGTGAGCACGTGGTCGGGCGTGCCGACTGCTTCATAAAAATCCCACTTCTTGATGGGCGCGAGCTCCAGCTTCATCCCGGCCCGCTTGAGCACTTCGCGATACTCGTTCCACACCGGCGGATCGCCGGAGAGCGTGTACGGGTCGGTCTCCTCGTACATCATGGTGTTCACGCAATCGATCGGCACCGCGGAGAGAATCGCTTCAAGCACCTGCGCGCAATTGACGATGCCCGGCGCGAGATTGAGCGAGACGAGTTCGGCGTTCGGGCCTTTCTTGGTCGACGCGGGATAGTGCCCGTCGGCGATGAGAATCTTGGCATGATGTCCGGCGCGGCCGAGGATCTCGTTGATGCGTGGGTGGATCAGGGCGTGATTCAGCATGTTGATGAAAAATTGATTATGAATTCACTATCGGAATCAGTTCGCGGCCGGTGGTCGAACGGCGTCGCATGGTCGACGTTCGCTCATGTGCGGCGTCATCATCGTAAAAAAAATCCCCTACGGCAAGCATGCCCTGCGCCTAACCTTTTCGGGGCACTGAATTTGCAGCCGTTACGATTAAGAATTCGTTTGACGACCGTGAGTGGGGATGGACCTTTGATCGGTCCATTTAAGAATTGCCTCAGAGGTCGGACCGAGAGGTCCAACTTACGAATTCCTGTTCCAAACTTGTCCGCCGAAAGGGAAACGCTATGACGACTGAACTGCACGACGCCGAAGCGGTGCAAAAACTTTCGCAAATGATCAAAAGCATTCGCACCGCCATGCTCACAACGGTCGGCGCCGACGGTGTGCTGCATAGCCGACCGATGGCGACGCAGCAGGAGGAATTCGACGGCGAGCTATGGTTCTTCACCACGGCCAGTTCGCAGATGGTTGAAGAACTCTTCGAAAGCCGGTCCGTCAACCTGAGCTATGCGGACCCGAGTGCGAATCGCTTCGTGTCCGTCTCGGGCACGGCCAATGTGTTTCGCGATCGCCAAAAAGAAGAAGAACTCTGGAGCCCGCTCTACCAGGCTTGGTTCCCGCAAGGCCTCGACGACCCGGACTTAGTGTTGCTGCGCGTGACGGTCGACGAGGCGGAATACTGGGACGCGCCGACGAGCAAGATGGCGCACATCGTCGGGTTCATGAAATCGCTGGTCGGCGGCGGGCCGCAGCTCGACACGACTGAACACGGGAAGGTCCACTTGCCGCACTGATCGCGGTTCAATACACCGGAGGCTTCACCATGCTGCGCCGTGGGTCTTCGTGATCCTCCCGCAATTCGCAACCGAAGCCGCGACCTAGTTCATACTCGGCGCGCGCCGCCCAGGGCGTGCCGGGATGTTCTTTGGCTACCTGCTGAAATAGCCGCGTCGACTTCTCCCGCAGCGCGGCGACTTTCGCGTCGGCGACGAGCGTTCGCTTCACGTAAGCGCCGTCCCAGGCGTTGGTCGGGCGGGCCGCGCCGAATTCGTTTTTGATCGCTTTGGGGGTCTGCACAAACGCCGTCAGATAGGCGACGTACTCGGCGAGCCGGGCCTGATAGGCGATGGTTTGCGCGTAGGTGACGTCGAAATTGGCCCGCCAGCGCGGACTCGATTCCCGGCGACGTAGCGGCTCGACCGCTTCCAGCGTTTGCTGCGCTTGCGCGAAGTATTGCATCAGCGTGTGCGCCTTCCTAATGTTGGCTTCCGCCTCGCGGGCAAACGCCGTGCGCTCGATCGGCCAATCCCAGAAGCGGACCTGCACGACGTTCTTGAGGTTTTCGTCGTACGGATTCAGATCGCGAATGACTTTCCAGATTGCGGCCCGCAGCGGATGCTTGTCGCGCTCCGCGGCGTAGTCGCTGCGCGTGCCGAGGTCAGGCAGGTAAGCCCGCATCGCCTCGGGTTCGTAGGTCCGATCGTCGCGACGCCATAAATCGGCTTCCGGCGAAGGGAGTAGGAAGAACACGCCCCCTGTTTGCCGCGCGAGGCGCGATTGCTCATACGGCCCGAAGCCGCTGGGATGGGCGTCGTAGCGGCGATGGATGCCGTCGACCTGCAATTGCTCCGGGAAAGGGGTCTCGGGGCCGCGATCGATGCGGAGCCAGAAGTCGAGCTTGGTGCCGGGGTCGGTCCAGCGCATGTGGGCAAACGGGTAGCCGAACACCGCTTCACGGCCCAGGAAGTACACCGGGCAGCGGGCCGCTTTCGCTGCGGCGATCGTCGACTCGAGCTGCGAAATGTTCGACGCCATGTCGCCGCTCTCATCGGTCACGACGACGCACATCAATTGCCGCCCGCCCAGTTGGGCAAACTTCTGATGTTGCGCCACGGCCGTGTAGATGGCGGAGCACATCATTTCCTGGCCCGAGGGGTCGACCGGCACGGCGCCGATCGCGGCGCCGATTTGCGCCAGGTCGGCCGTCGGTTGCGGCGTGTGCAGAGCCGTGGCGGCGCCGTAGCTCATCACCGAACTCATCAGCGCATCGCCGGCGGCAATGTGCGCCAAGCCTAGCTCCTCGTAAACGCGCTTCACGCGGTCCGTGATTTCTTGTCGATCGTCGACCATGCTTTCCGACTGATCGAACATCCAGACGACCAACACCTTCCCGCGGGCCAGCTTGTTGAGAATCTCCTGCGTGATGCCGTCCATGGCGTCGTCGTAGTCGGTTCTATTCTGAAGAGCCTCGCCGTAGGCTCCTTCGGCCGATTGAACCAGACTGCCGGGCGTGTTCGTGAAGACGATTTGCGTGCCGACGTCAATCGATACTTTCTCCATGCGTCGCGCCGCTTCGGCCGTGAGCCGCGGCGGGTGCAAAGTATCGGCTATGTCTTTGAAAATGCGGCGGTGATTTTCCGTCGGGCCATAGCACCCTGGAATCCTGTGCGATGGAGCGGGAGCTGTGGGTTTTTCCTGAAGGATCCGCGGAAAGTCCTCCGGCTCGCGCGGTTTTTCGAGAAACCCTACCGACTCAAAAGGGCGCGGCTTTTCCAACTGCGGCGTGATCATCAGCCCCAGGATCAACAGTAGCGCGAGGTGCACGACCGTCGAGCTGCCGCCGGCCGTGAGGCCCCACACGAGGTTGCGGCCCAGCAGCGGGCCGTCGTCGCAGGGTTCCGCAGTCGCCGGAGAAACAGGGCGCGCAGTTTCCATGTCAAAATCCTCGCGCTGGGGCGCTCCCTCGGCAGGCTCGTCGTATCGAATTCCGCGTGGAATTCAACGTCGGCCGCCGGAGCGACGAAAGAGATGGTAAGCAACAGGTTCCGCAACTATTCGCGGCCGCCCCGGCTCTTTATTCCCGCAATGATTTCGCGCCGCTATTCCGTGTCGCCATCCCGCCCCGCTATCGCAAGCCACGGGCCTGCACGATCTCGCTCCAGCGCTCGGCCCCCGGCTCCGGCACCTGGGCGATCAACAAGGCCGCGGCCGTGCGCGTAAGCCATGCCAGCGCGAAGAAAAGTGCAAAGCGATCAATGGGCCATTGAAAGAGATGCAGCGCCCTGTCGCGCAACAAGTCGAACACGTAGCCGCCGCCGACGGTGCCGACCGTGAGAAACAGACTCGTCAGCGCGTAATACGCGGCCAAGTGCGGCGCGTGCCCGCCCGCAGGAGCGAGCTTCATCGTCAGATTCGGCACGCAGATATTGATGCCCGCATAAGCCGACCAAAGCAGCCAGGCGCCGAGAATCCAATACGGCCGGCTCGGCGAGGCCGCCAAATAGAAAAGCGGCGCCGTGCCGACCAGCAGTTGGCAGAGCACGATCACCGGCCGATTGCCGCGACGATCGCTCCACGGCCCGGCCCACGCGCTGACGCCGACCTGCCCGAGCCGCATCACCGTTTGCATGGCGTTCATCGGACCCAGCCCCAGCCCGAGCCCGACTTTGGGAAAGATGTTTTGCGGGGTGGAGAAGAGCCCGTTGAAAAGCGAGAACCAGCAGCCGTAAAGCAACAGCTTGCGTGAAGCGACGTCGCGAAACGGCGCGGCGAACGTGGCCCAAAGCGACGTTTGCGGCGGAGCGCTGCGTCGCAATCGCGTCGCCTCTCGCATGCGCGCGGGCATGAACGCCAGCGGCACTAATGCCGCCAGCAGGAGGCCGGCGCCCAGCGCCACGGCCGCCGCATAAACCCAGCCGCGCGGTTCGGGATAACGGTTCCGCAGCGTATCGATGGCCCAACCGCTCGCGAGAAACGTCGGAATGAGCACGCTGAGCTGCAGGATATTTCGCCGCGCGAAGTAGCGCCCGCGCACGCGCCGAGGAACGAGATCCCCCAGCCAACTGAACAGCGCCACCGTAGCGATTTGCTCCACCACTTGATGCACGCACAACAGCGCCAGCAACAGGATCAACGGCGACCACACACTGCTCGCCGAATCGCTCGCCTCGCCACTCATCACCAGCGGCGGCACGAGCGCCAGCAGTGCGTACGCCACGACACTGAACCCCAGGCAAACCCGCTTCGACGAACCCAGCCAGGCGATCAGCGCCGGAGTTCCCAAGCGGAGCAGGCCGACGAGCGCGGGGGCCGCTTGCAACAGCCCGAGCTGAAAGTAGCTCGCGTCCAAATCGCGGGCCCAATAAATCAGCAGCAGCCCGCTGGAGAGCGCGTTGCCGCCGGCCCAGAGCATGGCGCTCGCGTAGCTCAGGCGAATCGCGCGACGCAGCGGCGATGTCGCAAAGGCGGCCTTCATGGCTTGCAAACTTCGCCGATGATCGCCAGCTTCTCATCGCTCAAATACGCGTAGCGATTGATCCACACGCCGTCGGCCGTGTTCCATACCGCGGCCAAGCGGCGGCGAAAATCCGCGGCAGGTCCATAGCCGTGCACCAACGCGTAAATCGGCATCTGCCCGGCCGCCTCCGCCTGCGCTTGGCGAATCTTGCGCCGCTGCGCTTCATCGCCGACCGGATGCGGCTCGTGCGGTTCCGGGTAGCGATAGTTCGCCAACGTCGGCTCCAGCGGCGCTTGCGCGCCGGTCGCCGGCTCATCTTGCGGAATGTCTAGCAGCCGCACGAGCCAGGCGACGACGGCCCGCTCCGTGCATTTCGGATTGGCCGCCAGCAGTTCCTTGGCCCAGAAGTTTAAGATCATCGGCCAGTGCATCGTGTAGAGCTTCACACTTGCCGCGGAACAGAAGGGGGCCGCTCGATGGAAATCAAAGCCCGACGCCACAGTCAGCGGCGGCGCGAAGGCGTTGGGGACCGATTGCATCCGCTCGTCGCGCAGCGCCCGCTTGGCGCGAAACAGTAAATTCTCGACCAGTTCCGCTTTGAAGTTCAGCCACTCGACCAAGGCGGGACGCTCGGCGAGATGTCCCAGCAGGCCGTGCCGGCCACCGTCGGTCGGGGTCCAGGCGCGCAACAGGTCGTCGCTGAGGCCGCCGTGCATGGTAGCGTAAAGTTCGGCGGCGGCAGTGCGCATCGCCGCGAAATCGTAGCCCCACGCGCCGGCTTGCTTCTCGGCGGCGGCGGAGAAATCCAAAAAGGCGTCGTCGAGGAAGTACGGCGGATATTCCGGCCAGTCGATCCGAAAGCCGTCGACCTGGTAATGGTCCTGCAGGTCGGCGAGCAACGCTTCCAGATAATCTCCGATGCCGCGGGCCGCGAGGCTGCCGTTCTTCGCCAACCGCCGCTTGGGAACTGTGCCGTCGGGCAAGCGCGGCTGGTCGTCGTCCGTCGGTCCGCCGAATTGCACCCGGTAGCCCGGCGGAATCGCCGACTGCACTTGGAAGAACACCTGCAAGTGCCTGCCCCGCGCCGCTTGCAGAAAGTCCTGCACGAGGCCGCCGTGTTGCTCGGTGAGCTTATTGGTCGGCGGCGGGGCATAGCCGGAAGAGGCGTACAAACGCGGATTCGGTGCAAAGCTCGGCGCGGTGCGCACATACAGCTCGCGTTTCCCCCAGAGCGGCCGCTCCAACAACCGCACGGCCCCGGCTCCGGCATCGTCGGGCGGCTCACGGCTCCCAGTCGCGGCGTCGGCCGGCTCCATCACATAAGGGCTCGTGGCCACGGCCGTCGCGCCGGCCACATGCACGATGTTGTCGAGCACGCGGTCGATCGTTTCGTTTTGATAAAACTCGGGCATCACGGTGATGCCCAACAGCTTGCGCTTCATGGCTGAGGCTGGAAAGAATTTTGGCAGCGGTGCGTCGAATCGAATCCCTCGACGCGGATTGTGAAGCAGCAAGGGACGTTCGTCAAATCTTCGCGGGGCCTAGTGTATTAATAGCGTGTTGCAAACGCGGCCTGTCGTTTGGCCGACCACGACAGCCTTTCGGTTGATAATGTCCGCTTGGCAACCGCCCTGTGGTAGGATGCATGGACGATCTTCTTCTGTAATCTGCGAGTCGCCTTGCTGGTTGCCGCCGTTGGAACCGCCGCCTATGGCGTGGCGGCGCAGTATGTCCATTTCCACTTCGATCAAGCGGGCCGACAAGAGTATCTCGGTTGGGGCGAAATGTGGCTTGCGATGAGCTTTCTCTTTGTTGTGATACCCGCATTGATCGTCGACGGAACAACGTTTCGCTGCCGCTTTGATCACTCAAACCCCTGGCTAGGATCGAAGGGCCGAATGTTTCTCATCGCGGCGGCGATCATAGGATTGACGATGGGCGCGATCTGCGGCTGGCCGAAATAGTCCTAGGCTAGAACTAAGTCGCCTTCAGGCGGCTTTTACATTTGCGGAGATAGTCATGGCCTTGCGAGACGATTCGTTCTCGGAGTCGTTCGCGATACCGCGCGAGATCAAGAACGGCGAGGACTTGAAGGCGGCCGCCGCGCAACGGCGGGCGTTCGTCTTTGTTTCCGTCGAATGGGCTGTTGACTCCAAGCTATCTGAACTGGATGTGGTGGCAATGGTTAAGGCGTGGCAGAAAGCCCATCCTTCTCTTTCGGCGCCGCTTTATCGAATCGATCTGACCGAGCAGGAGGGGCCACTGTGGAACGACGTTGCCGACTGGCTAAAACGCGGAAGTCCATTGATCGGCCTAATGAGTTCCGGCACAGGCCCGCTCTTGTGGATTCTCCAAGGGCGAATTGCCGACCACGTTCCTAGTGCGCACTACGTAGGGCGCGAGGCACTTGCAGAACAAACTCGCGCCCTGTTTGATTCCAATTAGGACACTTCCAAGACCGCACTCGTGTCTTGAACCAATTTCGCTCGAGATGCAAATGATCCAGCACCCTTGGATTCACCTTGCGCTCGCCGGCATCCTCACTTGGTTTCTCGGGTATGCGCTGGTGACGGGGAAACTGCCGGTGAACTCGACGCTGCTGCAGCGTAGCCGGAATCCGGTCGGTTATTGGCTCGGCATCGCACTCGCGTGTTTCCTGCTCTACGCTTTCGGCGGACCGCTCATTCACGAAATGCTAAAGTAGCGGAGCGCCCGCCGGTTACCGCTTTCGCTTAGCTAGAAGTTTCGCGGCTTCCGGCCCCGGCTTCCGTTGCCGGCACTTCGCGCACAACTCCGTAGCCGTCTTAGGTCTTTTTTCCGGCGGCGCGTCGGTGCAACAGATCATCTTGGCCTTGCACCTTGGGCATGTAACGATGGTGGTTCCCATGTTCGGATGATATCGCACGCCGCCGGCAGGTTCACTTTTTACGGGAAATAGGGGGCCGGTGATCTGGTACAATACCCGCATGCCCAAAGATCACCAGCACAACCCGGACCCCAACGCGAGCGCCGCGCGGAACGTCGGCAAAGCCACGATCGACACTACGGCCGCGGTCGCCAACCGAGAGTCGGCTTGGGTCGAGTGGTCGAGCCATCTCCAAAAGGTCGACGAGCAGACCATGGCCTTGCTCCGGGCCGCGTTTGAGGCCGGCTGGGAAGCAGCCAGGCAACTAACGAACCGCTAGGACGACGGCGGAGCGGGCGGCGGCGGCTTGCGTTGCCTGAAACCTTCGTAAACAGAGACCGCTCTCTGTGTGTGTGTCGCGTAGATATTGGAGCTGCGTTCCACCTCGAAATGTTCTTTCGCGCGTCTCAAGTTCCGCGCGCGTTGATGCAGGCTGACGAATGCGAATGCGGGACCTGGTACACCGTGATGCCGCCGGACCAGGTCGAGCAGCAGGCACAGAGCTATGCCCGGATCACGCCGGCGAGTGTGAAGTTCGGTTGCCTGCGGAGGCGGAGCCCTGCGGGTATGGGCACGTGAGCGTATTTGTGGCGGATCCTCGAATCCATTGTCTAAACCGCCCTGTTTTAGCTGGTTGCCGAGCTTCTGTACGGTACCGTACAATCACTCGTGACGGCCGACTTCATTAATTGGTCCCGCCCGTTTCGGGCGACTCTTCTTGACCAAGCTGACCGCCCCTACGTCGGGAGGTCGTATGCCGGAAGCTTCTAGGCCGGAATGCCCGCGCTGCGGCAATGCGGTCGATCTTAAGCACTTAGGGGACGACCACGAAAAGTCGCCGGTGTTCACCATGCCGCACGCGACACGCCGAACGATCATGCACGCCTACAAGTGTGAGTGCGGAATGGCGTTCACGCACACCGTGCGACAAGAGCCGAGAGAGCAGGGCTAAGCTTCCGCGTCGCGGCTTGTTCCACTCTCGAGCACGCGACCTCGCCGGGCGACGGTTGGACCGTGGTCGTCGCGGCGGGTATCCTAAGCGCTCCGCGAATGCCTGGAGGCGTTCGCTTCGTAGCTTCCTCGCCCTCATGAGTCTTTTGATGATGAAAATCTTGCGTGTGCTGTCGGCCGTCGTGGCTGTGGTCGTGATCGGGTCGCTGGTGTTTCAGTCGGTCGTGCAGAACGCGGCCAACAAGGAGGTCGATGAAGCCAACCAACTGACGACGGACGGCAACGCGGCGCTGGCGGCCGCCGCCAAGCAATACGGCGAGGTCTTCAGCGCAGAAAATCTCACGGCCTTCCCCGGCAATCGCGAAAAGCTCACCGCACTCGGGAAAGAACCGTCCGCCGGATTCGACAAAATGATCGACAACTATCGCAAGGCCGCCGACTTGTTTGAAAAGGCATCGAACGAAGGGGTCGACGACATTCTCAAGAAGTATTGGAAGCTGCGCGTCGACGCGATGCGAAAAATGGCCGACTCCAAGGCCCACTTCCCGCAGGTGATCGCGCTGCTCAAAGACGAAACCATCCAGGACGCCGGCGCGCTGGAGCTGAAAATCAGGCCGCTGACGGCGGAAGCCCACCGACTATTCGAAGAAGCGATGGCGATTTCGAAGGAGAGCGACAAGATCCAAAAGGAAAATCCGGACAAAATCGAACAGACCTGAGCGACGTCGCTGTAGGTCGTCCGTTGATTCCTGAAGGGTGCCGTGGCCACGCTTGCGTGGCCACGAGAACGTTTCAGCCCCATGGCCACGCAAGCGTGGCCATGGCACCCGACGAGTCCGCTGCGTTTACTCTCAGCGCCTCGCCCGGTTCCGCTCGCGCCCCTTTCCCGCCGCCCGCACCGAATGTAAAAAGATTGTGCCCGCCCCGCTGCAATTGCCCTCGCATTGCTCATTCCTTCCGAGGTGATCATGACACCCCTCCGCTGCGCGCGTTCTATTTTGGGTCTCGTCTTGGCGGCTGCGTCGCTGTCGACGGCCGGAGCGGTCGGCGAGGAACCGGCCGTTTACGACCAGGGCTCGCGGCGCGAGTTGTTCGTCGATCGCCGGCAGGTGGAGTCGCTCTCCGGATCCGCGCGGCTGTTAATGCATTCGCCCCGGCCGGCGGAGATCGCCCTGGCGTTCGACGCGCCGTGGGACGGCGAATACTCCGGCTACGTGACGGTACTGAAGGATGAGTCGCTCGAGAAGGGTAAGCAGGTCCGGATGTACTATCGCGGCTGGAAGCCCGACGCCAAAGGGGACAAGACAGTCGAGCGGCAAGTCGCCTGCATGGCCGAAAGCGCCGACGGCGTCACGTTCACCAAGCCGAACTTGGACCTCATCGACTTCAACGGCTCGAAGCAGAACAACATCGTCTGGGACCATCCGTCGCACAATTTCACGCCGTTCATCGATACTCGCCCCGGCGTACCGGCCGACGAGCGGTACAAGGCGCTGCAAACGCAACGCTCGACCACCGGACTCGGCGGCGGGCTCGTGGCGTATTACTCGGCCGACGGCGTCCGTTGGCGGCAAGCCGGCGACAAGCCGGTGCTCACGAAGGGGGCTTTTGATTCGCAGAACCTGGCGTTTTGGGACACGAACCACAACGAATACCGCAGCTACTACCGGGTCTTCACCGCCGGGGCGATCGACGAGAAACAATGGAAGCCGAAAGGATTTCGGGCCATTGCCGTGGCGACGTCCAAGGATTTCGTCACCTGGAGCGATCCCACTCCGATCGACCTCGGCAAGACCGAGCCGGAGCATTTCTACACCAACGCCACGACGCTTTACTTCCGCGCACCGCACTACTACTTCACGTTTCCGAAGCGCTATGTGCCCGGCCGCGTCGGGCTCAAGGACCACAAAGGGATTTCCGACGGCGTGTTCCTGAGCAGCCGCGACGGCTTGCATTTCGATCGCACGTTCCTGGAAGCGTTCATTCGGCCCGGCCGCGACGCGCTCAACTGGGGCGATCGGAGCATGATGACGGCCTACGGCGTCATCCAAACCGGGCCCGACGAAATGAGCGTGTACTACTCGGAGAACTACCGCCACGCGTCGCATCACATTCGCCGCGGCGTGTTGCGCCTCGACGGCATCGCGAGCCTGCACGCCGACGCAGCGCCGGGGGAACTGACGACGAAGCCGCTCAAATTCACCGGGAAGAAGCTGGAGCTGAACTTCGCGACGAGCGCCGCCGGCAGCGTCCGCGTGGAAGTGCAGGACGCCGCAGGCAAACCGCTGCCCGGGTTCACGCTCGACGAAGCTCCGGAACTGTTCGGCGACAAGATCGACGGCCCGTACTCGTGGAAGAGCGGCGAAGACGTGTCGTCGCTGGCCGGGAAAACCGTGCGGCTACGGTTCGTGCTGCGCGACGCGGATTTGTATGCGTATCGGTTTGCGGAGTAGCTCGACGGACCTTGCGATCTACTTCTTGATTTCGCGGATGCGGAGATTGCGGAACTCCAGCGGGGCTCCTTCCGCCTGCAGGCCGATGTACCCTTGGGCCGGCTTGAGGCCGGTCGCTTCCCAAGCCTGCTTGCCGTTGCAGAAGAACGTCACCCGCTCCGCCTCGACGACGACGAACCACTCGTTCCACTCGCCGGCCGGCTTTTGCAATTGCGGGACCGGTTCGCCGCCGATGACCTTGGCCATGAATTTCCCTTCGGCGCCCTTGGCCAGATTGATCTGATTTGCGCCGAGCTTGGGCCCGCTGCGAATGAAGAAGCCGCTGTTGTAGCGATCCTTCATGCCCCGCCACTGGAAGCGCATCTCGAAGTCGGCGTACTCGCGGTCGGTGGAAAGATGCGGCGAGCCGCCGCCGCTGAGCCGGATCACACCGTCGGCGACCGACCAATTCGGCGGGGCTTTGGTTTCGCCCTCCTTCCCGACAAACCGCCAGCCGCTGAAATCCCGGCCGTTGAAGAGCGATTGAAAGCCCTGCTCTTTTTCTTCCGCGGTCAGATCTTCGGCGCGAACGAGATCGGCTGCGATGGCGAGGCCGAGCAAGAAGGCAAGAGACCAAATCAGGCGGCGTGTCATGCGCGACCTCCGACGACAGGCGTGGGCATGGGACGGTAGGGTCGCAATTCTACCACCGCCGACAAAGGGCCGCGCTCGGAAGAGAGTTTTATCGCACTGCGAATTCTGTCGTCGGCGCAACAAAAAACCCCAAGCCGCAAACGGCTCGGGGTTTTCGTGTTTTGGATTGTCGGAGCGGCGGGCAGGCGAAGGCTTAACGCTTCGAGAACTGCGTGCCGCGGCGGGCTCCGCGGAAGCCGTACTTCTTGCGTTCCTTCATGCGGCTGTCGCGCGTCAGAAGGCGGTTCTTGCGGATCGGCTCTTCGAGCGTCGCGTCCCAGAGCTTCAAGGCTCGGGCGATGCCCATGCGGCAGGCGCCGGCTTGGCCGGTCGCGCCGCCGCCGCTGACGGTGATCACCAGGTCGACCACGTTGCGGCGGTCGCACAACTCCAAAGCCGAGATGACCACGAACCGGTCGTGCTCGTTCGCGAAGTACTCGCTGAGCGGCTTGCCGTTGACGACGATGTTGCCTTGGCCTGCACGCACGCGGACGCGGGCTACGGCGGTCTTGCGGCGGCCGGTGCCGGTGGTTTCGTTGATCTTCTTCTCAGCAGTCGTCATGAATTCCTCTTAGAAACTTGGAACGGCGCCGCAACATCGCGCGGCCGCCGTACGCGGCAGGCTTATGATCTTGTTCGGGTTACTTACTTCTTCGTGGTCTTGGCGGCGGCCCGTTGCTTCGTCAGCACTTTGGGCGTCGGATTTTGAGCTTGGTGCGGGTGCTCGGGCCCGACGTACACCTTGAGCTTGTCGAGCATCTTGGTCGCCAGCTTGTTCTTGGGCAACATGCGGCGGACGGCTTCGGTCAGAATCGATTCCGGCTTCTTGGCCAAGCGCTCGCCGGCCGTTTCGCTACGGAGCCGGGTATAGCCGGTGTAGTGGGTGTAGACTTTGTCTTCCCACTTGCGGCCGGTCAGCACGACCTTTTCCGCGTTCACGACGACCACGTACTCGCCGGTGTCGACGTTGGGAGTATAGACCGGGCGATGCTTGCCCATGAGGATCATGGCGATCTCGGTCGAGAGCTTGCCGACGATCTGGTCGGCGGCGTCGACGAGGTACCACTTCTGCTCGACTTCACCCGATTTGGCGGAATACGATTTGGTCAACATGGCGGAAAATTCACTTACAGACGAGACCTTGGGAAACACATCGTGTCGGGGCAAAACCTCGGGCTTGCTTCACAGTGCCGACAGCGGAGAGCCGACGGCCGAGAAGCGCCCCTAGTGCTTTGTCGCCCGCACTTAAGAATCAAGCAGTTTAACGCCCGCCTCTTGCGAGTTCAAGGGCGGCGACATACGCTCTAAACACTGTTAAATAGGGGGGAGGGCGGAGAGGGGAGGGGGAAAACGAACCATTCCCCTCTCCCCACTCTCCACTCGCCCGTTTGGGATAGTTTGTTATCGGCTCACTGATCGGCAAACCGCACGGTAGCGCTATGAAAGTCGGCGTTGTTCAGGAAACTTTTCCCGGGGAACGTCGGGTCGGACTGGTTCCCGCAAGCTTGCCGCAGCTTACCAAGGCGGGCCTGGAAATTGTCGTCCAAGCGGGTGCCGGCACGTCGGCGGGCTACACGGACGACGAATATCGCCAGCGCGGGGCCGTGATTCTGCCGGATCGCGCGGCCATGTTTCAAGCAGCCGATATCCTCGTGCAGGTCCGCTCGCTCGGGGCCAATTTGGAAAACGGCGCCGCCGACCTCGGCCTCTTCAAGCGGGGCCAGATTGTGGTGGGCATGTGCGATCCGTTGGGCGAACCGAAAGCCGCGCAGCAAATGGCGGCGCAAGGCGTGGCGCTGATCGCGCTGGAACTCATTCCGCGCATTACCCGAGCGCAGAGCATGGATGTGCTCAGCTCGATGGCGACGGTCGCCGGCTACAAAGCGGTGCTCCTGGCGGCCGACCACCTGCCGAAAATGTTTCCGATGATGATGACCGCGGCCGGCACGATCTCGCCGGCGAAAGCGTTTATCGTCGGAGCGGGCGTGGCCGGGCTGCAAGCCATCGCCTCGGCACGGCGGCTGGGCGCGGTCGTGCAGGCGTATGACGTGCGTGCGGCCGTGAAAGAGCAAATCGAAAGTCTGGGCGCGAAGTTCGTCGAAATGCCGTTGGCCGCCGGCGGAGCGGAAGGGGCCGGCGGTTACGCCAAGCAGATGGACGAAGAGTTCTACCGCAAGCAGCGGGAACTCATGGCGCAGACCGTGGCCGTGAGCGACGTCGTGATCACCACGGCGGCCATTCCCGGCAAGAAGTCTCCCGTGCTCATCACGGCCGAGGCCGTGCGCGGCATGGCGCCGGGGAGCGTGATCGTCGACCTGGCGGCCGAGCGGGGCGGCAATTGCGAGCTGACACAGCGCGATCAAAAGGTCGTGGTCAACGGCGTCACGATCCTCGGCCCCACGAACTTGCCGAGCGAAGTGCCGTACCACGCCAGCCAGATGTACGCCAAGAACGCCGCCACGCTGGTGCTGCTGATCGTGAAGGACGGCAAACTAAACTTAAACCGAGACGACCAGATCATTGCGGAATCGCTGGCGACGTTCGAGGGGGAAGTCGTCCAACCTCGGCTCCGCGAACTGTTGCAACTGGAGCCGCTGACGAAACCAACCGCCGCCGCTTCGTAGTCACTCTCTCCGAATCACTGCTTTCCAAGTCACTGCTTCCCAAGCGATCGGCCGGTTCAATTTTCCCTCTCGACGCACCGTAAAAACATGCAAAATCTCGAATCGAAAGTTTTTGTCTTCATGTTGGCGACGTTCCTGGGGCTCGACGTCATTCGCCGCGTGTCGCCGCTATTGCACACGCCGCTGATGTCGCTCACCAACGCCATCAGCGCGATCACGATCGTCGCCGCGATTCAGGTGACCAACGAAGGCCATTCGACGTTCAGCACCGTGCTGGGAACGCTCGCCGTCGTCGCGGCCACGACGAACATCGTCGGCGGCTTCTGGATCACCGACCGCATGCTCAAGATGTTCCGCCGGGGGTCGCACGACCGTGAGTAACTCTCTCGCCGCATTCAGTCTGCTGGCGTCGACCGACGGCGCTACGACCTCGACCCCCTGGTATGTGTCGGGCGCTTATCTGGCGGCCACGGCCCTGTTCATCCTTTCGCTCAAATGGCTGAGCCATCCCAAGACCGCGCGCCGCGGAGTGCTAGCCGGCGAGGTCGGCATGGCGCTGGCCGTCGTCGGCGCGCTGCTGATGTGCGAGATCATTACGGTCAAGTGGGTTGTGATCGGCATGGTGCTGGGGACCATCATCGGCGCTCCGATGGCCATCTGGATGCCGATGACGGCCGTGCCGCAACGGACCGCGCTCTCGCATGCTTTCGGCGCGCTGGCCGCGGCGCTCGTCGGCATCGCCCACTACTACGATTTCTACGGCACCGCCAAGCTCGACGCGCCGACGATGTTCATTCTCGCCGTCGAAGTGTTGCTGGGCGGGCTCACGTTCACCGGCAGCCTGGTCGCCTTCGGCAAATTGCAAGAAATGCTCCCCAGCTCGTTCAAGGGGCTGCGGAATCAGAACATCATCAATTTCTCGATCCTGGGGGCGGCGGCGGTTTGCGTCGTCTGGCTGACGATCTACCCCACGCATCACCTCGTGTTTCCGTTGCTGATCCTCCTGGCCTTGGCTTTCGGGCTCTGCTTGGTCATGCCGATCGGCGGGGCCGATATGCCGACCGTGATCTCCTTGCTCAATTCCTACGCCGGCCTCTCGGCCAGCATGATGGGCTTCGTGCTCGACAGTGACCTGCTGATCGTCGCCGGGGCGCTCGACGGCTCCTCCGGGCTCATCCTCTCGATCGTGATGTGCAAGGCGATGAACCGGTCGTTTACGAACGTGTTGTTCGGCCAAATGGATGCCGGCAGCGTCGCCTCGGCCGATGACGTTTACGGCGGCAAGATCAAGTCGGCCACGCCGGAAGATATCGCCATGCTGTTGGACGGGGCTCGGCGGGTCGTCATTGTGCCGGGTTACGGGCTCGCGGTGGCGCAGGCGCAGCACGCGGTCGGCGAACTGGCGAATTTGTTGCAATCGAAGGGGGTCGAGGTTCTGTACGCCATTCATCCGGTCGCTGGACGGATGCCGGGCCACATGAACGTACTGCTGGCCGAGGCGCACGTCCCGTACGACCAGCTCAAGGAAATGGACGAAATCAACCCGTTGTTCCCGGAGACGGACGTGGCGATCGTGATCGGGGCCAACGACGTGGTCAACCCGCTGGCCCGCACCGACCCGAAGAGCCCGATCGCCGGAATGCCGATTTTGAACGTCGATCAGGCTCGCAGCGTCGTGGTGGTCAAGCGCAGCCTGAGCCCCGGTTTCGCCGGAATCCCCAACCCGCTGTTCGCCGCCGACAACACGCAGATGTACTTCGCCGACGGCAAGAAAGCGGTGCTCGATCTGGTGGCGGCGATCAAAGCGTCGTAGCTCCTGCGCGACGGAGTCGGGCGGCGCACAAGACCGAGCCCGAAGCGCGACTCACGAAATCGGCGCGCGACCATAACACGGCGCTGACGAACCGCCGAAGATTCCTTGCAGGGTAAATCCTCTTTACGACGGCGGCGCGTAGGGTTAACTTAAACGCCATGCGCACGGATGCCGGGCGTTGACGGCCGCGCCATGTTACCGGCTCGCCGTAAGGCGTTTGGTTGGTTTCGCCCGCGAAGGACAGTACGATGGTTCCCGCAAACCTCCCTCATTTGCTGCACGAACTGAAGCAGCACTTGCTGTTTCTCTCGAGCACCGTCGAAGAAGCGGTCGCCAAGGTCGTGCAGGCGATCATGGCGCGCGACTCGCGGCTGGCCCGCGAGGTGATCGCGGCCGATACGGAGATCGACAACCTCGAAGTGCGGATCGAGGCGGAATGCCAGCGGATTCTGGCGTTGCACCAGCCGGTCGCCGGCGACTTGCGGTTCGTCGTCGCCACGCTGAAGATCAATAACGATCTGGAGCGGATGGGAGACCTGGCCAAAAAGATCGGCAAGAATGTCGTCTACCTCTGCGGGGTGCCGCCGACGGGCGCTCAGGTCGACTTCCGGGAAATCGCCGAAAAGTCCCGCTCGATGGTAAAGCGGAGCATCGACGCCTTCGTCAACGGCGACGCCGAGCTCGCCCGCCAAGTGATGGCCGACGACGACGAAGTCGACGCGCTGAAGGATGAGCTGTACGAAGAATTGCGCAACGCGATTCGCAGTAACCCCGACGAACTGGAAGCCCTGCTGAAGCTCTACGGCGTCACTCGCAACCTGGAACGCCTCGGCGACATGGCTACGCACGTGGCCGAAGAAGTCATCTTCATGGTCGAAGGGGACATCGTGCGGCACAGCGGCGGCAGCGCCTAAGCCCCCATCGACGTTACTGAAGATACGCCCGCAGCTTTTCGAGAGTTTCGGGCTTCGCGAGTTCGCTCTTGCCGAAGCCCGGCTGGGCGCCGAGCGTGCAGGCTTCGGCTTGGTACTCGGGGTAGTTGGAAACGAGCATCACGGGGATCGTCTTGGTCTCGGCGTCGCTGCACAAGCGGCGAATGATCTCCATGCCGTCGCCGCCGTCGAGGTCGAGCTTGCGGTTCACTAAGATCAGCGCCGGCGTTTCCTTGGCGATGGCGCGCTCGGCGTCCGGCAATGTCGCGGCGGCCGTCGTTTCTGCCGCGAACTCGAGCCGCAAGAGCGCGGAGATCTGCCCGTGATCGAAGCCGCATTGGCCGATGCTGAGGACGCGCTTCATATTTTGACTCTGCTCCCAAAAAGAAAGCCCAGGGACGCAACGTCCCTGGGCTTTAAGCGTTGCAAAACTTGCTCCGGAATTACTTCGCGTCGTCCGGAGCGATGCAGAAGACGTGCGTCTTGTTGGCGATGAACAACTTGTTATTCGCCACGACCGGGGTCGTGTACACGGAGTTGCCCATCTCTATGACGACCGGTTCTTCGTACTCCTTGGAGTGCTTGAAGATGCAGATCTTGCCTTCTTCGTCGCCGATGTAGACGTGCCCATCGACGATCACGGCCGAACCCCAGCAAGCGGCGAGCAAGTCGTGCGTCCAGTAGGGGACGCCCGTCTTGGCGTCGACGCAGTGGAACAGGCCGCTGAAGTCAGCGATGTACTTTCCAGCACAGTGGGATCCGAAGCTTGGAATTCACGTGACTTGAAGTCGCG
>JADMIO012736390.1_pt1 | contig 52420 bp, 49 predicted proteins | sample 8958161 | NCBI WGS metagenome assembly JADMIO01 (sample SAMN16585339, study PRJNA669376) | soil metagenome | isolation source: Crop rotation soil | place: USA: Cullars Rotation, Alabama | collected 2011
CTTTCCCAAAACCCTTCTAAGTCTGCGCAGATCGAAACACCGTATCTGCAACTGGTTATGACTCGACTCTGGAATGAGGAGATGGATGCGCAGTCATCGGTGTTGCGGGTGGAGACTCTGACGCGCCTGGGAGGAGCGTCGAAGATCGTTAGCAGTCATCTGGATAAGACGATGAGCGCGCTATCTCCTTTAGAGCAGGAAACCGCAGCCCAGATTTTCCGATACCTGGTTACGCCGTCGGGTTCAAAGATCGCGCTGACCGCATCTGATCTAGCCAACTATACCGACCTGCCCGAGGCCCAGCTCAATGCCATATTGCAGAGACTAAGTCACGACGTTCGCATCTTGAGACCAATTACGCCGCCGGCGGGAATAGAAACCGCGACGCGCTATGAGATCTTTCACGATGTGTTGGCTACTCCGATCCTGGATTGGCAAACACGTTCAGTTTATTCACGCGAGATGGCAGCGACCACCAGAAGTCTGAAGGGGCTAATACTGCCCTGCGTTCTCGGTGTCATTGCCGATACCTTCCTTTGCATGTTTCCGTCAGGCTCCCTCCTTGTCTGGTTGCTGCTAAGGCGCCGAAAGTTCGCCCTCAAACGCGAGCTGGTCAACGCTATTGCGCTTGGCTGGACGGTCGGTTGGGGCGCGGGGATGTTGTTGTATTTCGCGCTGTACATCGTCTTTTTGGTTTTGCAACTTGCAGATAAGGATTTTGGCAGTGCAAGAGGAGAAGATCTTTTTTTTGCCGCATTCCTTGCGATCTTCATTGTCGTGCGGATTTTTGGTCCGATTGGGAGTTTGATTGCCGTTGCGCGATGGCGGCGCAAAACGCGTTCGAAATACGCCAGTCGAAGCCGCACGATAACACTTTCGTCTCCAGCGTAACGGCGAAGAGTTAACTCGACGGAATCTTCCCCGACTTCAACATCGATGACGGACACAGCTTCTCAACGACGCACTCTTCGCACAGCGGCCGGCGTGCTTTGCAAACCCGGCGTCCGTGAAAAATCAACAGGTGTGAAAAGATTATCCAATCTTTTTTCGGCACCAGCTTCAACAAATCCTGCTCAATCTTGACCGCGTCTTTCTGTTTCGTCAGGCCGAGCCGGTTTGAAAGCCGGGTAACGTGTGTGTCCACCACGATGCCGGCGGCGATTTCGTAAGCCACGCCGAGTACCACATTTCCTGTCTTACGGGCGACGCCGGGAAGTCTCAGAAGTTCTTCCATCGTTTTCGGCACTTCGCCACCGAATTCCTCGACCAGCACTTTGCACGCACCCTGAATCGATTTTGTCTTGTTGCGGAAAAATCCCGTGGTGCGAATGTCCTGTTGGAGCTCAGTATCGCGAACTTTCAAATAATCTTCCGGCCGGCGGTACTTGCGAAAGAGATCGGCAGTAACAATGTTCACGCGTTCGTCGGTGCATTGCGCCGAGAGAATGGTCGCGATCAGAAGTTCGAACGCGTTCGAGTGGTTGAGGGCACACTTCGCATCTGGATGAGCGCGCTTGAGCAGCTTGATAATCTTCTCGGTGCGTTCAGTTTTTTGGGATTTGGTTTCGCGCATCTTTGGAGTGTGGTGACTCGTCGCCGCTTTTTCGTGCTTCAGGATCGAAAGCGCTGGCCAGTCAGCGCACTCCAAAGCATTTTCCAATCGCCTATGAAGGACCATAGCGGATAGGTGAAGGTAGCGGGCCGATTTTTCTCGATGAAGAAATGACCAACCCAGGCCATGGCATATCCGGGGACGAGCGCTAAAGGAAAGAGCCACCATTTACCGATCAGAACCAGGGTAATGATGACCGCCACCGCGGCCAGCGAGCCAATGTAATGCAGCACGCGAGTGGCAGGCTTGCTGTGCTCATCGAGGTAGTAGGGCCAGAATTCGGAAAACGTTTTGAACTTACGTTCAGCCATGAGAATTCGGGCATTCTAGCAGAAGTCATCCCGGATGCTACCGGCGCCCAATCTCACTAACACCTCGCTTCAGCGAGGTGGCCCAAGGCCCGGCCTCCATAGATAACCATTTCAATGGTTTCGAAGCCGTTAAAACGGCTCCCTCAACAGGTGGTCGCTCTCGCACCTCGCTAAAGCGAGGTGCGAATTGAGAGAGGTAAATCTCCGCGGGACTTGACCCTGAACTTCGCCACATGCAAGATCAGGCGCTATGTTTTTCTGGCCGGCCTTGAAATCAAAGGCTCCCCGCATTTTGCCCCGAATTCTTCTTCGTTCACTTTTGCTGGTGGTCGCGGCAGTCTCCATGGTGGCCGGTTGGCCGTCTGCCCCGGCCGGCCGGGTGACGAAGGCCCAATCGCCGCAGGTTTACGAGCGCGAGCTGACAGTCAGCAGCAAATCCACACTCACCATCAAAAATCGCAACGGTCGCGTCACTGTGGTCACGCTCAAAGATGAAAAAGAGAAGGCGAGCCTGCAAGCCACTTCACCAGGAGTCCCGGTGGAGAAGAGTGACATCAGTGTGGACGACGGAGAGATCAACGTGCGCGAGCGACGCGCGCAGGATCGCATCGACTTGATTGTTCGCATTCCACCGCGCGCGCGTGTGAAAGTGGAAAGCGAAAGCGGCATGGTCGATGTGATTGGCGACTTTGCTTCCGCGGAAGTTCTTACCGATACCGGCACAATTCACGCCGATGTGCCTCTGGACGCGGTGAAGTTCAAGTTTCTCTGGGAAGCCAGTCATCCGCGTTATCTCAGTGATGTCGAGCTGCCAAAAGTGAAAGAGGGGCGCGCCGGGTCGTTTTCGATTTCCGGGAGGCTGGGAGTTAAGGCGAAGAAAACTAAGAAGAGTAAGAAAGAAAAAACCAACCCCGCGGTGGATCTACCCAATGCGGATCCCGACGCGGTTACGGATGGATCAGGAGACAATGCCGCCGACGGCCAGAAAACCGATGACGGTAAGAAACGGTCAAAGTCTGCCAAGCCAACTGACAATCTGGTGCAGTTGGACTTGACCACGCAGCGCGGCGTGATCCTGCTCAACGTGGACCCGAGCATGGCGCCCAACGATTTGCGCGAGCGGCCATTGACCGACGCAGCCAAGGCGATTGTGCGCAGTGGCGATGGACCGCTAATCGATGCGATTCGCAAAGTGAGCCCGCGATTGTTTGGTGACTATGCAAAGTCCCTGCCGCCACCGCGAACTGAGCCGAGCCTGGTGACTTTGCGGCCGGCGGGTGAAGTTGCCACGTCCGTTTCCCCGCAACTTATGCGGGTTAACGCCAGCGTGACGGATCGCAATGGGCGCGCGATTGCCGGCATGCGCTCAGATGATTTCACCATCTTCGAAGACGGCGCCGAGCGCAGTATTACCACGGTTACGCCCGCCAGTGAGCCCTTTAATCTGATTCTGCTGCTGGATGTTTCCGGGAGCGTGGAAGAGAGAATTGATTTTATTCGCAAGGCTGCGCGCGATTTTCTCAACACTGCCAGCCCGCAGGATCGGATTTCAATCATCAGCTTTCGCGACGATATCCAGGTGATATCCGACTTCACAACGGATCGGAACCTGCTCTCGCGCAAGCTGGAAGACATTGACGCCGGTGGGGCCACCGCGCTTTACGACGCGCTCGCTTATTCCCTGGTCAACACTTTGCGGCCTTTGCGCGGAGAGCGCACCGCCATAGTCATCCTGTCGGACGGGGACGACAACAAGTCTTTTGTTCCGTTTCCGGCCATCCTCGAGGCGACTATCGAGTCAGGCGCGCTGATCTATCCGCTTTATGTGCCCTCGGGCCTGATTCCGGAATCCAGTGTGCCCCGTCCAAACGTAACTGTAGATCCGATGCGCACCCGTTATCTGACGATTACGACCCGCGCGGCTGAAGAAGGCGACAAGCTGGCGTCTGTTTCCGGCGGAGTTTTTTACTCGATTAAGCGCCTGGAAGATTTGCAGAAAGCTTATGACGATGTGGTGGCGCAACTGCGGACGGCTTATACGATTACCTATTCGTCGAACGGCGCCGGTCACCGGCGGATCCGCGTCCGCACCAATCGCGACGGGGCCTCGGTGCGGCTCAGTCCGGCCGTAAACGCACCCAACTGAGAACGAACGCGAGCTTCCCAGACTTGCACGCCCAGCCTTCAGAAATCTCCGATAACGAGCTGTTGCACGCGATCGCGCGGGGCGACGAAAATGCGCTCGCGGCCACCTATGATCGATATCGGCTAATCCTATTTGGGCTAATCCTTCGTATATTGCATGACCGCCAGGAGGCGGAGGACGTTCTGCAGGAAACGTTTTTGCAGGTTTGGCGGCGGGCCGGTGACTTTGATGAAGCGCGCGGGCGAGTCTTTACCTGGCTGGTTACTATTGCGCGCAGCCGCGCGCTCGACCGCTTGCGTGCGCTCGGCAGTCGCGCGAAATTGGCGGACGAGGTCATGGCGCACTCCAGCGAGCCCGTCGGCGACGCGGCGGAGGATGCGCTTAAATCAGAGCAGGGTACGATCGTGCGCGAGGCTTTGGCAGAACTGCCGGAAGAGCAGCGGCGGGCGCTGTTTCTGGCTTACTTTGAAGGTCTGACGCAGACCGAGATTTCGGCACGGCTGGGCGAACCTTTGGGCACGGTCAAGACACGAATGCGATCCGGATTGATGAAGTTGCGAGAGTTGCTGCGGCAAAAATCACGCGTCCTACTGTAGATGATGGAACATCAGGTATACGAAGAGCTGCTGACTTTGCAGGCGTTGGGCGCGCTGGACGCGCCTGATCAGCGCCAGCTCGAAGAGCATCTCGGCACTTGTGCGGCCTGCCGTGAAGAGCTGGCCGAATTGGGTGATGCTGCTGGTTTGCTGGCGCACGCTTCGACGCCGGCTGAGCCCGGTCCGCAGGTACGTGCGCGCATCCTTGATGCCGTGCGCAAAGAAGCGAAGCCAAGAGCGTCTTCAGCCGTTCTGCAGTTCCCACCCCCGCGCGCGACCAGTATTTGGACAACTGTGTTGCGAGTAGCCGCAGTGATCGCGTTTGTGGCTGTGGCGCTGGGACTAATTGGTGTTGCGATCAGGGCCCGACACGAACGCGCGACCTACGAATACGAGACCGGTTTGCTCAAGAAACAGCTTGAAGATGAGCAGGAGGCGCGGCGAAAAGAGCGAGAAGTGCTGGCCCTGCTGTCCTCAAGCGAATCGAAAAAGATGGAGCTGGCCGGGACGCAGACCGCCCAGAATGCTCGCGCCATGTTCGTGTTTGATCAGAAGTCAGGCCGTGCGGTGCTGATGACTAACGGCCTTCCCGCCGCGCCCGCTGGCATGGCTTACGAAGTCTGGTTCATTCCCAAGGGTCACGCGCCGATGCCGGGAAAAGTTTTCAAAGTCGATCCATCAGGGCATGCGATGATGATGGATCAGATGCCGCCGGAAGCAATGGATAGTGCGGTGATCGCAGTCACGCTCGAACCTGAAAAAGGATCGGCATCTCCCACCGGCGCGATTTATCTGAGCAGTCCTGCCATCTGATTAGAACCTCGTAGGCCGTCGTTTTTATCGCTCGGGCGGCTTTGCCTCAAAGTCGGCGAAGCCGACGAATGATAATAGCCCACCGATTCATCGGTGGGAATTAAGATGGAGACATGAATGCAGTCCGTGAAACGGACGGCTGAGTCTAGGTGTTAAAGGTTCACATGTTCATTCAGTCGTCCGCTTCACGGACTCTGCGGAACCTGCGGCGTCACCCCAGCGCTGAAGCGCTGGGCTATTTTCTTTCAGTCCGCTTCGCGGACGAGGAAAAAACACTCTTCGGGGCAAGGCGGGCTCTGCCGCTCTATTTGCGGCGAAGCTCTGCTTCGCCGTGGTCGGCCCTTTTATCTCTGGCGGCTTTGCCGCCGGCGGCGCAGCCGCAGCAATTGATTCTGAGTATCCGGGAAAAGCTGAGCTTTCCCGCAAATAGAGCGGCATAGCCGCAACCTCGCTTTCTTTTGCTTCGATCCTCGGGCTAATTCAAATCGGCGCTTCTCGTCTCTTATTTTTCATCACAACCAAATCCGACCTCACCGTTGCCCGCGTATAGCCTCCAGAAGTTCGAAATCGCATTACACAAGAAAGAGGAGACACCAGGAAATGAAAAGGCTCTACGCCATTCTGTTTGTAATCGCGGGTATTGCGTTCGCCGGATCAAATGCGTCCGCGCAAATGATGAAAGAGAACGCGATGATGAAAGAAAACCCGATGGTAGGCGGTGCGGCAATGTATCCGACCAGGACGATTGTTGCCAACGCCGTCAATTCTGCGGACCACACCACGCTGGTCGCGGCCGTGAAGGCTGCCGGACTGGTAGACACGCTCAATAGCGCCGGTCCGTTTACCGTCTTCGCACCAACTAACGCGGCCTTCGATCAATTGCCGGCCGGCACCGTTGACACTCTGCTCAAGCCCGAGAACAAAGCCATGCTGACTAAAGTGTTGACTTATCACGTCGTGTCTGGCAAATACGACTCGAAAGTCCTGGCCAAGCTGATCAAAAAGGGCAAAGGAAAGGCCTGGCTCAAGACTGTGAGCGGTGGCAAACTCACCGCGATGATGGATGGTGACAGCATCGTTCTGAAAGACGAAAAGGGCGGCACCGCGACCGTCACCACCGCGGACGTTTACCAGTCCAACGGTGTGATTCACGTGGTCAACGCCGTGCTGTTGCCAAACTAACGTTTTCGCATCACGAATTGAAAACTATCAAGGCGGCGAAACCGGAATGGTCGAGCCGCCTTTTTTCTTAGGACTCAGCGACAAGCCGCCAGCTTGTCGTATCAAAAACACAGTGAGGAAAAAATGATGAAGAGAATTGCACTTGCTTTCTGTTTATTGACGGCGTTCGCGGTTGTCGCAACCGCGCAAACTCCCCGGAACTCAACGCCGGCATCGATGACCGCGGGCATGCAGGAGAAGAAAACCCTGTACGCGCGTCTCGGGGGTTACGACGCGATTGCCGCGGTCACTGACGACTTTGTTGGCCGGCTCGTTGCCGACAAGAAACTTGCCAGGTTCTTTGTCGGACATAGCCAGGATTCGTTAAAGAAGATTCGCATGCACGTCATCAACCAACTTTGCGAGGCTGCCGGCGGTCCGTGTAATTACACCGGACGCGACATGAAGACCGCGCACGCGGGGTTGGGAATCAGCGGAGAGGAATGGGACATTTCTGCTAAACACCTGGTCGACACGCTTAATAAATTCAAAGTCGGCAAGGCTGAGCAGGACGAACTACTGGCAGTCGTGTCGTCGCTGAAGAAGGACATTGTTGAGAAGTAGAGTTGGAACGAGAAAACGGTCGATGTGGTAATGGCTCTGCCACTCCGATGCGCGGCAAGTTTCTGACTTGTCGTAGGCGACTCTTCGATAGTTTCAGGTCTCCGACCGGCGCATCAGATTGAGAAGTCCTCGGTCGCAGGTCCTGCTTATGACGGGTCGAAGACCCTGAGGATTTTGGGACTGGTGATGGCAAGTCGAAGACTTGCCGCGCATCGGAGTGGCAGAGCCAGGATTTACGTAGCCCGTTACGACCAGACGAGAGTTATTCTATCGTCCGGCAGAACTTCCGCGCATCGAAGCGACAGAGGCCACGACCGATCCACCTTACATTCTCCCGCTGCTCCCAATCTGGTAGGCGCCGGTGAGGAAGGGGTTTGTCAGGCGCTCGTCGCCGATGGTGGTTACCGGCCCGTGTCCGGAATAAACCTTAACGTCATCGCCGAGCGGCAGAAGCTTGTTAAAGAGAGAATCCATTAACTTCTCAGTCGAACCGCCGGGCAAGTCCGTTCTTCCGATCGAACCGGCAAACAAGCAATCTCCCACAAACACTTTTCTTTCGGCAGGCTCGAAGAGCACCACGTGCCCCGGCGTGTGGCCGGGGCAATGAATCACCTGAAAGCTTAACTCGCCAACCTGATAGACCTGGCCGTCGCTCCAGTACTCATCGGCCTTCGGCGGCTGTTCATAAGCGAAGCCATAAGCAGCCCACTGCGGTTGCGGGATGCCCAGCCACTCTGGCTGGTGCGGCAACGAGTCATAAATGAATTCATCTTCGGGATGAATGATCACTTTGGCTTTGGGCTTTCTCTTTTTCAAGCCGGCGACGCCGCCGATGTGGTCCATGTGCGCGTGCGTGCAGGCAATTGCCTGCAACTCAAACCCATGCTTGTCGATGGTTTCGACTATGCCGTCCGAGTCGTCCCCTGGATCGATGCAAATGGCGCGTTTGGTCTTTTCGCACCCCACGATGCGGGTGTGTTGCTGAAAGGCAGTAACGGTGATCTGTTCGATAATCATAATGATGTGCCTGGTTCTTTGTGCTTTGTACTTTGATGTCAATTCGACGAAGCTGAAAGCACAAAGTACAAAGTACCTCTTTTCGAGGAGTATAATTCCTCAACGGATTTTCCGCATTACTTGCTATGCCATTAAGTGCCACCGCCAACTCACTCGCCGAAGTTCTGGACGAGATGACCGCCGAGGGCGCACCGGAATTGACCGAGCATCTCGATAACCGGGCCCTGAAGTGTTTTGCCTGCGGGCATCGTTGCCTGATCAAGGAAGGCAAGCGTGGCATTTGCAAAGTGCGCTTTAACGACGGCGGCCATTTGCGAGTGCCGATGAATTACGTCGCCGCGCTGCAATGCGATCCGACTGAGAAGAAACCTTTCTTTCATGTGTTGCCTGGTTCTGACACGCTGACTTTCGGCATGCTCGGCTGCGATCTGCACTGCGCCTATTGTCAGAACTGGCTCACCTCACAAGCGCTGCGCGATGACGAAGCAGTCGCGCCACCGAACGTTGTGACTGCCGAAAGACTGGTGGCGATGGCCAAGGCCTACGGAGCATCGCTGGTGGGCACAAGCTATAACGAGCCATTGATCACAGCGGAATGGGCCATTGAAGTTTTCAAGAAAGCAAAACCCGCCGGCTTTCGCACCGCGTTCATCTCGAATGGAAACGGCACACCTCAGGTGCTCGACTTTATCCGGCCTTGGACTGATTGCTACAAGATCGATTTGAAGTCGATGAATGACAAGAACTACCGCCAGCTCGGCGGCGTGGTAGACAACATCCTCGAGACGGTGAAGATGGCCCACGAACGAGGTTTCTGGGAAGAGATCGTCACGCTCGTCATACCCGGTTTCAACGATTCCACCGACGAGCTGCGACGCGCGGCGGATTTCATCGCGTCGGTGTCACCGGACATTCCCTGGCATGTGACTGCGTTTCATCAGGACTACAAGATGACTGAGAACGCTAACACGACTGCAGCGCAATTGATCCAAGCCTGCGAAATTGGCCGCGAAGCCGGCTTGCGTTTTGTTTACGCAGGGAACCTGCCGGGCCGGGTTGGGCGTTGGGAGAACACTTACTGTCCGGCCTGCGATGAATTACTTGTCGAGCGCTACGGTTATCTTATCCGTCAGGTAAAGGTGACACCGGACGGTCATTGTCCAACCTGCCGGACAACAATCCCGGGTATCTGGGCTTGAAAAGAAGAAAGGCGGAGAGAGTTTGAAGTCTCTCTCCGCCTGAAACACATTACTGAGGTCTCGCCGCCGGCGTGCCCTGATGAAGCAGGGCCAGCCATTTGCCGCTGCGGTTTGCCCAGATCGTTGAGTGATATTCTTTCCCGGGCTGCGGACCTTTCCAATCGATCGTGTAAATCGAGACCGCCGCGTCGTCGTCGATCTTCACTGACTTCCAGTCGCTCAGCGTAGCGTCATTCGCATCAAACGTCTGCACTCCTTTAACTGAACCGGCTTTGTCGAAAACGCCGAAGGATTCTACTTCCATGAATTCCGGCGCCAACAAAGCAGCAAACGCATCGTAGTTCTTGTTGCGGAACAAATCCCAGACGATCTTGTCGTTGGCGATTGGATCTGCGCCGGTCTCTCCCGGTTTAGTAGTGGTGTTAGGCGTGGCGCTGGCTGCTTTCTTCTCGGCAGGCGGTGGCGGCGGAGGGCCCTTCACTGAAGCCGTCTCCTGATAAAAAACTGCCAGCCATTGACCATTTCGGTTCACCCATGCTGATGTCTCTCGATATGGACCAGGGGGCACGTCGTTGCTCTTGTACTTCGCTTTCACCGTCGCGGTATAAGTGATGATTGCCAGGTCTTTGTCGACCGGGATCATCTTCCAGTCCGCGTAGGTCACTTCGGACAGATCGAAATCTTTTACGCCAGTAAGGGCGGCCGCCTTATCGTGTACGCCGTTATCGAGGACCTCGACGAAATCACTTGCCAGCATGTTTCCAAATCCGTCCCAATCCTTCTTTTTGATCACGTCCCAACTGGCTTTTTCCTTGGCAATGATATCGGCCTCGGAAGGCATGGCCATGTTAGTTTTCGTGTCGGCGGGCGCGTTGGCATTCGCCATCGGCTGATTGCTTGTGGGGGTCGGCGTCGTGCACGCCGCTACAGCGATTACCAGAAAACACACGAGTATCAGGATCTTTTTCATTTCAAGCGCTCCTTTGCAGCATTAGGCAGTCCAGAGCGCTGCTTCTATAACAAAATCAATTGTGAGTCAACGAGGCGAAGACCCAGGTGGCGTCCTAATTTGGTCGCTGCGATCCGCGCAGTGGTTTGCGAAAGCCGCCGATTCCGAAACGGAAAGCGGCGACAGGTCACTGCACTCCAAAATCAGTCAGCTATTCTTAAGGAGTCGATGCAGGCACTGGTGGCGCAGGTCTCCTTGTCGGCGCCGGCCTCGCGGCGGGTGAAGGTTTCATCGCCGGCCCAGCTTTGGTAACCGGTGACGCGGTGGGCGCTGGAGATGCTTTCGGACTTGCCGAGACGACCGCTCCGGGTCCGAGCTTCACCGAAGACGACCCAACCAATTTCCATTGGCCGTCACGCCTGGCGAAAGTGTCGAGGAACCGGTAGTTGCCACTGACATTCATTGTCCCGCCCTCGGCTTTATATTGGCCGTTGGTGATTGTAATCAGTCCGGTCACCACGGCGGCATCCTGATCGATCACCGTGACTTTCGTTTCACTCATCACGATTGATTCAGCCGAGAGGTTGCCCGAACCGATATCCCGGATGTCCTGGTCCTTGGTGCCTGAATTTCCATCCCAGTACACAATCAGCGCATCGTCGGCTTCCAGGCGCTTGACGGCTTCGACGTCGCGTTCTTTGATGATCCGTGGCCAGTCGTTTTCTATCCTAATTAGTTCGTCTGTAATCGCCGTCTTGTCCGGCGTGGGTTCAGGCGTGGCCACCGCCGTCCCCGTGTTGGTGTTCTGGGGTTGGGCACAACCAATCTGCAGCAGCGTAGTCATCAGAATCGCCAGCGCTAAACGGACCATCGTTGAACTTCTCATATCAGAAACTCCTTCAGGAAAAGTGGCGAACGTGTGAGGGTAAACCAGCGGGGGCCTATTAAGTTTCTAAGCTAAAACTTCCGTCTCCGTCAATAGCCCTTTTGCGGTCCACCCCGGAGCTGAAAAATTGTTGACTGGAATTCGCCGTTGGCATATTGTTTTTCGCAAAAGCGGGCGATTATCGACGTATTCAGTCCGTTGAAGGCCCGCCAGGTATTTACCTTCCGTCGCGTTTTCTTACGTGGCAAGGAGTTTTTGAGGAGGACCCACAAATGTTTTGCATTTGCCTCGATCTGTTTCCGAAACGGGTTAACAGCATCGTCGTCTTTAGCTTTGCCTTAGCACTCGGATTTTTGATACCCGCGTCCGCACAGGCACAGCGGTCGAAGGGAGCGGCGCTCAATGCAGGAGAGGAAGCCGAGCCCACCGTCAACGAGTTCAAAGGTGTGCGGATCGGGATGACGGCCGACGATGCGCGCAAAAAATTAGGAACACCACGCGACAAGAGCGCCGAACAGGACTTCTACATGCTCAATGACAACGAGGTCCTTCAGGTCTACTACGACAAGACCGGTGCGGTGAGCGCTATCTCGATCGATTACATGTCGGGAGCCAACCCGATCCCCACCGCCAAAGAGGTGTTCGGCTCGGACGCTGAAACAAAAGCGGATGGCTCGATCTTCAAGACCGTGAGATATCCGAAGTCCGGGTTCTGGGTTTCGTATAGTCGCACCGCCGGAACGGACGCTACGGTTACCATCACCATGCAGAAAATTCAATAGACGGGTCTCAACAGTTTTGGATAGGGACATGAGCCGGCCGGGCGCATCTTGGCCGGCTCTTTTGTGCGAGTGGTTGCTTTGGTCACTGCGACGTCGAGCAGCCATGAGCAAAAGCGGTGACAGGTCACCGCACTCCAAATTAGAGCGCCCACCCAACTGGACAGAACGACCTCAGCAGTGTAGAAAAGTTGGTTTCGACTTTCGGAGGAATTTTTATCAGTATGCTGCAAGCAGGTTTTGTCGGCCTTCCCAATGTGGGAAAGACCACCCTATTCAACGCGGTCACCGCGCAATCATCGGCGCTCATCGCCAACTATGCTTTTTCCACCAGTAAACCCAATGTTGGCGTGGTGGCCGTTCCGGACGAACGCCTCGCGCCGCTGGCTAAGGTAGTCAAGACCGAAGTCATCGTGCCCGCCAGCGTCGAGTTCGTGGACATCGCCGGACTGGTGCGCGGCTCGTCGCAGGGCGAAGGCATGGGCAATCAGTTTCTGCACGCCATTCGCGAAACGGACACGATGGTCCAGGTGGTCCGTTGTTTCGAAGATGAATCAGTGGCGCACGTGGAAGGTTCGATTAATCCGCGCCGCGACATCGAAACAATTCAGATCGAACTGGCGCTCGCTGATTTGTCCACAGTCGAGCGGCGTCGTGAACGCGTACAAAAGACCGCGAAGAGCGGCGACAAGACGGCTAAAGCGGAATTGGAAGTGCTCGACAAACTGCAGCCCGTGCTCGAGGAATTTCAGCCTGCGCGCGGCGTGACACTGAACGAAGACGAGCAGGCCATCGCGCGCAACTATTTTCTTTTGACGATGAAGCCGACGATCTATGCGGCTAATGTAAACGAAGCGACCTTAAATGCGCCGGACGAAAACGAACACGTCAGGACTATGCGTGAGATTGCCGGCGCCGAAGGCGCTGAGTGCGTGGTGATTTGCGCGCAGCTCGAAGCTGACCTGGTGGATCTCTCTCCGGCTGAGCGCATCGAATATCTTGAATCGCTCGGGGTGAAAAGCAGCGGCGTCGATCAACTAATCAAGAGCGCTTATCGCGTGTTGGGATTGATGTCGTTTTTGACAGCGGGCGAGAAAGAAGCGCGGGCCTGGACCATTCCGCAGGGCTCACGCGCACAGGACGCTGCCGGAGCGATCCACTCGGACATCGCGCGCGGTTTCATCCGCGCTGAGATTGTCAGCTATGACGATTTGGTGCGCGCTGGTTCTTATGCCGCGGCCAGAGAACAAGGGTTGTTAAGGTTGGAAGGGAAAGACTACATCATGCAGGAAGGCGATGTAGTGAACTTCAGGTTTAATGTTTAGCTAGTCAGTTTCCGTTCTGCGTGTCTCTCACGAGGGCCTTCACGATTCGCAGGATTTCATCCGAACGCAGAGTCATTTCTTTGAATCGCTGATCGAACTTTTCAAAGCGTTCATCAGCCTTTACGAAACGTTCTTCATGCTTCGCAAAGCGTTCCTCGTGTTTTGCAAACAGCACGTCATACTTAGCGCAACGCTCGTCAAATTTCGCCATTCGATCTTCGGTCTTGATTTGGGCATCGAGCAGCATGTTTACTTTTTCGTTCAGCTCGCGCCGCGCGCGTGCGCCGTTACGCGCAAACATCATCACGATGCGTTCCAACCGATCTAGTCTTTGCTCAGGAGTCATTGCGCCTGCATCTTCCCGTGAGGAGGGATGCCTGTCAAGCGCAAAGTTTTGTTGCAACGAGTGCGAAGAATTGCTGTGGAATGGGCTAGCTCAGCGAACTAAATTAGACGCTTGAGATAGTGCGTCGTGGCCTTACTTCAGCACGGCGCGAATGCCGACTACGATCAGGTAAATCACCGCCATCACAATCGCGATCTTGATGACCCAGACTGCCAGGGTAACCAGGAAGCCCAGCACCACACCGGCCAGGGCGAGCACCAGGGGCACTCCGACTGCCAGAACAAAAAGCGCCAGCAAAACCATGCCCACTGTTTTTAGTACGTCCGTCGTCTCTTTCATCGCTAGTCCCGATACCCTTCGTTTCCTGAGCTAATGCCGTTGTTTCGGCTCGTGTTCAGTATACGAGGGGGCCGCGCTGATCGTTCCGTCGATTTCCTGCAGGGCATTAGATAACAAAAAGGGCCGCCGAAAAGGGCGGCCCAAGAGCTTCAGTTCTCAAGGTTTAGGTTATGGAACGAGCGTGATCACACCAACGCGATGGCCCGCGGGTTTGATGATGGTGGTGCCCAGGGCCACGTCTTCGGTCGTCAACAACAGACCGAAGTCGTCGAATGCTACGTCCGACTTGATCTCCGCTTCATTCTTACCCTTCAGGTTAACCACACTGCCCAGTCGTTGAAACTGGTTATCAGGTGATACGGCCCATAACGTAAAAGCCTGGCCGCTGGGCGCGTCCTTCAGCTCGTGGAAACGCATACGGACTTCCGTAAGCTTGTCCTTCTTGTGATCGATGAAGATGTTCGCGCGCGCGCCCTCTGCCGCGCCACTAAATTCGAGTTTCAGTTTCGTATCGTCACCCTTCTTGAAGGTGGCAATGCCCAGCATGGGAGCCGCGTAATCGGACGTCGGCGCCACAACTGCCGCGACAGTTTCACCCGTGGCGGTAGTGGTAGCCAAAGGAATTACGGTCAGGCCCTGAGGCACGCCACTGCGGAAGAACACTTTTGTATTAGCGTCATAAGCGGACAGCGTTCCGTCTGCCGCGGTGAACAGCATGAAACGATTCAGCGGCGTGGTAGTAGTAAATGTGCCTACGCCGTTCGCTACTTCAATCGGACCCAACAAGCTAACCGCTCCGGTTGGATCGACTGCGTAAAGATTCAACGCGCTCAAGTCGGCGGGCAGGCTCGCGAGATTTACGCGAATGGTGGTTCCGTCCGCTGCGCGCAAGATGGTTGCCGTTCCGGTGGCGCCGGTCAGCCCTACCGGATTCAAAGTGACTGTGGTTTCCTTGCCGACGGGATACTCGACAATGGTGTATGTGCCATCGGGATTCTGAACTGTTTGTGTTTTTGTGACTGTAGTCGTTTGCACCTGGCCGCTACTCACAACAGCCAGCGAGAGTAAGAGCAGTGTCGCTCCGAACACTGCAATCAGACGTTTGCTCATAATCTATTCCTCCTATAAACCATGGTTTCGTTGTGTCGGGAATAGAGGTTTCGTGTGTTTGCACTCAGAAAGGGAGCAAGCGACGTGCCGACAAAATGTATTGAATTAGCGGACAAGAGGCCATGTCGCAGGCCTTTTTGGCGAAGGAAAGCGATACATTGGGCGTATTACTTTCTGACCGAGGACTATTGAGGGTCCTTCGGGTCGGGAACGAAAGCCGGCGCACCCGGATCGTAAGGCTTGCTGGGATCGACCCGCTGGCCGTCAACAAACCACGCGCCCGGATGAATGTCGTCGATCATCTTCATCCGCCAACCTGCGGGAGTATTTATCCAGGTCTCGCGTTGGATGGTGCTGGTGTCGATGCGACGCAGCTTTCCACCCTTCATCTGCAGACGCACCCAGTGCTGATGGATCTCGGCGGCGGCTTCGGAACCATTCAGTTCGATCGTCCCGATTTCATTGGTAAGAAGGATCGTGGACTGAACCTGCTCAAAGGCGCGACGCGAGTAGTTTGCCGACTGGTCATAATTCCAGGTCTCGCCGCCGGCTGTTTTCACGGAGAAATCAGGCGTGCGGGTCGCGAGCAGAGCCGTAAAATCCTTATCAATGTTGGCCTGCATAATGATCGCGTACTGCTGCTCCAGCGCGCGGCGCACCGGCTTTGACTTGTCTTTAACTACGAGTACGTCGCCCTTGATTTTGATCTGGGTTTGAGCGCAGGCGGTGGAGGCGGTAAGCAAGAGTGCAGGAACCAGGAGTGCCTTCATCATGATGATCCTTTCGCGTGGTCGACTTAATTGAATGCACGCTCCGGAAGGCGTTTGGTTTCAAAAAACGCATTGCCTGATCTCGGCTGTGCCGCGCCCGGTGCGTTGAGGCTTGCCTCATCGCCCCGGCCAGACAAGGTTAGGCTACGCCTCTTGATCGTTTGGTGTTCCCAAGTCAATCCTTCGCAACGGATGTCAGGTGATGAGTTGGGCGAATCGGGCATCGAGGCTTAGCCTAATTCATAACTCGCGTTTCGGTGAGGCAAGCCTCACCGCGCTGGGCGCGGCAGAGCCGAGATCCTACGGGGCCGTTAGCCGAGGCTATTACATCTCGCGCGTTGGAGCTTCCAACAAGAGTGTCCCAACAATTGGTGAGTCAGCGACAAATGGCATGGGGAACAACATGTAATTACGTAATCCGCTTTCCCTGCGCGGACGTTTCAATCAATCTCTCCAGCCGCTTCAATCGCGTCTCTTCCAGCTTCGCGCTCAGGACATACCAATTCATGATCTTGCGATAACCGGGCGGCTGGGCTTGATAGAATTTCCAGGCGGCCTTGTTTTGTTTGAACTTGCTTGCGTAGGGCTCGACCAGCTCGGGACTGCGTTGTTCGTACGCGTAGATGCCTGAGCGATTTTCCTTTCGCTTCCCGTAGGCCGCCAAGCCTGCCGGCTGCACTCGCTTCTCTTTGATCAGTCGTTCCATGTTGCGGACGTTAACTGCGCTCCAAACGCTGGACGGCTTTCGCGGCGTGAAACGAATCTTGTAACTCTCTTCGTCGATCGTCTTCCGAATACCGTCAATCCAGCCAAAGCAGAGCGCTTCGTCCACCGACTGTGGCCAGTCGATGCTGGGCTTGCCGGAACCCTTCTTGTAAAAGCCGACCCAAAGCTCGCTCGCTTTCTTGTGATTGGCGGCGAGCCATTTGCGGAAGGCAGCGGGTGTGGGAAAGAATTTGGGGGTATCGTTTGAAGACGTTGGACGAGCCATTGAAGAGTCTCTCAAAACAGATGATGTTTCGACTTCATGATTCGCGAAAAAACGAAAACGAAATAAAACTACTAATCCCGAACCGTTGTCCACATTCTTTGCCGCAACGATTCTTCAAAACGACTTATTGCGCGCCAAAAATGTATTTCATGGCAAGGTCATGAGGTAGGTCGTGGGGAAAAGACCGGAGTTCAAGCGACAATCTTCAGCTTCTCGCCCTGATTATGAAGCGCAATAAGCTGGTCGGCGCGGAGAGCAAGTTCAGCATAGGTCTGCCCATCGTCGTCGGAAAATTCCACCTCGAAAACACCTTGCGCAAGAATCTCCACAACCGTTCCGACTTCGCCCCGTTTTAGGTTGCGTTCCGGTAAGTCGTCGACCAGGGCGACCGTATCAAGCAATTTGATTCTCTTTTTGGACATCACTTTTTCCTCTTCTTCACATAACAGGTCGTCAAACGCGGCGCGCTTTCGCTACGCAAGATGATCCAACCGCTCCGCAGCCCCGCTCTTCCGGTTTCGGTCTCCATTTCAAAGTCTATCGTATAGCGCTGGCCATAAAGGTCAAGTTCGCCGATCGCTGCGTCTTCAGCCGCTGCTACCTCCAACAGCCGGGTGCGCAACATCTCGGAATCATTGACCGTAATTCCTAGGGCACTAAGAAAGACTTTGGCTTTGGCGCATCCCCTCGGATTGTCTGGGTTAAGGCAATAATCGCGCAACTTTCTGATGTCAACAATGGCGAGCTTTCCGTTGGGCAGGAACATGGCTGGCTGCAAATCGGTTCAGAAAAGACTCAGTAACCACGTATGCCCACAATCGCCGCCAGCACATCCGCACCTTGCGGCAGAATCACATCCTCGAGTTGCGGCGCGTAGGCGACAAAGGTGTCGAGCGCGGCCACGCGACGCACGGGAGCGTCGAGGTATTCAAAGAGTTCGTTGGAAATGCGCGCAGCGATTTCGGCGCCGTAGCCCCACGACAGTGAGTCTTCGTGGGCGACGATGACGCGCGAGGTCTTCTTCACCGACTCGGCAATCGCTTCCCAGTCATACGGACTCAGGCTGCGCAGGTCGATAATCTCGACATTGATGCCCTGCTTTTCTGCTTCCCTGGCGGCCACCAGTGAACGCTGCACGAGCGCGCCGTAAGTGATGATCGAAAGATCAGATCCTTCGCGCACTGTCCTGGCCTTGCCAAAGGGAACCATGAAGTCATCGCCGGGATACTGCGATTTGTTGTAGGCCTGGCGGTAAAGATGTTTGTGCTCGAGGAACAAAACCGGGTCGTCGCAACGAATCGCCGTGCGCAAAAGTCCGTTCGCATCGAGTGCGTTCGACGGATACACAACCCGCAGTCCGGGAATCTGAGTAAAAGTCGACACACCGGATTGCGAGTGATAGACGGCGCCGCCTTTCAAATAGCCGCCCACCGGCACACGCATCACCACCGGCGATGAGAAGTCGTTGGCTGAGCGCCACCGCATCAACGCCAGCTCGTTACGAATCTGGTGCATGGCAGGCCAGATGTAGTCAAAAAATTGAATCTCGACGACCGGCTTCAGGCCGCGAGTAGCGAGACCGATAGCGCGCCCCACGATGTTGGCTTCGGCCAGGGGCGAGTTAAAGGCGCGTGCGCTGCCAAACTCGCGCTGCAGGTTCGCGGTGACTTTGAAGACGCCGCCCTTGCCCTTAACTTTGTCCAGAGACTTTTCGCGTGAGCAATCGGCCACGTCTTCGCCAAAAACCACGACGCGCGGATCGCGCTTCATCTCAGTGTGCAGGCAGCGATTGATCAAATCGACCATGGTGCCGGGATTGCCGCTGAGTTCGACCTGTCCTTCCGTATCGAATTCTTTCGCAGTAGGATCGACGTCCGGCGAATAGACAAAGAGCTTCGCGGTCTCAGGCGCCGGTTGCGGACTGGCCAGAGCCGCGTCCGCCGCCTCATTTACTTCCCGATCGATTTCGTCCTTCAGCTTCTGCAAGCCGTCCTGATCAATCACGCCTTCATCGATCAGATGGCCACCAAAGCGCTTGATCGGATCGCGTTCCGCGTCTGAGGTGCGTTCCTCATCGGCGCGATAGAGCTTTTCATCGTCCGAAAGTGAATGCGAGTAAGGCCGAATGACTTTCGCATGTACGAAAGAGGGCCCACGATTCCGGCGGCAGTTTTCGACCGCGCGGCGCATGGTGACCAGTGATTCAATCGGGTCAGTGCCGTCGCATCGCTGCACAAACAGGTTCGGAAATCCCTTCACGAGGCGCGAGATGTCGCCACCGGCGGTTTGCACTTCCACCGGAACGCTGATCGCGTAGCCGTTGTCTTCGACCAGAAACACCACCGGCAGTTTCAGATTGCACGCCGTGTTCAGCGCTTCCCAGAACTCGCCTTCACTGGTGGTCCCGTCGCCGAGCGAAACATAAACCACCTCATCATTGTGAAACTTCTTGATGCGCTTCTTCAGGTCCTTGATCAGCTTTGCGCGGTAACCCGCTTCCGCACAGCCGACCGCCTGCAAGAGCTGTGTGCCAGTGGGGGACGACTGCGAAACGATGTTGAGTTTGCTGTGGCCCCAGTGCGAAGGCATCTGGCGTCCATGCGAATTCGGATCGGCTTCAGCGCCCACGCTTGAAAGCAGCATTTCAAGCGGCGTCATGCCCAACTGCAGGCACAACGCGCGATCGCGATAGTACGGATAGAACCAATCGTAACCGGGCTTGAGGCACATACCGGCCGCCACCAGAATGGCCTCGTGGCCGGCGCCGCTGATCTGAAAGAAGATGCGGTTCTGCCCCTTCAGCTGGATTTCTTTGTCATCGAGCCGGCGCGAGCGGTACATCGTGCTGAAGATTTGCAGCATCTGTTCGCGGCTCAGTCTGGGCGATTCGCGTTCGCGCTGTTTGGCGGGTTTGGCCGGCCTCGGTGGCGGCGCGGGTTTGATGATCGGCGCTGGAGCCGGTTTGGGTTCAGGCCTGGCGACAGCTTTCGCGGTGAAGGCCTCTTCAGGAAGTCCGCCCTCGCTCTTTTTCACAAGTCTGAGAACTTTGGTGTCGCTCATTTAGGATATTCACTTTCCAGGATCTGGCGATACTCCTCGGCCATGCCCGGGTGGCCGTGCGCCGTCGCGACCGAAACACCGCGTTCGTAAGCCTCTTGCGCTTTGTCGGCTTGCTTCGTTCGTTCGTAAGCACGCGCGAGCATGCCGAAAGCGTTCCCTTCGTCGTCAGCGGTGGCGATGTATCTTTCCAGCGTTTCGATCAGCTTCGTTTCGTCGCCGCTCTTCTCGTACTCCTTGGCCAGTCCGAACATCACCATCGTGTTTGACGGATCGGCGGTTAACATTTGTTCGAAGACCTCAATACGCGATGCTGTCATATTCCGTCACCCGATCCCTTACTTGACTCAAACTAACGATAAGGTCAGCACCAACCGCGGTAGCGGACGGGTGTTCTTTATCAGAGACCCACCTGCTACCGCAGGTGGTACTGACCTCATTCTCAAGGTCAGTTTCGATATGTGATGGCCCTCACTGAGAGAGTGAATCACTTCCCACCAATAATCAGCTTTGCGATTGTCTGCAGCTGCATGTTCGAAGTGCCTTCGTAGATGGCGCCAATCTTCGAGTCGCGCCAGTATTTCTCGACCGGATAGTCCTTCACGTAACCATAGCCGCCGTACAATTCAATCGCCTTTGAAGTAATTCGTTCGGCCGCGCGCGAAGAAAAGAGTTTGGCCATCGCTGCTTCTTTGACGAAATTCAGACCGGCGTCTTTCATGCGTGCGGCGTTGTAAACCATCAAGCGTGCCGCCTCGAGTTCGGTCGCCATTTCCGCGAGTTGAAACTGCACGCCCTGAAATTCGTTGATGCTTTTGCCGAACTGCTTGCGCTCAGTCGTGTACGCCAGCGCACTTTCCAATGCGCCGCGGGCAATGCCGATCATCTGCGCGCCAATGCCGATGCGCCCTTCATTCAAAGTCTCGATCGAAGTCTTGTAGCCTTTGCCGACTTCGCCCAGTACGTTTTCTTTGGGCACTTTGCAGTCTTCCAGAATCAACTCAGTGGTGGACGACGCGCGAATGCCGAGCTTGTTTTCCTTCTTACCCACGGAAAAACCTTCCGTGGTTTTTTCGACAATGAAGGCGGTAATGCCGCGATAGCCGGCTTCCGGATTGGCGTTGGCGAACAGCACGAAGATTTCAGCTTCCTTGCCGTTTGTGATCCAGAGTTTTCGCCCGTTCAGGACAAAGTGATCGCCGGCGTCGACCGCGCGCGTCTGCATCGCGAAAGCATCTGAGCCTGAGCCGGCTTCGCTCAGGGCATAGGCGCCAACTTTTCCGGTGGCCAGTTGCGTCAGGTACTTCTTTTTCTGTTCAGGCGTGGCCCAGCGAATGACCGCGTTATTCACCAGAGTGTTCTGCACATCGACAAAGACACCCACCGACGCGTCAACGCGTGAAAGCTCTTCAACCGCGAGGATGGCCTGAAAAAACGAGCCGCCCGCGCCTTCGAATTCTTCCGGCGTCTCAATCCCCATCAAGCCCAGCTCGAAACACTGCCGGGTCAGATCGGGATCAAGGTATCCCTGTTCGTCCATAGTTTCGACGCGTTTGCGAATCTCGCCCTCGGCGAACTCGCGCACGCTGTCGCGAAACATTTGCTCGTCTTCTGAGAGCGTCGACAATGGACGCCCCAGGGATTGCTCAACTGCAGTCTGGGTTTGAGTCATATTAACCGGCCGCGGAAAAATTGGATGACGTTCTAATGTATCGACATCATAATAAACGCGTCAGGCAAAACGCAAAAAGAGGTGGCACGGAGCCCAGTCTGTGGTAAGACCAAAACAACCATAGATTGAAGACCCTGCCACGAATCCGGACTTCAATTGTCGGAGTTATCCTGCCCCAGCTCCGGATAAAACCTGCCCCTCCCAATTGGTTCGCAGGGCGTCAACGCCTGCTGAAGATCAAAGGGCAGCAGGGCAAAGGCCTGCGTGGCTGCTGTGGTTCTGTAATTTAGATATTCCGGCACGCACTTTGTTTTTGGACATCCCTCGCGCAATCATTTATGTTGTCACGTACGCAAATATGACTGAGAACTCAGGGAAAATTTCAAAACGAAAAGGGGTCACTCCGTTCGGAGTGATTTCGCTTCTTTTGGGTCTGGCGCTGTTTGGATACTTTGTCAGAAAAGCCGGACTCAACGAAATATTCGATGGAATCCGCCGGTTGGGTGCGGGGTTTGTACTGGTCATCGCGATTTCCGCTATCCGGCAAATCGCTCGCTCGCTGGCGTGGACGCTGTGCATGGAAGCTCCGATTAAGCTGCGCTTCCGCGACGCCTTTCGGGCACGCATCATGGGTGATGCGATCGGGAACATCCTGCCCTTTGCCGGCTTTATCGTTTCTGAGCCGGCCAAGCCCGCGCTGATTCGCGATCGAGTTCCGCTGATGGCCGGTTTTTCCGCGCTCGCCATCGAAAATATTTTTTATGCCTTATCAGTGGCCCTCTTCATTTTTTCCGGGATGGTTGCCTTCCTGTTGAGCTTTACCCTGCCGAAAGGCTTGCGGCTGATAAGCATCATCACGATGGCGATCATCGCGGTGGTGATTGCACTGGGTATTTTGCTGATCACCAGGCGATTGAGGTTTATCAGCGGCGGCGCCAGGTTTCTCAGCCGGCGTGGTCTGAACGAAAAGTGGATCGAAAAAGGCCACGCGCTCGAAGATCGCATCTATGGGTTTTACCAAACCCATTCGTCGCGCTTCCTGCCCATCCTGATGCTCGAGGGCTGTTTTCATTTGGCTGGGGTGGCCGAGATTTACGTGACCTTGAGTTTTATCAGTCCCGATCTTCAGCCGACGTTTCTGACGGCGTTCATTCTTGAATCAGTCAATCGAGTGATCACCGTCGGCTTTAAATTTATTCCGCTGCGCATGGGCGCGGACGAAGCCGGCACCGGACGCGTTTCGAAGGTCTTAGGATTCACCATGACCACCGGAGTAACATTGGCGATTGTTCGCAAGGCGCGTGATGTCTTTTGGGCCGCAACAGGTATGATACTGCTGTTGCAGCGCGGCCTTTCGTTGCGCGCGGTGGCGCGTGACGCGGAAGCGGCGATGGCCGAAACAAAGGTAAAGACCGGAAGTAACTTGCCGGCGAGCGAACCAGGTTAACGTGCGCAAATGTCTGTAGCCGGATTTGACTCAGCAAACACCGATGCCCTGGCGTCAGCCAAACCGCATGCGACTCAATCGATTCGCGCCGGCGGAATCGTTGTGTCCTGGCAGAAAGTAGTCGTTGCCGCGCTCGCGCTGATGATTGTGCTCGGCATGGGCCTGCGTCTGAAGGGACTCGCCTCAATCGGGTTTGCCGAGGATGAGATCAACAAGGTCGAAGCAGCACGCGCTTACGACCATGGCGATTTCACCGCCAATGCGGAGCACCCGATGTTGATGAAGATCATGATCGACGTGTCCCTTCGGGGCGCGCGGTTGTGGAATTCACTGACTGGCCAGGCAATTCTGGAAGAGGCTGCGCTCCGCTTTCCCAACGCGCTGTTCGGCGCGCTCACCGTGATCCCACTGTTTCTGTTGACGGCCGCCTTGTTTGATAGCAGCACCGGACTGTGGGCCGCGGCGATGTGGTCCTTTGGCGTGAATGCGATTACTTACAATCGCATCGGCAAAGAAGACACACTAATGGTCTTTTTCATGCTCTTCGCCTTTTATCTTTTCATTCAGGCGAAGCAGATTGATGGGAACAAGATCAAGTTAGTCAGTCGCGTCCGCAATCTGAGCGCGGTAAGTTTTGGCCTGATGACGGCGGCTAAATATTTTCCGCACTACATGGGCCTCAACATGCTGTATCACCACTATTACAGCGTGCGCGAACGCAAACCGGGCGAGCGTGGCTGGACGACACCGCTTACATTTTTTGTGATCATGGGCGCCGCCTTTCTGATTGCCAACCCGGTGATTCTCTCTCCAAAAGTCTGGAACTACCTGAACGCATACTCGGGAGAGAAGTTGCTGACCCACACTGGATACCTGATGGGCGATCGCCTCTACAAAAATACGATTTCCCGATCACCTTTCTGGGCCACTCCGGTTTACTTCTATCTGCTGTTTCTGGCGATCAAGGTGCCCGTCACAATCCTGGGAACATTTTTGGTGGGACTGGTTGCCAGCATTCGGCGTTGGCGCAGCCCCGGGCCGGGCTTTGTGGTCTTCATGGTTTTCTTCTGGATCGTCCCTTATTCATTGATGGGAGCGAAGTGGCCGCGCTACCTGCTGTCGTTGATGCCCTTTATTTACATGGGCGCGGCCGTGGGTGTGATGATCCTGATTCGCTGGAGCGCTACCGCGTTTGCGAAGTGGAACGCGAAGGGCGCCGTCACGGTGATGGTGACCGCAGCGTTATTGTTCGCGAGTGTGATCTGGCCCGGCTTTACCGCGTACGCGAGCGCGCCGCATTACGCTCTTTACACGAACATCATCGGCCACCGCTACACCGCTTATTTTTTTCCGCACGATGAGTTCTACGACGACGGTTTGGATAACGCGATCCGGTTTGTCTGCGCGCAGGCGTCGGCCAACGCCACCATCGTCAGCGAGACACCCGGAGTAGTGCACTACTACCTGGAAAAGCTGGGCCGAACCGATCTGCATGAGACCGTGCTGTCGGATGCTAATTTTGTGCTGCCGGATTCAGGACAGGTATTCATCATTCTGCAGCGAGGCCGCACCTACTTCGAGAACCAGGAAAAGATGAAGCAAGTGCGCGAGCGCTTCCCCATGGTTTATGCCAGTTGCGTCCGCGGCCACACCGCAGCGGCGGTTTATTCAGCGCAGCCGGGCGCAATCGGGGGCGCGCGGTGCGGTGATAATCAGCAGTAGATTTTGGTCTCATTCACACCTCGCTTCGGCGAGGTGAGCCGTAGGTTCTCGAATTTTCAATTAGCCGTTGCAACGGCCTCCCCGGATCATTTCGCCAATTCGCATGAAAAATCGCCACCACTTTCCAATCGCCATTCTTGTTGTCACTTTGCTGGGGTTACTCGTTGTTCACCAACCGGGCAAAACCGGCGCCGCGCCTGAGCGTGCTCATGTCACGATTCTGGGCACCACCGACATGCATGGCCGCATCTTTCCGATCGATTACTACACCAACAAGTATGACAATGTCGGCATCGCCAAAGTCGCCACGCTGATCAAAGATGCGCGCAAGAACGATCCCGATCTGCTGCTAGTCGATTCGGGCGACACGATTCAGGGGACCCCGCTCGAGTACATTCACAACCGCCGCAACAACACGCCGCCTGATCCGATGATGCTGGCCATGAGCGCTCTGCGTTACGACGCGATGGCGGTCGGCAATCACGAATACAACTTTGGCTTGAAGGTTTTAAATAAAGCCCGCAGCGAGGCAAAGTTTCCGTTTCTTTCCGGGAATACCTATGACCAGTCAACCGGCAAGACGCACTACGATCCCTACGTCCTCAAGGAAGTGCAGGGTGTGCGCGTCGGCATTCTTGGTTTGACCACACCTGGCATCCCGAATTGGGAAAACAAACCAAACTATGAAGGCCTGGAATTTCACGAGACAGTAAGCGAAGCGAAAAAGTGGGTGCCCATCCTGCGCGACAAAGAAAAGGCTGATGTGGTAATCATCGCGATGCACATGGGCATCGAAGAAGACCTGCGCACCGGGATCCCGAGCCCTTCACAGGTGCCCAACGAAAATGCCGCGGTTGCGATCGCGCGCCAGGTCGCGGGCGTGGATGTGATCCTGATGGGCCACACACATCGTGATGTGCCCGATGTTTCGGTTAACGGCGTTCTGTTAACTCAGGCCAATCGCTGGGCCAGTCACGTGGCGCGCGTTGATCTATATCTGGAAAAGAATGGCGGCTGGCAGGTAGTTGCAAAGTCCGCACGCACGATTCCGGTCGCTGAAAAGACTAAGATCGATCCGGAAATCGCCAAACTCGGCGAGCCCTACCACAAAGAAACTCAGGATTGGTTGGGTCGCGCGATTGGCCAGTCCACAGAAGATCTGACCTCACAAGGCTGCCGTTTTCACGACACCGCGATTATCGATCTGATTCAGCGAGTACAACTCGAAGCCGGTAAAGCTGACGTTTCCATGGCCGCCTGTTTCAATCCGGAAGCACACATTCCCAAAGGTCCGGTTACCGTGCGCGATATCGCGGGACTTTATGAATACGAAAACACGCTGGTAACGCTGGAATTGACCGGGCAGCAGATCAAAGACGCGCTCGAGCATTCAGCGCGTTACTTCAAAGAATATCAACCGGGAAAGTCGCTAAACGAACTGATCGATGCGCGCATTCCGGGATACAACTTCGACATGGCGGAGGGCGTCACCTACGATCTCGATCTCACCAAACCCTTTGGACAGCGTGTGCAGGACCTTAAGTTCAAAGGCCAGCCTCTTTCGCCAACCCGGAAGCTGCGCGTCGTCACCAACAATTACCGCGTGAATGGCGGCGGCGGCTTCAACATGTACAAGGATGCGCCGGTGGTCTATCGCTCAAGCGAAGAAATACGCGAGTTGATTATCGATTGGGTCGAGCGAAGCAAGACAGTGCCGACTAAGGCGAGTGATAACTGGCGGATTGTGGGCGTGCAGTAAGAACTATACTCTCGCAGTTTTGGAGTGCGGTGACCTGTCACCGCTTTCCGTTTTAAAGCGCCGACAGGTCGGCGCACTCCAAATGTTCATACCAACGCCAACCTTTCGTGCCGGAGCCAAAGCGCCGACAGGTCGGCGGACTCCGAATCCCAACGCCAACGCTTTCGTGCCGGGGCCAAAGCGCCGACAGGTCGGCGCACTCCAAATTGATTCATCCCAACGCCCGCTTTCGTGCCGGGGCCAAAGCGCCGACAGGTCGGCGTACTCCAAATTGTTCATCCCAACGCCCGCTTTCGTGCCGGAGCCAAAGCGCCGACAGGTCGGCGCACTCCAAATTGATTCATCCCGACGCCCGCTTTCGTGCCGGAGCCAAAGCGCCGACAGGTCGGCGCACTCCAAATTGATTCATTCCAACGCCGCCAACAGCTTTTCATGAATCCCGCCAAAGCCGCCGTTGGACATGATGGCGACGACATCGCCTGAGCGCAGTTCGCGCGCCAGGCTGCTGACGATCTCATCCACGTCGGTAATTGCCGCTGCGGGTTTCTCTTGCGCCGCGATGTCTTCGATCAATTTTGAGATGTCCAGCACGCCACCCATCTCAGCCGCGCGCTGCGAATCATAAACGCGCGAGACGATCACGTAATCAGCAGGCGCGAAGGCGTCGACGTAGGTTTGCTGGAAAGTCGCATGACACGACGTGCGCGAGCGTGGCTCGAATACGGCGACCAGCCGTCGGCCTCGGTACTTAGTTTTCAGTGCCGCAAGAGTTTCGCGCACCGCAGTCGGGTGATGTGCAAAGTCATCGATGACCGTCACGCCGTTCACTTCGCCGCGTACTTCGCAACGGCGGCGCACGCTCTTAAACGTCGCCAGCGCTTCAGCGATTGTTTTCTGATCGACTCCCCACGCTTCCGCGGCAATGATCACCGCCAGGCAGTTGCGCACATTGAACTCGCCAATCAGTGGCGTTTGAAACTCAGCCCACTTCCGGTTTTCGCGAAACACACTGAACCGCGCCATCCCTCCGGTGAAATCGATCTCTCTCGCCTGCCATTTCGCGTCTTCACTCGTACCGAATGTTTCCAATTGCGTGAACAGCCTGGACCCGAATGAGGCCACGACGTCACGCACGGGCGGACTATCCCAGCCCACAATCAATCTGCCATTTCCCGGAACCAGGTTCATCAACCGGCGAAAGGCGAGTTTCACCGCGTCGAGATCTTTGTAGATGTCGGCATGATCGAATTCAATGTTGTTTACTACGGCAAGCTCAGGCAGGTAATGCATGAACTTGGGACCCTTGTCGAAGTAGGCGGTGTCGTACTCATCGCCTTCGATGATGAAGTAGTCGCTGCCCGTCACACGGAAACTGACGCCAAAATTCTGCACCACACCGCCCACCAGGAATGAAGGATCGAGCCCGGCTTGATCGATCACCCAGGCGGCCAAACTCGTAGTGGTCGTCTTTCCGTGCGTTCCGGCGATGACCAGCGAGCGCCGCCCGCGAATGAACTCGGCTTTAAGGACTTCCGGCAAAGAAAGATATCGCAACCGCCGGTTGAGAGTTTCTTCAACTTCGGGATTACCGCGCGGAATGGCATTGCCAACCACGACGCAATCGGGCGCCGGCGTCAAATGCGCGGCGTCATAGCCACGCATGATTTCAATGCCCAGACTCTCGAGCATCGTGGACATCGGCGGATAAACATTCTCGTCCGATCCGGTGACTTGATGGCCACGCGCTTGCAGCATTCCGGCCAGCGAGGCCATGGCCGTGCCGCAGACTCCGATCAGGTGATAGCGCATACTTGATGTTAACTCACTTCAACGATCATTGACTCAGCTTAATAATCTCTTAGAATGAAGGCCCGCAGATGTCGCTTCCGCAAAATCAAGACAAAGAAGTGGAATTACTGCCGCAACGAACCGCGGTTTGCGGCCTTCCCCAAAATCTGAAACCGGACGATCGACCTCTCTTCGATCATGAGTTGAACACGAGACTGCCATCGACCCGGCTGCTTGAACTGCACGACGTCTCGATCAGCTCTGACGGATTTTTGTTCCGCGGGATGCGGATTCTGCCAGAGTCTTTTCCCTTTCCGTTTCTCCAGGACGAATGGAAAACCCGAAGCGTCTGGAAATTTCTAACCGTAAATTATCTTTTCCACAAGCGGCGGCGCTTTGATGCGGACGCGCTTTTCATTACCGACGATTGGAGCACCGGATACTTTCATTGGCTGTCGGATGTGCTGCCCAAGCTCTGCCTGGTGGAGGATCGATTGAAAGATCTGGTGGTGATTCTGCCTCATAAACTCGAGCAATTTGAATTTGTGCGATCGTCGCTCGAAGCTTTTGGGGTTGAAAACGCGCAGTTCATAAACGAGCAGGAAAGCGTTGTGTGTCGCCGTTTATTCGTCGTCACCAGTGTGGCGCCTTCAGGCCGTTACGACGAGCAAATTACCAGGCGCGTTCGAGATCGTCTGGTGAAGTTCTTTGGCGGCTCGTCCGACCCGCACGGCCTGACTTATCTCAGTCGTGCCAAGGCCCGCAAACGCAGAATCGCCAACGAGCCGGCCGTGATCGAGCTGCTCAAGAATTACGGTTTTCAAATAATCAATGGCGAAGACTATTCACTCGAGCAGCAGGTTAAGATTGCATCGGCGACGAGCTGCTTCGTTTCAAATCATGGCGCGGGACTGACAAACATTATGTTCATGAACCCGGGCGCCGGCGTGCTCGAGCTTCGTCACCACGCCGATCAGACAAACAATTGTTACTTTTCACTCGCGTCGGCGGCGGGGCTGAACTACTATTACCAAACCTGCCAGCCGGCAGTTGCGGGCGAGGACCCTCACACTGCCGATCTCCTGGTCGATATTGAAACGCTCGAGCGCAATGTTAAGGAAATACTCTCACCGGCGGGCGCGGAGTCAGCGATCTAGACCGGGTTGCGTGAAGACAAAGACTGCTTCAGATGTTTCCAATGGACCTGCTGGGCCAGATCCAGTTCTGGTGCGGGCACGTTACGGACTCGCCGCCAACTGCGCTGAACGACAGTGACAAAATAATTTGCCAATTGATTTGCGGCTAATGAAAACCTTCCGAGCGCCTGTTTCTGAAAAGCGAACGACGCTTCCATCTGCACGCGTACCTTTTCGAGGTTTGTCCAACGTTGTGAAGAGCTGCCCGCGCCGTGATGAAGAATGACGGCTGCCGGTTCGAAGACAAGTTGCCAGCCGGCCCGGGTGATGCGATAGCACCATTCGTTATCTTCACCGTACATGTGAAAGCGTTCATCAAAACCGCCCACCTCATCGATCACTTCGCGTTTGATCATCATGGCCGCTCCGCTCAACATGGGAACGGCGCGGCGCCGGTCGTGCGGCCAATGACCACCCAGCAGCAACTCGCCCCGAAAACCTGCGGGCAGTAACTTGTAGAGCTTCATCTGCGACAAAATTGTCTCCCATGCTGAAGGTGGATTTCGCCACGCGCTGATTTGCACCGATCCATCGGGATTAAGGATGCGTGGTCCACAAACACCAATACGTTCACCTGCACGCAGAGTCTCGATGAGATTGTCGATAGCCTTGGGCGTGATCTCGGTGTCAGGGTTCAGCAGAAAAACCAGAGGCGTACGCGATAGCGAAAAAGCCTGATTGTTGGCCCGGCCAAACCCGACGTTCTCCACATTCAGTACGATGCGCAATTGATCTGCTGCACGCAGCGGCGAGAGTTGGTCGTCGTTTTGTATCAGCGCGATGCTGCCGTCCGTCGAGGCGTTATCGATCAGAAGAATCTCGTAAGAAATTGCGGGCGGGTTTGCCAGAATACTGCGCAGACACTTTCGGAGTAATTCTCCGCCGTTCCAGTTGACGATGATGATCGAAAGTTCAGCAGGCAAAGGGTCAAGCTTCCGTTGCGTTTGCTAGTGGGGTTGGGTGATGGCTATGCTGCGACGTCGACCGGGAAAGCCCAGCCACATCGGCTTCCACCATTTCGTCCACGAGTTGCTCGAAATTACGGGCCGGCTTCCATCCGAGGACGCTGCGCGCCTTGCTGGCGTCACCGACCAGGAGGTCTACTTCAGCCGGCCGGTAAAACTTTTCGTCAATCTTTACGAAGTCCCGATAGTCCAAATCCAGTTTGCTAAAGGCCCGTTCGCAGAATTCGCCGACCGTATGTGTTTCGCCGGTGGCAATTACGAAATCATCAGGCTCAGTTTGTTGCAGCATCAGGTGCATGGCCACTACATAATCAGCCGCATGGCCCCAGTCGCGTTTGGCTTCGAGGTTGCCCAGGCGAAGTTCAGTCGCGAGACCGGCTTTCACGCGCGCCGCCGTCGAAGTGATCTTGCGGGTCACAAACTCGTGACCGCGACGGGGCGATTCATGGTTGAAAAGAATGCCACCTGCGCAATACATGCCGTAGGCCTCGCGGTAATTTCGCGTCAGATCAAAGCCGGCTACTTTGCTGATTCCGTAAGGAGAGCGCGGATGGAAAACTGTGGTTTCGCTTTGCGGTACTTCGCGCACCTTACCGAACATCTCGGACGAGCCCGCGAAATAAAAACGGCACTGCGGCTGCAATTCGCGTAAAGCCGCCAGCAGGTAATGTGTGCCGTTGATATTTGTGTTCATCGTCGAGAACCCGTCGGCGAAACTCTCGGCAACAAACGACTGCGCTGCCAGGTGATAACACTCGTCGAACTGATTGCGGCTGATGATATTGAAGATGCTCGGGTAACTTTCCATGCTGGCCGGGTGAAGACTCAACCTGTCCAGCAGGTGGGCAATGCGGTTGAAACGGTGCTGCGGATCTTCCATAGCCACACGCCGCACCAGGCCGTGAACTTCATAGTCCAGCGACAGCAGGTATTCAGCCAGGTAGCTTCCATCCTGTCCCGTGAGACCGGTAATGAGTGCTTTCTTTTTAGTCACAAGCCGAGAATTGAGCGGTCTTAAATGCACAAACAGTATGCATAGGGCAAAGAGAATTTGCCAGTCGAACTGAAGGTTTGATTTATGATACGAGACACGCGGGTTATCTCGAGCTGCGAAAATAGGGTTTGCCGCACAGAACAGAGCAAACTAAAGTATCATTCGACTCGCTTTCTCCGTGAACCTGATGCACCTCGAACTATAGACTCTATGTTCTCCTTGACCGGATTGATCAAGAAACTGGTTTTCATGCAGTCCACCAAGAGCCGCAGCTTGCAGCCGCTTTGGTCGCGGCTTCATACCCTGGCAATTTTTGGAATGAACTACGGCGGCGGCGGATTGATCGAAAGCAGCGGCGAAGTTTGGGCGCTGGAAAATATCATCAAGCCGGCATGTGATCGCGCGACGGACCCGGTGATCTTTGATGTGGGAGCAAACATCGGTGATTACTCGCTTTTGCTTCAGAAATATTTTCCGGCGGCCACGATTTATGCGTTTGAGCCGTCGCACTCTACTTATCAACAACTGATTGAGCACATCGCAAGCGCCAATGGAGAAGGTTTGATTCGGCCCTTCAATATCGGGTTTTCGGATACGGAAAAGACGGTCGAGCTTTATTCCTACAGCATTGAAGGGTCCGAAGTGTCACTCCTCGCATCGATCGACCAAAGACTGCCGACCCAGGTCGTTGAGGTTAAGACAGCGAGCAGCGAGCAGATCAAAGTGCAGACCCTGGACCACTTCTGTAGCGAGCAGGGCATTAATCACATAGACTTTCTCAAACTGGACGTCGAAGGCCACGAATTGTCGGTGCTACGAGGCGCGCGCGAAATGCTTGAAGCTGGGGCAATCGATAATATGCAGTTCGAGTTCGGGCCGGCGAACATCTATTCACGGACTTATTTTTATGACTTCTGGTCCTTGCTCTCTCCGCAATACGACCTCTACAGAATTGTCCCAAACGGCGTCGTACCAATCGCCTACTACGGTGAGCATCGAGAAGTATTTCTCACTACCAACTACCTCGCTCTGAGCAAGCGAAAGCGCTGAAGGCTGGCGGGGCGATGCGATCGCGTTAGCTAATCCCGGATACGATCACAACTATCTAAAGACATCACGAAGTTTTGAAATCGGGATATTCGCGATCTCGCTCGTTAATGTTGAGATCACTGACCTCCGGCCACTCGATGTTGAAGGCGGGGTCGTTCCAGCGAAAGCCACCCGCCGCTTGCGGTGCGTAAACTGCCGTGACTTGATAGTGGACCTCGGTATTGTCGGTGAGTGACAAATAGCCATGCGCAAAATCTCCCGGCAGGTACAACATGCGCCGGTTCTCAGCCGAAAGCTCGATGCCGATCCATCGCCTGAACGTGTCAGAGTCAGGCCGCAAGTCCACCCCGACGTCATAAATCGACCCCTGGGTACAACGCACCAGCTTAGCCTGCCCGAAGGGCGCGGTCTGGTAATGCATGCCGCGCAGGGTACCGGCCTTCTTATTAAAAGACATGTTGCTTTCGATGAAGTGGCCTTCAACACCCAGCGTGCGGAGCTCCTGCTCAGACCATAAGCGGGCAAAGAACCCGCGCTGATCTTCAAATTGTTCTGGTTCAATGATGAACGCACCCGACAGTCCTGTATCCTTGGCAATCATAGAATTAGTTTTTTTGAATCGGCGAAGTTTGAATAAGATCTGCAGTCGCGTGGCCTGCGGAGGGGCGCCGGACAAAATCTTTCGCCGCGCTGCGGAATCCAGTCGAGTATCGATGATAACGGCCGGCGAATAATTCGCGAAGCACCGTCGGCAGGCGACTAAGCGCGTTCGCGGGCATCCCCGCTCGCGTGCGTAGATGGAGCAGTCTTTGATCGAGGCGGGACAAAGCGTTGCCACATTCGAACTGGCCGCACCGTGATGCCAGCCGCTGACGCACACGCTCACCAATCTCAATCAAAGATTCATAAGAAGTCTCGGCGCGCATGGCGGCCTGCAATGCGTCCATACTCTTGAGTACCGGCCGGCCCGCGCGCGCGGCCCGCTCGGGCGCCCCAATCTGCTGCGCCGCATGTTGCCGGTATTTGATCAGCGGTTGATCGATAAAGTCGACATCGGTGACCGCAGCGATTACCAGAGCGAGCCATCCATCGTGAATCATCGAAAGATTGGTTGGGATGGGGAAGGCCAGCTCGCGAAAACGGGAGCGCAGGGCCAGCGTTGCGCCCGTAACGCTCCACCCCGGCAACAACACTTCCAGGGCGCGGCCCTGACGGACTAAACGCTTTTCGCGCTCACCAAAACCGACCTCAGCCCACATCCGGCGGCCGGTCGGCCTGAGTTCATCGTCAACGATCTCGGCATCACTGAAAATCAATCCCGTTTTTGGCTGTCGCTGAAACTCAGCCTCGAGCCGCGCAAGCTTCTCGGCCTCCCAGACATCGTCCTGATCGGCCAGCGCAATCAATTCGCCCGAGCAAGACTGCATCGCCTTCTCAAAGTTTTTGGTGGAACCGAGCCGTTGCGGATTGCGAATCAGGCGCACCGGGAAAGATGCGCGCGTGGCAAACCTCTCGACGATCTCAGCCGTATCATCGGCAGATAAATCGTCGCAAATAATCAACTCATCGGGTGGGCGAGTTTGCGCCGCAATGCTCTGCAGTTGCTCGTTGAGATAGCGAGCACCGTTAAAAGTGCACATCGCTACCGAGAGAGTGTTTGCAGAGTTTAGGGCTGCCATTTTCTTGAATCGAAAAGCGGTAATCCGGCGGCTAAGGCCGTCAGCCAGAGACAACAAACTAGTTTATGGTCTCCCGGTTGCGACCAGTGAATTGTAATACCGGACTACGCGCGGCCCAATCACGTCGCGATTGGCAATGCGACTTACCAGGGCCAGGTTTCTTTCCGCCGCCGCGTCGACCAGCGCATCGTCGGTCATCGCGCGCGTGAGCGCATCGGCGATTTCGTTTGGATAAAGGTTGCGCGCAAACAGCACATTCTCTTCGCTCTTGACCACCGGAAGGATCGATTCCAGCGGCGAGATGATGGGAAAGGCGCCGGCGGCCATCGCTTCGTAGAGCGAGTTAGGTACGCCATCGATCAGCGCCGGCGCCAACATGACTCGCGCGCCCGGCATCAGCTCGAGTACTTCAGCGCGCGAAATTCGATCGTAAGTGCGGCATGAAGCGCGAATGTTTTCCGGCAGCGACCAGAACCACATGCGCGATTCTTCAGTCATTGAGAGCATGTGAATTTCGAACGGCTGAATTTTGTCCCAACAAAGCTTGAGGGCCTCGAGCGTTGGCAGCATTTTCCCCCACGCGGAATCGTAGGCTTTGGGCCAGACAATCGAGCGCCGCTCCGAAGTCCGCCCCCGCCACTTGCTGCGCAACGCCTCGACGTCCATGCCGCCCGTGCCCGGCACCGGCGCGATTTCGGCAAGTTGCTCTTCGCGCACACCCAGTTCGCGGGCAATGCGAAAGTTCTGTTCATTGTCGCTAATCAGTTGGTCACATGACTTGAGCGCGTCCGTCAATTCGACTCGTCTTACCGGATCGAGATGGGCCAGCGCGAGGTCGGATCCCCCGCGAGTTTGCAGTACCCACTTGCCGATGCCTTCGAGTCCATATTTTCTCCGGACCTGTAGATAAAACTCGCCGCCCTGCTCCAGGCCGAGAGTGTGAATGATGTCGGGCCGCCACTGTTTGATGATCCGTGCCAACCAACGACCTGCCATCTCGGCCGTGTTTGGCGCTCCGGCGATTCGTGAAGCATAACGCTTCGCGACGCGCGCCAAATCGTTCTGCGGATAGAGACGCGCACGAGTTTCCGGATTGAGGGGCACATTGTTATAGACCATGACATAGGTTCGCACCGGCCAATCGTCCGGTGGGATGCCGCCATTGGTCATCGAGAACAAGCGAACGTTGAGCTCAGCATCCTTCAGCAAGCCGATCCACGAATGCGTGTGCGAGTTCTCAGGCAAGCCGATAAACAATATGCGGGGCTTCCCGGGAAACGGATCGGATTCGAAGTGCTGGTTCATTGTTGCGGGTTTGAAGTTGAACCCAGGAACTAAACTCTGGTCAAGTGGGACCCGGCTGTATTGCGATCGCCAATCATGGTCGCGGCCGGCTGGGTCCTGGTCACAAGCGACGCGGGTGCGGCATCCAGCACCTCGCGCGCCCAAAGCTCGATCATCATCAGTAGCCACGGATGATTCCATTCGGTGGCGCCGGCGAGAAACTGGTTTCTGACAAATGAAACTGCTTCCGGATCCAGAAGGCCGCGAGCTTTGACACTTGTTTCTGACAGCGTATCCAGCAGGACCTCTTTCAGCGATCCTCGCATCCACGAGCCAAACGGCATCCCAAAGCCACGTTTGGGTTTGGTATCAAAGCCTTCAGGGAGCAAGCCCTTGCCAATGTCGAGCAGGATGCGTTTGGTGCCGAGCTCGCGATAACTTGTCCCTTCGGTTTGAGTGCCGGGCGGCTCTCCCATCTTCGCGTGGTCAGGCAAAGAGAGAGCGATATCAGCCACCACCGGATCGAGAAACGGCACCCTGACCTCCAGGCTGTGGGCCATTGAGGCAGCGTCAATGTCGCGCAGCAATTGATTGGTGGTATAGCCACGCAGGCAAACTCCGGTCACGCGCTCGAGTGTCGTGCCGCGTGGCAACTCGTCGATGGCAGCGAGATCGTAGTTAGTGGATCTGCCTGCCTGGGCTGCATTTCGCAATCGCGGCGAAAGCAGCCTGGCGGCCCAGGCCGATTCGAACGTGGGGTTTGCGGCATAATAGCGAGAAAGAAAACCGGCACTCTCGCGCAAACGGCCAAAGCGATAACCGCCGCGCCGCGCCACGAACCGATCGAGGGCGGGCTGACGCGTGACTGACCCCAACATCGTTCGCGCCATGGATTTCCAGGGTGTTGCCTGCCACTGATTTACGGCATGCACCATTTCGCGAAACCATGGATACCCGGCAAAAAGCTCATCACCACCAGTACCCGAAATTGAAACGGTTACGCCACGACGCGCCGCCATCGAGATAAAGTAACTATTAACGCCGTCTACGGTCGGCTGATCCAGACCAAAAGCAATATCGCTAATCCGATCTCGTACATCCTCGCTGGTTACCTCTACGCGGCTGTGGTCAGTGCCGAGGTGGCGGGCAGTGCGCTCAGCGTCATCAGTCTCGTCAATGTCGCTGCCTTCGTTTTCAAATCCGACTGAAAAAGTTTTCAGGCGATCGCCGCGAACGTGGCGGGCCATCAGCGCCACCAGCAGCGACGAGTCGAGACCGCCTGACAGAAAAGCGCCGAGTGGTACGTCGGAAACCATCTGTAGCCGCACGGAGTCTTCGATGGTGGCGGCCACCGCCTCGACTTGTTCATCGTAAGAGCGCTGGCGCAAGTCAGAGTGACGATCGACACCGAGTTGCCAATAACGCTCGATCCGTTCAGCGCGTCCGGTTTCGAGAATCAAGCGATGTGCGGGTAACAACATCCTGACGCCGCGCAGAATCGTGTGCGGTTGGTAGACAGAACCATGAGTCAGAAGCAGGCGGAGGGCGATCGGATCGACTTCGGCCTTGATCAAACCGCTGGCGAGGAGGACTTTGATCTCAGAACCAAAAACAAAACGATTCCCGGCGTGAGCATAAAGCAAGGGTTTGATCCCCATTTGATCACGAGCCAGCAAAAGACGCTCGTGAGCCGGCCCGCGTCGCTTGTCGTGGATGGCGAGCGCGAACATGCCGCGCAAGCGTAACAGGAAGTCGTCCCCGTAATGCTCGTACATGCGCAGCACGACTTCGGTGTCTGAGGTCGAGCGGAATGAGTGACCAAGTTTTTCAAGCGCTGCGCGTTCTTCGCGATAGTTATACAACTCACCGTTATAAATGATGGTTACTTGCCCACTGGGTGAAGCCATCGGCTGATGGCCGCCATTGCTGGTATCGATAATCGCGAGACGGGTCATGCCGAGCGACACTTGATCGTCAACGGACACACCCTTATCGTCGGGGCCGCGGTGGTACATTGCTTCCACCATGGCGGCCACCGCCTCGTCGTTCCGATCTCCCCAAATTCCGCAGATGCCGCACATGTTGTTTAGGAAACCGCACTGGTTGCGAGATTGGAAAAGGCGGGCATTCTAGCACGCGCCTCGACCCCATTCCCGCCATAGCCGGTTTCAATCTCGACTAGTCCGCAGGCGCGCAAACATTCCTGGATTTGTTCGGCGCTGCGCAGATGTTTGTAGTAATCAGTTAGGGTATCGTGCGTGTCGAGCACTGACCATTCCCCGAGCCGCGTCTTTCCTAGTTGCGGGTACGCTTCATAGTAATCAACTAAGGGAGAATAGCGACGCAGGAAGGACCTCAAACGCCAAATGCCACGCGTCTCGCGCCAGGTCAATCGATGCAGCGGCAGCAGCGCGCGCGCCAATGTCAGGGCGAGCGGTTTCGCGGTTTTCGCCGGCAGGCGAATGAGCAGGCGGCGAATGCTGCGCTGAAGAAAGTTCTGCGGATAATTGGGCGGGTAGTGATCTATGACCAGCATCCCGCCCGGCCTCACGTAATTAGTCAGGGCCGTGATCGTTTCTTCCGGATTTGGCGTGTGCTGAATAACGCCGAGGCAAAGTACGAAGTCGAAGGAATGTTGAGCGACCGGAATCTTCCGGCCGTCCGCCTGGCAAACAAAATACTCGGGCCATTCATGACAGTTTGCGTAGTTGGCCTCAACCGCGGGCGATAAGTCGCAAGCGAAAACGCGTGCGGCGGTGGCGAGTAAGATCTCGGTAAAGCGTCCTGCCCCGCAACCGACTTCCAGAACAGACTTGCCCGCGAGAATATCGAGTGAGCCGCCGAGGCTTTGCGTCAATCGATCCTTTGAGATTGTGGTCTTTGTGTCTGAGTCCAACTGCGTCTTGCGGAAGGCTTTCCATTGCAGCCCGAATCCGGACGCGTAGTTCGACGAATCCACAAAGCGAGGAACGTTCTCAACAATTGGGATGCGACAACCTGAAGCGCACATCAGAAAAGCCGAGTCCTCCACTCGCGGTCCGGCGCCCTCAGGCATTAACTCGATTGAATGTTCAAGACAACGCAATTCTGGCGGCAGACGCATACGGCTAGCTAACTTCCTTGAAGTCCCTCAAAACTATCGAAAATGTTTAGGCTCAACAAACCCGATGGAAAGCGATCTGTGATCAGATCCGGCTCCGCAGCAGCAGCCCCGCCGCCTTTCCCGCGCGATACCGAGCTGAATTCATTGCCCTGCGTGCGAGCCGGCTCACCGGCGAAGACTGCGGCTCGTAACCGAGCGTGGCACTGATAAAGTTGAACCATTCATCCGCCGGGATAGCGCTTTGCGTAATGCGGGTCATGTACTCTGCATCCGGCAAAGCCACCGGTGGCACTGGTCCTTGCCCGCGTGGATTGGGACCGAGCGCCTCCTCGAGCGCCGCCCGCACGGCCGGTTCCGAAAACCGTTGTTCGAAACTGGCTTTCAGCATGTCGCCCAACACCTGTCGCAGTTTCGCATCGCCGACCAATGAACGAGACATCGACAACACTTCTTCGTTTGAACGAGCCACAAACTTGTAATCTTCCGGGAGTGCTCCGGTGTCGCCCACCACCGAGAGGGGTTCATTCGCGATCGCCACCATGGGTAAGCCGGTGCGCATGGCCTCGAGTTTGACGATGCCTCCCGTAAACGGAAACGAGTCGATCATAAAGTCGGCACGACGCAGATAGGGTTCAATATTTGAGACCGGTCCGGTCCACAGCAGCCGCGTGCGCACGTCGTCCGGGACTTCCCGCAGCAGTTTCTCGCGCTCATTTTCTTCAAAGTCACCAACGACGACGTGACAATGATTCGGCTCTGAGCGCAGCAACTCGCCTATCACCCATCCGAAGTGCCACGATCCATCCGGCAGCAGCTTGTACATCGAAGATACGGTCAGCGAGCAGGACAAACCTTCAGGCACTTCAGCCGTATCGCGCGAAGCCGGGCGCGCGCGAGCGGTCAGCGGTACGAGGCTGATTTTCTCAGGCGGCACGCCGCGATAATTAGCGGCCAGGGTGACTCCGGCCGGCCTCGATTCAATTACATGATCGGCCGAGTAAGCGCCGACATTGAAGGTGTGCTCAGACAAATCGCAAAAATAGATCTTTGCTGAAGACCAGATTCGGTATGCCATCGCCGCGCACATCGAGATAACGTCGCCGGGATGCATGTAAAGAATTGCTTTCGCAGGTCGCGCCGCAGCCAGTTTCTCTGAAATCCATTTGACCTTGTTGAGCGGCGTCAGGTCCTGCGGACACAGGTGCACGTCTGCGAAGCTGCGCACCATGGCAATTTTTGTGATGCCGACTTCGTTAGAGTCCTGCCACTCCGAGCTGATGACGGTCTGCGGCGGACTAGTCACTGGCAACCAACTCAACATCAGCTCAGTATGTCCGCCATGATCGATAATCACGCTGGTCAGGTACGCAGTTCCGCCCAGTGTTGCGCCCAAATCAGGTCGCGGAAGACTGGCGGCGATGGCTTCCACCGCTTTTTCCAGCTCGGGATCGGAAAGCTGGCCAAAGGGGAAAATTGCTCCGGCAGAGGCCGCCGCGTAAAGCCAGGCGAGCGCGCTGTCTGCATCAGCCGCGCGTAATGCCCGGCGTTTGCAGTCTTCATAGAGTCGGCGACGCTTGAGTATTTCTTTAGACACAGCAAGAAAGTGCGAGCGATATAGAGGACATACTAGCCTATGGAATCATGGGTGTCACTTTGCGATGGTCCAACCGGTGGGCTTTGAAATGCAGACGCTTTTCCTGGGCTCTGGCGCCTTCTTAACTTGAGCTTTGCGGCGCATGTGACAGTGCCGCGATGACTTGAGAGGCGTCTTCGTCTGAGACGTGTGGGCCCATCGGAATACTGAGAACATCGCCGGCCATGGCTTCAGAGAGCGGAAAACTTCCTTTTGCCAGACCAAGTTCGGCGTAGGCGTTTTGCAGATGTGGTGGAACGGGATAGTGAATGAGTGTGCCGATGCCTTCCTCAGTAAGATGGCGCTGTAACGCTTCGCGCTGGGGATGGCGGACGACGAAGAGATGCCACACAGGATCGGCCCATGAGGGCACATAGGGGAGCTTTAGATCCGGAGTGCCTTCCAGTTCCTGCAGGTATCGCAAGGCCACCGACTGGCGGCGCGCGTTCCATTCGTCCAGACGGCGCAGTTTCACTCTCAACATAGCCGCCTGCAACTCGTCCAAACGCGAATTAAAGCCTTTCTCCTCGTTGTAGTACTTCACGCGCGAACCGTAGTTGCGCAGGTCACGAACCCGTTCGGCCAGTGCCGCATCGTTCGTAACCACGGCGCCGGCATCGCCCATCGCGCCCAGATTTTTCCCGGGATAGAAACTGAAACCTGCGGCGTCAGCCAGTCCTCCCGCGCGCCGGCCTTTGTAGCGCGCGCCCTGAGCCTGGGCTGCATCCTCGATCACCATCAACCCATTGCGTGAAGCAACTTCGTTTATCGCATCCATGTCGGCGCACTGGCCGTACAGGTGCACCGGCATCACGGCTTTTGTCCGCGGTGTCACGGCGTCTTCAATACGCGCGGGATCGAGATTGTAAGTGCGATCGTCGGGCTCAACGGGCACCGGCGTAGCGCCTGCGTAAGTGACTGCGAGCCAGGTGGCGATGTAGGTGTTGGCGGGGACGATCACTTCATCGCCGGCGCCGATGTTCATTGCCCGCAGAATAAGGTGAAGCGCATCGAGGCCATTCCCTACGCCGACGCAATATTTTGCGTCGCAGTAGGCGGCGAACTCTTCCTCGAAAGCATTCAACTCTTCACCCATGATGAACCAGCCCGACTCCATGACGCGCCGGTATGCGGCGTCCATTTCGTCGCGCAATTCAGCGTAGGGGGCTTTCAGATCAAGAAAAGGTACTTTCATGATTATTGCTCGCGGGCGGCCGCCAGGAACTCCTCATAACCATAGTAGTAGTCGTTCGCGTCGTAAAACTCTGACGCCAACACCATGCATACCGAGTTGGACGAAAAGTTTTCAATTTCGCGCCAGAGCAGCGGCGGTATGTAAAGGCCGCAATACGATCGATTCATCGTGTGCCGTTGCTTCTGAAAACCGTCATCGACGATCACATCGAAACTACCGGAAGTAGCGATTACGAATTGGTGACACGTCTTCAGCGCATGGCCGGCGCGCGACTCGCCACCCGGCACATCATAGAGATAAAAAACGCGCTTCAAATCGAACGGAATATGGCGGCTACTTTCTATGAAAGTAAGGTTCCCGCGCGGATCGTTGATCTTGGGAAGCTCGATGATTTTGCAGTCCTGTAGGCTCATTTATCGGTGCTGAAGTCGACTTGATAAAAATCGTAAACCACTGTGCGCGCGCCGTAACTCTGCTTATTCTCCACGAGTCCGGTGTTCAGAGTGCGCCCGCCATCTTCGGTCGAAATCCCGAAATCAAAATAGGGTTTGGCTGAGTAATAATCATTGATTAGATGGTCGATAATCAAATCAAGCGCGCCCGTCTTGCGTCCTTCCTCTGTCGTGCCGATGTACTGCACGTGGGCCACCTGCGCGCTCTCGTACACGACCACACCGCCCAGAAGCTCGCCGCCACCATGAGCGGCAAAGAGCTTTATGTTATCGGGAAAACGCTGGGCGAGCATCTCGATCTCCGTAACCGAATGGACCGGACGCGCTCCGTACTTCTCGGCGAGCAATTTCTCTTCGATCGACATGAAAGCCATGAAGTCGAAGCTGCGCGCGACCTCGAGCCCGGCCTTTTCCGCCTGCTTTAAAGACCATTTGCGGCCCTTGCTGAAGGACGGCCGCCGGCGCATATCGAGCGTCGCTGACACGTCGCGTCGCACAATGCGGGCGTGGTGACGAAAGAGAGCGTAAAGATCTTCTTCGGCCGGTACCTGGTGATAAATATGCGGGACTGCTTTATAGAGAAGCCCGACAATTTGATGTGCGCGCAGATGAGCGACCAGCGTGTCGAAAACTTCGAGCATCGTCCCGATCTTCATATTGATATCGGTGATGACGCCTCCAAAAGTAAGACCGGCATGGCTGGTGAGCACTTGATCGCTCGCGGTTGCGGGCAAAAGCGCCGTCAGCTGATCGCGATCGTCATAGAACATCAGCGAGCCGTCGGGGAAGCGATCCGCGTGGTAATCCATGTAATCGCGCTGAAACAGAAACACACCGTTCTTGGCGCGCCCGACAAAATCGTCCCACGCATTTTTGTGTTCCGGTTGGTAATTAACAACGCGCACAGTCTTCAGGCTGCAGAGGAAGTACTACCGTGACAATCGCTCGGGAGGCACAGCGTAACAAATAACGTCCATCCCGTCTTCTCCCTGGGTTCGCAGGAAGAGACGATAACCCAGGTCCAGCTGGTGCAGGTAAAGAGGCAATTCCCAGAGATCGTCCGGACAATGATAAATGCTGATCGCGATCACCGGGCGTACCCTTCGAATGAACGCAGCCGCGCCGGCCAGTGCTTCGCGTTCAGCTCCTTCGACATCGAGCTTTAGATAAACAGGGCCTTCCTGCTCCGAAATGATTTCGTCGATGGGAACCACTTCCACTTCGGTGTTTCCCGCGTCGCTCAGGCTCGACCCCATAGTCCCGTTTGAGTTGAACCGCAGCTTTTCACGCCGGGCGCCCACGGCCGCATGGTGTATGCGCACCTTCGGCTTCAGGTGGTCGTCGAGACTGCTGACGCAATCGCGTAATCGCGCGCAATTAGTTTCGTCAGGTTCAAAGGCGTCGATGCTCCCGAACGCACCCTGCTGGTGTTTGACGAAACGGCGCACGGTGTCACCGTCATACGCGCCGCAGTCGACGAAAGTGGTGTTAGCAGGAAGCGCGGCCAGCACATCTGACGGAAAATAGTCGCCCCGCCCGCTCGTAGGCAGCGCCGCGAAATCCAGCCAGAGCCGGAATCGTATGTGCGCAACGAATTGTCGCTGCGATTCCTCGTCGGCAAAGACTTGCAACGCGCCGCGAATCCCGGCTGTCTTCGTCAATAACTCCTGGGGCAACTCGAACTGATAAAACGGAAGAAAATGCTCCGGATATTTCCAGACCAGACTTAGAAATGACACCACCCGCGCGCCTGTGGCCTCTTTCAAATCGCGCGCGATCCTGAGGAAGCTTGCCTGCGGATTAAAGATGGTAACTGCGAAGAGTGTCTCGGCCCCAAAGCGCTTGACGACGTCTTGAGGTGACATGATGGGCAAGCCGTCCAGCGTCTTACCCTGCTTGGCTGGAGTATCGTCGGCAAAAGCGACCGGCTCGATGCCGGCACGCCGCAAGTTGCCGAGTACGGTCTGTCCCAGGTTGCCGGCGCCGTAGAGCGCGAGCGGCTCTGCACCCAGTGTCAGTTGCAAACTCGCACGCCGGCTCGCAGCTTCCACACTCTCGGCAAGCAGCTCATCTAACTCTTGTGCGATTGTGGCGTCTGTCATAGGACGGCGTGCGGCCGCGTCACGCTTGTGGTGCACGGCTCAGCCGACGGCGGCGAAACTCGAGCACGTTGGCGTCCGTTTCGCTTTCATAGCCGAGCAGTTTGCTGAGAAAGGCATCGTCCGAATAGCGCCCGTTCAGAATTTTGGGAAGGCTGATCTGCTGCCTGATGAGTGGCAGAGTGTAAATGTTGTTGATGCCGCGTCGTACGCGCTCGGATCTGTTGTGGCCTCCGCGATGATAAAGCATCGAGTCGAACACGATGGCCGAGCCTGCCGGTGCTTCGATTTTGACTTGATGCGGTCCAACGAACTCTTCGGAGGGAAATGTTTCGGCTCGATGCGATCCGGGCAACACGTGTGTGCCGCCGGTCTCAAGGTTGAAGTCGTCAATACAATAGAGCGCTGTGATGCCGAGCGGTCGCGAACTGGTGAAGTGTTGATAGCCTAAATCGCGATGCCAGTAACCGGCGGTTTGATCGTCCCCGACTTCCGGGATATTGATGATGCCGTTCTGCAGCATCAGGGTGTAGTAATCGCCGAGAAACCGTTCCACGATCGCGAGCACGCGCGGCTTGGTGGCCAGACCGAGGAAAAACTCGTCATAAGCGAGCAGGCACATCGCGGTATAAGTGTCGCCGATGGCGGCAAGGTGTTCGCGGCCGCCGATTTCATCGATCTGCGTCTGATAGATCCGTTCGATGCCCGCGCGCGCTTGTTCCAGTTCATCGGCCGAGAGCACATCAACCAGGAGCGTATAGCCCGCGCGTTGAATGTCTTCAATGTGCCGCTCAAGCTCTGAAGCCGGGCGGCTGAATTCTTTCACGCCGAAAGTCCTTACTGTTTGCATCACTGTCGTGTCGTAGTCTTACCAGCTTTCGAGCTCTGCATAACCAAACCCGTCACGGCCATAATCGTTGCCATTGTAGAACATGTAGGTGCGGTCTTTATAAGTCACGACCGCCGGGTAAGCCTGCATGCGCGAATCCCAGCCCGCCGGTGAAACTTCAATGCCGACGCGGTCGTCCAGGCGAGTCCAGTTGATGCCGTCCGCCGATTCGGCGTAAGCAAGCCGGTACCCCTCTTCAATGGTGCCCGCGCCGTAGAACATGCAATATATGTTGCCACGCTTAATCACATACGGGCGGCCGACACGGTACTCGCCGCTGCTCATATCAACGCAAACATCATAATGCTCATCGAGATGTATTCCGTCAGACGAAAATGCGTGACGGATGTTGTAACGGGGATACTGCCGCCCTTCGACAGTGTCGAACGAATCGCCCGCCCCGTACCAGGCCCGCCAGCGTTCGCCATCAAGCATCATTGTGTGGATGACGCGAAAAAAGAGTTCGTCGTCAGTGCGGTCGCACACTGGCGCCCGACTCGAACGTATGAAGGTTTGGCCGCCATCCCGGCTTACGGCCATGCCTCCGAAGACGAAGAATTTCACCTTCTGTCCGATTTGATAACCGGCGTAGAAAAGATTTAGCTGGCCGTCGCGCTCGACCACTGCACAGGGAACTACTCCGTTTTCGTCGAATGCTCCGGGAATACCTACGTTCAGCGCGGGTGATTCGGAAACGCGCAGCACCCGGGCTGGATCTTCGGCTGAGACATCAACAAAACCGACGCGGCTAACGCCCGTGTCATCGCGCATTCCGACGAAGACCCGGATGGTTTTCTGCTCTGCCAGAACCAACGGCGTCGGTTGCAGTGCGGAATTGCGCGCCCACGGCGAGTCGCCGGCCGGGCCGTAGATCAGACCTTTCTTGGTCCACTTCATGCCGGCTGGTCGCCCCCTGTAGATGCGGGCGGCTCTTTGACGCCAAAGTAAGTGAAGCTATCAACGCGCGCGGGTTTGGCCGGACTGCCGACATAGACCTTGCCCGGTTCGGTGCTCTTGGTGACCACTGCGCCCATCCCGATCAAGCAGTCTCGCCCAATCGTGATGTTGTTCGCGAGAGAGCTGTTGACGCCGAGAAAGCAATTCTCTTCGACTTCGCAGTAGCCGCTGATGACGACGTGCGACGAAACGAAAACGTTGTCGCGTATCACCGACTGGTGACCGACGTGATTTCCGCTCCACAGAACCACATTGTTGCCGACCTTAACGGCGTACTGAAGCACGTTCTGCTCCATGATGAAGCAGTTCTCGCCCACTTCGACATTGTGCCAGACGAAGGCGCGCGAACTGACATAAGAAGCAAGGCTGTAGCCTTTCCGTTTCGCCTCGTGATAAAGGCGCGCGCGGACGCGATTCAGCTGCGTGTAAGAGATGGCGACGAACGCGCTGTGGCTAGCCGGATCGAAGAACTTCTCGATCTCCTCAAAAGCCACGACGGGAAGATCGAACATCTTTTCCTTCTTCAGATATTCGCGCTCGACTGAAAAGCCCACGACTTCGTGTGGCGAGTCGTGCGTGAAATACTCGTAGGCCAACTCAGCGGTTTCACCATCTCCGACGATAACAATCTTTCTGGCATCACTCATGTGTTTCAGTTCTCAAGAGTCCGCAGACTGCGCCGCGACACTTTGTTCGACCAGCTTCATCACTTCGCCGACGTTACGCGCGCTGGTTAACTCTTTGGCTGAGACAGTAACTCCGAACTTCTCGTCAAAGGCGGAAATAGCGGCGATGTGTGCCAGCGAGTCCCAATTGTCAGTGTTGAGTTCGCTGGTCTCGTTCAACTGTGAAGCCTCGACCCCGAGAGCGTCGGCCATCGCTGACATAAAAGCGTTTCTGTCCATACTCAAAGAATTTCGGTTCACACAGCGCGCATCAGCGCTCCGGCCCAGGAATAACCGACGCCGAAACCAATCAACGCCGCCCGTTGGCCGGCCTTCAATTGACCGTTTGCTTTCGCGGCTTCGAGCGCAATCGGAATCGTAGATGAAACCGTGTTACCGCACGTCTCCAAATCGAGCCAGAATTTTTCCTGAGGCACCTTCATCTTAGCTCGCAGCCGCTCTAACATAAACTTGTTAGCCTGATGTAGGACAAACAGATCGACGTCATCGGCAGAGACGCCACTCTTTTCCAGTAGCGACGCCGTCGCGCGCGGCACCGTCTGCAAAGTGAAATTGAAAATTTCCGGACCGTTCATGAATAGGTCGTGCTCAGTGCGCCATGCTTCGCCTTCACCGCCTGAGGCCGCAATCGCACCCGGCGCGCCCGCCCGGCGTGCTCCGCCTCCGGGCACAATCAGATTGCCCGCGCCGCGTCCATCGGTGCCAAACACGAAGGGGCCAAGTAGTTCTTCTTCGGATTCAGTGCCTGAGACCAGGGTCGCCGCAGCGCCATCGCCGAAGATCGTGCGCACACTCCGATCGCGCGGGTTAATGAACTTCGAATAAGTCTCAGCGGTGATCAGCAGAACGTTTTGCGCGGCGTTCGCTTCAATCAGGCTCTTGGCGAGTGCCAGGCCGTAGACATAACCCGAACAACCCTGGTTGAAATCGAGCGCGCCGCAATCGGTGCGCAACTCCAGACGTTCCTGCATGGTGCAGGACGTTGTGGGCAGGAAGTAGTCAGGGCTCTGCGTGCAAAAAAGGAGAAAATCGATCTCTCCGGGCGCGCAAGCTCCTGACTCAAAAAGTTGTTGGGCGGCTTTCACGCCAAGATCCGAAGCACACTCGTCCGGACCGGCAATCGGCCGCGTTGCAATGCCTGTCTTGTCCCGAATTGCGGCGGCATCCCAGTCGCCCAATTCCGCGGCCAGTTGTTCATTGGTTAGTCGACCGGCAGGCAGGTGTGACACCACGGCCTTGATTGCAGCTTTCATCATGGCTGTTGCTCACGATGCTTTCATCCGCGCGTTCAGGAGAACACCTCCTCCTGCTGTGGAGCTTCGCCGTAGACTTTCCAGATAGTCTCGGAATCTATGTCGGTAAACTCGATCCGTCCACCCGGGCGCGTCAGCACCCATTTGCGCACAGGCTCTTGAAAAACCCCATCATCCTCAGTAAGGGCCGGACCTTCGATCATGAAGTCGTCAAAATGCGCAGAGGCCAATGGCCGGAGCCGGCTTATGTCGCCTTCGCCATGTTGCGTGTGTCGCGTGGGCCAAACGAGCACGTGTATCTCGTAATAGTGTGGGACCAAACGCAAAGGCGGTAACCATCCTTCCAGCGTGCAGTCACCTTCGATGAAATCGATTTTGAAGTTGTCGTACCAGTTGGTGAAGTTGCAGACGATGACTCCATCGGGCCGTCTGATTCCGAAAGTGATTACGGGAGACTCGATCCGTCGCGCGGCGTTCAGGCTGATACGAATGCGCACGCGCTCGCCGAACGTAAAATTGCGCCGGCACTCGCCGTCAGCGCCAAACATTTCAAAGCCAGTAAGCGTTACCTCCTCGCCTCCTGAGGTGAGCGACGCGGGTCCGGTTTGATTTCCCCGACGCACATCATCGCGGTAATGACGTACGACGTCGGCCGGTTTTCCTTCCGCGGCGATGCGCCCGGCTGAAAGGTAAGTGGCGCGCTGGCACGCGCTTTGGACAATCGACATGTTGTGCGAAACCAAAAGGATGGTCGTACCGTTTTCCTTCATACGTTTCATTCGGTCGAGGCACTTTTGCTGGAAAGCGATGTCGCCAACCGCTAATACTTCGTCTACCAGCATTATTTCCGGTTCGAGATGCGCGGCCACCGAAAAAGCGAGCCGCGTGTACATGCCTGATGAGTAATGCTTGACCGGTGTATCAAGAAAACGCTCGACGCCGGAAAAGGTGACGATCTCGTCAAACTTCCGCTTAATCTCAGCACGCTTCATGCCGAGGATCGCGCCATAGAGGTAAACGTTTTCCCGGCCGGTAAGCTCGGGGTGAAACCCAGTCCCGACTTCCAGCAAACTGCCAATCCGCCCGTAGAGTTCGATCCGGCCGCTGGTTGGCTCGGTAACTCGAGAGAGCAACTTGAGTAAGGTGGACTTGCCTGCGCCGTTGCGGCCAATGATGCCCACTACCTCGCCAGGTTCGACTTCGAAGTTCAGATCCTTCAGGGCCCACAACGTCTCGCTTGCGGAACTCGTCTTGTTACGGCGCACGGCCGCCGCCGCCCAATTGGCAACGGTGTCACGCAGCGTGCCGTACGCGGCGCGTTTCTCGCCAATGCGATACTTCTTTGATACCCCCTCAGCGCGAATGATTGGCGTCATGTGCGTACTCAGATCACGTCGGCGATAGTTTTCTCGACGTGGCGGAAGACGACTCCTGACAAGACGAACAGTCCTAGACTGATCAGAACAGATATTGAAAGCGAGACCCAGTCAAAAGGGCTGCCGAATATCGCCGCCCGAAAATTATCGGTAATCCCGACCAGCGGATTGAGCGAATAGATCAATTTCCAACGGGCGGGCACCAGACTTGACGGGTAGACAATGGGCGACACGAACATCCACAGTTGAATCAGCACCGGCAGTGCCACACCCACGTCCCTGTATTTTACGTTACACGCCGCCATCAGAGTGCCGAACGAGAAAGCCAGCACAAACAGAATCAAGGCGACCACCGGCACCATCAGCAAGTGTGTGGTGACGGGGACGCGATAGATGATCATCAAAACTGAAAGCAGCACCAATCCAATCGCCAGGTCCACAAATCGAGCCAGAGTGGCAGTAGCTGGAATGATCAGTCGGGGAAAATAGATCTTGGTAATCAGGTGTGTACTGCTGACAAGACTTGTGCCGCTGGCCAATACTGCGCCCGAGAAGAAAGTCCAGGGCAGCATTCCCGCATAAACAAAAATCGGATAGGACTTTCCCTCGTATGGCACTCTAGCAAGAATGCCGAGGAACACGGTAAAAATCAGGGTCGTCAGGAGCGGCTGAAATATTACCCAGGCCACGCCCAGCACCGTCTGCTTGTATCGTATTTTCAGATCACGCCAGGTCAGGTAATAGAAAAGCTCGCGGTACTGCCAGTACGGGCGCAGGTCGAAAGCCATCCAACCCCGACTCGGTTCAATAACGATATGTGGGACATCCGGCGAGACGGGATTTAGCTGCTTACGCGACGCCGCTTCTGTTTCTAAGGCTGCAGACATTGGGCAGGTTTACTGGCTGACTCCAGACGCGATCGCTGTCGCCAGGGTTTGTCATCTCCGATTTCACACGGGAAATAATAGATTTTTTGAAGAAAACGTCAGTCTAGCTACGCAGAGAGTAAGCGTCAAGTAGGTCCTGGTTCAGCGGATAAAACGAGTCGCCCGCGACTCTTCAGAAGCGTGTCACGGGCGACCTGTGAAATTATCCGGTCCCGGTTGGGAACGGACGAGTAAATTATCCGAAAACTACTGAGTACATGCGCCGGCCGCATTGATGTCGGTGAAAACGCCGGCGGTGTCAGATGTGTTGCCGCGGACCTTATTGTTCTTGCAGGTCTCAAAGGTACCGGCGGTTTGCGCCATGCCGGTCCCGTTGCGATGAACGGCATTGCCGATGGCGCGCACCGTGGCGACTGCAGTGCCTGACTGGATGCCGGCCCCGCCGTTATTCATCACGACATTGTTATTGGCGTTAAGTACTGAACCAATCGCGCCCTGAGCCACCATCCCGGCTCCGCCGTTGTTGGTCACGGTCGAATTGCTGATGTCGAGCGTGCCCGCATCGACCTGCACTCCATTGCCGGTGCTGTTTTGGATCGTGCTGTCCGTGATCGCGGTGTTAAGCGTGCCCGAGGTGGTCGTTTGCCGGAATCCGACCTGGTTAGCATCAAGAGTCGTTCTGGTCATTGTCAGAGCTCCGCTTCCGGTCAAATTAACCAGGACTCCAGTGGTGCCGAAATTAAAGATCTGACAATCTTCAATAATCACCGCGGTCCCCTGAATGTAGTTAACACCGTTCACACCGGTGCGCGTCCCGACTGCTCCACTCGCCCCGGTGCCATTGATGCTAAGGTGCTTCAGAATTGCTGTCCTCTGGGGATCGTTGGCATTCACTGCGATATTGACGGTGAATCCATTGGTGCCGCTGGCGAGGGTTGAACCCCAGCCTGAGCCAGTTCCACCATCGATCGTAATTGACTTGCTGATTATCAGCGTTCCGTAACCACCTGGATCAAGCGCGTCAATCTCACCATTAATAAATGTCTTCGAGAACGCGCCTGCCCATGTCTTGCAAGGGGCAGTGCGGCTGCATGGGTTTACGTCGTCACCGACGCCGGATACCCAGGTGCGGGTAGCCTGGGCCTGGGCGAATGACGCAAATGCGAACATGAAGGTCGCAATTGCCATGATCTTCAAAGTGAACCGAAACTTATTCATCGAAACTCTCCTTTTCTCACTAGTTGGGTGGGTGGGCGGCCAGTAGAACGGAAGCGTTCCGGTCACTGTTGCCAAACTTCCCATGGCTGAAACTTGGGCATTCTACACCGAAATCACTGGATTGGCCCCAGAAATCAAACAAAATCCCTCCTCTGCCGGTTCAGGCAGAGGAGGGACAGGTCGTGCCGGGAGCGCCGGCCTGAATCGATCAGGCCGGCAACTTGTTAGGGATTAAGAATGAGCGGCCATAAGGCGGGCCACACACTCTTGAGCAGAAGGTCGTAGTGAACCACGCCGCTATTGGAAAGCGTCACGGTCTTGCCGACCACCGTGCCAAATATCGGCGCCGCACCCGTATCCGATACGCCTGTATCGGGCGCATAGATCATCAGGTACGCAGCCGTGCCGTTGGTGAATGAAATCCCGGTGCCGCCGCTCAGACTCGAGAGAATCTTGAGGTTGCTCGGGATGGTGGTGGTGTTGTTCAAGTTCGACGCGCCGCCCGCGCTCAGGGTGCCGGTGAGTTTGATAACCACCGGGCCGTTAACCTTGAGCTGGCCGCTATTCGTTAGCGTGACATTGTGGAAACAGTAATTGCCATTCGCGAGGGTCGCGATGTTAGTTCCACTCAACGTCAGATCGCCCGTAGTGGCGTTGTAGGTATACGTTCCCGTGATTCCGGTGTTCGGACTGAACGGCGAACAAGGAGCCACGGCAGGTAATGTCATAACCGGCGCCAAGGCGTTGTTGGTCTTGGTGCCCAGGACGGTAGCACTGCCGGAGAGCGACACTGTCGTTCCGGCGGTGGCATTACCGGTCACCTGGGTTTGGCCTGACATTGCTACGCCCGCGCGAGTCGAGCGAACGTTACCCCAAACCTTTCCGCTTCCGCCCAGGGTGATCGTCCCGTTGCTGAGAACGTTCACCAGACTACTCTTCGAAGCAGGATAGCCTCCACTGGAAGTGTAGCTGTCAGCGTAAGCAGAACCGGTTATCGAAACACTATCGACTCCGATAATTGAGGTCACCCCTTTCCAGCACAGTGGGATCCGAAGCTTGGAATTCACGTGACTTGAAGTCGCGGC
>JADMIO010548948.1_pt1 | contig 52417 bp, 90 predicted proteins | sample 8958161 | NCBI WGS metagenome assembly JADMIO01 (sample SAMN16585339, study PRJNA669376) | soil metagenome | isolation source: Crop rotation soil | place: USA: Cullars Rotation, Alabama | collected 2011
TGCGCGTTCTCGCGAATAGCGATGCCACGCGAAGCGAAAAGACGGATGCCGAGTCGGTATACTTTGCCGCTCGCAAGGATGTCATTGCACACATCGCCGCGCTGACCGAGGCGGGCAAGGCGGATGACGTGCACATGCACAAGGCGCGATACCGTGCATCATACACACTCTATCCGGAAGAGTCGTGTATGATGCCTGCGTGGTACTGGTACAGTTTGAAATCTGATTGAAAAGAGGCCCATTACTTCTGGGCCTCTTGTGCTTCGAGAAGCGACACGATGTCCGAGACTTTCCAGACGCGATCCGCGACACCAGCCGCCATCGCTGGCGTGCATTTCACGCCGCCGTTCGCTCGCGTTAGCGTTTCGTGCGAGCGGCAAAGGTTGTAGTACATGTAGTGCAATGCAATGGCGTGCGCGTGGTTCGTGAGCTTCTTAGAAAACGCATTCGTCAAACGTGTGAGGCGACGAACGTTCATGCGCATCGTGAGGTTCTGGCGTTCAACCAGTGACGTGCTCACGTCCTTTTCAATTGGCGCTCCCATGATCCAATGCTTTTCAGTGGCGATCAATTCTGGCGCGCTATACTTGCGCTGACCCTCTGGCGACTGGCCGTAGATTTTGACTAGCATCGCGTAATCAACGCCGTTCCAGCCGAAAGCCTTCTCGACTGCTGACAGGTACGCCTTGTGGCCGTCGCTGGTCAGTTGAACGCGTGTCGCGAGACGCGATGCTAGGTCCTCCATGAAGTATGCAGCAGCATCGGCATCGCGAGTGCCAAGGTGCCAGCAAGGTACGAGCTTCGTATCGGCGTCGAGCGCCGTCCAGATCCAGCAATCGCCCTGACCACGGCCACGCTCATCGACAGGAACGTTGCGTTCCTTCTTGGCAACGAACGACCATAGCTCGTCGACCTGAATACGCTTGCACGTCAGGTTCACGAACGTGGCGCGCTGGTAGGCTTCACACACTGGACCAATGTCCGCCAAGAGCTTGAGAATCGTCACCTTCGACACTCGGGTGATACGCGCCGTGGCGTTGATCGATGCGCCTTCGCAGAGGGAGGCGATGATCTGCGTGCGCGCGGCGTTGTCGAGGCGGTTCATGTTTTAGCTCAGTCTGAGTATTGAAACTGAACTAATATGCTTGAAAGGCTTGCCTGTGTCAACTCTTTTTTTCTGATATCTGTATGTCTGCTGCTGGCCACGGTACGGCGTTCGGTTCGCGACGTTCTCGTTGCGACAGACGCCACTCTGATTCGCCGCAGACCCACACGATCAGGAAGCTGTGACCGTGCACAACCGGGCTGGTAGCAACGAACTGCACCAACTTGCCGTCTGCTGTGCTTGCTGTAACATGTGTTCCTTCAACGATTTGCATAGTTTCAACCTGTTAGGGGCTCGAAGTAGCAGCCTAACACGTGCCAGAAATAGTGCAACATTTCGTCTGTGAGCTATTGCGTTTTGGCACTAACACTGGCATCGTCATTTCCATCTGTGCCAACCAACTTTTTGCAACAGAGAAGCCTCAATGGGAACCTCAGCCGAATCCGAGAAGACAGCGGTCAAGCCGTATGGGTCTTTTAAGGCCCTGCTCAATGTGCTTGAGAAGATGGAAGGCGCCATCCCGCCGCGCCTCGACCGGAGCTATCTAGGAGGATCTGAAGGAGCAAAAACGCAATTGCTAGCGACGATGCGCTTCTTCATGTGGATCGATGGAAGCGGCACTGTGCTTCCGGCACTTATTGAGCTTGTGAACGCTGGCATCAAGGATCGCCCACGTTTGATCCGACAGGTTTTGGAATTGCACTACGCGGACAGTAACAAACTAACGCCGATCAACGGGACGCAGCGCCAGCTTGAGGAATCATTTCTGCCGTTGACTGGTGACACTGCGCGCAAGGCTGTGACGTTCTACCTACATGCTGCCAAGTACGCGCAACTCCCTATCAGCAAGAACTTTAAGATCCCGCACGGCCAAGGGGCTGCACGTAGTTCCCGCCCCGCTAGCGCACGTCGCAAGGCCCCAACCCCGCCCCCGAATACCAGACAGAACCCAGATCAGGAGATTCCGCCGCCGCCGTCTGTCGACCCGAAACAGCGCTATCTCAGCATGTTGCTAGATCGGGCGGCCAAGGACGACACGCTAGACCCCGATTTGCTCAATCGCATTGAAAAGCTCCTGGGATATGAGGAGCAGCAAAAAACCAACGACTCGAAGTGATCCCGTGGCAGGGTTCGAGTCGTTGGTCCGCACCCTCAACCCGCCGTTTGACGGCTGGAGGTGGTACATGAAAAAATAAACATCTAGCGTTCTTGGCGGGCGTCGAAAGGCGCCCGCGCTTTATTTCTTTCGTTCGAGTTGTTTGGATTGGCTGTTTCGCGTTCTAAGGAAGGCTGCCGCTACGCTGGCGAGCGGAACAATCATCGATGTGAGCCCGCCTATCGGCTTATCGTGCATTAGCAGATAAATCCCTCCCGCTATTCCACTGAGTACGGCCGCGCCGGCGAACACTACACCCAGAATCTCGCTCGCGCCGTTGAAGTTCAGGAATTTGCGCTCCATCCCGTGGCGGTGCGCAATCTGATTCTCGGCCAGCGAAAGCATTCGATCGGTCGCGCCGGGGAGAAGCTGTTCAAACCGTTCGAGGTGCTCAGGGTGCGGCAGCATGCCGCTGTAACGCTCATAGCGTTGTTCTATTCGTGTCGTCTGTTTGGACGCCCGAACAACACGTGCTGGTTCATTGGACAAAACCGGAGACGTGTCGGTCTCCGCCAACGGCGCGGAGTACTTTTGAGGGAGGTTAGGCTTACCGGCTTTCTTACGCCGCCGATTTCTCGGCATCGCCAGTGATCGCAGTAAACGCTTCGCCAATCGCGCGATGGACAACGCTAGCGTCGCTATTGAGCGCACGTGTGTCAGCTTCCGCTGGCGTGGCGCTAATCAGCACACTTTCTCGGCTCAGAACTCCGCCGATATCTAAAGCCTTTCCTACGCCTCGCAGGAAGTTCGGCTGTACAAAAATATAGTCGTCGAAGGACATATGACGGTTTGTAAGGTCTTCCTTAGAAGACTCATAAGTTGTAAGTGGGTTACACTTATCGCAACAATATCTTACCCCAATTAATAACTCTCAGTTTCTAAGTATTAGTACTATTTCTTGGCATTCCACCGCTTTTTTGCCGCTTTTTTGGCGATTTCTTGCCGTTTCTCCGGGCTCAGGGCCTCCGCTCTAGCAGTGCCCCGTTTTTGGACGGCATCCGGAACAGGGTCTGGTGCCGTGTCTTCCTCTTGCTCGGTCGCAATCGCCACTAATCGGTGGGCGAGCTGATTCATATCAGTAGGACGATTGGGTGTCGTGCGCTTTTTGGGCATAAGGCGGCTGGGGGAATCGAACCCCCACGACCCTCACGGGTCACTCGTTTTGGAGACGAGCGCGTCTGCCAATTCCGCCAAGTCGGCACGCCCTCTTAGGAAGGGTTGAGTGCGCGCACGTACAACATACTGCACACTTCACTTTTGCGCAGCGTCTCGATTTTTCAAACTGTACCAGTACCGGTCATTCTGGCTCTTGCGAGATAGGTCGAAAGGGATACATTGGTGGCACGCGACCCTCAGCCCGTCGCGGCGAGCGAAGCGGAGTTCAACTTAGCCGTCAGTAAGTAAGGTGCCCTGAGTCGGGAGACTCGGCGGGCTGACACCTGAACGCTGACGGCTCCGCGTTTCTACCATGACAGATTGTAGCCATTCCGAATATCGGCTGGCACTCGCAGGGAAGTCCAACAACGTTGGCGCGTGGTGTGATCCGTGCGAACGGTGGGTCACAAAGGAATTGCAACTTTCGTCGAGCACATGGCTCGGCAAGTCTCATCGGTTATTGCGCGGCGTTGATCGAGCCGCGTTGCCGCGCGTTCTGACTGACGAGGGCGATTGTGAGATATGCGGCGTCTATACAGCGACGCTCGAAGAGCACCATTGGTGCCCACGCGGTCTCTACCGTGATCGACTGCCGGCAGGCGGCGGGCCTACCGCTGCCCTCTGTCAGCAATGTCACCGGCTTTGGCATGAGTGGGTGACGCCGTTTTTAGTCAGTGGCGTGACGGAAGCGCGCGCCAAGCACTACTGCCAATGGCTGTACAACCGAGACAAGATCGGGTGGCCCGACTTCGTGCGTGCCGTACTAGCCACTGATAAGAACAAACGTCTGTTTGATTCGGTGCCGCGATGACCTTCCCGAAAGGTTCGTTCGGTGCCGCTGCGCTGTACTACGCGCAAGAGTATGGTTGGTCGGTTTTCCCGTTGGTGCCTCGAGACAAGTTTCCTTTGACCGGCCACGGATTCAAGGATGCGTCTCGAGACGCCGACCGCATTGCGGAGTGGTGGACGCAGCATCCGGACGCCAACGTCGGCATTGCAACAGGAGACACGTCCGGTTTGTTGGTGTTGGATGTCGATGGGCCGGAGGGAGAAAGCGCGCTCGAGTGGTACGGCGAGCTGCCGAGCACGCTCGAGGTGCGCACCGGCAAAGGGCGACACCTGTATTTCGCTCGAGGTGCGGACGCCATTCGCAACAGTGCGAGCAAGCTTGGCGCGAAGCTCGATGTGCGCGGTGACGGTGGCTACGTGGTCGCACCGCCGAGCATTCACCCGAACGGTGGCGTGTACAAGTGGGCCAGTGGACGCGGCCCCGGAAAGCTCGAGCTGGCGCCTTTCCCGGCGGCCTTGCGTGATCGGTTGGCGGGTGTGGTGGGAGCCATTGGCCCGACCGGTGACGCGCTCAAGCAGGCGATAGATGTGGTGCTCGATGGCGTCGATGCGGGCGGACGCAACCAGTCCCTCGCGGAATATGTCGGGCGCTTGCTGGCGCTTGGCGCTCGAGAGTTGGAAGTGCTCGAGCTGGCCCGGGCGCTGAACACCACCAAATTCCGCCCACCGCTCCACGACGACGAAGTGGAAAGCGTCGTCACGTCGATTGCTCGAGCGCACGCCAAGAGCCGGAGCACTGGGACCAAAGTCCCACAATCAGCACTCGGGCCAGCGGTCCCATCGACCATGCAGCCGGTGACCTTGCGATCATTCGAGGACATTGGCGCCAAATGTATCGCACCGATTGATGCGATTCCCACGCCGTACCAAACGTGGAATAACGCGTGTCGCATGTTCGGCGGCGGGGTCGGGCTAGCTCGAGGCTGGCACACGGTGCTCGCAGGCGGCGCAGGCGCGGGGAAGTCGCTGATTGCCTTGAACCTGACCGCACACGCGCTCCGCATGGGCTACAGCGTCGGATGGGTGTCGCTCGAGATGAGTAGCGAGCAGTTGTTGCTGAGAACGCTGGGCATTGCCACCGGCCGCCGTATGCGCGAGCTCGAGCCAAGCAACAGCCACGATCCGGACGCCATGACCTCTGCCAGCCTCGAGGCGATGGGGCGATGGCAGGAGTCAGGTGCCCAATTGCTCATTGCTGAGCGACCGTCTCGAGACATGGCGAGCGTGGAACGGTTAATGCGCGAAGCGATTGACGCCGGCTGTCGGTTGCTGGTGCTCGACTACTTGCAGTTAGTCAACGTGCCGGGCTCCCCTCGCTTAGATGATGCCATGCGGCAAGTCTCGAGCATGGTGCAGAGCTTGGCCTATGGCTACGAGATCAACACGCTCGCGCTGTCGCAATTCAACCGCTCGACCACCGCGAACGGCGACACGGCCCCGACCATTCACGGCGTGGCTGGCTCGAGCGCGATTGAGAACGACGCTGATCAAATGGCGCTGATTGACCACACCGGACGCGAACAAACGCACGCGGGCAGGACGTTCAACTTTTTGCTCGAGAAGAACCGGCATGGCCCGCAGGCCAGCATGAAGCTGCTGATGGACTCGAGTACGTTGGCCGTGACAGAAGTTGGCCCTGCCACGCGCCGCCCGCCACAACTCGCGCTCGAGCCGCGCGATACGCGAAGCCGCTTCCCGGAGGGCCGGGAATGAACTGGATACGGGTGGCGATTGGTATTCACGATGATCCGGCGATTGCCCGCATGGCGGACCAGTGCAAGGCGCGCGTCTCCGACATTGTCGGGTGTGTGGTGGGCGTGCTGGTCAAGCTGCCTGAGCAAGCGCGCGACGGGGTGATTAGCCACATCCCGGACACGCTGCTCGAGCAATGGGCGCACTGGAACGGCAAGCGCGGGGCGTTCGCGAAAGCATTCAGAAGCGAACTCTGCAATCCCGATGGGCTCATTCGGACGTGGGAAAAGCACAACGGTGCGCACCTCCGGGAGTATGACCGACAGGCAGAAAAAGCCAGACAGTACCGCGACAAAAACAAAATAGTACCGGGTACTGTAGACGGTACGGTACCACAAGAGTACCAGCCCTACGGAACGGAACGGAACGGAACGGAACGAACTACGTCTAGTAATCTGGAGGATGGGGTAGTTACTCCTCCGCCAATTGGCTGGGAAAAATGTGCCCCGGTTGTGGCCGAGTCTGGTCACGACGCGTTGCATGCTCTGCTGAGCGCCGTGCCGAACCCGCACGACTGGGCGATTGCGATTCATGCGCAGGCCAGCGGGCAAAGTGCCGCCGGGCAACGCCCCGTCTCGAGATCGCGGCTCGCTGCTGCCATCGTGGATTTTGTGGGCAAGAGCAAGCATCGCGAGCGGGAGCCATCGCCGAAGTTGTTCCGCCGATTTGTCGAGGTCGCCAAGACACCGCACGTCGAAACGCTCTACCCAACGCTCGAGGAAGAGCGCGCCAAAGAACTGGCCGTATTGCGTGAAGTGAACGACAAAAAGCGCGTGCGCAACCAGCCCGTTAATCCTGAGCCCGGTTGGGCGCTTGAGATTGACGCCATGTTCCCCGACGGGCGCACGCGTCCTGAGCTCAAACTCAACGGCGCGCACCCATGACCGAGGCCGACGTGGCGAAGCAGTGCGACGAATTGGCGGAGGTGTGTGGCTGGACGGTCGAGCGCTATGAGCAACGGCGTGCATCACGTATCTGTGCCGGATTGCCAGATCGGCGCTATGTCCACGCGGCGCGGCGGTTTCGTGTTTGGGTCGAACTCAAGGCGCCGAAAGGCAAGCTGACTCGAGACCAACGCATATGGCTGTTAAGCGAGCTCGACGCGGGCGGAGTCGCCACGGTGGTCGATGACGTCAAGCAGCTTGCGCAAATCTTCGCGCGGTTGACGCAGCCTCGAGTTGGCAACACCACGACGCAGTACTGCCGCGATTTGGTTCAGCTGGTAGCACAACGCGGCTATCGTGCCGCTTGACATTTCCCGCCCCCGGTGCCACTTAAACCAGCGCTATTGCATACCTCGGCCCGCAGCGTAAATTGGTCGCACACTCGTGGCGGAACGGCATACGCGCTTGTCTTAGGAACAAGATTTTGCGGGTTCGAGTCCCGCCGAGTGTATTGCGCGGGGTTGGCGAAATCGGCAAACGCGGCGCACCTAAAACGCGCTCTCCTGCCAGTTCGAGTCTGGCACTCCGCACTCACGCAATCTTGGCGCAACTGGCAGACGCGGCGGTCTCAAAAACCGCTTGTTCTGGGTTCGACTCCCAGAGATTGCATATGGGGGACAGGCGGATCGTTGGCTGGCCGCACCTGACTGTAAATCAGGACGCTGTAATGGCGCGAGGCAGGTTCGACACCTGCGTTCCCTACTTGGAGAGTATCGCTGCGCGGGCGGCAATCGGTCCTGAAAACCGACGTGATGACTCGAAAGGTCAGGGGTTCGACTCCTCTGCTCTCCGCTGTAACGGAAAACCCAATCGGCTAGGGAGCGGACTGCAAATCCGCAATTGGCGAGTTCGATTCTCGCTTCCGTTTTTGGAACCGTGGCCGAATGGTAAAGCACTCGCCTGCTAAGCGAGCGGCGCTCTCACTGGGCGTCATGCAGGTTCGACCCCTGCCGGTTCCGTCTTGACTTTTTGGTGCCCCGGTGCCACGATAGGCGCATGACACGAACCTCTCTCGCTGTCGGGCGCTGCTGATGTCGATGCCGCTCACGATGGACCTGCGCTTGCGCATTGTCGACCTGTCGCAGCAGGGTGACCTGCGCGTCCAGTTGGTGCATGCGCACGTGGTTGATCCCGCGCACATCGAGCCCACGTCCCTGCCGCACGCCGACGTGTCGCCCGAAGAAACGCGCCTCAACGGCACGCCGCAGTACGTCGCTCCGCTCGCCGAGCACACCGAAACCAGCGACCTCCTGCGCGAGTTCAAGGGCAAGCTGGAAGCCAAGGGCATGCAGGTCGATTTCGCGTACATCGACTTCGAGAACACGTCCGGCGGTCCTGCACGTCGTGACTCGCTCACGCCCAACATCGAGTCCGTCGGCATGAAAGACGGGTACGCGGTGTAGTCGCTCGAAAGAGGGGAAGCGAGGTACTGCGCTCAACGGGTTGAACTATCCAGACAGCAACTCGACTACACAGACTGAGCCACTCTTCGGGGTGGCTTTGTCGTGTCCTGCCTTGACTTACCGCGCGGCACGTGAAAGAATTGCGCACATGGTTGATTCCGCCGAGAAAATCAAAAACAATCAAAAAAATCAACCCAAATCAAAGGGCGGTGTTCGCGTCGGTGCTGGCCGCAAGCGTGGCAGGCCCGACCGTGCGACGGTTGAACAGAAAGAAGGCATCGAAGCGGAAGCTCGGAAGTATTGCGGCGATGCGCTGAAGGCGTTGGTGGACATCTGCAAGAATGGCGAGAGTGAGTCAGCGCGCGTAACGGCGGCGAATGGCTTGCTCGACCGTGGCTACGGCAAGCCGCGTCAGGCCGTGGAGCATACTGGCGAAGGGGGCGGGCCGCTGCTGGTCGCGGTGACGCATGAGGTGATCGACCCGCAGGAGTCCTAGTGCAGACGGTGGAGCTCCGCCGTCGCATCCCGCGTTGGGCGTTGCCGCACCGGGTCAAGGCGCGCTACAAAGGTGCCTCGGGCGGGCGCAGTTCGGGCAAATCGCACCTCTTTGCCGAGGAAGCCGTCGAGGCGATGGTGTGTGATCCCGCGCTCCGATTCGTGTGCATTCGCGAAGTGCAACGGTCGCTCAAGTTCAGCGCCAAGTCGCTCGTCGAGTCCAAGATTCGTGAGCTGAAAGTTGAGCACCTGTTCGACATTCAGGCCAACGAAATCCGGCACAAACGCGGCACGGGCGTCATGATCTTTGAGGGTATGCAGGATCATACGGCCGACTCGATTAAGTCGCTCGAAGGCTTTGGCCGCGCATGGGTGGAGGAGGCGCAAAGCATTAGCCAGCACTCGCTCGACCTGCTCTTGCCGACCCTCCGCGCGGAAGGCTCCGAGATTTGGTTCAGTTGGAATCCGAACGCGCCGACGGATGCCGTGGACAAGTTCTTTGCGTCGAGTGTGGGCGAGCCCGGATTCGTGCGCACGCATTGCACGTATCTCGACAACCCGTTTTGCCCGAGTGTGTCGCGCACCGACGCCGAACGCACGCGCCGGAACAGCGAGGACGATTACCAGCACATCTGGCTCGGCGGCTACTTCCTTGGCGGCAACGGCCGCGTGTACTCGTCGTTCCTGAATCGCCCGTTCCCCGAAGGCAACATCGACGACAGCGTACACGACCACGGCGGCGAGATACTGGTGGGTCAAGACTTCAACGTGAACCCAATGGCCTCGGTGATCGCGCAGCGCGTGGGCGACGAATGCCACATCTTGGACGCGCTCGAAATCGCCACGTCGAACACCGAAGAGGTCGCACGCGAGATGCAGCTCCGGTATCCGGGCCGCTACGTGATCTTCTGCCCTGACCCGGCCGGGAACCAGCGCCACACGAACGCGCCTGTGGGCCAGACCGACTTCACGATCCTCCGCTCGTTTGGCTTTGAGGTCCGGGCCCCGAACGCGCACCCGCCCGTTGTGGATCGCGTCAACAACGTGCAGAAGATGCTGCACGACGATGGGCGCCGTCGCCTGCGTATTCATCCGCGCGCGCAGTCGCTCATCGTGTCGCTCGGCAATCAGGTCTACAAAGAGGACACGTCGCAGCCCGACAAGAAAGGCGGCTACGACCACACGAACGACGCGCTCGGCTATTTGTGCTGGGAAGAGTTTAACATTCTCCACGACAACCTCGTTTCCGTCCACTCCGCCGCCCTCTGACCATGACCGCTGCGCTTGCCGTCGATCCGACCAACGTAGGGAACGCGCCCGGCTACGGCCCGCTGCGCAGTGGCGGCGTGAGCGTGTCACAATTGCCCGCAGAGGGGCCTAGGAGCCAACAAAACCTCCCGAGCACACAATCGGCCTGCGTCGAGAAACAAATGCCTGCATTGGGCATTTGCCGCGATTTGTGGGGCGGGACGGAATTGGTGCGCAAGAAATCGACTGTCTACCTGCCCCGGAACCCGGCCGAAGGGTTGACGAGCTACAACTTCCGCCTCGCGCGCGCGGTGGTGGTCAACTTCTTTCGCAACACGATTGAGGGGCTGAGCGGGTTTGTGTTTCGGAAGGACCCGGTGCTCGGGGACGATGTCCCGGCTGCGATTCGCACGTGGTGGGAGAACGTCGACAACGAAGGGACGCACGGCGACGTGTTTTTGCGGAACATGCTGGTTGATGCGATGACGGCGGGACATGCCGCGATTCTGGTCGAGTACCCGAACACGGAGCAGGTCAACGCGCCTCGGACGGCAAGCGGCGTGTTGCGCTTGGACGTGGAGCAAGCGTTGGGCATTCGGCCGTATTGGGTGCCGATCAAGAAAGACAACATCGTGTCCTTTCGGCTGATCCAAGAGAACGGTGTGCGCGTGCTGGGCCAGATGGTGCTGAAAGAGGTCACGCAGGTGCCGGACGGCGCGTACGGCGAGAAAGAGCGGACGATCTATCGCGTGCTCTGGTACAACCCCGCGACGCGGCAATCGGGCTGGCGCACGGAGTACGTCACCGACCAAAAGACGGTGCAAAAGATCGACGACGGGATTTTCAAGAATCAGCCCACGATCCCGATTAGCGAGATTCCGACGGCGGGGCGGATTGACCAGTGGGAGTCGCAACCGACGCTGTTGGACTTGGCGTACTTGAATCTTGCGCACTACCAGCAGTTGAGCGACTACACGACCGGCATTCACAAAACCAATGTGCCGATTCTGACCGTGAGTGGCGTGCGGTTGACGAAGGGGGAATCGCTGGAAGTGGGGCCGGACGCGGCGTTGGTGCTGCCGGACCCGGCCGCGAAGGCCTATTTCACGGCGCACGACGGGGCGGCGTTGAACTCCACGAAGGCCGCGCTGGACGATCTAAAACTCGACATGGCGATGCTGGGGCTCGCGGCACTGGCCTCGCAGAAGCGCGCGGCGGAAACGGCCACGGCCAAGCAGCTCGACAAGTCGGCGTCCGATTCCGCGTTGAGTGTCACCGCACGCGGCTTGCAGGACGCGGCCGAACGGTGCTTGCAGTTCACCGCCAATTACATGGGGCTCCCGTCCGGTGGGTCGATCCAGATCAACCGCGATTTCGAGGCCATGAAGATGACCGCGCAAGAGGTGATGGCGTGGGCGTCGCTGGCCGATAAGCTGGACGTGCCGCTCCTGACCGTGCTTGAAGCGTTGAAGCTCGGGGGCTGGATTCCGCTGGACGTGGATTTGGAAGAGATCGTCAGCGATTCCGAAGCGATCAAGGCCAGTCGCGCCGACGAAGCCATGTCGATGCTCGCGGCCAAGACGGCGGGGGCGCAGCAGGGTACGGACAAGCCTGTTCCGGCCGACGCGTAGGATGTCCATTCTCTCGCACATTGCGATGCTCGTCGAGCCGGACGACGAACGCGACGGCGTGCAGCATATGCTGTTCAGCCTGAACGAGTCCTTTGCCATTCACGAGCGCAACGGGGCGGCGTGCTGGTGTCTGCCAACCGTACGCAAGTTGTGCCTTGAATGCGAAGGGCAGGGATGCGCCCACTGTCGGGGTGGCTGGCACGAAATGTCACGCGCTGATCCGATTGCATCGGGCGATGACGGTGTTGTGGTCTTTCACAACTGATGGACGACGCGACGTATTGGCTCCGCGTCCAAGCGCGCACGGCGCAACTCAGGCCCGATATGGCGCGGGCCGTGCTGCGTGCGTTCCAGAAGATTCGCGACACGCTCACGGAAGCGGAACTCGAACGCTTCATTCGCCAAGGCACGGCCGATGCGATCATTGACCACTTGCTGAGCGATCAACGGCTAGACCCGCAGTTCGCGAGTGTGCAGCGCGAGATTCTGCGCGACGTGGAGCAAGGCGTGAACTACTTCGGCCCACAAGTGCCGCGCGCGTCGGCGTCGATTGCATTCAATGTGCTCAACCCGAACGTGTTGACGGCGCTCGATACGTTGAACACGAAGGTGGTCGAACAGTTGAAGGCCGATCTCCGCACGCTGGTTCGCGGCGGCATTGTCGACGGTGACGGGCCGCGTGATATCGCACGGAAGATGCGCAGCATGATCGGACTCGGCCCCACGCAGGTCCAAGAGGTCCAGAACTTTGCCGAGGCATTGCGGCGTCTCGGCTTCCCGAATGCGCGCAATCCGTTCGACTACGCGAAGCGCGACAAACGGTTTGACGCGACGCTGAAACGGTGGCTCAAGGAAGGGCCAGCCGATACGGCCGCGAAGCAAGCCAAACGGGCCGCGCAAATCGACAAGATGGTCGCGACGTACACGAAGAATCGCATCGCGCTCAATGCGGAATCCATCGCCAGAACGGCGGTGCTCGACTCATTCAAGCGCGCGCAAGAATTGAGCTGGCAGCAGGCGATGGAACAGGGGTTCATTGACCCGACGCGTGTCACGAAGCGCTGGATGGGCGTCATGGATTCACGCGAACGGGACGAGCATCGCGCGATGGAAGGGCAGACCGTGCCGTTTGCGTCGCCTTATTCCAACGGCGAGCGTATTCCGGGCGAATCGACGTATGGTTGCCGCTGTCTCAGCCGCTACCACCAAACACCGCTCGTCGAAGCATGACATGGACCGCGAGGAAGCGCAGTTTATCACGGAGCTCTATGTGCTGCTCACGCCGCAGACCGTGGGGCGGCTGTTGCATCATCCGAGTATGGTTCCCAACTTGTTTCTGCGCTGGAACGCGTTGCTGGCGGACACGGACCCGCGCAAATTCACGCCCGCCGAACTTGAACGCCTGACCACGCCCCGATGAAACCTGCCACGCAACGGCCTCAGTTGCTCAGCACGGAACCCACGCGCATCGAGTTGAAAAACCCGGAGCGTGCGAACTTTGAAGCGTTTATCGCGGCGGCCGCGCACGCATGGGAAGTCATGGCGCATAACGAGCTGGTCGACCATGCGCCGCACGTGTTGGAAGAGCTCCTGACGCATCAGGACGAGCCACAGGACCAGTTTCAGGCCCGCTTCCACAAGGCGGTGCGCGAGCATGCGCCGTGTCAGCACGTCGTCGTGGAGAACAGCGCCAAGGGGCAGCATTTGGTCCTGTGCGGCGCGGGGCCGAGCCTGAAAGACACGGCGGCCGAGTGGTGCCCGCAGGCCGATCAGATTTGGGGCTGCAACTCGGCGCTGATCTGGCTGCATGAGAACGGCTATAAGCCGACGCACGGCTTTAGCGTGGACCAGACGCCCGCCATGTTGAAAGAGTGGTACAAGGCGCCTGACGTGCACTACTTGTTGGCGACGACGTGCCACCCCCACCTGACGGAATACCTGCTAGGTCGGGAGCGGACGATTTCGTACTTTTTCAACTTTGTGGGCATCGCGGGGCGCCCGGTATTGATCGACGGGTGCGCGATGAGCTACGAAAACTGGCTCTATGCGTCGCTGTTTCCCACGACGGTGTGCGCGGGCTCGGGGTTGAATAGCGTGAATCGGGCGATTGACGTCGCGCTGTACATGGGCTTCGAGAAGATCACCGTGTTGGGAGCGGATTGCGCATTACGCACGACGCGCCCAAAGCCGAAGAATCTCGTCTTCGGCTCCCCGCGTCATCGCCGCTGGCTGGACAAGCATACGGTGATGCACGCTGATGGTGGTTCAGCGACCGCGAGCGGTGCCACGATGGTGACGATGGGCGGCGAGATAGACGGCGTGTATTGGGAAACCAAACCCGATTTAGTCGTGTCGGCGGTCTACCTCGAAAAGACGCGTCAGAAGCACTACGAAGCGTGGTACGTCAAATGGGCCGCGCACATGGGACGCAAACGGTTTGGGATGAGCGAGGCCGATTTGCTCGCCGCGCGCCAGTGGGCGGAAGCACAGGGCGGCGAGGGCATTGTGCGACTGGTCGGCGACACGCTCCCAGTTGCTTTGCGCGACAAGCCAGACGCGTTCTTGAAGCGGCTGCCGACGTTGCAAAACGAGGATGGCAGCGATCTGCGTTATGAGTGAGCACATGGCGGTTCAGGTCGCTCGGTGCAGCCTTTTCGTCGATTCTAGCATCGCCCTCGTGGACGCGCTCGGTACCGAGTCTACTGGTGCGTTCCCGCCCTCAATGCCGCCATGTGCTCACGTGAAGTGACTCGGCGGGACTCGAACCAGCAAGAAGAACTTAAAATTCCCGCATTACCAATTATGCTACGGGCCACGTGACCAATTTACCCACTCACCGCCCGGATTGCAGTCCAGAGAGCGGTGGCGTTGCGTTCCGCGCTCGCCCGGTCATTGGTTTGTAGCTGCACTAGTCTTGGCTGTAGCGATTCTGCGTGCGTCAAGTGTGTCATCGGCGCCAGATCACGGAACGCGGGCTCGGTGTAGGTCAAGCGCCACGCGGCAAACGGTCGTTCTCCGCCAGCGTGCGCCATACGATCACTCAGCCATGTCGCCCGCTCTGGCGTATCGCAGGCGAGCGTGACGCACCAGTAATCATGTAACCCGTTGAACGGGACGCGTTGCGGGGTGAGCCACGGGCAGCCGTCGATGGCCTCGAAGTAGAGCGCGGCGTTGTGTTGGCGCTGGTCCTTGAGATCGTCGGCACGTTCGAGCTGGTCCAGCCCGGCGCGCGCGGTGAGATCGTTCATGCGGCCATTCGTCGAGCGCGGCAGGTAGTGCCGAATGGCATGCGGCGACTTGAGGGACGCGGTGTCAATGCGCGATTGTGACGCGGCCATGTCGTAGCCGAGCGACAGATAGGACCGGGCGCGGGTCGCTAAGCGCTCGTCATTCGTGGTGAGCATGCCGCCCTCTCCGAGCTGCAAAATCTTGCTGCGCTGGAACGAGTACGACGTAAAGAGGGCCTGTGTATTGTGTGGTCGCAGCGTTTGCGCCGCGTCGTCGATGGTGCACGCGCCGTAATGCAGGCCGTAGAGGCTCACACCTAACACCGTCTCGCCAATCAGCAACTCGGACGGTTCGAGGAGCCACGTGTACGGGTCCACGTCGCCGTAGACCACGCGACAACCCAGATTCAGGGCCGCTATCGTGGTCGCGCTCATCGTAAGCGGGGTCGTGCGGACTTGCGCGCTTTCGTGGGCACCACACGCGTGCAGCGCCCCTTCTAGGCTGACGGTGCCGTTCGTGCAGGCAATGGCATAGTGGGCGCCCGTGTATGCAGCGAATTGACGCTCGAAAGCCGCAACCTCAGCGCCGTGCCGCACTACACCACCGTCAACACGCCAGAGTTGGACCACACGTCGCCGGTCGAGAGGCCGCTCGCGCTCGTCGGGAACGTGCCCGTCGCGGGTCGGATTCCGGCGCTCTGGTTCCGCCAGTCTTGAATCGCGGTGATCTTGCCGTCGCTCGTCGTGATGACGTAGAGGAAGTTCTTGTCCTGCGTGAAGCCGGTCAGGTTGCGCGTGACAAGGCCGTCGGGTCCGATCTCGACGAACTGCACGGCGTCGGTGAACAGGTCGAGGCGTTGCTTTGGCACGCGGACCCATTCGCCAGCGCGCAAGAGCCAGCCGCCGTGCAATTCGAGGCGATTATTGAGACAGCCGTCCGGGCTGATGTCAAAGCCGACGGAATGATTCGCGTTCGTGGCCATACGAGTCCTTGAAGTGGTGCCGAACTATCGCGCCGAATCGGTGGGATTGCAAACGGGTTCCCACGGGTACGGCCGATTGCGCGGATCAAGATCCATAGTAGATACGCGGCTTCGGCGTGCAGAGATCGTCCTGCAACGGCATTGCGTCACGTAGCTTACGGTCTGACGCAATGAGCGCGAAGATTGCCGCAGTGCTCGGTGTCTGGCTATTGTCGCCGAGGCGCGCGATGACGCGCTGCGCAAAGTCATAGTCGGCCTGTGTGTCAATCGTCCATCTCCAAGCAAGCTGGGTAACGGTATCGTTTCTTGCATTGGCGCAGTCGTAAATGTCTCCACCTTTGTACCAAGGACGCTCAATCTTAACGCATGGCACATACCGATCCCACTTTTGCCCTTTGATCTCTGCGTCAACATCTGTATGGGGCACAAATCGAAACATCCACGGGGTCACGTGTTCGCGGTCCCACAGCTCCGTGGCGTTGCGATGCGCGGAGTCAAGCGTCTCCATCGTGAACGCTTCTACGTCACAGCCAAGCGGGAGTCCGACGATCCGTGAATAACCGACCTGCGACTGCGCTTGCTTGCGTGCAACGAGCGTCATGAGCGCGGGGTCTTTGAACGGGTCTTCGGCGGTTAGTCGAACAATCACATGATTTGGCGCAATGCTTCGCGACTGCGCGCACGCATAGAACCGTCCGAGTACGTCGCTTTCGTCGCCCTCGTACGAAAACACAGTGATCTGCATGCGGCGCAGTTCTGCGCCAAGCGGACCTGCTTGGTCGTCAAAGGGGATCGCGACGATGACGTTCTCTTGCCCAAACGCCTCGCACGCAATGCGCCACGCCCGCGCAATCAACGTTTCATCGCCGAGCTTGAGGAGCATCTTCCCCGGTAATCTGGTGCTGTTGTAGCGGGCTTGGATGATGCACAGCGGTGGCACGTTCATTTCTCCCAATCCTCTTTCGGCTTCTCTTTCATGATGCGATCCATCTGACGCGCGCTGATGAGTGCGCGAATGTATTCGCTGGTCAGTGACACTGCGGCGCTCGACGGCACGTTGCTGCTAATCGCTTCGCCGTAGAACGCTGACGCGAGCTGCGCATCTTCTTTCGCCTGCTGTTTTTGCTCGTCAGAGATCACGTGACCACCCCCAACACATCGCGTGCGAGCACGAGCTTGTAGGTCGCGCCGTCCCACCGGAAGTCTTGCAGGTTGCCGAACGGGAGCACGACGACACTATCGACGCCAATGTCGTTCGTGATGAACTGGCCGGACTGATGCCAGTAGCCTTTGCCTGCCGCGACGACGGTGCCTTGCTTCGGGGAATCGCGGTGCGTGCCGAACGGATCAATCAGGCCGCGCGGATCAATCGGCGTCTCGACCGGCAGCACGAGCAAGTAATCCAAGTTCAACGTCAGACCCATGTCACCACTCTCCAGTTGGATGTGAGGGCCAGATGCCGATGGAGTTGCATCTTCCCTTGTTCGTTGAGGCCGATATAGACGCGTTGCTTCTGATCATCGAGGTCGCTGCACCAAATCCAGCCGCCGCGCCAGAGCGGATGCGTTGGGTGTTGGACGTACAAGTGGAGCAACGTCACGGCCAGCGGAAGCCAGCGTCCGTCGTCGGGCGCGGTACCAAAGGGTTCCGCGTGTAACGGCATGGTGACCGGCGCATCGTCTGGGAGTGTGCGATTCACAAACGCGTGCTGCGTATACCACGCCTGTCGCTCGTCGAACAGCGTGGGGTTGAGTTGGATCAGGCGGCGGATCGTGGTGGTCATTATTTGCCTTCGGTGGCTTTGAGATACGCGAGCCCGCATCTTGGCTTGATCATAAATATGCTTCTCTTTCGTATGTGCGAGCCGCGCACGTTGGATCAATATGCAAAGCGAGAGCGTCGGCGCGTACGGCAATGCGAATGAACGCATTGGCGAGTGAGCGCTTCGACTCTCCGATCTTCATGGCGAGATCGTCTTTCGTGTCTGTCGTCTTTATCTCAACCGGCGACTCAAGCCATTTCGTCGGCGCCCAATGGTCCGGGATCGGCGCGTTGTTGTGAATCTGATCGCTCAGTATCGCATCGCCTGAGACATGGTACGGCACACCGTCGCGCAAAAACACGCGCCACACAAGGGTACCACTCGCGCGACCGGAACGATTAAGCGGTGTTTCAGACACTTCACCGTTGACCGCTATCACTCCGGGTAACAGCGCAACGACGTCGGCAAAGGTAATCATTTTCCCTCTGTGTTTTTTAAGTACGCGAGCCCGCGTTCGTAGCTCGCACAGTGTTTGCGGCGTTCGTATTCGTCGATCTTGTCGTATTCGGTCGTGAGGAGTGCGACGCGCGTACTGTTCACGCCCGCTGGCATGCCGAACCACGGCACATCGGCGCACGGCACGCTCACAAGATGGATCGCCTTGTGTAACTTCGCTTCGTCCAATGCGCGCAGAAACGTCAAGTAGGCGCGCACCGTGTGATATGGCGACGCGACGATGAGCAACCGCTTCCACGCGTTGACGCGCGCCATGTCGACCACGTTCACCGCCTGCTCGCGTGTGTTCTGCGAGCCCGATTCGACGAGTAGGCGTTCCGGTGATACCCCGCGTTGCAATAACTCTGGCGCGAGTGATTCACCACTCAGGCAGCGCGGCGGTTGATGTTTGCCGCCACTCAGCACGATACAGTGCCCCGCTCCTGTGACGAGCAATTGCACGCCTGTCGCTAAGCGCTTTTCGGCATCCTCGCCGCACAGGACGACAATCGCGTCACCGCGCAGGATCGGTTGCGACGCCAGTAGCGCGCAGAAGGTTTCGCGGGCGGAGATCATCGTAGTAGCGCTTGAATGTACTGGACGTGTTGCTCGGTGTATCCCTTTCGCTCGTTCTCTGTGCTCCATCGGTCTACCACAACAGAGCCCGCGATTCCCCATCCCAACGCTACGCGCGCGCCGACTTCCTTCTCCAATTCGTCAAGGGATTCGGTGACGACGATTTGATATCGTATCATGCGATCATCCTCTCCATCTTGCGCACCTTGTACACAAGGTCAGCGAGTTGCGGCATCTCAAGCGAGATATTGCTCTCTAACTCAGATCGCGCGTCGCCGAGCTGTACATGCACTTCTAGAATCTTTGCGCCGAGTGTCGCAGCCGTGAGCGGCACGAAATCGTCGGTGCCGTGATACGAGAAGCCGTCGAACTCAGGGTCGCAATACTCGCCTTGTCCGACGCCCGGCGTTGTCACGAACAAATCACGCGCACCGAAAAACGGAGGCGACTGCGGGTAGCCTTGAACACACAGAAGGAGCGCGTCGGTGTCGTGACGAAAACTGAAATATTTCCCTGTGTTTTCGTATGACGTGGGGGCGCTCATTATCAGCGGCTTGCCGGTGGCGCGGATCGCATCACGCAAAAAAGCCGCGTGCCGGTCAAGCGATGCCATCTTGTACGCCGGACACCCCAGCGCTTCAAGCATCGCCAACGATTCGAGTCCGAACACCGAACTAAACCACGGCAGGCCAACTTCGTTGCACCGCGCGATCATGTACGGTAGGAAATCCGTCGGCGGCGCGGCCAGTTTGTATAGCTCGCGCATCGTCAGGTGTGACCACTGTGCAGGAGCAGGACCGTCGCCACGCAACGCGATGATTTCGTCGACAGTGTACGTTTGTACCTTGATCGCACTGGCGCCAGCGGCTTTCACCTCGTCGATGATGCGCAACGCGTTGGCGAGTTTCTTGTTCGCCGCGTTACTCATTTCGGCAATAATGGCGCACGGCGCATTACCGCCGATCTCTAACGTGCCAATCTTCATCATATCTCCAGTAAGGCGCGCAGTTCGTCCAGTGTGTAGCGCATCGGGGCGGTGTCGGAGCGCAGTTCAAAATCGGCATCGACGCGATGCTGGCCGTACTCTGTGGTGGTGTTCCACGTGTTCAGCGCGGGCGCGATCACGTAATGATCGTAGTTCCAGAAGGTGCGCGCGGATTCGTCGCGACTAATGAGTGTTTCGTGCAGCTTTTCGCCTGCGCGTAACCCGATAATGCGGCGCATCGCGTCCGGTGCGACGGCCCGCGCCATCGCATCGACACTGGTGGCACGCATCGACGGAATGAACGTTGCGCCGGGGATCGCGTTCGCGAGGGCGTGCAGCACGACGCGCACGGCCTCACGCATCGGCATGATAAAGCGTGTGCACGCGGGATCAGTGAGCGACAAGTTGCCGTCGCGTTGCAGTTCGTCGCGCCAGAGTTTGAGCAGGCTGCCAGTCGAGCCGAGGACGTTGCCGTAGCGCGTGCAGAGTAATTGCGTTTTGAGGCCTGCACTGTACGCGTTCGATTGGACCCACATGCGTTCGGCAACCATTTTGGTTCCGCCGTACAAGGTCGACGGCGCGGCGGCTTTGTCGGTACTGGCGAGCAAGGCCAGCGAGACGCCCGCTTGAATCGAGGCCATCGCGACGATCTCACTGCCGGTCACGTTCACGCTGATGGCTTCGACGGGGTTCGCTTCGCAGTCGTCGATACGCTTGGACGCGGCGAAGTGCAGCACGATATCACAGCCCCGCACGGCCCATTTCACACGATCCTTATCCCGCACATCGCCAAGGAAGTAGCGCACGCGAGGATCGTTAACGCGCGCTCGGTGCGCAGCGTGCTTCGCTTCGTCGCGACTCAAGATGGCCACACGTTTCGCGCCGTCGTCTAACGCTTGCTGTACGAGAGCGGAACCCGCGAAGCCACATCCACCAGTGCACAACACATTCGCGTCGGTGAGGATGCTCAACGGGCGCTCTCTTGAATGAGGGCCTGTAGTCGTTCCAAATCGTCCTGCATCTTATCTAAGGTGAGCAGTTCAATGTCCCACGATGAACACGCACCTTTCCACGCCTTGTCGGCCGCTATGTGTTCAAGTGGTGACATGTCGTAACCAGCTCTCTCTGCGTACTTGTGTGATTGCTCCGCTTCGTGAAAAGCGCGGGCCGCTGCCCTGATGCGATGGCCGATGCTCATGCGTCAGTAACGGTGATATCGTTCTTGCTGAACTCCACGGTGTAACGCTTACCGCACTTTTCGCAGAGCTGGCCTTGAAGCGTGACCTTCTTCGCACTCGCGCCTTCGATGTCTACGTTGCAATAGACTTCGCCGCCGCAACTGCACGGGAACGCAGCATTCGCGATGGTGTGCAGTGATCCGGCGACGGCTTTTTTCGGTGCAGTCCCGAGTACGCGTTCGCCGACGATGCGCGCGGAGGGAATGGGGCTCACTGGTTTTGGAGCTGCAAGCGCGTTGCACCGATCTGCGCTACTACGAGCACTGCGTGCGATTTCGTCCAAGGCATCCTCAGCGTTGGTAGCGCCGCGCAACTTGAAGTCGGTGACGACTTGTCGGATATACAGCAATGATTCTCGCATCACCGCGTTCTGTTCGGATTCGACGCTCACAACCCCTCCGCTTCGAGTGCTTTACTGGCAACGTCGGACTTCTCGTCGCCCGACAGGACTTCCGGATCGTACACAATGCGCCGCAACGCCCCCGCCAAGCGCTGCGCGGTGGGGTGCCAGTCTTTCACTTTCGTTACTTCGTGCGCGCTGATATCAGAGCCACGCATTGGACCACTCGCGATTGGCTCTGTATTCACATGCTCCATCAACTTCACGAAATGCCACGCCCAGCCGCCGTCCATGTACGGATTAAGGCACCCGGCGAACATCGCGTCCTCGTCCGACAACGCCAACATAGCAACGCGTTCAACTTCGATTCCTTCTGTCGTCAATTCTTTCTTAAACGCCATCGTGAACGCTTGCAACGCGCGTGCGCCGCGTTTGATTTGCTCGGGGCTCATCGTCTCACTCACGCGTCGGCGCTCCGGTTTTCGTGGTTCCGCTCAAGGTGATCGTGTCCTTCGTGACACTGAGAACAGTGAACGTCATCGGCTTGTCGTTGACGAGCGTTGGAGACACGTCAGGGTTCGGCAGCGTTTGCCACTCACCGATGCGCAGCTTGCCAACAAAGAACGACATGCCGTGACGCAACTGTCTCTGGAACGCATTGTGAGCACGCCGCACCCGCGCGCGCTTACCGCTCATTGTTGCTCCGTGCATGTAATACGAACCTTCTTGCCGCGCTGACGCACAATGGCTGTCCCTTCGATGGCCTCTAGTGGCCCCTCGGCATAGTCTCCCAACATCCACACCGTGCGGCTTGCAACGTCGGCATAAGTGACAATGTCGGTGACGTTCCTGCGTCCGAAATACACACGCACGCCGCGCCAATCGCTATCGGGGTAGATGACCTGAAGCACCCGCGCGCGGTGGGCGGTCACTTAGGGAACGCCTCGGGAAACACAACTTCCCAATCAACCTTGTCAGTATCCACGTTCTTCTCCGCGTCGATGCTTCGTATGACGGACAAGAAGCCGTGCGGATCAGCGTCTCCGTTGTCAATCACGGCCACACACTCACGCAACCAATTTGTGGGACAACTGTGTTCTTCGTACAGATATTGCAAATGGCCGTGACCGTCGTCGTCTTTGTCCACGTGACGCTTCGCATCCAACACCAAGAACAGATTGGTGTCAGCACGACGCAATAGTACAAACGTTCGTACATACTGATCGCGGTCGTTTTTGTGCAGCGTGACGTTCCGCAACTCATCTACGTTTCCAGTGAAGCCACGGCCACAAACGTCGCAGTACCACGGACCAAACGGTGTTGGCGCGCTTGCAAACAAATGGTCAACGCGTTGCCCGCTCTTTTCTTGGCACCACGGGCAAAAACAAAACACGTGACGCACTTCGTACGTCGCGCTCACCCCTTCACCTCATGCATCACGCATCCGAAGTCGGGGGAGACGGCAAGGCGTTGCCACTCGCTGCCCTCGACAAGCGCCAACGTATCAGGCTTGGCCGTGAATTCTGCACCGCCGTGGTATCCGTCGTCGCCTCCGACTGCCGTACACAGCAACGTCAGTGACTCGGGCGTTTCTTCACCTGAATACTTTGGCTTAGAAGCCGCATGTTTGCACGTCGCGCAGCGGGGGTAGTTCACGCTCTCGGCCTCAGCAGGGATTCGAGCTTCTGGGCGATCCGAAGTAGCGCGATCTCATCGTCGCACTGCGGCGGTCCAAACTCGTGCTCAATACGCGTCGCAGAAGATCGCAGCCAATCAACGTCGTCGTGCGTCAGCTTGTGCTCTGATCCCTGTGGCAACGCGTCATTGAATAGTGCCACAGCCGCCGCGTATTCCTTTGCTGGATCAATGACGACCGTGTTCACACCTGCGAGACTCGGCTTGCGTTCAGCAAGGAACAGAACGTTGCTCTCTGAAACGCGGACCCGCTCGATCTGCGGCAGGTGTGCCCATTGTTCGTCCGTGACTACCGGCTGAATCTCACTCATACGCCCACCCGCCACACGAGAAAGTACGCGAGCCCGATGATGGCGAGCGTGCTGACGCAAAGGACCGCGACCATGAGTAGCGCGCCAAGGATCTTCCAACCGGATTGCGCGGCCTTGGCGTCGTAGCGATCCACGAAGATCACCGCGACGAGCCAGACCGGCACCAACGAAATCAAGAGCCGCACCGCGAACGAGACGGGGGTCACGTGACGCGCTCCCACTTGCGGCGCACGCTCTGCACCTTGCCCGCAATGCGAAGCTTGCGAATGTCATAATCTGCCTGATCCGGCGCGTTGTCGAGCCGCAAATGCGCGATGATCTGCGCGAGCGACTTTGGCCCCTTTTTCAAAAAGCGCAAAATCGCTGGACCGTGGTCTTTGCGCCGAGGGGTGCGCATCGCTTGACGCTGGCGTGTGATGCGAGGATGAGTCATGGGTTACCAGTCCGTATGTTCGATCCGTGGCGTGATTCCTTTGCTTGCGAGCCACGGCACGACGACGGATTGCCAACACGGGTAGCAACAGTCGACGATATACTCGTTTTTCATGCCACTATCCGGATACGACGACTCTTGAGTCGCGCTGAGTCTCGCCTCTTCCGTTTCGTACACAGATTCCTGAGGCGGGCGCTTGCCGCAGAAATCGCAGGAATATCCGTCGTCGACTTCGCGCGTCGTTTCTGGTTGGGCCGGGACGGTGACCAGTTTCTTGATAAGCGTCATGCCCCATCTTACGCCATAGCGCGTAATTACGCAAGCGAAATCACCCCCGAGTTATACGGCCATCTTGACCGAACGCCGTACCCGTGCTATCGTAGCGCCAACGAAGTCAGCAGTCGCGGCTGGAGTCCAGAGCCCCGCAGGATGGTCCTGCGCGGGCTCTTTTTTGTCTTTATCGGAGGGCGGTGCCCTCAAGGAATGGCCGGTGGCCGATCCCATTACGATGACGCAAGACGAGTTGGATGCTTTGATCGAAGAGCGGTTGGCGGGCCTTAAGGCCAATCGGGACGACGCGCTCAAGGAAGCCAAAGCGGCCAAAAAGAAGCTCGAAAACTATGACGGGGTTGACCCGGACGAGTTCAAGCGACTGAAAGCGGAATCGGATAAAGCACAGCGGGACAAAGCCGCCGCCGAAGGCGACTTCAAAGCCTTGGAAAAACAGTTGGTCGAGCGGCACACGCAGGAAATCGGGGCCAAGGATACGCGCATTTCCAAGCTGTCCAAGGCGCTCGAACGCCGGTTGATTGACGCGGAATTGACGCGCGCGATTGCCGCGCAGAAGGGTGACCCGGATTTGCTGTTGCCGTTTGCGCGACAGTTCGGCCGGGTGCGGGAGACGGACGACGATTTCGAGGGGTTTGTCGCGGATGAGCGTGGTCAACCGCTGGTGGCGGATGGCAAAGGCACGCCGATGTCGTTCGATCTGTTCGTGGAGCAGACGTTGAAAACGAAGTTCCCGCGTGCCTTCGATGGCACGGGCAGTAGTGGCGGCGGCGCTGCCAAATCCATTGCTAGCGGCAATGGTGGGTCGAAGGTCATTCCGGCCGGTGACAACGCCGCGTTCCTTGCTTCCGTCGAAGACATTGCGTCGGGAAAAGCGACCGTAGGCGCGTAATCACTGAGCCGATCCCTCGCGCGGGTCATGCCGCGCTCTCGCTCAGGAGCTTTCCGTGGCTAATACCGTAACCAACGTACTCCCTAAGCTCCTCGCGCAGGGGCTTCTGGCGTTGCGCCAGAACGCCGTGATGACACGGCTCATCAACACCGACTACCAGAACCTCGCCTCGCAAAAAGGCGCGGTTATCAACATCCCGATCCCGTCGGCGATTGCCGCGCGTGACGTGACGCCAGCGAATGCGATGGCTGCGAACGTCGATTTCGCGCCGACCGCTGCCGCCGTGACGCTCGACTTCTGGAAGGAAGCGCCGTTCCAGATGTCCGACAAGGACGTCGAGGAGTGCATGTCGGGCGTGATCCCGATGCAGGCCAGCGAAGCAATCAAGTCGCTCGCGAACGCCGTCGACCAGTTCATCATTGCCAAGCACGTCGGCATTTACGGCTCGGTCGGCACGGCTGGCACGACGCCGTTCAATACGTCGCTCACCGTCGCCGGTCAGGCCCGCACGCTGCTCAACAAGCAGCTCGCGCCGATCACCGACCGCCGTGGCGTCATTGACGCCGACGCGGAACAGAACTTCCTGCTCAACACGAACATCTTGCAGGCGGATCAGCGCGGCGATCAGGGCGGCATCGTGAACGGCACCATCGGCACGAAGCTCGGCGTCGCGTGGTACATGGACCAGAACATCACGGGTCAAGCGTACACGCCCGGCACGGCATGGATTACAGGCTGGACCTCGGACGGCTCCGGTGCGGTTGGTGCCTCAACGTTGGCCGTCGTGTTCACGAACTCCGGCACGGTCAAGATCGGCGACGTGTTCACGCTCGGCACGCTCGCGCAGCAGTACGTCATTACCGCGAACACCACGGCCGTGACGTCCACGACCATGAACATTTCGTTCTACCCGGCGCTGGTGTCGGCGGTCGCGACGGCCTCGGTCCTGACGATTGGCGCGGGTGCGACGGCCTACGTCCCGAACCTTGTGTTCCACCGTGACGCGTTCGCATGGGCCTCGCGTCCCTTGTCCGGCATCGCAGGCGTCGGCGACTTCGCCAGTGTGGTCGATCCGATCACGGGCATCGCGCTCCGCTTGGAGCTGTCGCGTCAGTACAAGCAGACGACGTTCAGCTACGACATTCTCGGCGGCGCGAACCTGATCCGTCGTGAATTGGCCTGCAAGATAAAAGGCTGATCGCGCGCAGATTCTGCCTCAGAACACACGATGCGCACGCAACTCGAACGTTTCTTTGCGAAGATCGAGCAGCCTCCCTACGGGGCGGCCTGCTGGCGGTGGACGGCTGCGTGTGAATCCGGCGGCTACGGATCGTTCTTTTTCAATCGAACCATCGAACGTGCGCATCGTGTTTCGTGGATGATGTTTCGGGGAGAAATACCCTCTGACAAGTGTGTACTTCACAAGTGCGACAATACGCGTTGCGTGAATCCGGAGCACTTGTTTCTTGGCACCAAGGCGGAGAACAACGCCGACAAGATGGCGAAGGGTCGGCACACAGGGAAAAACAAGACGCATTGCAAGCGCGGCCATTCGCTTGATCCGTCAAACGTCTATCTGATTCCGAACGGCGACGGATTCCGTCGTGCGTGTAAGGACTGCTTGCGTGAACGTGGGCGCGAATACGACAAAAAGCGCCGTCCATCCAAACGGAACGCGTTGATATGGCGCTCGTAATTGACGCCACCGTCGGCGGTGCGACGGCAAACAGCTTCGTTCTCAAGACGGAGATGGACGCCTATGTTTTGACGCGCCTGAATGCGGGCGCGTGGACAGGAGTAGACGCGCAACTGGCCGCGCTCACGGAAGCGACGCGGCAGCTGAACGTCCAGCCGTGGGACGGATCGACGGTGACGAGTACGCAGGCGTTGAACTGGCCCCGGCAGTTCGTGACCAATCCGGATGCGCCCGCGTGGGGCACCGCGATTGACTACGCGACGACGATCATCCCGCAGCGGGTCAAGGACGCGACGTGCGAACTGGCGTTGCAGTTCTTGAAAGCGGGCACGACCGATATTGCGTCGTTGCCAGCCAATGATGGACTGATTCGGAAGCGGGTCGACGTACTCGAAAAGGAGTGGGCCGATCCGCGCGTGCAGAAGGAAGGGCTGGAGCGCTATCCGTTGGTGTGGAATCTGATTGCGCCGCTGTTGGTGGGCGGGTCGAGCATCAACTTCCGGACGGTGCGCACATGAGTGTGTACACGGAAGATTGGCCCGATGCGCTGGCAGATATTGCCGAGGCGGGGGCGGTGGTGACGTTCTCGAAGACGACGCCGGGCGGCTACAACAGCGCCGACGGCACGTTTACGACCGCGACCACGACCACGTGCGCCGGGAAGGCGATCAAAACCAAATCCCTGCCGAAGAAATTCGAGGGCACGGGCATGGTCGTGAACGATCCGGTGTCGCTCTTGTTTGCGCCCGACACGTTTGGCGATGAACCGACGCTCGGCATGCAATGCACGTGGAGCGGCACGGTACGCACGCTCAAGTGGTTTGATGTGCTCGCGCCGGACGGCTACACGATTCTCGTCTACGCGGTGGTGGGGCTATGAGCTTCGCCGCCGATATCCAGCGTTTCACGATGCAGACCGACCGTCGGTTGCACGACGTGTTCGTGCGCTGTACGGAGGAAGTGCAGCGGAGCGTGGTCGAAGGGTCGGAGATTACGGGAGCGCCGGGCCAGCCGGTACAGACGGGCGCCCTGCGCGCGAGCTGGATTCCGCAGTTCATCGACCGCAACACGTGGCAAACGTCGACCAACCTGACCTACGCGCCGATCATCGAAGAAAACCAACGGGGCGCGACGCTCCGGTCGCAGGTGGGCGGCTTCCATAGCGTCGCGGCGACCGTGGCCGGATGGGTGCGGATCGTGGACTTTGCGAATCGGGCGGTGACCTAATGGCCTCGATGCTGGCGGTCCATTTCGCGTTGCGCGCGCGCGCGGTGCAGGCGTTGGTGTGCACGACCGGCAGCACGACACTGGCCGCGATTGCAACCGGCTACACACGCGCGTCTGGCTCGTTCGTCACCGATCAGTTCACCGTCGGGCAAGAGATTCAGCCCACCGGCTTTACTGATACGACGCCGCGCATCGTGTCGGGCGTGAGTGCGTTGACGCTCACCGTGGAAGGCACGGTATCGGCGGAATCGGCGTTGTCGGGTCGCTCGCTCTATTGCGGGCTCTACGCGCTCAGGGCATGGGAAAACCTCGCCTTTGAGCCGACGAATGGACGGCCGTTTGTGGAAGAGGATTTCCAACACCTGACGACGGAATTGGTCGCCGGACCAGCGGAACACGGGCTCATCGAACAGCAGGGCCTCTATCACTTGAAGCTCTACGGGCTCTCGAATAAGGGCTCGAACGAAATTCGTTTGATGGCTGAGGCTGTCTATGCGCGCTTCACGCCGGGCACGTTCATGGCGGTGGGCTCGGACGTCGTGCGTGTGCGCGGCGATGTGGGACCGTACACGAATCAAATCTTCGCTCGCGATGATGGGTGGAGCGTGCTGACGCTCACTATCCCGTGGAGCATTCTCAGTACCAACGCTATCGCGGCATAAACACCCGAACCGGGATCACGACACATGGCAGACTCACTCGCAAAACGTCGCGTTATCAGCTACAAGCCAGAAGTGACCATCGGCGTGGCCGTGACTGGCACTGGCGGTTACGAGTTCCGCAAGAACGCTGGCGGTGGCATGACACTCAGTCGCGCCATCATCGCCCCGGGTGAAGTGCGCTCTGACGGCTTGTCGTCGATGGGGCGCCTTGGCTCGAAGTCGGTGGCCTTGACGTACCCGGCCGACGGCAGCGTGGGTACGTTTGATCCGCTGATTGAAGCCGGGATGCTCACGACGGCCTCGACACTCTCGATTACCGCCGCCACCGCGTCACTGGTATCAATCACGTCCGACGCCACATCGTTCGTTGCAAACGGCTCGGGTTGGCTCACGGCGGGCATGCGCGTCGGTGACGTGTTCCGGATTACGGGGCATTTGGGCACCACGAACAACAGCAAGAATCTGACGGTGACCGCTGTCACCACCTTGACCTTGAGTGTGGCGGAAACCCTCGAAGTCAATTCCACCGCCGACACGTCATTCACCATCAATCGCGGCAAGAAATTCACACTCGCCGCCGGTGGCACGCCGACGCGGCGTTCGTTCACGTTCGACGAATACGACACCATTCTTGACGTGTCGAAGGTCGCCACCGGGTGCCGCGTGTCGAGCCTGAAGGTGACGGGCCAGCCGGACGGCATGGCGATTTTCGAGTTCGGGTTGGTCGGCATGGACATGACGCCGATTGCGTCCGGATCATCGCCGACGCTCCAGTCGCCAACCTTGACGAGCACGGTGGCGCTCACGTGGCTCGATGCGACCATCCGCGTCGGTGGCACAGCGCGCACCAACCTGACGAGCTTCGAGTTCACATGGGACTTGAGCGCGGCAACGCTCCCGGTGATCGGGTCCAGCACGTCGCCCGATGTCTTCGAGAACAACGCCACTTTGAACGGCACCGTGTCAGGCACGTTGCGTGATTTCACCGACCTGACGTCGTTCACGTCGGAAACCGAGTTCGAGTTCTTTGGCTTGCTGGTCGAGCCGGAATCCGAGCCCAAAGACTACATCTCGTTTTTCATCCCGCGCTGCAAGTACACGGGGTTCAGCGATCCACAAGGTGGCGACGGTGCCACGATTGCGACGCTCCCGTTTATGGCGGCAGCCAAAGGCACGGCGACCGGCTACGACTCGGGCATGATCACGATTACGACCAGCGCCCCGTAATGCGTTGCCCCACCCACGCGTGCGCCTCACATGCGTGGTTCGTTCGACAGCGGGTGTCTGTGCTCCGTGTTGAGGGTCTGCGGTAATGGGCGCGCGCAAGCGAGTACCAGTCGCAGATGAGGCCCCTCGGCGCGGAGCACTACCCACTTTTCAGCCTAAGGATATTGCGATGAGTACCAACGGATTCAGCTTTGCCAAGGCCAAGGCGGTCACGGCCAACGAAGACAAAGGCACGACGGTCGAACTGGTCGACGAAGCCGAGGAACCGATGACGTGGCAGAACGGCGACACGATCCAGCCGATGACGATGACCGTGACGGGGAATCTGGGCAGTCGGTTCCGCGAGGCCGAACGCGAGTTGCAAAAGCGCATGCTCAAGCAGCGCAAGATGGAATGGCGCGAACAGTCGGCGTTTGTCACGGCGTACTGCGTCACCGCATGGGAAGGATTCACGGACGACACGGGCAAGGCGGTGCCCTGCACGTTGGAGAGTGTGCTGGAAGTGTTCAAGGCGGCGCCGTGGCTCTTGAACCAGATGGCACTGGCGGCGAACGACCACACCCGATTTCGCGGATGAGCTGATGCAGTTGGCGGCGTACCTGACCCACGAAGCGCGCCTGAATGCGCTCCAAGAGCCCGACAGCAATGGGAAGCGATTCCCGCTGCGCGTGAGCTTGGAACGCTTGGCGCTGCGTGATCCGAAATATGCCGCCATGCTCGAAGGGCCAGAGATGCCGGAGGCGCTGCGCTACCTGCACACGGCGCTCTACGAAGTGCACGGCAGTTCAGGCGCGACGCAGACCGGACAAGTCCTGCCGGTGACGTGGCCCGTACTTGAATCGTGGAACCGGCAAACCGAGTCCCGGTTTGACCCGCACGAATTGCGCGCGTTGCGGCAGTTGGACCTGATTCTCTGTTATCCGCCGAAAGAGGAGACGGAGGACTGATGGCGTCGACCTTGGCGACCCTTGGCCTCTACGTCGATGCCGACGGCGCGGTGCGTGCGCTCAAAGGGTTCGATAGCGCGGCGAAACAGTCGACGCAATCGGCCAACGCGCTCGAAGGCGTCACGCGGAAGCTCACGGCCGCGTTCAGTGCGTACGCCGTGCTCCGGGTTGCGCAGCGCACGATTGAGATTGCGGACGCCTACACGAACATGCGCGCGCGGTTGGCGTTGGTCACGACCAGCAGCGAGCAACTGCTGCGCGTGCAAACGGCGTTGTTCAAGCAGGCGCAAGACTCGCGCACGTCGCTCGAATCGACGGCGGAGTTGTATGCGCGCATTGCGCGGAACGCGGGGCAGTTGGGCGCGTCGGAACGGAGCTTGCTGACCGTTACCGATGCGATCAATAAGGCGATGGTGATTAGCGGCACGTCGGCCGAGTCGGCGAGTGCGGCGTTGGTCCAATTGGGGCAAGCGTTCGCGTCGAATCGCCTCGGTGGCGACGAGCTGCGCTCGGTACTGGAGCAAGCGCCGCGATTGGCGCAAGCCATTGCCGATGGCATGGGCGTCACCGTGGGCAAGCTCCGCGAACTGGGGGCCGAAGGCAAGCTGACGGGAAAGGCCGTGTTTGATGCGGTCAAGTCGCAGGTCTCCGCGTTGAATAGCGAAGTGGGCAAGATCCCGACGACGGTGGCGGGCGCGTTGCAGCAGGTCCGGAACGCGATCACGCAATTCGTGGGGGGGCAAGATCAGGCCAGTGGCGCGTCACGCGAATTGGCGGCGATGCTCACCAAACTCGCGAACGCGATCCCGCGCATCGGCATCGAGCTGACCAACGTGCTACGTGCCTTCAAAACGGCGAAAGATGTGTTTGTCGAATGGGGCAAGCAAATCGACGCGCTTGGTAAGCAGGTGGACTCGTTCACGCACTTCCTGCAAGCGGCCACCAGCTTTGACCGTGGCGGCATCAAAAAGGCGATGGAAGAGAACGCCAAAGCGACCGATGAGTACGGCGCCAGCATCAAGCGCGTGGGGCAGATTTTAGACGAAGCGCGGAACCGCGAGCAACAGTCCCGCATTGGCTTCATCGGCCCGCAGCGTGGGCCGAGCGACGAAGTCGGCGCAAACCGCGCGCTCTTGGAAATCGACAAGGAACGCGCGAAGGAAGTCGCGAAACTCAACTACGAAAACGCCGCGCGCGTGCGGGAAGCGCAGCAAGCGCTCGTGATGGCGACGCTCACCGGTGACGCGGCCGACCGCCAAGCGGTGATTGATAAGGCGATCAATGACGAGTACAAAGTCCGGGCGACACTCAAGAAAGAGGACCAGCAAGCGGCGATTGATGCCATTCATGTCGAGCGCACGTTGGGCCTCATGGCCGTGTCCACGAATAATGCGATCAAAGAACGCGAGCGCCTGAAAGAAATCACGCGCGACAATGATCACTTGGCCTATGAGCTGGCGAAACAAAAGGAACAGGAGTTGAACGAGGCGATCACGACGCGCATCAAAAAAGAGGGAGAAGCGATTGCCGCGCGCTTGAAGTTGCTAGCGGAGGGGATGGCCAACCTGCCGAAGCCACCCGTCAAAATCACGATGGACTGGGCGGCCGCGTTGGATCAGGTCGCGCAGTCGATGCGACTTTTGCGCGGTATTCTGGGCGACACCGGCAAGGAAGTGGTCGCGATGGTCTCCGCCACGGTTAAAGCGTTGCAGCTCTCCGTGGCCGCGACACGTGCCGCCAACGAGGCCAAGAAAGCGGGGGCGACCGAAGCGCAAAAGTTGGCCGCGAATAGCGCCTCGGGGGCAGCAACGGGTGGATTGATCGGCGCCATCATCGCGGTCGGCGTCTCCGTGTTCAACATGGCCAAGGACCGGAATAAGCAACTCGCCGACGAGGCCGAACGACTGGCCGCGCTCAAGAAAGCGTATGACGACGGCGTGAAGGCGCAACGCGATTTCATCGACGGCATTGGCGAGACCGCGAAAGGGATTGCGGCGATCCGGAAAGAGTTCGACACGCTCCGTGCACAGAATGCGCAGTTGAACGACCGGCATGGCATCACGAAAGCGATCTATGATATCGCGCATCCCGGCATGGAAGCGAACGAGCTCGCGAAGCTCAACGCGCTTGAGGAAGATCGCATTGCGCTGTTCATCAAAGAGCAAGCGTTAATTGCGCAGCGCAACACGGAAGACCTGCAAGTCGAGTTGATGCGCGCGAAAGGCGCGACCGAGCAAGCGGACGCGTATGCGCGTCAACTGGAGTACGAGCGCCGTATCGCCGACGCGAAAGATGAGTCCACCAAGGCGCTGATTCGAGAAATTCAGGCGGCGGACGAAGCACGCATCGCCGAGGAAGCGCTCGCCAAAGCGCGCGAATTGTGGGCACAGAAAGCGGCTGACGCGCTCGAAGCGTTGCGGCAAGCCGTGCGGGACCGTGCGGGTCTAATTGATCGCGGGCTCGCCACGCAAGGCGTCACGTCAAGCCACAGCGCGCAACAGGAGTTCGAGGACGCGGTCAAGAACGGGATGAGTCCGACCAATCTCGCCATGCTCGCGTTCGTGCAGTTCATGGAGCACGAATTTCAGAAGATGAACGACAATATCGCCAAGCAAACGGCGGTGATCGAAGCGCAGTATCAGGCCGATGTGAAAGCGATTGATGCGCAAATCGCGCGCGAGCAGAACGACCAGAAGACGCGCGACAAATGGTTCAGCGACCAATTGGACGCGTCGAAGAAAGCGCAGCAGGACTCGCAGCAGTTCTATAACGATCAAATCAGCGCCACGCGTGCCAATACCAAGGCGCAACTGGACGCGCTCGACGTGCAGGCCAAGGCGAACCAGCAGCAGCAGGCCATAGCCAGCGATCAACTGCAAGCGGCGCAAGCCAATGTGCAGGCGACGAAGCAAGCCGTTGACCAACTCAAGTCGTTTACCGATTCGCTGGCGTTGAGCGATCAATCGACGCTGTCGCCGATTCAGAAGTTGGACGAAGCGCGTCGCCAGTTTGAAGCGATTGCGTCACAGGCGGCCGGTGGCGATGCGAACGCGGCGTCCGGGTTGCCTGCCGTGGCGCAGGCGCTCTTGAGCGCGTCGCGCGGCGTCAATGCGTCCAACACCGGCTACGCGTCGGACTACCAGCGTGTGCAAGAGGTGGTGCGGGCACTGTCGATGCAGTTCGGGGGATCGCTCACGGGAGCGACGAGCGCCGCGTCACAAGCGCAGGCGCAACTGGACGCCTTGAAGGCGGCGGCTGAGGGGATCGCGCAACAGAGAGAAGCGATTCAGACCGCCAGCGACGCGCAAATCTCCGAACTCGAACGGCTGCGCGACGATGCGAATAAACGGTACGAGGATGAGCAGGCGAAGCTCACAGCAGATCGTGAGGCGGCAGCGTCCCGGTCACAGGCGTTGCTCGATGCCCTGAACGCGCAGAAGTCGAAACTGCGCGAGGATGCCGATCAGGCGATCCTCGACTACACGAAGCAGCAGAACGAGCTGTTTCAAAAGACGATTCAGTCGCAGCCGTACTACGAAACATGGCTCAAGAACGTCAATGAGGATCGCCAGAAACAGCTCGACTATTGGCAGTCGGCACAGGACTACTTCAACGCACACAAGGACGACGCGGACCCGACCGATATCCCGATTACGCCAATTGATCCGGTGGGACGCGAGACGGTCGATGGGTTGCAGGCGGCCGTCAAGGAACTGCAAACGCAGAACGGCATGCTCGCACGCCAGCTCGCCAGCTTGAACGATGGGTTTAGTAAACTGTTGGCCTCGCAGAACCAAACCAACGCGCTGATCGAAGGGCAAACGTCCCGGCTATCGCGCGATCTTCAGGAGAGTCCCGTATGAGCCTTGCCACTGGCCGTGGGCACGCGAAAGTGACCGTCGGCGTGATTCGCGCCCCGAAGGCACCCGTTGTCATGCCGTCCGGCTATCGCCCCGTCGTCGAACTCGCGTCGCCCGTGCAAGGCAAGTTGGCGGGATTCGTCGCGACCAATGCCGCGCGCGGCGGGCTCCAAATGGTGCGCCCGAATACGAAACTGGGCCACGTGCTCGCGTTGTGCGGGGCCGGGCCGTCGCTGCGTGACGCGGTGCTCGATGGGTACGACGACGTCTGGGCGTGCAACTCCGCGCTCCCGTATCTCGTTGCACGTGGAACACACAACCTGACGGGCGTTGGCATCGACCAATCGCCCGGCTTGCTGCGCGAGTGGCAGAGCGCGCCGGATGTGCCGTACATCGTCGCGACGTCGTGCGATCCCGCCCTGATTGACCATTTGGCGTCGGCGGGCCGGTCGTTGCAGTGGGTGCACAACCTCGTGGCGATTCGCGACACGTGGCAAGCGGAAGTGGCGTACTATCGCGCCGCGTTCCCGCGTCCCGCGTTCGTGATGAGCGAAGGCATGACGGTGGTGTCCCGCGCCATTGGCCTCGCGCAATACATGGGCTACGAGCGCATCGACGTGTTTGGCGCGGACTGCGCGCTCGGTCCCGATGACGCGGCGCATGCGAACGGCGACACGGCCAGCCAAGCCTATACGAATCCCGTGCTGCTCGAAGCCGAGATCGACGGACGGCACTGGAAGTCTCGCCCCGACATGCTGCAAGACGCGGTACACTTGGTGCGCCGCTATCGGCAATGCGGGGGCCGCGTGCGCCTGATGGGCGATACGCTCCCGGTCGCGTTGCTCTCGAAAGATGACCCCTTCCTTGACCTCGTCTCCCGCAAGATCGCGCCGGGCGAGCCACACCCTGCATCCTCAACTGGAGTCGCCTGATGGGCTCAAAAACTGGCGCGCAAGCGAACAAGATCCTCGACGCACAACTGCGCGGCACCACGTACACGTCGCCCGCACAAACGTACTCGGCACTCTTTACGGTCATTCCGTCCGATTCCACCAACGGCACCGAAGTCACCAATTCCAGCTCTGGCTATACGCGCCTCGCGACGACGTATTGCACGGCTGGCGTGACTGCGACGGGACAATCGGTCAACACGAACGCGATGACGTGGGCGACGGCGGCGGCTGCGTACACGATTGTCGGCTGGGGCGCGATGGATGCGATTACGGCGGGCGCGGGCAACCTGCTCTACTGGGCGACGGTGACCACGATTGCCATCGGCATCGGCGATCAACCGACGATTGCGATTGGTGGGATCGTCATTACGGAGGACTGAGATGATGCGCAAACCTCGCTACCCGTTTTCGATGCGTGGCACGTTCTGGCTCGGGTACTTCGCGCTCTTTCTGGCCGCGTCGGTCGCGGTCGCGCGCTGTGCCTTTGCGCAAACCGCGCGCGTGCTGCCCGATGGGCATACGGTCGTTGCTACGCTCGCCAAATGCACCACGGCGTGCCCCGATTCGACGGCCGTGCGCTACGTCGCGCAAGGGATCTCGACGCTCCGCATGGTCAAGAAACCACGGACGGCCGACTCGCTCTATTTCTCGACCGGCGCGACCGCGTTCACGGTCCAAGTCTTCTTTACGAAGCTGAGCGCGACGAGTAGGACGGTGACGATTCCAGCGGGTCCGGTTGTGCCCGTGCCGCCGGACACGCAGCCTACACCGCCGCCGTCTGGGTCGTTCACGCCGAACCTGCCCCCGGGGTTGTCGCTGATCGTCGATACCCGATTGTCGATGGCCGCGCCGGGACTCCAGATCGCGAACTGGTCGAATCCGCCGAGCTGCAGCAACGGGACCGATCCGCGCGGCGTCGTGTTGCGCCAAACGTACCCCGGCAATTCGTTGGGCAACGGGACCGGTGGCTGTGGCATCATCGGTCCTGAAAACCAGTCGTGGAAACACATCTATTTCGCCATGGAGGTGTGGTTTTCGCCCGACTACTCCCTGCACTCTGGCGCAGAGAAATGGTTCTACGGTTATCCCACGCTGATCGAATTCGTGTTGGATGGCAACGAAACACCGAACGGGCCAACGTTCGGGCTTGAGTTGATGCCGGTGTGCTGTGCGAGTGCGGACGACTGGATTCACTACCCCGCGACGTCCAAGCGCGTGCGCAAGGGCGTGTGGCAGACCATCGAGGTCGAGTTGAACCAGAGCGGCACCTACAAAGCGTGGATTGATGGCGATCTGGTGGTCTCCAAAACAGGCGTGCGGTTCAGCGGCACGTTTCCGATCTTGAAATTCGATGGCACGCGGGGCGGAGGCGCGAGCAATACGCCCACCCCGCCACAGGGACAGGAACGGCGCTACGGGCGGCTGGCGTTTTACGCGAAGTAAATGCCGTATTTTCTTGCTCCGCTGATTGATGGGCCGCGCGCGAAAGAAGCGTTCGGTCCAAATCGGAGCATCTTTGCGGGCACTGATCTCGAAGACGGCGCCAATCTCGTTCGGTTAGGCCGGGATCGCGCGCTCGTGTGGACGCCGAGTGTCACGCCAACGGATCGGCGCGTCACGTTGTTGGCCGATAGTGCCGACGACACCATCAGTGCCGCGCGGCGCCTAGTACTCAGGGACGCCGTCGCCAAAGACCGCACGCTGACCGCGAGCGCGCGCCTGAACGACATTGTGCGCGATCTGCTGGTGACGCCGGAGCAAGACAACGACGGCAAACGGTCGTGGAACCCGCTGCTGCATACGCACGAGGGCTACCACGAAATCTTTCTCGGACCGGGCGGCCCCGGAAAGAATCTGCTCTACCGCGCCTTAGTGGCGCCAGAAGGGCCGCACAGTAAGGACATTCAAGACACGTTCAACCGCGCCAATGGAAACCTGAACGGCTCAACCACGAGCGACGCACAAACAACGTGGAGTTTGGTCCAAGGTACAAGCGGCAACGCGCAGATCAACAGCAATCAGTATCAATTCAGTTCGAGTCTTGCAGAATTCGGCGTTGCGATTCTCGGACTCGACATGGATACAGTCAATCAGTATTCGCAAGTCGAGTTGGTGAGTTATTCCATTGTCGCGTTCAATATTTCAGCAGAAGTCGCAGTCCGGTTGCGTTTCGGTACGAATGGTGGCGGCGACGAGGGGTACGCGTTTTTCGTCAGCAATAGTGGGCGCGGTATTTACGATTGGATGGGCTCCACGCTTACGTCAGACGCGACGGTCACGACCAGCGGAACGCTCAAGCTCTCGGTGAATGGGTCGTCGCTGATTGCGTCCGTGAATGGCTCTACGATCCTCTCTACGACGGATACCGCGTACGCGACGTATAAGAAAGTCGGCGTGTGCGCGTACACCGATCCGGCGAACGTGATCACGTATGACAATTATCGCGGGGCGGATATCAGCGCCGGAGCCACCGCGCTGACGGTGGCCCCCGCGAGCGGCGTGGCGACGACCACAGCCGCCGTCAAAGCCAAGCGCCGCGCGTTCGTTGGCTTTGGTGCGGGTCAAGCGACGACCACAGCCGCCGTCAAAGCCAAGCGCCGCGCGTTCGTTGGCTTTGGTGCGGGTCAAGCGACGACCAGCGCCGCCGTAAATGCCAAGCGCAAGGTAGCGGCTATCGCGGCCGCTGGTGTCGCCACCGTCGCGGTCACGCTCACCAAAGTGACTGGCAAGCTGCTTACGGTGGCGAGCGCGGCCGGTGCCGGTGTCGCGACGGTCTCACTCGCCGCCAAGCGCAAGGTCACAACAGCGACGGCCGCAGGTGTTGGCACGGCGAGTGTCGTGCTGTCGAAGATCGGCGGGCGACTCCTCACGGTCAGTCAAGCCGCTGGTGTCGGGGCGGCGAGCGTCAGCGTCAAGGCGAAACGCGCCGCGACCATAGCGACGGCGGCCGGTGTCGCCACCGTGGCGGTCACGGTGCATGCCAAGCGCGCGGTTGCGGTTAGTGCGGCCGGGCGCGGTACGACCACTGTCACTGTTTCCAAGGCGTCGCCGATCCCGCCTCCGACCGGGGCCGTCGCCGATGTATTGTGGCTGGCCGAGATCGGCGCGATTGATCCCAACACGGGGAGCGCGATGACCTTGCGGGTCGCCACCGGCCAAGGCTTCCGCACGCGCCCCTCCGAGACACCCGCGTCCACCGAGTACAAGGCCCGCTTGAAGCAGCCGGTCAACGTCACGCGGTCGATCTTTGCCCCCGGTGCCACGGGCGGCAAGTCTAAGGTTGTGCTCGGCGATCTGATCCTGAATAACGATGACGGCGCACTCGACGCGTGGGCCGATTACGCCTACGACGGCCAACCGTTGGTGATCCGGCGCGGCACGATTTACAGTGCCTACCCGTCGGAGTTCGTGACCGATTTTGTCGGGACGATGCTGTCGGTCGAAACGAGCCTGCAAGAGATCACCCTCTCCGTGGCAGATCGGCAAATCGAACTCAATACGCCGATTCAGACCACCGTGTACGCGGGCAGCAACTCACTCCCGAATGGGCTGGAAGGCGTTCCGGAAGACCTCAAGGGCAAGCCGAAGCCGTTTATCTTCGGCATCGTTACCAATATTTCCCCGCCCTGCGTCAACACGTCGAAGCTGATTTATCAGGTGCACGACGGCGCGATCACGTCGATGCAAGGCGTCTATGATCGCGGCGCGACGCTGACCAGCGGCGGCACCTATGCGACGCAGGCGGATCTGCTTGACGATTCGCTCGCACCGACGGCGGGTCAGTACAAAACGTATTTGGCCGGGGGCTACTTCCGTCTGGGCTCGACGCCTGACGGACAGATCACGGCCGACGTGACGCGCAATATCAGCGTGACCGCCGCCCGTGAAAACGCGCCGGGCGAGATGTACAAGGCCATGCTCATTCAAGCCGGGGTGTCGAGCGGCGATATTGTCGCGGCCGATATCACGGCCATGAATGTGATTACCGCGTCGCCGTGCGGTCGCTACGTGGATGAGGTGACGCCCGCTTCCGTGCTGCTCGATGAAATCGCGGAGACGGTTGGCGCATGGTGGGGGCTCAACAATCAGGGCGAGTTCCGGTTCGTGCAGTTGGCGAATCCGAGTGGCACGCCCGTGCACTACTTCACCGAGTTCGATATCGAACTCGGGTCGTTCTCGCGCTTGCCGACCAAAGATCAAAACAATGGATTGCCGGGCTACAAGTCGGTGCTCCGCTACAATAAGAATTACACCGTGCAATCGAGCGACGTGGCCGCGAGTGTCACCGATGCGCGGCGCGGGGTGATCACGCAGGAGTGGCGCGAACAGGACGCCTATCGCACCGATGTGTTGTCTGTGCACGCGCTGGCCGTTGTGATCCGCGCCGATACGTTGCATCAACAGCGCGCGTATGCCGCAACTGAAGGCATTCGACGGCTTGCCTTGCGCGCCGTCACGCGCCAGCGCTACGACATTACGGTGCAGTACACGAACGCGACGGCCGCGATTGATTTGGGCGATGTGGTGTCGTTACGGCACCCGCGTTTCAATCTGTTCACCGAAGGGTCAGATACCGGGCGGTTGTGTACCGTGATCGGGATTCAGCCCGACGCACGCGCGCGTCGCATTCGCTTTACGCTTTGGTGTAGCGCGTTCGGCCAGTCGAACCTGATGACCGAAGATGACGAGTATCTGCTCACCGAAGCGGGCGACTATCTCATTACCGAGTAAGCGATGGCCACGAAAAAGATTACCGAACTGACCGCGATTGGCGTCAGCGAACTCGATAACACGATCCTGTTCGCCGTCGTCGATAACGCCACCAATACGGTCAAAATGACCTTCGCGCAGTTGCGCACGTGGTACAACGCGATTACGTCGAGCGCGGCCGGTGATGTCACCGTCTCGGTGAACGCGAGCGGCGTGGGCACATTCACGATTGGTGCGCTCAAAGTCGTGACGTCGATGATTGCGAACCTTGGCGTGACGACGGGCAAGATCGCGCTCAACGCCGTGAACTACGCGCAAATGCAGCAAGTCGCGCAAGGGGTGTTCCCGATGCGCCAAACGTCGGGCACGGGCAACTTCGAGGACGCGACGTTCAACAGTACCTACTTTTCGTACAGCGGCGGCGTGGTCACGTTCTCGCCCGCTGCCATTGCCGGACTCGCGAACTCGCCCACCACGCTCGGCAGCGACCAGACGCGCACGGCCAATTCGTTTGCAAACGTGACCGGGCTCTCGTTGGCGGTGGCCGCGAGCACGAAATACTACTTCGAGTTCATCGTGATTTGGACCACGAACGGCCAGCCGACCGGCGTGCCGAAGTTCAGCGCCACGGTCCCCGCGTCACCCACCGCCGTCGTCATCATGTCGGAAATCATCAACGATACGACCGGACGCGGGACCGATAATCTGGAAACCGAGATGGCGATTGCGGGCGATGGCAACACCGCCGCCGTGAGCGCGATTGACGTCAACACGAACGCATGGGCGCGGGTCTACGGCTGGTTGTCGAACGGCTCAAACGCGGGCAACATTCAACTCCGGTTCGCGTCCGCTGATGGCACGTCCACCATTACCGTCAAGGCCGGTTCATTTGGACGCCTGCAAACGCTCTAAACCTCACACAGCGGGCAACGAAGTTGCATATTCGGCCCGCTTCTCCAAGCAAACTCTTGTGCTCCGCGTCACGATGCTCAACCATAGAGCGGCATTTTCGGCACTCACCTGATGACCAATATCACCATGACCGCTGACTTGTTCTTGACCATTCTCGGGGTCGCGCTCTCCGTGGCGGGCACCATGAGCACGGGCGGGTTTTTTGTCATTCGCGCGATCATTGCGAAGGATATCAAACCGTTGAGCGATACCGCGATCGAATTGAAATCGGCCGTGCTCGGACTGACGAAGGAATTGGAACGCAACGAAAAGCAGTCGGAGCAGTCGGCCGCGAACCTGACGAAAGAAGTGGCGCGGGTCGCGGACGAGTTGGGCCGCGTGCGTGAGCGCGTGGTAGCGGTCGAAGCCGTGAACGGAGTGGAGCACAAGCGCCGGAGCACGGACCATCCATGAGCCTTATCAATAAACGCGGGCGCACGTTCGCCTTTGTCACGTGGACCACGATGGCGGGGTTCGGGCTAGTCATCTTCCTGACCGTGATGGTGGACCGGAACGACAAGGTCGCGCAGGTCGCGGGCACGCTGTACATGGGATTTGCCGGTATGGTGGCCGCTGGTACACTGGCCCTTGGCGGCCGCTCAATGGTCGACGCGCACAAGCAGCAAGGGCCAACATCGGAGGGCGCATGACCTATCCGTTTGTTGCCGCGCGCTGGTTCACGCCCGCGCAAGGGCGGACGATTCGCGTGATCGTCATTCACGACGCGGAGTTCCCCGAGAAAGAGCGTGCCGCGTACGGCATTGCCGACTACTTCCGCACGACCGACACCAAAGCCAGCGCCCATTTTTGCGTCGACAATAACAACATCGTGCAGTGCGTTCATGAGCACGACGTGGCATGGGCCGCGCCGGGCTGCAATAAGGACGGCTTGCAAATCGAGATGGCGGGCTATGCGAAACAGACGCCGTCGGAATGGCGCGATGTGTACTCGAACGGCGTGATCGACAACACCGCGCGGCTGTGCGCTGACCTCTGTACGCGCCACGATATTCCGGCCGTGCTGTTGACGAACGAGCAGCTCAAAGCGGGCGCGAATGGCATTATAACGCATGCGCAGGCCAGCGCGGTCTATCACCTGAGCGATCACAGCGACCCGGGGCCAAACTTCCCGCTCGCGTTCTTTCTGGAGTGCGTGCAGGCGCACATGGCAGCATGAATCGCTTATACGCGTACGGCGCGGCCTTCGTGTTCGTCGCGGGGCTGTTTGGCGTCCAAGCGTTGCGCGCGCGCGAGTCGCGAGACCGGGCCGTCGAAGCGGCGAAGGTGTTCGTGCGCGACAGCATCAATGGGGCGGCGTCATTGCAACTCCCGGCGCAGGTGGAGACGGTCACGGTGGCGCGTCTGAAAGTCGATACGCTCATTCGGAAGATCGTGGCAAAGGCGGATACAGTGACACGACTAGTGGCGCGGATACCTGACACCGTATTGGTACGATTCCCGGTGGTGGATACACTGGTGGTCGAGTCGGGCAAGTTAGCGTCACTAGTCCCACTGTTGCGCGATTCGTTAAGCGCCGAACGGAAGGCCACCGACGCGGTGCGCATGGCATGGGGGCGCGTGCTCGTCAGTGTGCGCGATTCTCTTAAGGTCGAGCAAGCGCGTCCAAAGCGCACGTTCAAAGGCACGCTGGCACAAACCGGCATCGGCCTTGCCGCTGGCTTCGTCGTCGGACGATGGGGGCACAAGTAATGCCGCGACCGATCTTGGCGTTTCCAACGTTTCTGGACGACGGTGTTTCATACGAGCCGACGCTCTCCAACGGGAGCTATACGACCACGCTGCCGTTGACGAACATCAAGACGCGGCATTTGTCGGAAGTCGCGCGCACGTCGAACGCCTTGGCAGCCTCGACGAAGTTTGACGCGGATTTAGGCGTAGCAAGGGCGGTCGGCTTGCTCGCGATCCTTGTTCCCAACCTCACGCAATCGAGCGTACCGACGGTGCGCTGGCGCGGCGCGTCTGACTCGGGGTTCATTTCCGTCGTGTACGACAGCGGCACGGTGCAAGCGTTCCCTAGCGGCGTAGACCGTGAACTCGCGGACGGCTTGAATATCTGGACCGTCACGATCCCATCGACTGCACAGACGGCGCGCTACTGGCGTTGTGAAATTGTCGACACGGCGAACGTCGATGGTTACCTCGACTTCGCGCGCGTGTTCATTGCGCAAGCCTATTACCCCACCATCGCCCCGGTCTACGGCGCGAAGTTCGGCGCGGAGTCCGACTCGGTGCGCTCACTCACCGACGGCGGCGCGGCGCTGTATGACAAACGCCCGATTCGCCGCACCGTGCAATTCACGATTGCCAATATCGCGGAAGCGGAAGCGATGGGCGACGCGTTCCGGCTGCAACGCCAAGCGCAAACGACGGGGCAAATCTTTTTCGTGTGGGACGCGGACGAAACGACCTACGGCTACGTGCGGCGCTTCCCGTGCGTGATGCGCGAACTCTCCGCGATTGAGCACACGTTCAACACGAGTCACGCGAGTGCGTACGGGTTGGTTGAAGATGTCTAGCGAGCTCTGCGGCAATACAAGCACGTGGTAGATGATGAATGCGGCGCTCCGCATCCTTCGCAATTGCCTTTGAGACGATGCACGATACGCCTGATCCCTGCTGTGAAGCCATCGCCTGTTCCGGAATTTTGCGCGACAGCCATTTGCACATCCTCGGCCATGCGCTGAAACACTTCGCGTGTCCTACTCTCCTGCTGTGCGCGCATTTCACGTAGCGCGCTTGACAATGTAGAACTAAGAATTGGCACCAGCATCACCCCTCCCCGCCCGGCTCGCCCATCTGTTCTGCGATGCGATCATGAATTTTCTGAAACAGCGGACTGCCGCGCGAAAGTTGATCGTCAGGCAACGTCCCCGGGTCCAGCGGCGTGACCAGCGCGCGCAGGGCGCGAACTTCGGATTCCAGTGCAGAGAGACGCGCTTCTACGGCCATGCGATTCCAGCGATCCGGTGATTCGGAATCGAGTTCGCGGCGCAACGCACTCACGCTCGCCTCTGTTTTGTTGTCGAGCAACCCGGACAGCGCCAAACGTGGCAACTTCGCGCCGGGCACGTTTGCTGCTTCGGCCGCTTTGCGCGTTTCGTCGGTTAGGCTCATATCGTTGGCCTCGCACTCAACAATCCATGCGCCCACAGCCAGTGACGAACACGCCACACCAATCCGTGCGGCGGCACAACGCGCACATCAAACGTGAATGTGCCCGTCAGTCCACACTGCGCGCGCATGTCGTCGATAGCGCGCTTCATCGTGTCTAACGAGGCTTGGTATTCTGCGAGGTTGTCGGCGGGAACGACGAAGCGCATACGCTGGTCACCATCCGTCAGCGACAGGCGCACGGTTTCCGCTGTCATGTCTGCGACCGCTTGATCTCGATTCACTTGATGCGCTCCAGTTTGTAGACGGTGGCCGCTTGCTCACGCGCGCGACAGCGGGCCAGCTCGCGGCGGGCAAAGCGAATTAATTCGACGAGGAAGGCGAGCCATGCGAACAGGATCAACGCGTCACTCATGCCGATACCACACGCACGCGACCACGAGGCCCGGCAGCGCCACGCAGAGGAAGCCCGCGAAGCGCAACAGCGTGAGGAGGCGGGTCATTGCTCACCCGCCAGAAACGGTATCACGGTCAGGAGCGCCACGCTCACGACGATCACCAGCAGCAGGAGCGGGGTGCGAAGTCGGGCGATCATTGCTTACGCTCCCAAACGAGGTTCCAGAAAATGAGATGCAGGACGTAGAGCTTCATGCCGCGCGGTTTCGGTAACGGCCAGCGCGAGACGCCGATGCCAAGCGAATAGTTGCCGTGGCTCGTGCGTGAGAGTCGGATAGTCACCACGCCCTCCGCTTCCGGGCGAGCCCGCGCAGCACTCGCAAGAGACTCGGTGCCCATGCCACAGCCATCGTACACACCGCGAACGCGTACAGATAGCCGAATTGGTCGAGGTTGGCGATGATGCGCGGCGGGATCATTTCGACTCCTTGAGCGCTTTCGTCGTGTACCCGTTGATGTCGAACGATTTGACGCCGTTAATCAGAATCACGCAACGGTTTTGATCGTCGTAATTCTTGCCAATCCAGCCGGACACGACTCCGACCGAGGCCCCGTCTTTGTACATCAACTGGCGATAATGCAACGAGCCTTTCGGTCGCACGCCGAGCCAGCAGAGCAGGCGGTGATAGAACGCTTTCATTCGACCCCTCGTAAAAGTGCAGGCCATGCGCAACCGAGTGCGCGCTTAATCGAGACGAGCATGGCGAGCGACGGTAACCGCTTCCCAGATTCGAGTAGCGACACCGTCGCCTCTGACGCGGGAATGGCGTCCGCCAACTCGCGTTGGCTCATCCCCATTGTCTCGCGCACGGTCGTGATATTCTTGGCGATTTGTTTCATGACTCGAAGCTAAGCGACATTAGCCGAATGTCAAGGACGACGTTGTTGTTCGTTCAGTGCAGCGGCGAGCGCATCGCCGCTCAATGGCACCACTGGAACCGGGATAAAGTCTGGATGTGCGATCAGCGGTACGAGCGTTGCGCTTAGGTTGCGTGCGATCTGCTGATTTGTCTCAAGGTCGTTGTGATTGCCAAAGTACGAACTGGCGGGGCCAACCTCGCCGCGATGCACGTATTCATATGCGCGAATCGGTTGGCCAACGACCTTGCTCAGCTTGGCATACTCGTCACGCAACTTGCGCAGCCGTTCGTTCTCTACGTCGGGCAACCGCACGTTGTGTATCTGGTGCTGATGACAGTCCAGCAGCTTGACGTTGTGTTGCACAACCTGCAACGCGTAGCGCACGCCCTCGCGCCACGCGTCTGGCACTGTCAACTGGCTCGCGTCGTGGCTCATCGTTTGAACTCCCCCGCCCACACCGTCCGGTAGAGGTACGCCCACACGAGCGCGTGGCCGAGCGAGAGGATCAACGTCTGCGGTCTCATTCGTCGTCCGCCCCGGGCTCGCGGGAGTCGGTGACCACTTCCGGCTCCGGCTCGCCGTAGTCGTCCGTGCCGCGCATGGTGGATGCGCCAATCGCTTTCTGTGCCGGTGCGGCGATTTCCGCTTTCCGCTCCTCAAGCAAGATTTCCTGCGTCGGCTCCATCGTCGCGTGCATGCGCTCGAATTGGTGACCGTACGACGGAATCACTTCCACGATCTGTTTCCACGCACGACGCGCTGAACGGGACGCAGCGGTCTTGGTCGGCTCTGCATCACCCACAGGATCACGCTTGGCGGTACCGCCACACCAATTGACGCCGATCAAAGGATTCTCCATCCCCTTGACGTGCAATCGTGTCACTACGATGGCTTTCGCGGCTTCTGGCGCATTCCAGCGAATGCGCTCACGAATGCGGCGCAGCGTTTCGTTCTTGGCCCATTCGTCGCCCGCTGCGGCGAGCTTGTCGAGTCGTTCGTCGGCGTTGATGTAGTCGGGTTCTTCCTTGCGCACCAAACCGGCCTGCATGAGTGGCGCGCCGCGTTCCTCGTACAGTTCCGCCGTCAAGTAAATGCGACCGCCGAGCACTTCGACGTGACGCACGGGATCAATGCCGTTTTCGCGACAGTATTCCGCAACAGCGCGCACGCCTTCGGGTGACAAGTCTTTGCCCCAAATCGTGCCGCGAATTTGCGCGGCGACTTGGTTTTTCATCTTGTTCTCTGCCAAGCGCGCCTGCACTTCGGGCGGCAGGTTCGCGAGCGTGTCGCGCTTTGGTGTGGTAACGGCGGTCGAAGGGGCGGTCACTGGATCATATCCTCTGACGGAATGTGCTTGCTCAAGTCAGACGCGATTTGCGCCTGCGGCTCTTCTTTCACGTCCATGAAGCTGAACGACTGCACGCTGGCGATTTTCTCGAACGCTTTCACGTCGAGTGATTCCGGCACAAGGCACATGCCTTTTTCTTTGGCCCATGCCAACGCATCGGCAGGGTCATATGTGCGCACCGTTTTGACTTTGATCTCGACGCCGGGCGCGGGTTTCTTGTTCGTCGGATCGGCGGCATACGCGGTCAACGTCAACGCGCGCAGCTCAGACTCCGCGAGCGCCAGCGCGGCCTTGTCATCGGCCACATTGGTGAGTAGCGCCTTGTTCGCTTCGTTGAACGCGGCGGTACGTGTTGCCAATTCGTTCTGGCAGTCGGCCAGCGAGACGCGCAACTTGTGCACGCGGACAACGGCTTCTGTGAGTGTGCTCATTAATCTGGAATCCTGTCGTCTACGAGGTAAAGGAAGGCCAACTCTTCGATGGGTGCATGCTTCATCTGTTCGAGCAGCACGCGTCGTGCAGTCGCGCCGTAGCGTTGTGTGAGTCGCAAGGCTTCCATGTCGGCCTGCTCGCGTTCGTCGCGCGATAGCGGGGTGGTCATGGTGCCTCCGGTGGTGGCGCGATAGCCGCCTTCGTTGCTTCGCAAAGGTTTGCCACGACGTCGCCGAACTCGGCAATCGTTGTTGAGTCATCGTGATAAGCCGCGAATACTTCCTTGCCGAGCATCGACATGGCTTCTTCGAGTGCGCTTGCCCGGCGATTGGCTTCCATACGCGCGTTGTGTGCCGCATTGCTTTTCTCTTGTGCTGCACGCCTTCGCACCGGATCGTGAATCGTGCAGTACCAATGCCCGTCGCGTTCGACTTTGGCAGCTTTCGAGCACATAAATGATGTGCGAATAGAGCTGTCGTAAACACGTGCCGAGCAGTTCCGGATCTCAGCCATTGCCCGTCTCCTGATTCGTGGGCCTGCGCTCGCGGGCGTACTTCTCGCCGTCGCGCTTGAGGGCGTGCAACTGTTGTTCGTTGCGGTGCAGCAGGGCGGCTCGGCGTTGCTCGTACCGATGCAACGCGGCGCAACAGCTCGGACACAAGCAGCGCGACGGCGCGGCGCAGAAGGGTTCGGTGATCATGTGCGATCCTTCTGCTTGGCATCGGCCAAAATCATTTCGGTGGCACGGACAATCGCCGCGCTCACAATGAACTCCGAACGGCTCTGTCCGGCAATCTTGGCCGCGCGCTTGGCCGTTTTCTTCTGCGCTTCCGTCATATAGATACTGACGGCACTCCCTTTCGCTGGAGACATAGGCACGGGTTGAGGTGATGGGCTGAAAGTATGCGATAAATATATTTGCGCAAGCCCCTTGCAGAAAAATATATTTGTTGTACAATACGCGCACACCACCACCACGGGGCAGCAATGGCGAAGCCGAGTGCGCAGGAATTGAAGGTCCGACGGTTACGCAGAAAGACGCGCGAGAAAGCGTCCGATCTCGCGGACCTTGTGTATGGCGAATATGGCGGCATGGGCGGCGACTACGATGAGTTGGTCCGCGATGCACAAGGTCACCAAGTGCAAATCCAGAAGGCTATCGACGCGCTTGACATAGCACGCAGTGAACTCTCTGCCGCCGAGTCCGCCCATGTCTGACACCCCGCTCGCCCGCGCGCAAGCGAAGATGCGTGAATCGCACAACGGTATCGAGTTTTCCGCCAATTGTAGCGACGAAGAGCTGACTGCAATCGTGAACAAAGAAGGCGACCGGCTGCACCTCGATTATTTGGTGCCTATCGCGTTCGCGCTTGCGCACCGCCTCACCGCCCGCAATGCGGAGCGCGCCACGGCCAAGCGTGCATGGGTCGTGCTTTCGCCTGACGGCTCTGTTGTGTGCGCGTCGGACAACGAAGAGCACGCGAACGATACTGCGAGTTATTGGAGTGGTGTGGTCAGCGACGCGAAACAATTCTACTTGATACCTGTTGAGGCACCGAATGTCTGACCCCCTCGATCTGGCCGCGCTGCGGGCGCTGCATGAGAAGTGCGAGGCGTTCCGCTTTACAAAAGTGGTACCGCTCGACGGCGAGTACGATGAGTTGCACGCGATGCGTCGCGAACTTGTGTCGCACATCCCCGCCCTGCTCGCCGCCCTCGACCGCCGGAGCCAGCCGGACGAGGCGACGATTGAGCGGATGGACAGAGCCTACAGCGATTCGATCAACGCAGCATTGGACAGCGCTGACGGCACGCAAACCATGAAGGAGATACGAATGGCCGCAGCCCGCGCCGCGTTCGCTGCGCTGCACGAGCGGGAGGGCAAGTGAGCCAGACAAAGAAAGTAGTCATCAACAAGTGCTACGGCGGATTCAACTTATCGCAGAAGGCTTATGCGAAGCTGGTCGAGTATGGCGTTCCGGTGCGCAAGTACATCGAGCAGAAGCGCGGCGACAACGGTTTGTATTTGCCAGAGCCAAACAATGATGGCGAAGTGCTGTTTGATCGTTCGCTAACGCCGCGTGTCTCTGGCGATGGCCCCGGTGCGCTTATCGACAATCAGTATTGGGATAACCCGGATTCCAATTCGAGCTACTGGGGGCGCTACTGGGAAACGTGGACGCGAGATAATCGCGAACATCCGCTCGTTGTGCGTGTCGTTGAGGAACTCGGCGACGATGCGAACGGTGATTGCGCGCGTCTCAAAATCGTCGAGATCCCCGCTGACGTTGAGTACGAAGTGTCCGAGTACGATGGCATGGAGCATATCGCGCAAACTCACCAAACGTGGGGATGACAATAACTGACCCCCTCACGACGCTGACGCCAGCGCAGCGGGAGGCGGTAAGGGCGCTCATTCGCAACGGCATGCAACGTGTGTTTCGCGTACTCGGACACGTCGAGGTCGGCTACGGCGGGTGGCAAGGCTACGAAGCCGAAGCCCTCGCGCTGCTGCCGGAGCCGACGGTGAAAGTGCCGAGAGGATACATCGAAGCAGGCGACACGAGCACAACCTCGCGGCGCGAGTTCGTATGGGATGGTGATGATCTTGTCGCGCGCTTTGTTAACGACGAGACCGATGAATTCGGCGATGGCGACGACGATCACTGGCGGTTGCAAGCCGAGGACATCGTTCAACTCGCGGCAATCAAAGGCGCACACGACACACTCGACGCATCCGATCCGCGCAGTGTGCGCTGGTTGAAATACCTGGAGACGAAGAAATGAGCGACTCACGCGAGCGTGCCGTGCTCGGGTTCATGGTTGTTTGTCTGATGACGTGCGTTGGCATCGTCGCATCCATCGCGTGGCGCATGAAGTTGGATCGTGAACGGCAATGCGCTGTCAGGGAACGATTCGCCAAGACGCAGCTGGACACCGTCTGGCTGTATCGCGACAACTGTTGGCAACTTCCATCGAAAGCGGAGGCCCGTCCATGACCACCCCACCGCCGAGCCCGGGCGCGAATGCGTGTACCATCTGCGGTGTCGCTGACATCCACACGCAGCAGACTGCATTTACGCCGCCTGCGTATGCGCACCCGACCGTGCGTATGTGCATCGACGCACTCAAGGCCCGTTGCACGACCCTCGAATCGCAGGCGGCGGCGTATGCGGGGGCGCCAGTTGAGGCTCTGATATTCAAGCAACACGGATACAAGCGCGTGCGATCGGTGGATGATGACAACGCAGAGTTCTTCAAGGTCGCCAAGGGCTACAGCGATATGGTCATCGAACTCATCGCCCGCCCGAACGTTGTTGCCACCCCGCCTCGCGCCTCGTGTGTGTGGACGCGCGAAGATCTACCGAGCAATCATGGCCATCGCACTGCGTGTGGTTCGTGGTACAGCATCAGCGCCACGTTTTGTCTCGGCAATCCTGATAGCGATGTGCCACTCTACTGCCCTGACTGTGGGCATCACGTGGAAGTCGCGAACGCCCCCGTCACCGTGTCCACGCTCGCGAGCAAGGAGGGAGTGTGAGCGACGTGAGATTCGCACCAGATGATCGCGAAGTGATTCCACTCGAATGGCCTGAGCGCGCTGGTTGGTACGATGACCTGCCGCGATTCGCGCGATTGCTCGCGCGCATGGACAGCGCGTGGCACCACAACTTTCGTATCAAATACCTGAACATTCGCATAGACACGCGGGACTGTGGATTCTGTTTGCTCGACAGAGACGACAAGCCACTGCCTATGTCCGAAGTGCTCGATGCGTTTCGTCAGAGCGTTGAGTTTTTGAGTGAGTCATACCTTGGCGTTAGCGTGGCCGTTGCCAAACCCGCGAGCCCGGAGCGTGCAGAGTGAGCAAGCCCACCTTCCGCTATGTGTGCGACGCGATTGCGATGCTCGATGTGAAGTGGCTTCGCTACGGCAGTCGCATTCGCAGCGATGGCGAAAACTACTGCTGTCCGATTACGGCGCTTCACTTCGGTGTGACCGGCTTGTGCTTGAACGTCACCGAGACTGTCGAAGCGTGCACGGATTTGGAGATACCGGAAGCCGTGCGCGTACGATTGGTAAAAGCGGCCGACGGCGCCAACGATGCGCAAGCAAAGCGTGACCGCGCCGTGCTCCTCGAAGCGTGCGACCTTCAACCCCCGACCGGAGCGCAGGGAGCGTGAGCGATTCAAAAATCATCATCATTCCGCGCGTCTGCGGCGTTACGAAACGCGACCTTGCCGCGATCAAAGCGGCGGGCTACACCGTCGTCACGTGCAAGTACCCCGAGTTGATACAGCCGCTCGGCGAGACGCGCAACGAACTGGTAGAACTGATGCGCGACGCGGCGGTGACTGTGTGTCGTCAAAGTGTTTTCTCGCAAAAGTTTGCAGAGGAGTTGCTGCGCCGCTTGCTCGATACAGAAGCGAAACTAAACTCCGCAACCCCCGCGCCGGAGCGGGACGGATGAGCGCCCAACGAACGCGCGGTGGACTGACTTCCACTTGGTATCGAACTAGCCGTGATGATGGGCTTGGGATATACGCGCAAGGTGGTGTCGTCTCTGAAACTGAACACGCTTTGCGCATCCGAGAGCAATTCGACGGACGCGTAAGCGTGAGAACGCACCAGAAGCGCACGAACTTCGCGTGCTACCATCGCACCTATGAGGACGCACGCAGTTTTCTCATCAACAGAGAACGCGCCAAACGCGAAGAGTTGCTTCGTCAACTGCACGCACAAGACAAGCGACTGCAAGACGCGGTGGACCTTCCATCAAGCCCGCCAGCGGCGACGGGGGAGACGTGAAAGCCCCTGCACCGCGTTGCAAGTATTGCCGTGCCAAGGCCGCTGCAACCAGCGACTACGAGCAGCGCAACCTGTTGACGCTCGTGTGGTCGCGACTGTGCAGGCGGTGCGCCAACAAACGGTTACGCAATCCGTACTCCGGAGCGCTCGGAGACTTTCGCCGAGCATCTCAATCACTCCCAC
>JADMIO010987913.1_pt1 | contig 52411 bp, 47 predicted proteins | sample 8958161 | NCBI WGS metagenome assembly JADMIO01 (sample SAMN16585339, study PRJNA669376) | soil metagenome | isolation source: Crop rotation soil | place: USA: Cullars Rotation, Alabama | collected 2011
CGCGACTTCAAGTCACGTGAATTCCAAGCTTCGGATCCCACTGTGCTGGAAAGCTCGATCGTGCCGGTCGATTCGAAGAGCGAGGTGATCGAGCGCAGCACCCACCCCGACATCTGGTTCAGCCTCAGAACCAGCGCATTCGATGCGGCGATCGCACCGAGCGTGATCTCGCCCGCCGTCCAGAGCCAGATCGAAAGTGCCGCCGCCGCGAAGATGAAGATCGAGTTCAGGATCGTCAGCGCAGCGGTCATCGTGGTGATGGTGCGGTTCATGGCACGCGAGGCGGCGAGCTGGCGCTCGAAGGCCTCCAGACCGAATGCCTCCTCGCGCTCGGCATGTGCGAAGAGCTTGACGGAGAGGATGTTGGTGAACCCGTCGACAACGCGGCCGGTCAGCGCGGAATTCGCCTCCGACATCGCGATCGAGCGCGTGCGCACCGGCGGCACCAGCGTGACGATCACCGCGGCGTAGGCAATCATCCAGCCGAAGATCGGCAGCATCAGCCGCCAGTCGAACCCGACGAGCACGATCGCGGTTCCGGCGATGTAGACGAGCAGAAACCACACGCCGTCGATGACGTTCACGACGCTTTCGCGCACCGCCATGCCGGTCTGCATGACCTTTTGGCTGATGCGTCCGGCGTAGTCGTTCTGGAAGAAGCCGAGGCTCTGCCGGATCACATAGCGGTAGCTCCGCCAGCGAACGAGCGTTGAGAGGCTTGGTGTGAGCGAGAGGTTGATCAGGCCGCGCGACCAGATGGTAAAGACCGGCCGCGCAACGAGCAGGACAAACGTCATCGTCGCCAGCACCAGCCAGTTCTCGTCGACAAACCGGTCGGTGCTCGAAGCGGCCATGCGGTCGACCAGCGAGCCGAGGAAGGCGAAGAGCGAGAGCTCCGTCAGCGAGGCAAGCAGCGAGACGATCAGCGTCGTGATGACAAGCCAGCGCACCGGGCGGAGGAAATAGGCATAGGTGCTGAGGAGCTTGGCGGGCGGCTGCTCGACCGGCGCAGGATCAAGCGGATCGATCCACCGTTCCAGTCCGCTGTAGCCAAAGAACCTTTGAAAGAAACCGAGCAAGATTGGCCTCACTTCTGCACGCTGCCGCTGACTTGCGACGCGAGCCTTGCATTTTCCAGCCCGTCCCCGCAGAAAGACTAAGCCATTTCGGCGCACCCGCCCAACCTTGGATGTGAGTGCCCGGGACGGTTTTGCTCCATTCCCCCAGAGGGCTGATCATTGCTGTCGATGCCCGACTGGGTAAGAAATCCCCGCGCCAAGCTGTCATGAGCCTCGAGAATCGCATGCCCGGGACGGCGCCGGCCGTCTCGGTCGTCGTGCCCGTACGCAACGAGCAGGCGAATATCGGGCCGCTCATTGCGGAGATCGCTCAAGCTCTGGAGGGCCGCTGGCCATTCGAGGTGATCTACGTCAACGACGGATCGACGGACGGCACCGAGCAGGAATTGATTTCGCTTGCCGGCAAATACCCGTGGCTGCGGCAGATGAAGCATGCGCGATCCTGCGGCCAGTCCGCGGCTGTGCGCACCGGGGTCGCAGCGGCGCGCGCGGAGCTCGTCGCCACGCTCGACGGCGACGGGCAGAACGATCCGGCCTTCCTCCCGGATGTCATCACGAAGCTCGAGGCCGGGCGGCCGCGTGTCGGCCTCGTCGCCGGCCAGCGCACGCGGCGCACCGACACGGCGCTGAAGCGATTCCAGTCACGTGCGGCCAATAGGACACTTAACGCCCTCCTGGGGACGCAGGGACGCGACACCGGCTGCGGGCTAAAGGCTTTCCAGCGCGATCTTTTTCTCGCGATGCCGTTCTTCGACGGGCTGCATCGTTTCCTGCCGCCCCTAGCGCGGCGGGAGGGTTTCGACATAATCTATGTCGATGTGGTCGACCGGCCCCGGCGTTCGGGAAGGTCGAACTACGGGCGCTGGGACCGGCTGTGGGTTACCATTGCGGACCTCGCCGGAGTCTTCTGGCTCATACATCGTAGAAAAAACGTACCCGCGGTCTCGGAGGTAGCGGCGAATGCTCATCGAAATCTATCACACACTGAATGAGTACTTCGCCGACATGTTCAGCAACCACCTGGATGCGTGGGTGCTGTTCGGCTTCGTGGCACAGCTCTTTTTCACCGCCCGCTTCGCCGTGCAGTGGCTGGCGTCGGAGCGCGCCGGCAAGAGCGTGATCCCGATGTCGTTCTGGCTGTTCTCGATCGGCGGCGGAACGCTCCTTCTTCTCTACGCCCTCTATCGCAAGGACCCGGTGTTCATCGCCGGCCAGGGCTTCTCGCTCTTCGTCTATCTGCGGAACCTGCAGTTCATGCTGCGGGCGCGGCGCGTCGTCACCGCTTAAGGCTTAGCGGATGGCGCTTCAGGCAGAGGCGCGCTCGACTGACACCGCGGAGGAAGGCCGCCGCAAGGACGCGGCGGCTGAATGGTTCGCGCAGCTCCGCGACGAGATCGTCGCCGCCTTCGAGGCGGTGGAAATAGACCTTCCCCCTGACACGCCGCGTAGCGCGGAGACGCCCGGCCGCTTCGTCCGCACCCCCTGGAAGCGCACCGATCATCGCGGCGGTGATGGCGGCGGCGGCGTGATGTCCACGATGCACGGCCGCGTGTTCGAGAAGGTCGGGGTGCATGTCTCGACCGTCTTCGGCGAGTTCGCGCCGGAGTTCCGCGCGCAGATTCCCGGCGCGGAGGAGGATCCGCGCTTCTGGGCCTCGGGCATCTCGCTGATCGCGCATCCGTGGAACCCGAACGTCCCCGCCGTGCACATGAACACCCGCATGGTGCAGACGACGAAGCGCTGGTTCGGCGGCGGCGGCGATCTCACGCCGGTGCTCGACCGCCGGCGGCGGCAGGACGACCCGGACGCGGCCGCCTTCCACGCCGCGATGCGCGACGCCTGCGCCAAACATCCGCACGTCGACTACGCGCGCTACAAGACGTGGTGCGACGAGTACTTCTTCCTGAAGCACCGCAACGAGCCGCGCGGCATCGGCGGTATCTTCTTCGACTATCTCGACGGTGATTTCGACGCCGACTTCGCTTTCACGCAGGATGTCGGCCGCGCGATGCGCGACATCTACCCGGCGCTGGTGCGCCGCAATTTTTCGACGCCCTTCAGCGAGGCGGACCGGGACGAGCAGCTCGTCCGCCGCGGCCGCTATGTGGAGTTCAACCTCCTCTACGACCGCGGCACGATCTTCGGGCTGAAGACCGGCGGCAATGTCGACTCGATCCTCTCGTCGCTGCCGCCGACGGTGAAATGGCCGTAGGCTGACGCTCTATTCGCCGTCGAGCAGTTCGCTTGCGGTTAGTTTGAAACCGCTCGCGATCCAGCGCTCCTCGAGCTGCTTCAGACGCTCTCCGACGTCAGGCCCCTGCTCGACGCCGCGCGCGACGACGTCCTTGCCGGACACCGGGAAGCTCGGCTTGGTCCAGGTCTCCGCGGCCCGAAGCAGACGGCGGAGCAACGTCGCCTCACGCTGCTGGTCCTTCGCCATCGCACTCGCCAGCGTGAGCCGAAGCCGGTCGCGCACGCCGCGCGGGCCATTCGCATAAAGAAGCTGCGCCAGCGCCTTCTCGGACGTGGCCGGGCCCACCTCCGGTGCATCGGCCCAGTCGAGGAGCCGCCTGGCTTCGGCGCGCGACAGGCGAAGGCGCTCGGCGAGTCCCTCGATGCGCGCGCGGTCGGGCGGCAGCATGGCCTCGACGCGCGCCAGCGGCTCAACGTCCCAGCCTTCGACACGCTCGGCGGCGACGAGGCGCGGGACCGCGTCGATCCCCCAGCTTTCTGGAAGGACCTTCTGCAGGATCTCGGTGGTGCGCATCCAAAGAAGCGCGCGGCCCGGATCAGGCGCCCTAAGCAACCGCTTCAGCTCCGCCCAGACGCGCTCGGCTGAAAGTGTCGCGAGCCCTTCCCGCTGCCGCCCGCAGGCCTTCAGTCCCTCAGCGCCAGGACGGCCCTCGCCATACCAGGCGAAGAAGCGGAAGAAGCGGAGGATGCGAAGATAATCCTCGCGGATGCGGTCGTCCGGATTGCCGACGAAGCGCACCAGTCCGGCTTCGAGATCGGGCATGCCGCCGAGAGGATCGAGGACTTCGCCAGCGACGTCGCAATAGAGCGCGTTCATCGTGAAGTCGCGGCGCGACGCATCTTCTTTCCAGTCGTCAGTGAAGGCGACGACCGCGTGGCGGCCATCGGTCTCGACGTCGCGGCGAAGCGTCGTCACCTCAAACGGCTTTCCCTGCGCGATGACGGTGACGGTGCCGTGTTCGATCCCTGTCGGCACGACCTTCAAGCCGGCAGCCTCGGCGCGGGCGATCACATCGGTCGGCACAAACGTCGTCGCGAGGTCGGCGTCAGTGACGGTCCGCCCGATCAGCGCATCGCGCACCGCGCCGCCGACAATCCGCGTGGCGCGCGCTTCGCCATCAAGCGCCGCGAGCACCGCACGCAGCTGTGGTTCGGAGAGGAGCGGCCAGCCGCGAAGATTCGCCTTCATGCGCCTTTGCCTTTGCCGCTTCGCGCATAGAGACGTTCCGCGCCGCCCTCCTCGGCGTAAAGACGCTCGTAGAGCACGCGTACGATCCCGGCGGTGATCCCCCAAATGTGGTGCTGCTCATAAGGCATCTCGAAGAACATGCGCTCTGCGCCGTTCCACACGCGCGTGCCTTTACGGTGGTTCTGCGGGTTCATCAGGAAAGGCAGCGGCACCTCGAACGCGTCTGCGACCTCGGCAGGATTGAGATGCAGGGTGAAGCCGGGGCTCACGACAGCGACGACAAGCGCGACGTGATAGCCTGAGCCCGTGAGATAATCCGGCCCGCGGCCGACCGTCTCGACATACTTTGTCTCGAGCCCGATCTCCTCCGCCGCCTCGCGCAGCGCCGCCGCTTCCGGTCCGGCATCCTCCGGATCAATGCGGCCGCCCGGGAAGGCGATCTGCCCGGCGTGCGCGCGGAGCCCTCCGGTGCGCTCGGTGAAGAGCAGCGTCGCCTCAGGCTCGCGATGGATGACCGGCACCAGCACCGCAGCCGGGCGGCGCTCGATCGCCATCAGCTTGTCGGCGATCTCCGGATTGAAGATGTGATCCCCGACATGCTGGTCGCGCTCGAAGACCAGCCGCTCGGCGACGCGCCGGCGGAAGTCCTCCGCTGAATAGAGACGCGGCTCAGCCAAGGTCGCGTCCGCCAACATCGGGAAATGCAAAGAAGACGCCGCCCGACCAGATGCCGGCGACCCCTTCCCGCTCGTCGTCCATGGCGACAAGCTCGAGCGCCAGCGCGCGCGTCAGAAGTGCGTCGAGCCGTCCCCGCACATGAACGTAAGGCTTTAGCCCTCCCGTCGCGGGCTCCGACTCGAAGCGCAGCGGATGCTCCGTGCCGGCAACGACGATGTCGCCGACATTGGTGCGGAATGTCAGGCGCCGGTCGGCGCCATCGCCGTAGGCCGCGACCTCGACGGCGAGGAATGGCGCATCCTCGACCGTGATCCCGAGCTTCTCCACCGGCGTCACGAGCACGTAGGTCCCATCCGCCTCGCGCCGCAGCACGGAGGCAAAGAGACGCACGAGCGCTTCACGCGAAATTGCGCTGCCGCGATAGTGCCAGCTTCCATCGGCCGCGATGGTGATGTCGATCTCGCCGCAATAGGGCGGATTCCAGCGCTCGACCGGGCGCGCTTTGGCCGGCTTCCCGGCTTCCGCGACGAGGCTCGCCAGGCCCGGCGGCAAAGCGCCCGGGGAAAATCCAGCGTGGTCAGGCCTTCCCGTCATCGCGAATTCCTTAAGGAGGCGGCGCTTTGCCTATTTTCCTTCCCCCTGTGGACTGACACAATTCAGACAGGGTTGCCGAATCAAGCTCGCCCCTCCCCAGTTACGGATGCCGCCCGATGACCGCAATGAGTGCCCCGCCTCTCGATTCTGAATCGATCGTCAAGGACGCGGAAGCGGTGGCGGCGAAGCTCGGCGCGGCGCGTGCGGCGATCGCCGAGGTGATCTTCGGGCAGGAGACGGTGGTGGAGCGCGCGCTCGCGACCGTGCTTGCCGGCGGTCACGGGCTGCTCGTCGGCGTTCCCGGCCTCGCCAAGACCAAGCTCGTCGACACGATGGGCACGGTGCTCGGGCTCTCCGACAACCGCATCCAGTTCACGCCCGACCTGATGCCCTCCGACATCCTCGGGTCGGAGATCCTCGACGAGAGCGCCGATCACAAGCGCACCTTCCGCTTCGTGCGCGGCCCGGTCTTCGCGCAGCTTCTGATGGCCGACGAGATCAACCGCGCCAGTCCGCGCACCCAGTCGGCGCTCCTCCAGTCGATGCAGGAGCACTTCGTCACCATCGCCGGCCAGCGTCACGATTTGCCGCATCCCTTCCACGTCCTGGCGACGCAGAACCCGATCGAGCAGGAGGGCACCTACCCCCTCCCCGAGGCGCAGCTCGACCGCTTCCTGATGCAGATCGACGTGCTCTACCCCGACCTCGCTGCCGAGCGGCGCATGCTCTTCGAGACGACCGGCGCTGACGAACAGAAAGCGCGCACCGTTCTCACCTCGGCCGAGCTCATCGACGCGCAGCAGCTCGTCCGCCGCATGCCGGTCGGCGACGCGGTGGTCGAGGCGATCCTGAAACTGGTCCGCTCGCTTCGCCACGGCGAGGCGGCGCGCGATGTCGGCGAGCAGATTGCCTGGGGACCAGGCCCGCGCGCCAGCCAGGCGCTCATGCTGACCGTCCGCGCCCGCGCGCTGATCGACGGACGCTTCGCACCTTCGCTCGACGACGTCGAGCAGCTCGCCATCCCCGTTCTGCAGCATCGCATGGCAGTGACCTTTGCGGCGCGCGCGGACGGCGTCGGCGTGCGCGACCTGATTTCGCGCGCCATGAAGGGCGTCCTCTGATCGATGGCCGAAAGCGCTCGGGCGAACACTCGTAATCGCGTCGAGACAGCCCGCGCGCTGGCCGCGCGGCTTCCCGACCTGCTCGTTGCCGCGCGCCGCATCGCCGCCAACGTGATGCTGGGGCTGCACGGGCGGCGACATCCCGGCCCCGGTGAAAGCTTCTGGCAGTTCCGTCCCTACGTCGCTGGCGAATCCGCGCGGCAGATCGACTGGCGGCGCTCGGCGCGCGACGATCACCTCTTCATCCGCGAGCGCGAATGGGAAGCCTCGCAGACCGTCTGGCTCTGGGTGGATCTCTCGCCGTCGATGGACTTCCATTCGCAGCTGTCTCCGACCAGCAAGCTCGACCGCTCCGTCATCCTGATGCTCGCGCTTGCCGATCTTCTCGGCCGCGGCGGCGAGCGGATCGGGATGCCAGGGCTTGCCGAACCCCGCATCGGACGCGATTCCGCCGACCGGCTGGCGGAGGTCCTCTCGCATGCGACGCTGGTGGAGGACTGGCCGCGGCTTGAACGGATCGGACGCTTCGCGAGCGTCGTCGTGCTCTCCGATTTCCTGGCCGACGCCGACACGACGCGTGAACGGTTGCGCGCGCTCGCGGGGCGCGGAGCGAACATGCACCTCCTGCAGGTTCTCGATCCCGCCGAGGAAACGTTCCCTTACGAAGGCCGCGTCGAATTCCGCGATCCGGAGACGGGAGCGACCTGGCTCACCGAGCGGGCTGGCGGCATCCGGACCGGTTATCGCGACAAGCTCGCCGCTCACCGCGAGATGATCCGCGCGCTCGCGCGGCAGGGTGCCTCGTCGTTCGCCGTGCACCACACCGACCGGCCCGCTTCCGAGGGGCTGCTCTCGTTGCAGACGCGCATCTCCGGCGAGCTTTCCGTCATTACGCCGGCCACGCCGTCGCGCGACTTGGATCGGCCCGCGGCATGATCGGCTCGCTCGCTTTCCTTTCGCCCTGGATGCTGGTCGCGCTCGCCGCGCTGCCGCTGATCTGGCTCCTCCTGCGGCTGACGCCACCCCGCCCGCGGCTGATCGAATTTCCGCCGACGCGGCTTCTTCTCGAACTCGACGACCGCGAGCGCACGCCGGCACGCACGCCGTGGTGGCTGACGCTGATCCGCCTTCTTCTCGTCGGGCTTGTTGTCCTGGCGCTTGCCGAGCCGGTGCTTAGGCCCGAAGCTAAAGTGACCACCGGGACAAACCCGCTGCTTGTCGTCTTCGACAACGGCTGGGACACGGCGCCGGATTTCGGCGAGCGCGTGGCCGCAGCCGAGGCAGCGATCGCGGAAGCCAGCCGCGCCAATCGTCCGGTCTCCTTCGTCGCCACCGCCGAGCCGCGCGCCGAAACCCTGGCAGCGGAAGACGCCGACACGGCAAAGCGGCGCCTCGGCGCGATCACGCCGCGGCCCTATCTTCCGAACCGCCCGGCTCTTGCCGCGCGGCTCAAGGAGGCTTTCCCTGCCGGGTCTATCGAAGCGGTCTGGGTCGCCGGTGCGGTGGATGAGGGCGACGCGACCGCTTTCGCATCAACGCTCGGCGGGGTCGCTGCAAGCGGCACGCTGCTGAAATCTCCTCGCCCGCTGACCGTCATGCGGCCGCCGGAGAATCGGGCGGACGGCGTCCACGTACCTGTCCAGCGCTTCGGCGCGGGTGGAAGCGCTGACGTCGCGGCCTTCGACCAGGAGGGGCGGCGCATCCTCGAAGGTTCTGCCGAGCTCGATGCTTCCGGCAAAGGCGTCGCCGAAATTTCGCTTCCTGCCGAGATTCGTAACTCGCTCGTGCGGTTCTCCATTACCGGCGAATCGAGCGCCGGCGCCGTGCAGCTCCTCGACGGCCGCTGGCGGCGCAAGGCGGTCGGGCTCATCGCCGGCGAGAGTGCCGGCTCTTCGCAGCCGCTCCTCGAGCCTTTGACCTACGTGCAGCGCGCACTGGCGCCGACGTCGGATCTCTTGAACGTCGATGCACCGAGCATCAGCGAAACCGTCAAGGCGCTGATCGACCGCGGCGCTTCGATCATTGTGCTGGCCGAGACGGGGACACTGCCACCTGATACGAGCGCTGACCTCGTTGCGTGGGTCGAGGCGGGCGGCACGCTCATTCGTTTCGCCAGTCCGAATCTCGCCGCGACCACCGTCGACGAGTTGCTGCCGGTCAGGCTCAGGCAGGGCGAGCGCGCGCTTGGCGGCTCGCTCTCCTGGGAGGAGCCGCAGCCGATCGGAAGCTTCCCCGCGGATGGGCCGTTCGCGCACATCGCCGTTCCGACCGATGTGCTCGTCAATCGCCAAGTGCTCGCCGACCCCGAAGCGCTCCGCGACGCGCAGGTGTGGGCGGAGCTTCGTGACGGCACGCCACTCGTCACCGCCGCCGCGCGGGGCAAAGGGCGGATCGTGCTCTTCCACGTCACCGCCGATCCGCGCTGGTCGAACCTGCCGCTCTCCGGCGCCTTCGTCGACATGCTGAACGCGATCGTCGACATGGCCGGAACGGTGAGCGCCAACAGCACCAACACCAACGCGAGCGAGGCGAAACCCAGCGCCTCGCCCTGGCAGCCGGTCGAAGTGCTCGACGGCTACGGCCATCTCGGCAAGGCGCCGCCGGGCGCGACGCTCATCGCCGACATTGCAACAGTGAAGCCCAGCGCCGAGACGCCGCCTGGCTTCTATGACCGCAACGGGACAGTGCAGGCGCTGAACACCATCGACCAGAACTCGCCGCTTTCCGCGCTCGATCCGGCCGCGATCGGCTGGCGCGGCGCGACGCAATCGCTCGAACCGCAGCCGTCTGTTCCGATCTGGCCGTGGTTGCTTGCTGCCGCAGCCGGGCTGGCAGCTCTCGACGGACTTGCGGTGCTTCTGCTCTCCGGGCGCATCGCCCGCCGCCTCCGCCCCGCATCCGTCGCGCTCGGGCTCTTCCTGCTGCTCCCTGTCGCCGACCACGCACGAGCGCAGGCACAGACGGCCGATACGGCGAAGGCTCTCGAAGCGACAACGAAGACGCAGCTTGCGTATGTCGTCACCGGCAATGCGGAGATCGACGAGACGAGTCGCGCGGGCCTCGAAGGGCTTTCCGTTTACCTCGCCGATCGCACGGCGCTCGAGCCGGGGAAACCGGCGGCTGTCGATCCGTCGACGGACGAGCTAGCCTTCTATGCCCTGCTCTACTGGCCGATCGACCCGAACGAGACGACGCCCTCCGCCGAGACGATGGCGAAGGTCGACACGTTCATGAAGAACGGCGGCACGATCCTCTTCGATACGCGCGATGCAGGCGGGTTCAGCCTGAACGGCGCGGATACGCCGGAAGCGTTGAAGCTCCGGGAGATCCTCGCTTTCGTCGACGTGCCGCCGCTCGAGCCGGTGCCGCCGGACCATGTGCTGACGAAGGCGTTCTACCTTCTTTCCGAGTTCCCAGGCCGCTGGGCGAATTCCGAGCTCTGGGTGGAGAGCCTTTCCGACGAGCCGCAGACGCACAATCGCCCGGCGCGCGGCGGCGACGGCGTGTCGCCTATCCTAATCACCGGGAACGATCTCGCCGCGGCGTGGGCGATCGATTCAAACGGCCTCTGGCTCTACCCGACCGTGCCTCCCGATCCGCGGCAGCGCGAGCTCGCCTTCCGCGCCGGCGTCAACGTCGTGATGTATGCGCTGACGGGTAACTACAAGGCCGACCAGGTGCACGTGCCCGCGCTCCTGGAACGGCTCGGGCAGTGACATGGGAAACGGCATGACGCGCTTCGACATCGGCGTCGATCCGCTGCTTCCCTGGCAGATCGTCGCGGGACTCGCGGCACTGCTCGTCGTCGTGCTCGCGCTTCTTGCGCTGATGAGAGTTCGCGGTGCGTGGCTACGGGCGCTTGCCTCGATACTGATCGTGCTCGCACTGGTGAACCCCGTGCTGAAGCGCGAGGAGCGCGATCGCCTCCCTGGCATCGTGGCGCTCGTCGTCGATGACAGCGCAAGCCAGCGGCTGGGAAACCGCGCCAAGCAGACGGCGGACACGGTTGCTGCGCTGAAGGCGCGCCTTGAGGCGCTCGGCGGCTTCGAGGTCCGCGAGGTCCATGCCGCCGACCGGCTGAACGGCGACGGCACGGCGCTCTTCTCCGAACTCACGAAGCTCGTCGACGATGTTCCGACCGAACAGATCGCCGGCGCGGTGATGGTCACCGATGGCATCGTCGCGGACGTGCCGGAGAACGCGGATGCGCTCGGCTTCAAGGCGCCAATCCATGCGCTCATCACCGGCGAGGAAGGCGAGCACGACCGCCGCATCATTCTCGACCGCGCGCCGCGCTTCGCCATCCTGGGCGAGCCGCAGAGCATCGAATACCGCGTCGCCGATCCCGATCTCGCGCCGGGATCATCCGTCACCGTGCATCTCCGGATCGACGGCAACGAAGTGGCCAGCGATGTCGTCACCGTCGGCGACCCCCACGTCATCGACCTCCCGCTCGGCCACGCCGGGCGTACCATCGTCGAGCTCGAGGTCGAGCCGGGCCAGAACGAGCTGGCGCTTGAGAACAACAGCGCCGTCGCCGAGATCGACGTGGTGCGCGAGCACCTGCGCGTCCTCCTCGTTTCGGGTGAGCCGCATGCCGGCGAACGCACCTGGCGCAATGTCCTGAAGTCCGACGCCGCGGTTGACCTCGTTCACTTCACCATTCTGCGGCCACCGGAGAAGCAGGACGGCACGCCGATCAACGAGCTTTCGCTGATCGCCTTCCCGACTCGCGAACTCTTCGAAGAGAAGATCGAGCAGTTCGATCTCATCATCTTCGACCGCTACCAGAGCCGCGGCGTGCTGCCGATCGTCTATTACGACAACCTCGCGAACTATGTACGGAATGGCGGCGCCGTGCTGGTCGCCGCCGGACCTGACTACGCCGCTTCCGGCAGCCTCTACCGCACGCCGCTCGGCCCCGTGCTTCCCGCCGTGCCGACCGGCGACATTCTGGAGGAGCCGTACCGCGCGAAGATCAGCGCCGTCGGCATGCGCCATCCCGTGACGCGCGATCTTCCTGGCGCGGCGAGCGATCCACCGCAATGGAGCGAGTGGTTCCGCCTCGTCGACACGGATGCAATCGCCGGCGACATCACAATGACCGGCCCGGGCGACCGGCCGCTTCTCGTACTCGCGCACGAGAACGAGGGCCGTGTCGCTATGCTCCTCTCCGACCACGCATGGCTGTGGGCGCGCGGATACGAAGGTGGCGGACCGCACGCGGCCCTGCTGCGGCGGCTCCTGCATTGGCTGATGCGCGAGCCGGAGCTCGAGGAGGAAGCGCTGACAGCGCATTCGGAAGGCCGCAGCCTCGTGGTGGAACGGCAGACGCTTTCCGATGCCGAGCCGAAGGTGAAGGTCACCGGGCCGACGGGACAGGACGAGCCCCTCACCCTGTCGCAGGCTAAGCCCGGCCTCTGGCGTGGTGTGATCGAGGACGCGCCGCTCGGCCTGCATCGCGCCGACGATGGTACGCTGACCGCCCTCGCCCATATCGGTCCGGCCAATCCGGAGGAGTTCCAGGACGTCATCTCGACACCCGAGCGACTGCGACCAATCGCGGAAGCGACGGGCGGCTCGGTGCGGCGCGTGGCGAGCGCCACCGGCGTCTCCATCCCGCGCATCTCCGCCGTGTCGTCGCGCGCGCCAGCCGCGGGGCGTGACTGGATCGGCCTCCGCCGCTCGGAAGCGACGGTGCTGAAGAGCATCGACCAGCTGCCACTCTTCGGCGGACTGCTCGGACTGGCGCTGCTCGTCGGCGGGTTCGCGGCGCTCTGGTATCGCGAAGCTCGCTAAGCCGGCTTCGAATCTCCTCTCCGCCTCTATGAGGAAAAACAGAGCCGGCGGCGCCCTTTAGCTGACGGGCATTCCTTCGCTTTATGGTTAACAAACCGTCAAAGTCGGGTTGCCGGGCGGCACACCGAGGTAGAGTGACTGAAGCGTCTGCGACATGTGGACGCTCCGCGCCCGCGACGAAATCCGCCGGCGTGAAAAGCAGGCGAGGCGCGGGACGCGTCCGCACAGACGGGGGAACGACATGGCTGACATCACCGCGGGCCGCTCCGTGGCTCCGAACATGACGTCGTCGGAAACGCGCCGCGTGATCTTCGCGTCGTCGCTCGGCACCGTGTTCGAATGGTACGACTTCTACATCTTCGGCACGCTGTCGATGATCCTCTCCGGCAAGTTCGTCGGCGCGGCCGGCGTCCCGCCGACGGCAGCCTATATCCTGACGCTTCTCATCTTCGCCGCAGGCTTCTTCGTGCGCCCGTTCGGCGCGCTGGTCTTTGGTCGCGTCGGCGATCTCGTCGGGCGGAAGAACACCTTCCTCGTCACCATGACGCTGATGGGCCTGGGAACATTCCTGATCGGCGTGCTCCCGACCTATGCCCAATGGGGGCTCGCTGCACCGGTGATCCTGGTGCTGCTTCGCCTCGTCCAGGGCCTGGCGCTCGGCGGTGAGTACGGCGGCGCCGCGACCTACGTGGCGGAGCACGCGCCGCACGGTAAGCGCGGCCTCTACACCTCGTGGATCCAGACGACCGCGACGCTTGGCCTGTTCATGGCCATCCTCGTGATCCTGGCGCTCCGCCTCTACATCAACGCCAACTATCCGGAGATCACGCTCGAGAACGGCACCAAGGTCCCCGCCTTCGACCAATGGGGCTGGCGTATCCCCTTCCTCCTCTCGGCGATCCTGCTTGTCATCTCGGTCTGGATCCGGCTGAAGCTCGCTGAATCGCCGATGTTCCAGCAGATGAAGGATGCGGGCCTCCGTTCGAAGGCCCCGCTGACGGAAGCCTTCGGCACCTGGTCGAATGCCAAGGTCGCAATCCTCGCGCTGTTCGGCGCGACAGCCGGCGAGGCGGTCATCTGGTACGGCGGCCAATTCTACGCGTTGCTCTTCCTGACCGCGACGCTGAAGGTCGATCCGATCCCCGCCAACGTGATGATCGCCATCGCGCTCGCGCTTGGCACGCCGTTCTTCATCGTGTTCGGCTGGCTGTCCGACAAGATCGGCCGCAAGCCGATCATGCTTGCGGGATTCCTGCTCGGCGCGGTGACGTACTTCTGGATCTTCCAGGGGATCACCTACTTCGCCAACCCGGCGCTGCACGCCGCCTTGCAGGCGTCCCCCGTGACCGTCGTCGCCGACCCTGCCGACTGCTCGTTCCAGATGAAGTGGACGAACACGGAGAAGTTCACGACGTCTTGCGACGTTGCTACGTCGGCGCTCGTCGCGAAGTCCGTGAACTACGAGATGGTCGACGGACCGGCGGGTGAACCGGCGCAGATCAAGGTTGGCGATACGACGATCTCGTCCTTCGCCGCGGCCGGCCTTCCCGCCGCCGATGCGAAGGCGCAGACCGACGCGCTGAACAAGGCCGTCGCCGATGCGATCGCGGCGCATGGCTATCCCGCCAAGGCAGATCCGGCGCAGATCAACTATGTGATGACGGTGATCCTGCTTTGGATTCTCGTCATCTACGTGACGCTGGTCTACGCGCCGATCGCAGCCTGGCTGGTGGAGCTTTTCCCGACCCGCATCCGCTACACCGGGATGTCGCTCCCCTACCACATCGGCAATGGCTGGTTCGGCGGCTTCCTGCCGGCGATCGTGTTCGCCATCGTCGCGGCGACCGGCAACATCTATTCCGGCCTCTGGTATCCGATCATCGTCGCGGCGATCAGCTTCGTCATCGCGCTGATCCTGCTGCCGGAAACCAAGGACCGTGACATCGGGGTGATGGACTAGGTCGCGCTACTCTTCGGCCCTCGGCACATAGCCGAGGGCCGCCTCCCCTAACGCGAGGACGCTTCCTGCATCAGCAGCGGACCGCCTTGCACCATGCCTGAAAGCCCCTCGGCAGCGCCGGGCTTGAGCTCGGCAACGAGAAAGCGCGCAGGATCGACCGGCCCCGGCATTACCACCTTTCCCGGCGGCAGCGGGCGGAATCCGAACGGCCAGTAGTAAGGCTGATCGCCGACGAGGATGACAAAGGGCACGCGGGCCTTCCGCGCCTCTTCCATCGAATGGCGCATCAGACCCTTGCCGAAGCCCTGCCCGGCGTAGCGCGGGTCGACGACCAGCGGGCCGAGAAGCAGCCCGCCTTTGCGCTCACCGACGCTGATCGGCGTCATGCGCACCGAGCCGATCAGCACGCCGTCACGCTCTGTGACAAACGAGAGCGCCGGGTCATGCGGCGCCTGCTCGCGCACGCGAAAAGCGGCGCGCGTATAGGCGCCAGGTCCGAACGCGTCGAACTGCAGGTCTTCGATGGCGACGGCGTCCAACGGCCGTTCGTGGCGGGTGATTATGTTCGGGGTCATGGCGTTTTCCGCGGCAGGTTCCAGGAAGCCGCGGAGCGCCAGGGAGGCGTTCAGAGCGGCAGGGTGTCGACGCGCCTTGTTCGGCGCGCTGTCGCCGGGCGTCGTCGCAAGGAACCGCTCGCTCTCTTCGTCATGGCGGCGCCCCTATCATGCGCAAAATTCGCATTCAAGCTGGAATGTCCCGCACGGACCGGCGATTTCGGCGGAACGGCGGGCAAGCCTTGCCCCGCCGCCTGCGAGAGGGCATCTCAGGGTAAGCGAAGCGGCACAAGGATCATCGCATGGGCAGGCTGGTCGATGGCAAATGGGAGGCGCGGCGGGAGAGGGTCACGACCGGCGGGCGCTTCCTTCGGCCCGATACGCAGTTCCGCAACTGGGTGACCGCCGATGGTTCGCCCGGCCCGACCGGCGAAGGCGGGTTCAAGGCAGAGCCCGGCCGCTACCATCTCTGTGTCTCGCTCGCCTGCCCCTGGGCGCACCGCACGCTGATCTTCCGCAAGATCAAGAAGCTGACCGACTCGATCACCGTCTCGGTGGTCGATCCGCACATGCTCGCCAATGGCTGGGAATTCAACGAGACCTGGCCCGACCATCTCTACGGCAAGGATTACCTCTACGAGATCTACGTGATGGCCGATCCCAAGCACACGGGCCGCGCAACCGTGCCGGTGCTGTGGGACAAGCAGCGCAAGACGATCGTCTCGAACGAATCCGCCGAGATCATCCGCATGCTGAACTCGGCGTTTGACGCCTTCGGCGACGCGTCCCTCGACTTCTATCCGGAGGCGCTGCGGCTCGAGATCGATGCGATCAACGCCGTCGTCTACGAGAACATCAACAACGGGGTCTACAAGGCAGGCTTCGCCACCAGCCAGGAAGCCTACGAGGAAGGCTTTCGCGCGCTCTTCAACACGCTGGACGAGCTCGATGCGCGTCTCGACGGTCAGCGCTTCCTGATCGGTGATCCCCTCACGGAAGCCGATTGGCGCCTGTTCACCACGCTGATCCGCTTCGACGCCATCTATCACGGCCACTTCAAGTGCAACCGCCGCCGGATCTCAGACTATCCGAACCTCTCCGGCTATCTCCGCGACCTCTATCAGATGCCGGGCGTCAAGGAGACCGTCGATATCGAGCACGCCAAGCAGCACTATTACTACAGCCACGACCGCATCAATCCGACCCGCATCGTGCCACTCGGACCTCTGATCATCATCGACGCCCCGCACGATCGCGACCGCTTTCGTGGAACCAACCTCCCTTCCCGCTGAGCGGGCCGCAGTCTCTGCGCTACCAGTCCGTGGCAGGCGGCGTGCCGCGGAGCACCTCGTCGATGCGCGCCGCGGTGCCTGTGCTCATGTCGGACGGAAGCTGGTCGAGCGGAAACGCCTCGCAGGCAATGATCTCGCGGTTCGGCTGAAAGAGTCCCGGTGGCCGATTGAAGCTTCGCACCACATAGAAGGCGACGTGGTCGCGCCGATCGGCGTGCGCGTTGCGATAGAGGCCGAAGAGTTCCACGGGACCGGTGATGGCAGCCTGCACTTCCTCGCGCACCTCGCGGTGCAGCGCTTCGACAAAACTTTCGCCCGGGTCGACGGCGCCGCCCGGGAAGTACCAGCCGGAAACGTAGCTGTGCTTGATGAGGATGACGGTGTCGTCCTTCACGAGCATGGCGCGGACGCCGAGGGTCATGCCGCGCGTCAGTCGACCGTAAGCAAGGAAACCTCGCTGCCAGAGTCGTTGATAAGGAGTGAGCGCCATTCGGAGCGCGCACTAGCACGCCCTACCCGCCTCCGGAACAGCGGAGCCGCTCACGCTGTTTGCAGCTCGTCATGTTCCGGTTAGGCCATCTTTCCGATGTACATCTTGGAGCAGTCCCGGGTCTGCGTGCCTGGGATTTCTTCTCCAAGCGCATCGTTGGCTACACGAACTGGCGGCGGAACCGCCGGGACATGCATGGCGCAGATGCCCTCGACAAGCTCGTCGCCGACCTCCGCGCACAGGCACCGGACCACATCGCCGTCACCGGCGATCTCACCAACATCGCGCGGCACGAGGAATTCGAGAACGCGCGCCGCTGGCTCGAGGCGCTTGGACCACCCGACAAGGTGACCGCCATCCCCGGCAACCACGACGCTTACGTGCCTGGAGCGCATCACCGCTATCGTGAGCTCTGGGCGCCCTGGATGATCGCGGACGATGCCGAGTTCGTCGGCAAGGCGCTCTTCCCCTTCATGCGCCGGAAGGGGCATGTCGCGCTGATCGGCGTTTCCTCTGCGGTCGCGTCGGCGCCCTTCATGGCGACGGGGCGAGTCGGCAGCCATCAGACCGGGCGCCTCACCAGCCTTCTCGACGAAGCGCGCGAGGAAGGGCTGTTCCGCGTCGTCCTCATCCACCATCCGCCAAAGCTCCTCGACCCGCGCAATCAGTGGCGCAAGCTCACCGACGGCAAGCGCTTCCGCCGGGCCATCGAGCGCTCAGGTGCGGAGCTGATCCTGCATGGGCACGACCACATCCGCAGCATGTCGGCGATCGCCGGGGCGACCGGTGTCGTTCCGGTCGTCGGTGTGCCGGCGGCGAGCGGCCCGGCGATCGGCGGTCCGCGCGCCGGCGGATACGCCATCCACGAGATCGCGGAGAACGGGTCGACCTACGAGCTGACAGTCATCCACCGCGGACACGCCGAATCCGGCGAAATGGTCGAAACCGCGCGCGTCGCCTACACGGTCAACCGGCCGTAAGCCAGACGAAGCCAGCGATCAGAAGCGTTCCGGCGAGCAAGCCCATGCCGAAGCAGAGACCGCCGAAGACCGTTAGCGGAATTTCGACGCTCTGCCGGGCAGCCGGGTCAGTCGGAACTGCACTCTTGCGGTGCATGGGTTGCGCGAGCCGGTCGCCCTCGATCGCCTGGTCGCGTTCGACGATCCGCTCGGCCACATAGCGCGTGACGATATCGGCGATCACATCGACATCTGCGCTTTCGGCGAGTGTCGTCCGGCCGAGCCGCGTGTCCTTCAGGAACTGATATTGCCGCTTGTCACGTCCCATCACGACGAAGCTCGTGGCGTCCACCCTGAAGCGCGGCGGGTTGCCGGGCAGAAGTCCCGACAGCAGCTGGTCGTGACCCGGCGGCAATTCTGCGGTCACGCCCTCGAGCGCCTCGGCCAGCATCTCGAGGCGGGCCTGTTCGGTTGAATTGACGTCAGCCGCGGCGTCAACGCGTTCGGAATTGGCAATTCGGATTTCGCGGATGGCGCGCGTGAGCTCCCCGGACCGTTTGGGTCTGGCCTCAGCCAATGATGTCCCCTTGCAGCCTTGCCACCACGCGAGCGGCACACTAGCAGGGTTCGCCAACCCCGCCATGCGCCGCCTCCCCTGATCCTGGAGAAGACATGCCTGAACGAGGGAGAAGCACGGACCGGGTGCGCGACGCCGCGGTGAAGGCGGGGCTTTCAATCGAGATCCGCGAGATGCCGCAGAGCACGCGGACGGCAGCCGAAGCGGCCGCCGCCTGCGGCACGTCGGTCGCGCAGATCGTGAAATCGCTGATCTTCCGCAAGGCGACGAGCGGCGATCCGGTGCTCCTCCTCGTCTCCGGCAAGAACCGGGTCAACGAGGAGGCCATGAAAGCGGTGATCGGCGACGGCCTGCTTCGCGTCGACGCCAACGACGTTCGCAGCCTGACCGGCTTTGCGATCGGCGGGGTCGCGCCGCTTGGCTCCTCGACGCCGCTTCTGACCTACATGGATTCCGACCTGATGGCGTTCGACGTCGTGTTCGCCGCGGCGGGTGCTCCGCAGGCGATCTTCGCGGTCGAGCCGAATGCGCTGGCCGCCGCGACCAACGCGAAAATCGTGGCAGTTTCCTAAAGCTTACGCCGTCAGCAAGCAGCCGGCACTTAGTTCACGAGCACGATTTGCGTGTTCTGCGCGCCATGCGCCTGCACCAGCCGGTAAAGGGTGCGGGCGTTCTCCGGATGCAGGCGGACGCAGCCGTGCGACGCTGGCCGCCCGAGGTTCTTCACATAATTGGTGCCGTGGATCGCATAACCGCCGCTGAAGAAGATCGAGTAGGGCATCGGCGAGTTATCGTATTTGCGCGAATACCACATCTTGTGCATCCGCGTTGGGCGGTAGCTGCCGCGCGGCGTGCGGTAACCGTTGCGGGCGGTGGAAACCGCCCATGAATAGACGATCGCGCCGTCCTCTTCGACCGTCATTGTCTGTGTCGAAATATCGATGCGGGCAACCACCCCCGCCAACGCACTCGTCGTCGCCAGCGCGAAGACAAGCGCGGTCAATGCGAACAAACGCATCCGCCTCTCCCAGCCCGAAGGGAGACTAACACAGCAGGCGTGGACGGAGAATTACCGCGGCACGCTGTCCACGATTCTCAATTCACGTTATCGCGAATTGTTGCCCGGCCGCAGCACTCGCCTTGACGCGCGAGCGCCGCGCTCCCGAAAGAGCGCGGCGCCAAATCTAGTCCCAATGGCTGGCCGTCGTCGCCGGCGGACGATCCTTACATCGACAGGTGGATGTCGGAGAGGTCCTCGCCGATCCGCGTGAAGATGTCCTCCAGATCCGACGTCGTCGGGGCGTGGTAGTAGAGCCGCTCGCCTTCGTCGAGGGTGGCGCAGTTCGTCATCAGGGTCGTGGTCGAGCTCGACAGCGTCCCGAATGTCACGACGTAGAGCCGGATGCCGTCGTTCTTGACGGACTGGCAAAGCGTTGCCGTCTTGGTGTCGAGCGTATCGATCGACGCCGAGGCCGTGGACGACAGGCGATACGTGCCGCTCAGGTTCGTATTGACGTAATTATAGGCACTATAGCGCGACTTGTTCGGATTGCCGTCGTCGGTGATGTCGTTCTCGCCGTCGGTGAAGAGCACGATCGCCTTGACCGTCTTGTCGTAATACTGGTCGCTCGGCCCGACGCCCTCGGTGTAGGGAATTCCAGGCGAGAGGACGTGCCAGCCCCAAACCAGGCCGGTCGGGATGAACGTGCCCGTCGACCAGTAGGCGATCATGCCGTCGATCTGCGTCTTGATCGCCGCCTTGCTGTTGGCGTTGGCGAGCGGATAGATCGGGCGCGGGCAGCCCTTGTTCGGCCCGTACTCATAAGGCGAGACCAGGCCTTCGACGTCCATCCTGCCGCTCCAGAAGGCGGGCGACGCCGTCGTGTACTTGGTCAGCGACTTCTGTGCAGCGGCCGGTGTCGAGAACGACGACTGATCGTTCAGATAGTCGTTCTGGTACGTGTAGTCCGTGCCGTTGCTCGCGCCGTTGCTGCGGTTGTTGTACTTGGTCGAGCCGCTCGTCGTGTCGGTGCTGTCCGGCTCGTCCGGATGGAAGAACGGCACGAACAGGCTGTTCGGGATCGCCGTGTCGGGCGCCGCGTCGCTCAGCTCGTAGGTTCCCGCGCGCATCTCCACGCACCCGGCCCACTTCACGGTCGGGAATTTGGTGGTGAGCTTGTTGAACAGGAACTTGTGCCCGACGTACTTGCAGTTCGTGCCGGACGTGCAGACCGCGCCCGTTCCCGTGTCGCGCTTCTCGAAGTTCACGCCGTCCCAGGTCGAACCAGCGGCGTCGCTCCACTCGACCCAGCTCGGCGGGCTGGTGAGATTCGAAATCGCCGACGAGACGTTCACCTGACCTTCGAACGGAACGATCGCGATCTTGATCAGATCCTTGTTGTCGAGGTCGTCGGGCATCAGGATATCGACGAGCTTCTTCGCGGCCGCCTTCACGGCGACGATGCGGCTCGACGATGACGGGGCCGACCAGTTGTTGACACAGGTCACCGAGAGCGAGGATCCGCAATTCATGGAACCGGTGTTGTCCATGACGAGCGCCAGCTCCACGCGGTTCGAGGAGTTGATCACTTCGGCGACGATGTTCGAATCCATCGTCGAGATGCCGGTACCGTTCTTGGCGAACTTGCCGAGCGGCAGGAAGATGGTCTTCATCTGCCCGGTTGCGGTGACGTGGAAGCCGTTGGTGATCTTGGTGACGTCGATATTCGAGATCGTGAACTGGCTGTCCGCGATGCTGAAGGAATTCACATAGGTCGTGACGAAGGTCTCGGCCTCCACTTCGGTGTAATCCGCGTGCTGCCTCGAAAGCGCCAGAGCGGCCGCGTCGACGGCGTTGACGAGCTCTGTCTTGTAGCGGAGGAATCGCGCAAGATCGGCAGCGCCGCCCATGATGAGCATGAGGGGTATCGCCGTCGCGGCGAAGAGGATGAAGACGTTTCCCCGCTCGTCGCGCTTGAGCCGGCGGAGGGCATTTAGAACAAAGTTGTACATGTCACTGCCCGGAGCGGATTCCTTTCGGTGTCCTCTCCAGATAAGGAAAAAGTCGAACTTTACGATTTACAAATATGGTTAACGAAGGAAACGCTGAAGAATTCGATAAGTTCTTTTTGCCAGCCAAGACCGCGGGGTTTCCGGGCGTTTTTACCGTTTGTTTAGGTTGATTGGCGCCCCCGGACCGGTCAAGACATACCGCGTCCGACTACCATTCCACCCCGATTCTTGAGAAATGAATGGCCGCTCCTTCCGCCGTTGTGCGCGCGCGATTCGCCGTAGCCGCGACCTTCCTGACAAACGGCATCATTACAGGCACCTGGGCGGCAAATATCCCGCTCGTCGAGGAGCGTCTCGGCATCAGCCATTCGACGCTCGGGTTCTGTCTTTTCGCGATGGCGTTCGGAGCGCTCGTGTCGATGCCGCTCGCCGGGCCGCTGATCGCGCGCTTCGGCAGCGCTCCCATCACCCGGATCTCGACGCCTATCCTGATTGTGACGCTGATGCTGCCGGTGCTCGCGCCGAGCCCGCTCGCGCTCGTCGCCGCGCTCTTCATCTTCGGCGCATCGAACGGGGTCATGGACGTCGCCATGAACGCCCACGGGGTCTCGGTCGAGCACCGCCTCGGACGCGCGGTGATGTCATCCTTCCATGCGATGTGGAGTCTTGGCGGCCTGATCGGCGCGGGCTCGGCCGCGATCTTCCTGCCTCTGATGGACGCGCCCGTGCATGCCGCGGCGAGCATCGTCGTCGTCGGACTGATGGCCGTCCTGGCGCTTTCATTCCTGCTCCCGTCGAATGTCGACAGCAACGTTCCGGGCCACGCTGCATTCGTCTTGCCGAGCCGCGCGACGATCACGCTCGGCATCCTCTGCTTCCTCGCGATGACCAGCGAGGGCGCCATCATCGATTGGGCGGCGCTGCATCTCAAAGGAAGCCTGAACTTTGGCGCCGGCCTCGCCGCAACGGGCTTTGCGGCCTATTCAGCGTCGATGGCGCTCAGCCGCTTCAGCGGCGACTGGCTGCGTGGCCGTGCGGGCGGACCGTTGATCGTGGCTTGCAGTGGGATCGTCGCAGCGATTGGGCTCGTGATCGCGTTGCTCTCGCCGATCCCGGCGCTTGCCATCGCGGGCTTTGCCATTGTGGGACTTGGGCTCGCAAACCTTGTCCCGATCTTCTTCGTCGCGGCCGGACGCGTCCCGGGACAGTCCCCCGGCACGAGCATCGCCGCCGTCGCCACGATCGGCTATTCGGGCTTCGTCATTGGACCGCCGTTCATCGGGGTCGTCGCCGATCTGACGACGCTGACATTCGCTCTCGGGCTGATCGTGATCGCCTGTCTCATCGTCGCCGTCTCTGCCAAGGCCGTGGAGACCTAGATGCGGCGGTAGGCGTCTTCGTAGCGGATGATGTCGTCCTCGCCGAGATAGTCGCCGAACTGCACCTCGATCACTTCGACATCCACGTCGCCGAAGTTTTCGAGGCGATGGCGTTGGCCAAGCTCGATGTCGGTGTACTCGCCACGCGTCATGGTCTTCACGGCATCGCCGATCGTGACGGTTGCCACGCCCGAGACGACCACCCAATGTTCGGCGCGGCGGTTGTGGCTCTGCAACGACAGGCGGCCCTGCGGATTGACCACAATGCGCTTCACCTTGAAGCCCGGCCCCTCGTCGACGACGAAGAACGCCCCCCAAGGCCGCGTCTCGGTCGGGTCACGCATTCTCGCGCTCATGCGTTATCCGGAGCTCGGCTTAAACGAGAGCGGCGTTCCGACAGCCTGTCGTCGCTCTCGCTTGCCTCCCGCAATTGAAACCAACGCGGCGACAATTCGAATGTCAGCGGACCTTTGCGACGCGCTCGCCGGCAGGGACAGACGGAAGCGCCGTATTACTCCGCCGCGGCCGCTCGCTTCTCACCGCGCCGATCGGTCGTCTCGACCTCGCGGGCGCCGAGGCCCTTCAGCGGCGGCAGCTTGTTGACGCCGCTCGAATCGTAGGTGGTCAGCGCGATCTCGCCCTCGGCGGCGCGCAGCGCGTTCAGGAAAGCGTGTAACTCGAGCAGCGTCATCCGGAGATAGGCCTCGGAGGCTTGCCGCTTCTTGCTGTCATCCAGAACCGACAGGGAGAAACCCATCCGCTCCAGATCGAAATCGCGTATCTCAATGCCGAGATTGAGGTTGCTCATTTTTCCAGTCTCCCTGGCTCCCGCCGACCCGAAACGAACGAGAAGCTTGTCCCCTGCCGCCAGCCAATCATCCCTCGACCGGGAATGCGGCACAAGTAGGATTTCTGCGCTGCGTACGCGGCGGAGGGTAGCGCAAAGTGCGTCTTAGCCGCGGCAACGAAACGGTTGGATGACGCTTAGCCGGATTGGCGATGAGCCGGAGAAGTCGGTAGAGTGGGAACCTCATCCGACGAGGCGCCATGAAGCTCCGTCTGCTCCTCACACTGGTGTTTTCCGCGTTCCTCCAAACGATCTCCGTGGCCTCGCCCTTTTCCGAGGCAGCGGACCGGCTCGACGGGGAATGGCGCGGCAACGGTGTCTCGCTCAGGGTCGACGCCCGCCGGGCGCAGGCCAGCGTCGATAGTGACAGGCCGTTCGCGTGGCAGCGCTTCCTGATCAAGGATGTCACATCGGGTGAAATCGTTTTCTCGATCGGTGCCGAGTTGTTCGAGGCGCACGTCGAGGCTGACGTTCTCACGCTGACCGGCACGAATTTCACCGGCACGCGCGTGCTCTTCCGTTCCAAGAACGACCTTCGCGGTTCGACCTCGGACTGACGCCGGCTACTCGTTTTCCGTAGTGCCCTGAGCGGAGCGCGATTTTTCCTTATTCCGCGTCTAGGTGTTGCGGCCCCGCACCTTGAGCAACCGCCTCGCGCGCGCCATTGTGGCCGGCAGAGCGGGTATCGGACAGAGCAGGATGGCACCGAATCCACCATTTCGCGCCGACGAGGTGGGAAGCCTGCTTCGACCCGAGGACCTCAAGCGCGCGCGAGCGGATTTTGCCGCGCGCAGGATCGGCGCCGACGAACTTCGCGCGGTCGAGGACCGCGCGATCCGCGATGTCGTGAAGAAGCAGGAAGCGGTCGGGCTTAAGGCCGTGACGGATGGCGAATTCCGGCGTGCTTGGTGGCATTTCGACTTTTTCGCCGGACTCGAAGGTGTCGAGGTGGTGGAGGCCGAGCACGGCATCCAGTTCCAGGGCATTCAGACGAAGGCGCAGACTCTGAAGGTGTCGGGCAAGGTTCGCTTCGACCCGGCGCATCCGATGCTTCAACATTTTCGCTTTCTGAAAAACGTGGCGACGGCCACGCCCAAAATGACCATCCCCTCCCCGTCGGTGCTGCACTTCCGCGGTGGCAGGAAAGCGATCGACAAGAGCATCTATCCGGACATGGACACCTTCTACGCCGATGCCGCGGCGGCCTATAAGGACGCGGTGCAGGCTTTCTACGACGCAGGCTGCCGATACCTTCAATTCGATGACACGGTATGGGCCTATCTCTGCTCCGACAAGGAGCGGCGGGCGGTGCGCGATCGAGGCGAGGACCCAAGCGCGCTTCCCGCCATCTATCGCGACATGATCAATCACGCGATCAAGGGCCGCCCGGCCGACCTAACGCTCACGACGCATGTATGCCGCGGCAACTTTCGTTCGACCTGGATCTCGGAAGGCGGCTACGAGCCGGTCGCTGAAATCCTGCTTCGCGACACCGATTACGACGGCTATTTTCTCGAGTACGACACGGAGCGCGCGGGCGGCTTCGAGCCGCTGCGTTTCCTTCCCAAGGGAAAGAAACGCGTGGTGCTCGGGCTGGTCACATCGAAGGCCGGCGATCTTGAGGACCGTGCCGCGATCAAGACGCGGATTGCGGAGGCGGAAAAATACGCTCCCCTCGACCAGTTCTGCCTAAGCCCGCAATGCGGCTTTGCCTCAACCGAAGAGGGAAATATCCTGACCGAGGCGGCGCAGTGGAAAAAGCTTGAGCTGATTGTCTCCGTCGCGAAGGAAGTCTGGGGCGATGTCTAGCGCTCCGATGCTGAGCTCGTGCAAAGTGCGACGAGAAGCTCGTTATGTGTCGCGTGCGCGCTGTTGCGTGTGCCCGGCGAGTTGTGGAATGGCTGGGTGAATCGAGGAGTCGGCGGTGTCTCGAGAAGCGCTTTCGCTCGAAATTTCGCAGGTCGTTGCGCGTGTCGTGAGCGGGGAGCTCATCGATCTTGCCGAGCGCGGCAAGCAGCTTGCCAAGAAATACCCCGACCTCGGCATGACGCCCGAGATGATCCGCGAGGCGATCCAGCGTGCCGCCGGCATGGTTGGCATGATCAAGAGCGCGTCGCAGCAGCGGGAAGACCTGCACGAGCCGGCGACGGTCGAGCCGGCGGTTCAACCGCCACCACCGCCCGCCCCGCTCCCGGCTTTCGTCGCCGAGCCTCCGCCCGCGGCCAAGCACAAGCCGGCGCCGCAGCTGAGCGACACGATCGAGCGCGATCTTGCCCATGCGATCGATCAGGAGATCGGCAACCTCGTCACCGGCCGCATCACCCCGCTGCCGAAGGCGATCATCCCGAAGGGCGTTGCACCCTCGTCTGAGGATGCAGAGGAAGAGGCGGCCGAACCGGCGGCGGAGGAGCCGAGGCGCTTCGCTCCAGTCGCTGCGCTTCGCCGGGCCTTCCAGCGCCACTAGGTCACGCCTACCCGAAGGATTGCGCGAACGCGCTGTCCGCGCGATAGACCGGCGCGACCCGTCTCTGTGAGGCCTCATGCTCGACGATCTCGCCGGAAAACGCATCCTCGTGACCGGCGCCAGCACCGGCATCGGCGCAGCCGCGGCGCGCGCCTTTGCCGAGAACGGCGCGGTCCTTGCGCTGAACTACAATGCGAGCAAGGCCGAGGCCGAGGCGGTGGCAAAGGCGATCCGCGCGGCTGGCGGAACATGCCACCTGATCCAGGGTGATCTGACGAAGAAAGGCGAGCCGAAGCGCGTCGTCGAGGAAGCGGCGAAGGCGATGGGTGGGCTCGACGTCCTCATAAACAATGCCGGCGGGCTGGTGAAGCGCACGCCGTTCGAAGAGCTCTCCGACGAGATCATCGACAAGATCTTCGATCTGAACGTTCGCTCGGTGATCGCCGCGTGCCAGGCAGCCGAGCCGCACCTCGAGAAATCGGGCGGCACGATCATCAATGTCGGCTCAATCGCGGGCGCGACATCCGGCGGACCGGGCGCTGCCATCTACGGTGCGGCGAAGGGCTTCATCCATAACCTGACACGCCACCTCGCCGGCCTCTACGCGCCGAAGAACATCCGCGTGAACGCGGTCGCGCCGGGCGTGATCGCCACGCCCTTCCATGCCTCGACCCCGCCGGAGCGCATGGAGGTGATGCGCCAGTCGGTGCCGTTCAAGCGGGTCGGCGTCGCCGAGGATTGCGCCGGGACGTTCCTTTTCCTCGCATCGGGGAAGATGAGCGGCTACGTCACCGGCCAGGTCATCCACGTCAACGGTGGGCAGTTCATGCCGTAGCGCGCGAGGCGTCAGGAGCTTTTTCGATATGACAGCGGGCGAGCAATCCCGCGCACAAGGATCGGGGAACGTCACCAAAATGAGCACATCGCTTTTTGATCTCAGCGGGAAAGTCGCGCTCGTCACCGGCTCGACATCGGGGCTTGGTCAAGCGATCGCCGGCGGTCTCGCCAAAGCCGGCGCGTCCGTCGTCATCAACGGCCGCAACCGCGAGCGGCTCGACAGCACCGTCAGCAAGCTGAAGCAGAGCGGGCTGAAGGCGACCGGGGTTGCCTTCGACGTCACGTCGGAGCCGGAGGTCGTGGCGGCCGTCAAGAAGATCGAGAGCGAGGTCGGGCCGATCGACATCCTTGTCAACAATGCCGGCATCCAGCGCCGCGCCCCGCTGCTCGACATCGGCGCCGACGTCTTCGAGGAAGTGCTGAAGCACAATCTCACCAGCGTCTTCATCGTCGGGCGGACCGTCGCCAGACAGATGGCGGCGCGCAAGCGCGGCAAGATCGTGAACATCGCGTCTCTCGCGAGCGAGGTGGCGCGAAAGACGATCGGCCCCTACACGGCGGCGAAGGGCGGCGTCCGCCAGATCACCAAGACGATGTGCGTCGAATGGGCGGAGCACAACATCCAGGTGAACGCGATCGGCCCGGGCTACTTTCGCACCGAGCTCAATCGCGCGCTCTGGGAGGATGATGAGTTCAACAAATGGGTCTACGCGCGCACGCCTGCGGCGCGCTGGGGAGAACCGGAGGAGCTGATCGGCGTCGCGATCTTCCTCTCTTCCGCCGCGTCGGATTTCATGAACGGGCAGACGGTCTACGTTGACGGCGGCCTGCTCGCCTCGATGTGATGCGGCGGCTCTCTACTCGGTGAGCGGCGGGCTCACCATGCGAAACGCACGCTGCGGGGCTGCGCCCGCGCCCGGACGAAGCGCATCGCTTGGAGCAACCTTTGGCTGGTGTGTACGCCTGCCGAATTTCGAACGGCTTTCGCCATCGGGTGTGTCGTGCAATTGAGGCTCGGCCTGGCCCGCCAGGCCCCGCTCTTCGCCACGCGCGCGTGAAAACCGCATCTCTAGCCTTCCCTGAGCGCTCCGCGCCCCCTCGATCGATGCCGCATAGACCATTGCCCGAGTTAATTTTGGGGAAATCCGGAAAACTTCCATTAAAAGTCTCCGTAATCCTGGTGAACGGACGGTTATCGGTTCCGCATGGCTGAGAGGGCGACGATCCGCGTCGGCACGCGCGGCAGCCAGCTTGCCCTCTGGCAGGCTGCGGCGGTGCGCGATGCCTTGCTCGCGGCGCACCGGCTGGCGCCCGACGCCGTCGAGATCGTGACGATCACCACGTCAGGCGACCGCATCAAAGATCGCCCCTTGTCGGAGGCCGGCGGCAAGGGTCTCTTCACCAAGGAGATCGAAGCGGCGCTTCTTGCCGACAGCGTCGATATCGCCGTGCATTCCGCGAAGGACATGGAGACGTTCCTGCCGGCGGAGCTTCAGATCGGCGCGGTGCTTCCGCGCGAGGATGTGCGCGAGGCGCTCGTCGCACGCGAGGCGCGCTCGCTTGAAGAGTTACCGACCGGCGCGCGCATCGGCACGGCTTCGCTACGCCGCGTCGCACTCCTGAAGCGCATCCGGCCCGACCTCACGACAGCACTACTTCGCGGCAACGTCCCGACCCGCATCCGCCGCATCGAAGACGGCGATTTCGACGCGACGTTGCTTGCCGCCGCCGGAATGAAGCGGCTCGGTCTCGAAAAACACATTGCTGCGCTTCTTCCGCTCGAAGCGTTTCCGCCTGCCTGCGGACAGGGCGTGGTTGCGATCGAATGCCGCCGCGCCGACACGCGCGTTCGCAAGCTGCTCAGCGCAATCGACCACCGAGACTCGGCGGCAGCGCTCGTCGCCGAGCGGGCATTCCTCGCCGCGGTCGAAGGCTCGTGCAAGACGCCCGTCGCGGGCTATGCACGCATCGAGGCGGGTCACCTCCATTTCAACGGCATTGTGCTTTCGGACGATGGTGCGGAGTCCTACGAAGCGACCGGCGATGGCGATCCGGCCGATGCCGAGGCGATCGGCGAGGCGGCCGGTGCCGACATCCGCCGGCGCGCACCGCGCGAATTCCTCTCGCGGTTCGGGATCGGCGCGGCTGCCGCCACGGCTCGCGCGATGAAGACGTAAGCGACATGGCGCATTCCGAAAAATTCCTGCTTGCCGGCGTGATGGGCTGGCCGGTCATGCATTCGCGCTCACCCGCGCTGCATAACTTCTGGTTCGCCGAGCACCGGCTCGTCGGCACCTATGTTCCGCTCGCCATCCCGCCCGAGGGTCTGTCGGCCGCGCTCGCCGCGTTGCCGGCGCTAAAATTTTCCGGCTGCAATCTCACAATCCCCCACAAGGAAGCGGCGCTCGCTTCGATGAGCCAGCTCGACGCCGCGTCAAAGGCGATCGGCGCCGTCAATTGCGTGACAGTGCTGCCGGACGGCTCGCTCGCCGGCAGCAACACCGATGGCTTCGGCTTCATCGAGGCCGTGCGGGAGGAGCAGCCGGCATGGCGCGTGAACGCCGGGCCCGCCGTGGTCATTGGCGCCGGGGGCGCATCGCGATCGATCCTCTTTGCTGTCGCGGATCGTGGTGCCCCGGAAATCCGCTTGATCAACCGCACTGCCGCGCGCGCGCACGCGCTCGCGGCCGAGTTCGGCAAGCCGATCACAGCTTATTCTTGGGAGGACCGGCATCGCGCGCTCGAGGGCGCCGCGCTGCTCGTCAACACGACGAGCCAGGGCATGGTCGGCGAGAAGCCGCTCGATCTCAAACTGGACGCGCTGCCGAACACGGCGACGGTCGTGGACATCGTCTACGTGCCACTCAAGACGCCGCTTCTCATGGCGGCTGAGCAGCGAGGCAATCCGACCGTCGGCGGCCTCGGCATGCTGCTGCATCAAGCGCGACCGGCATGGAAGTCCTGGTTCGGCATCGAGCCGAAGGTCACCAGGGAGCTGCGCGCTCTGATCGAAGCGACGATCCCCGCCGGCTGAGTGGATCTTGCCTTCCCCCGATCCACGTCCGACACCCATCCGCGCCAGCGAGCTCCATCCCGCGCTCTGGCGTTCCGAGGTCGTGATCCGGTTCGGCGATTGCGACCCGGCGGGCATCGTCTACACGCCGGTCTATTTTCATCTCTTCCAGAATGCAGTCGAGGAATGGCACATCGACGGCCTCGGGCTCGACTATTACGCGATCGTCGGCGCGCGAAAGACCGGCCTCGGCTACGCCCATGCCTCTGCTGATTTCTTCCAGCCGAGCTTCATGGGCGACTCGCTATCGATTGCCGTGGTGCTCGACCGCATCGGCAACGCCTCCTACGCGCTGACGCTGCACGCGATGCGAGGCAACGACGAGGTTGCACGCGGCCACCTCGTCATCGTCACCACTTCGCTCGTCAGGCACGCGGCGATCGCGATACCAGACGACGTCCGCGCCGCGCTCGAAGCTTACCGAATGCCCACCCCACCTACTTCGATGCGTCCTTCGGCGACCAGAGGATGACCGGGGAGTCCTTCTCGTAGGCCATGCCCTTCGGGTAGCTGATCGCTTCGAGCTGCAATCCCCAAGGGGCGAGGAAATAGAAGATGCTCTGGCCGGCCGCAGGTCCCTGATCTACGGGGAGCGGCCCGAAGAACGTCTCGATGCCCTTTGAGTCGAGGTAGTCCTTCGCAGCCTTGATGTCGTCGACGTAGAAGGCGATGTGGAACCCGCCAACATCGCTGTTGCGCGGCGTGACGGTCTTCTGGTCCGGCGCCGTGTAGTGGAAGAGCTCGATGTTCGAGCCGTTCCCGCAGCGGATCTGCGTGATCTCCTGGATCACGGCGCGCGGATCGACATGCAGAAGGTCCTGCATGAACGTGCCCTTGTCATCGGCGAACGGACCGAACGACATGGCCTTCTGGCAGCCGACAACGTTGGTAAAGAAGTCGACGGCCTGCGCCATGTCCGGCACCGTGATGCCGGTGTGATCGTGGCCGCGCATACCGGGAATGCCTTCGGCGGACGCCCCGCCACCAGCAAGCACCGCGGCGCCCGCCATCAACGCCAATGCGATCCCGGAAAATCCTCTAGCCGACATGATCCCTCTCCCTGTTTGTGCCGCGCCCGCGGCTGAAGTTCTCTGTACCTATGCCGCAGCGGCCAGCGATGCGAAGCCTGCACCTTGTTCAGCAAGACGCACGAGAAGCGGCGCGGGCCTGAGACTCGCGTCGCCGGACTCAGCCGCCCATTTGGCGAGCCGGTCGCGTATCGTCGTCAGGCCGATCGCATCGGCATAATGCATCGGTCCGCCACGCCAGGCCGGCCAGCCATAGCCGTTTGCCCAGATCACATCGATGTCACCCGGACGCGCTGCGATGCCCTCGTCGAGAATGCGCGCGCCCTCGTTGATCATGGGAAAGAGCGTACGCTCCGCGATCTCGTCTGCACCGATCCGGCGGCGCGCGATCCCGAGGCGCTGCGAAGTCTCAACGATCAGCCGCTCGACCTCGGGGTCCGGAAGCGGCGCGCGCGAGGCCGCCTCGTAGCGGTAGAAGCCACGCCCGCTCTTCTGGCCAAAGCGGCCGAGCTCGCAGAGTTGGTCCGCGATCTCGGCGCGGAAACCCGCCGACTTCCGCATGCGCCAGCCGATATCGAGGCCGGCAAGGTCGGTCGCGGCGAGCGCCCCCATCGGAAAGCCGAACCCCACGAGCGCCGCGTCGATGTCCTGCGGAAGCGCGCCTTCAAGGAGCAGCCGCTCGGTCGCGATGTTGCGTTGCCGGAGCATGCGGTTGCCGACGAAGCCGTGACAATTGCCGACAACCACCGGCACCTTTCCGAGCCGTCGCGCGAGCGCAATAGCCGTCACGAGCGTTTCGGATGACGTGTCGCGTCCGCGCACGATCTCGATCAGCCGCATGCGATTTGCGGGGCTGAAGAAATGCATGCCTGCTACCAGAGCCGGCCGGCGCGTTACGCCGGCAATCGCATCGACATCGAGGTACGAGGTGTTGGTGCAGAGGATCGCGTCGGGGTGCGCCAGCCGGTCGAGCTCGCGGAAGAGCTCCTGTTTCACCGCCATATCCTCGAAGACCGCCTCGATCACGAGGTCCGCGCGATCCACTAAGGCGAGGTCGGTACCACCGACCACGAGCGTGCGGCGGCGTTTCGCTTCGTCGGCGCTGAGGCGACCGCGCGCCGCCGCCTCACCATAGTTGGCATCCACGATCGCAAGGCCGCGCTGCAGCGCCTCTTCCGACGTTTCGATCAGCGCGACCTCGATCACGGCATCGGCGAAGGCGATCGCTATTCCGGTACCCATCGTGCCCGCGCCGATCACCGCGGCCCGTTCGACCGGTCGCGGCTTCAGGTTCGGCGGCAGCCCCGGGACCTTGGCGGCCTCGCGCTCGGCGAAGAAGAGATGCCGCTGCGCCTTCGACTGATCGCCGGCGACGAGCCCCGCAAACAGCTCACGCTCGCGCGCCATGCCTTGATCGAACGGAAGGTCGAGTGCGGCGCGCACCGCCTCGACGCAGGCGATTGGCGCGTGCACACCGCGCGCCCGCTTCATCAGCTCGGCGGCGGCCGCGTCGAAGTTCGAGCGGTCAGCGCGGTCGGCCGCGAGCTTTCCATCCTCGTCGCGAAGGCGTCGCGGCTCACCGGCATCCGCCAGACGCCTCGCTGCCGAAACAGCAGCGCCCGTAAGATCGCCGCTGGCAATCTCGTCGACCAGACCCGCTTCGAGCGCGGCCTCGGCGCCGAGCGGCTCGCCGGTTACGATCATCCTGAGCGCCGGCACGGCGCCGATCGCGCGCGGCAGGCGCTGCGTCCCGCCGCCACCCGGCAGCAGGCCAAGCTTCACCTCCGGTAGCCCGAGGCGGGCCGACGGAGCGGCGACGCGATAGTGGCAGGCCAGCGCCAGCTCCAGCCCGCCGCCCAAGGCGGTGCCATGGATCGCGGCCATGACGGGTTTCGTCATCAGATCGAGTTTTGCGGCGATATCCGAAATGAGCGGCGGCTGGCGCGGCTTGCCAAATTCGCGGATGTCTGCGCCCGCAACAAAAGTTCTGCCGGCGCAGACGATCGCTGCCGCGCGCATCGCCGGGTCGCGCTCGATTGCCCCAAGCGTCTCGACCAGGGCCGCGCGTACCGCGTGCGACAGCGCGTTGACTGGCGGATTATCGATGCGGACGATCCCGACATCACCTTCGAGGAGAAGCTCGACCGGGACCTTGTCGGTCACGAGCCGCCCACAACCGCAGTTGCTTCGATCTCGACCTTGGCGCGATCCTCGAGCAGCCGCCTGACTTCGACCAGAGTCATCGTGGGATAGTGGCGGCCGATGATGTTTCGATAGACCTCACCGATTTCCTTGCGGCGCGCGGCGTATTCCTGAATGTCCGTCACGTACCACGTCAGGCGGACAAGCTCGCCCGGTGTGGCCCCAGCCTCGGCAAGGACAGCGACCACGTTCGTCAACGCTTGGCCAACCTGCGCGACGAAGTCGTCGCTCTCGAAAACCTGGTCGGCGTTCCAGCCGATCTGACCGCCAACGAAGATCGTCCGACCCGACGCGACAATCCCGTTCGCGTAACCCGAGGCTGATTTCCAGCCCTTCGGATGCAGGATTGTCTGGCTAGTGGCTTTTTGCATTGCGTCTCCAGAGATCGAGGCTTGCGCTGGTCAAGGCGCGCGGCTGCGCAGCAGGAAGCGCTGAATTTTTCCGGTGGCTGTCTTCGGCAGCGAGTCGACGAAGCGGATCGAACGCGGATGCTTCTCCGGTCCGATCGCGGCTTTCACATGATCCTGCAGGCGCTTCACCGTCGCGGCGGAGCCCGTCTCCTTCGGCGCCAGCACGATGAAGGCCTTGACGATCTCGCCGCGCGACTTGTCGGGGATACCGACGACGGCGCATTCGGCCACAGCGGGGTGCGAGCGCAGCGCCGCCTCGACCTCGGGCGCAGCAATCGGCTCGCCCGATGACACGATCATATCGTCCGCCCGAGCAACGAAGCGGAAGCGCCCCTCGTCGTCCTTCAGGAAGATATCCCCGGTCAAATTCCAGCCGCCGCGCACGAAGCTCGCCTGACGCGGGTCATCGAGATAGCGGCAGCCGGTCGGACCGCGCACAGCGAGATGGCCTGGTGCATTGATCGGTAGCTCCTCCATCTTGTCGTCAACGATTCGCGCCTCGTAGCCAGTCACGGGACGACCCTCAGCGCCGGGAGCCGCATCGCCGACGCGGTTGGAAATGACGATATGAAGCAGCTCGGTGCCGCCGAATCCGTCGAGGAGCGGAATGCGATAGCGCTCGGTCCAGGCCTTGAAGGTCTCGGCAGGAAGGGCCTCGCCGGCCGAGACAGCGATGCGCAGCGATCCCAGATCGGAGGCTGACGCCTTCATCGCGAGGAGCCGCTGGTAGGCTCCAGGCCCAGCGAAGGCGATCGTCGCCTTGTAGGTCCTGATCTCGTTCAGAAGCATCGCCGGCGAGCCATCTTCCAGCAACGCCGATGCTGCGCCGAAGCGAAGCGGAAACACCACCAGCGCCCCAAGACCGAAGGTGAAGCCCAGCGGTGGCGTGCCGACGATGATGTCGTCAGGCGTTATCGCGAGGACTTCCTTCGCGTAGCCGTCCGCAATGGTGAGAAGATCGCGATGGAAATGCATCGCTGCTTTCGGCTCGCCGGTCGCACCGGTCGAGAAAGCAATTATCGCTACGTCGTCGCGGCCCGTTTCGACGGGATCGAACTGCACCGGCTTGCCGAGCGCGATGCGATCCAGCTCGGCATCGAAGTTCGCGGTGCCGTCGAAGCCGATGACCTTCTTCAAGAACTTGCTGGTCTTCGCAGCGCTAACCAGCTCGTCAGTCAGCCGCGTGTCGCACAAAGCAAGCTTTGCCTCGACCTTGTCGATGCCCTTGCTCAGGTCGGCGGCGCGGAGCGTCGGCACCGTGTTCACTACGACTGCTCCGGCCTTCAGCGCCGCAAACCAGCAAGCGACCGAGGCAGGATTGTTGGCGGAGCGGATCAGGATGCGATTGCCAGGAACGATGCCGAGATCCTCGACCAGCGCCCGGGCGAGGCGATTGGTCCAGTCTGCAAGCTCCTTGTAGGTCCGCAAGCGGCCCTGGCCGATCAGCGCCGTGTGGTCGCCAAACCCCCGCTCCACCATGCGGTCGGTCAGCTCGGCGGCGACATTGATGCGCTCAGGATAGTCAAACCCTTTCAGATTGAACGTCGGCCATCCGTCCTCGGGGGGAAGATGGTCACGCGCAAACGTATCGACATGAGCCGAAGGTCCGAGCATCACGCGTTCCCCAGCGCCTGCCGCGCGATCACGATCTTCTGCACGTCCGACGCTCCCTCATAGATGCGAAGCGCGCGGATCTCGCGATAGAGACGCTCCACCACCGAGCCGCTTCGCACGCCTTCGGCCCCATGAAGCTGCACGGCCTTGTCGATCACGACCTGCGCCCGCTCCGTGGCGAAAAGCTTTGCCATCGACGCCTCGCGCGAGATGCGCCCGGCACCCATGTCCTTGGTCCAGGCGGCGCGATAGATGAGGAGAGCGGCGGCATCGATGTCGAGCGCCATGTCGGCGATGTGTCCCTGCACCATCTGAAGCTCGGCGAGGGGCGCGCCGAAGAGCTTGCGGTTGGCGACACGCTTCATTGTCTCGTCCAGCGCGCGGCGCGCGAAACCAAGCGCCGCTGCGCCGACAGTGGATCGGAAGACATCGAGCACCGACATGGCAATCTTGAAGCCATCGCCCGGCTTGCCGATCATCATCGATTCAGGGAGGCGCACATTGTTGAAGCGCATGCGCGCGAGCGGATGGGGGGCAATCAGGGAAAGACGCTCTGCGATTTCCAGTCCCTCCACTTCCGCCGCAACCAGGAAAGCGGAAATGCCTTTGGCACCCTCCCTCTCTCCCGTCCGCGCGAAGACGACATAGAAGTCGGCAATGCCGCCATTCGAGATCCAAGTCTTCTCGCCATCCAGCCGGTAGACGTTGCCGGTCTTCGTCGCCGCCGTCTCGATGTTGGCGACATCCGATCCCGATTTCGGCTCGGTCAGTGCGAAGGCAGCGATGGCGCGCCCCTCGCGCGTCTTCGTCAGCCACTTCTTTTGCTCAGACGAACCAAAGAGCGAGATCGCGCCGGCGCCGAGGCCCTGCATCGCGAAGGCGAAGTCGGCGAGGCCATCGTGGCGGGCGAGCGTTTCGCGCGCGAGGCAGAGCGTGCGGACATCGAGGGCGTCATTCGAGCCATCAGCTGGCGCGGTGTGCTTCAGCCATCCGTCGCGCCCGAGACGGCTGACCAGATCGCGGCACGCGCCGTCGACGTCGGCATGATCGACCGGCAGATTTGCCGCGCACCATTCCTCCAGCGCCGCCTGGAATGCCCGGTGGCGCTCCTCGAAGAACGGCCAGGCAAGAAAGCTCTTGTCCGCCATCAATCGCCCTCGAAGACCGGCTTCTCTTTGGCGACGAAAGCGCGATAGGCGCGCTCAAAATCGCGCGTCTGCATGGCGATCGCCTGCGCCTGCGCCTCCGATTCGATCGCCTGGTCGAGGCTCATCGACCATTCCTGCAGAAGCTGCGTCTTAGTCATGCTGTGGGCGAAGGTCGGACCGCTCGCGAGCTGCTTGGCGAATGCGACGGCCTCGCTCTCGATGCTCGCGGCCGGAACGAGCCGGTTGAAGAACCCCCAGCGCTCCCCCTCCTCCGCGCTCATGCTGCGGCCTGTATAGAGGAGCTCCGCCGCACGGCCGTGCCCGATGATGCGAGGGAGAATCGCGCAGGCGCCCATGTCGCAGCCGGCAAGCCCAACCCGCGTGAAGAGGAAGGCCGTTTTCGCCTCCGGGGTCGCTAAGCGGATGTCGGATGCCATGGCGATGATGGCGCCGGCGCCGACGCAGATACCGTCAATGGCGGCGACGATCGGCTTGCCGCAATTGAGCATCGCCTTCACGAGATCGCCGGTCATGCGCGTGAAGGCGAGAAGCTGTCTCATCTCCATGCCGATCAGCGGGCCGATGATCTCGTGCACGTCTCCGCCCGATGAGAAGTTTCCTTCGTTCGATGCCAACACGATCGCCTTCACGTCATCAGCGTAGGGAAGCGCCCGAAAGGTATCGCGCAGCTCGGCATAGCTCTCGAACGTCAGCGGGTTCTTCCGTTCCGGGCGGGCGAGCGAGATGACAGCGACCGCGCCGTCCATGCGCCAGCGGAAATGTTTTGGCGCGAGTGAGGACATGGCGGTCACGCGGCGCCCTCCGGAATCTGGATCGCCCGGCCGGTCACGCCGTCGGACCCGGGAGAGCAGAGTTTCATCACCACCTCGGCGACCTCTTTCGGCTCGACCAGGCGGCCGCCGGGATTGATGTCGGCAACGGCCTTGCGGATTTCGGCTTCAGCGCGGCCGGTCTTCTGGACAAGCCGCGCGACAGTCTGCTCCAGCATCGGGGTCGAGGCGTAGCCCGGGCAAACCGCATTCACCGTGATCCCCCCGTCCTTCAATTCCATCGCGAGCGAGCGCATCAGGCCAACCGCGCCGTGCTTCGCTGCCGCATAGGGCGCCACGTAGGAGTAGCCGCGCAAGCCAGCGATTGATGCGATGACGATCAAGCGGCCCCATTCGGCGCTCGGCATCACGCGGACGGCTTCGCGCAGCGTCAGGAATACGCCAGTCAGATTCACACCAACGATACGGTTGAACGCTTCGAGGCCGGTGCGGGCAAAGGGCGCGCTCTCCGCCGCGCCGGCGTTCGCGACGACGATCGAGAGCGGGCCGTTCGCGGCAATCGCGTCGCGGAAAGCGCTGCTCACTGCGGCCTCGTCGGTAACGTCGGCGACAATCGCACGCATGTTAGCGTGCTTCGATGCCAGCGCCTCCAACGGCTCGCGCCTCCTTCCCGTGAGCGTCACATGCGCACCGCCCTCGGCGAGCGCGACGGCGATGGCGGCGCCGAGGCCGGTCCCCCCGCCGGTGACGAGCGCGTGCTTGCCGGACAGCGGGCTCATCAGACTTTCATCCCCGATGTCTCGCCGCGCTCCGCGAGCCGCCAGAGCTGGTCGCGGCCCGGCCAGTAGGGTTCCGGCCAGGCTTCCTCATGATCGCCAAGCGCCGCGGCCGCATGCAGTGTCCAGTACGGGTCGCTGAGATGCGGGCGTGCCAGGCAGACGAGATCGGCCCGACCCGCCATCAGAATCGAATTCACGTGGTCGGGCTCGTAGATGTTGCCGACGGCCATCGTCGCCATGCCGGTCTCATTGCGGATGCGGTCGGAGAAAGGCGTCTGGAACATACGACCGTAGACCGGCTTCGCCTGCCGCGATGTCTGTCCGGCCGAGACATTGCAGATGTCGACGCCTTCCGCCTGAAGGATGCGCGCAATCTCCACCGCCTCCGCCGGCATAACGCCGCGATCGCCCACCCAGTCATGCGCGGATATTCGGACGGAGATCGGCTTCTCCTCGGGCCAGACCTTTCGCACGGCATGAAAGACCTCGAGGGAATAGCGCATGCGGTTTTCGAGGCTGCCGCCGTATTCGTCGGTGCGGTCGTTGGTGATCGGCGTGATGAAAGACGAGAGCAGGTAGCCGTGCGCAGCATGTAGCTCGAGCATGTCGAAGCCGGCGCGATCCGCCATCTCGGCCGCCGAGACGAACTCCGCGGTGACGCGATCCATGTCGGCGCGGGTCATCGCGCGCGGAACCTGGTTCTTCGGCGACCACGGTATCGCGGAGGCGGAGATCAGCGGCCAGTTCCCCGCCGGAAGTGGCGCATCCATCTCCTCCCAGCCGAGCTGGGTCGATCCTTTCGCTCCGGAGTGGCCGAGCTGGCAGCAGATGCGCGCTTCCGTCTCGCGATGCACGAAATCGACGATCCGCTTCCAGGCGACCTCGTGCTCCGGCGCGTACAAACCGGTGCAGCCTGGCGTGATCCTCCCTTGCGCGCTGACGCAGGTCATCTCGATGTAAAGCAGGCCGGCGCCGCCCTTCGCGCGCTCGCCATAGTGCACAAAGTGCCAATCGGTCGGACAGCCGTCGACCGCCTTGTACTGGTCCATCGGCGAGACAACGACGCGGTTCTTCAGCCTAAGGTCGCGGAGCTGGAATGGCGCGAACATCGGCCGGCGCACGACATTCGCCGGCGTGCCGGCGCGCTGCTGGAACCAGGCCTCAGCGCTCTCAAGCCAGCGCCGGTCGCGCAGCCGCAGGTTCTCGTGGCTGATGCGCTGCGAGCGCGTGAGCAGCGAATAATTGAATTGCACCGGGTCGAGATCGAAATAGCGCTCGACCTCCTCGAACCATTCCATCGAGTTGCGCGCCGCCGATTGCAGGCGAAGCACCTGAACGCGGCGCTCATCTTCGTACTTTTCAAAAGCGGCCTCGAGCGTCGGCTCGGACTCGACATAGTTCGCCAGCGCAACCGCGCTCTCCAGCGCGAGCTTCGTGCCCGAGCCGATGGAGAAATGCGCCGTCGCCGCGGCATCGCCCAGCAGGACGATGTTCTTGTAGTGCCAACGCTCACAAAGCACGCGCGGGAAACTGATCCACGCCGAGCCGCGGATGTGGTGCGCGTTCGTCATCAGCGGGTGACCGTCGAGATGATCGCGGAAGATCCGCTCGCAGATGGCGATCGATTCCTGCTGGCTCATCGCGCCGAAGCCGAATTTCTGCCAGGTCTCCTCCGCGCACTCGACGATGAAAGTCGCGGTGTCGTCATCAAACTGATAGGCGTGCGCCCACACCCATCCGTGCTCGGTCTCCTCGAAGATGAAGGTGAAGGCGTCGTCGAATTTCTGATGTGTCCCGAGCCAGACGAACTTGCACTTCCTGACATCGATCTCGGGATTGAATTGATCCGCGAACTCGCGCCGGACTCTTGAATTGAGCCCGTCAGCCGCAACAACGAGATCGAATTTATCGGCGTAGTCGGCGGCGTTTTCGACTTCTGTCTGGAAGCGCAATTCGACGCCAAGCTCGCGTGCTCGCGCCTGCAGGAGAAGAAGCAGCGTGCGTCGTCCGATGCCACAGAAGCCGTGGCCGGACGAAACCGTCCGCGTGCCACGATAGCTGACAGCGATGTCGTCCCAATAGGCAAAATGCGCGCGAATCGCCGCAGCGCTCTCGGGATCGTTTCGCGCCAGATTTTCCAGCGTCTCGTCTGAGAGGACGACGCCCCAGCCGAATGTATCGTCAGGCCGGTTGCGCTCGACCACGACGATCTCGTGATCGGGATTCTTCAGCTTCATCGTGATCGCGAAATAGAGCCCGGCGGGGCCACCGCCGAGACACACGATCCGCATCATCCGACCTCGCGGGCTGGCCACCCCTTCTGCCACTCGCGCGCAGATACTTCAACCTTAAAGCGTCTGCGCCGTATCGCTTTTCTAGCGAGCGCCAGCTTCACAGCGTTCTCACAGTCTTTAGTGCGCCGTCGAGCATGACGCCCTCCTCGTCCTTGAGCGCCGCCTCGATCAGTCGGTGTAGCCATTCGGAGGCGTCGGAGCGGCCCTGCAAAACGGGCAGCGCCGAGAGCACGCGGTCGTATTTCGATTGCCCGCGCTCGTGCGTATCGCTGTAGCCTTTGATCAGCCGGCGGCAACGCAGCACCTCGACGGCGAGCGGATAGTCCCGGCGGAGCGCATCGACCGACGTGCGCAGCCATTCCTCGAGATGATCCGTTTCAATGCTGTGGCGAAGCGTGCCGCGCCGGAAGCGCCGCAACCCGCTCAGCGCGTAAAGCGCCAGGAACCAGCGGATCGTGTCGGTGCGGACGTGCCTGCCTGTGTTCACGACGCGATTCAAGGCGGAGACGAGGCCCTTGCGCTTCATGATGAAGCCGCCAAGCCACGCTGGCATCGTTCCGCACACCTCCTCTATGCGCGGATGCATGAACTCCGTCAGGCGGAGAAGCTTGTCCGGCCCTGCTCCCATTTCAGTCTCGATGCGTCTGAAGCGTGCGGAGCGGGTCTTGAGGTCGGCGACGCGGATCACATCGTCGTAGGCCATGGCGTTCGCGACATGTTTCGCTGCTTCCACGGTGAATTTGAACGCGCGCTCCGCGCCGCCGTATTCGTTGTCGCGGTTGAAGAGCGAGCGCAGCCGATCAAGGTACTCGCCGCCGTATTCGACGTCCTGAAAGTCGACCACCTTCTGCAGCCCGGCGAGAAGCATCGGCCGCGCAACCTCCGGGAAGTCGCGGTTCACGCGCTCGGTCAGGTTTGTCCAGGCGAGGGTTGCTGACTCCGGACCTGATGCTTTACGCGGCGCTCTCGGCGGAGTGATAGCCTCCACCGGACCCAGCCCACCCTCCGATTCCGGGCGCTGCGTGGCTTCATAACCAGCCCGAAATGCCTTCAGGCTCGCCGCGGCACCGCGGCCGCCAGCCTGGATCGTCTCTTCGAAGGACTCGCGCGGGAACGGAAGCACCTCGGCTGCGGCCAGCGCGCCGAACAGGCTCGCCGAGATCACGCTCCCCACGTCGACCGCGAGCCGGTCGAGATCGCAGCCAAGAAAGCGCTTCGATGATTTCCGGGCGGCATCGAGTACGGGCGCGCGGTCGACAATGCCGGAGCCGGGCACGATCTTCTCGCTGACAGCAAGCGTGCGATGCGTCGAAGCGATGAGGGTCGTCCGGTCCGCCGTGACGATCCCGCGCTGGATCGCGCGTCCCGCCTCCATCAGCTCGGAGGCGAGAACGACATCGACGTCGCCCGGCGAAGGCATGAGCGAGAGCACGGGCGTGCCTTCGCCTTCGCGCACCATCTCGATGTAGTAGATCGTGGCGCCGGTACGCTGCGCGACACCCGGCACCGACGTCGATTGCGCATACCAGCCGTTCCGCTCCGCGAGCTCGACGATCCAATCGGTGATGACGCCGCCGCCCTGCCCGCCGACCGCGAGGATCGCGAGCTTGATGATCGGATCAGGAGGCGAAGGCGCGAGCATCGTTCAGCCGAAGACCAGACGGTTCGCTTCGCGTCGGCGCTGCAGCCAGCCGATTACCGACATGCGGAGATTGGCAATCCAGCGGTCGAGGCCGGTCGGGTTGTGGATCACGTCGGCGCGATAGAAGGAGGGACAAAGCGCTGCGGCGTCCGCCACCTCGCCGCAATTTCCGCAGCCGACGCACGACTCATCGATCGCCGCCACCGGATCGTCGCGCAGCGGATCGTCGAGCACCTTAACCGAAAGCGACGGGCAGCCGGAGAGCCGCATGCATGCGTGATCGCCGGTGCAGACATCCTCGTCCACGCCGAAGCGCGGCTTCACCACGCGCTTGCCGTCCGCCACGGCCTTTGCGACCAGCGGTTTTTCGCGCCGCTGCCGGTTCAGCATACATTCCGACGACGCGACGATGATCTTCGGGCCCTTCTCCTTCGTCGTCAGCGCTTCCTTCAGCGTGTCGCGCATCCACGTCACGTCGTAAGTGCGGTCGGTCTGCCGCACCCACTTCGCGCCGACGCCGCGCACGGCCCTGGTGATCATGTTGCCGGTCGACCGCGACTTGCTCTTAGCGCGCGAGGACAGGATGTCCTGCCCGCCCGTCGCGGCGGAATAGAAATTGTCGACGATGAGCGTAACGCCATCGTGCTTGTTGTAGACGGCGTTGCCGATGCTACTGTTCAGGCCGTTATGCCAGAAGCCGCCGTCGCCCATGACCGAGATCGGACGCTTCTTCGCCGGCACATTGAATGCCGAGGCGGAAGCTGGGCCGAGGCCATAACCCATTGTGCTCGCGCCGATATTGAAGGGCGGCATGATCGAGAAGAGATGGCAACCGATGTCGGCGGCGACGTGGTGCGGTCCGAGCTCCTTCTCCACGAGCTTCATTGCAGCGAAGATCGGCCGCTCCGGACAGCCGATGCAGAAGCTGGGCGGACGGGCCGGCACCTGAGCGGCCGTTAGCGCGGGCGCAGGCGGTGCGGGCGGCTCGTTCGGCAAACGATCGCGATCGGACAGGAGATCGGAGGCGTTCTTGCGGATGAAGTTCCGCACGCTCTCCAGCATCACCGCGCCGGTATATTCGCCGGCAACCGGGAACGGATCCTTGCCGAGAAGTTTCGTCGAAAGACCGGCCTTGTGCAGCATCGCACCGAAAGCCTGCTCGATGTGGTTCGGCTGCCCCTCCTCGACGACGAGAACCGCATCCTTGTCGCGTGCGAAGTCGAGAAACTCCTCGTCGATCAAGGGATATGTGACGTTCAGCACATAAAGTGGTACGTCGGTGCGGCCGCGGATGTCAGCAAGACCGAAGCGCTGCAGCGCGCGCATCACGCCGTTGTACATGCCGCCCTGCAGGACGATGCCGACACGGCCATCGCTCGGGCCGAAATGCTCGTTCATCCTGCGCTCGCGGATGAACTTCCCCGCCGCGGGCCAGCGCTTCTCGATCTTCTCCTTCTCGTGCAGGTAGGACGCCGGCGGGAGAACGATGCGGTTCAGATCGCGCTGCGGATTTTCCAGTGCTTCGGCAAGCGACATCGGCGGGCGGACGTTGTCGCGCGCCTTGAAGCGCCCGTGCACATGGCACGAGCGGATGCGCACCTCGAGCATCACCGGCGTATTGGAGACTTCCGAAAGCTCGAACGCATCGTGCACCGACTGCACGATCTTCTCGAGGTTCGGGCGCGGGTCGAGGAGCCAGATTTGCGACTTCATCGCGAAGGCGTGGCTGCGCTCCTGCATGATCGAGGAGCCCTCGCCGTAATCCTCGCCGACGATGATGAGCGCGCCGCCCTTGACGCCGCCCGACGCGAGGTTGGCAAGCGCGTCCGAGGCAACATTCGTGCCGACGGTCGACTTGAAGGTGACGGCGCCGCGGATCGGGTAGTGGACCGAGGCGGCGAGCGTCGCGGCTGCTGTCGCCTCCGATGCGCTCGACTCAAAGTGCACGCCAAGGTCGGACATGATGTCCTGTGCATCGGCTAGGACGTCCATCAGGTGCGAAATCGGCGCGCCCTGGTATCCGCCAACATAAGCGACGCCGCATTCGAGGAGGGCCTTGGTGACTGCAAGGATGCCCTCGCCGCGGAACTCCTCGCCGGCGCCGATCTTCAGCTGCTGCACTTCCTTCGCGAAAGAGCGTTCAGCCATAGAAGCCCTCAGATCTCATTGCGGCGGATGTTGCGGAGAACCCGCGTCAGCAACCGAACCAGCGTCTCGTATTCCGCTTCCGAGACACCAGCGAACATGCGGGAGAATGATGCGTGCATCTCGGGCCAGAACGCCCGGAAGGCCGCGCGCCCGGCCTCGGTCACATGCACTTCGCGCACGCGCATGTCGCTCTGCCGGTTTTGGCGGAGGATCAGGCCATCGCGCTCCATTCCGTCAAGGGTGCGGCTCATCGTCGACTGCTCGGTGACGGTGTAGACCGCGAGCTCATTCACGGTCGCGCCCGACATCAGCGACAGAACGGCCAGCGTGCGCATCTGGATGGTGTTCAGATCGTGTTGCCTCAGCTCCGCGGCGAGGTCGGCATTCCAGCGCGCGACGATGCGATTCAGCAGATACGGCGCGAAGTGGTCTAGGCCGATCTCGCCGAGCGTCGGTATGCGGCCATCCTCGCGAAGCTCGATCGCCGCAGCAGGCACGCGGATCGCCTCCGGCCGGTTCATGCGAGGCGTTCCGCGAGCGCAAAGCCGGAGCCACCCGAAAGCCCCGGCCCGGGATGGGTGGATGCGCCGATCTGGTAGAGTCCGGGAATCGCTGTCTCGTGATTCACCGCATTGGAGAACGGACGCCAGATGAAGGACTGGTCGATCGTGCAGGCACCGCCGTAAGGGTCGCCGCCGACCAGATTAATGTTCATCGCTTCGAGGTCGGCCGGCGAATAAACGCAGCGCGCGATGACATTTTCCGCAAAGTCCTCGATGTGGCTTGCGACAATCTTCTCCACCCGATCGGCGTAGCGCTCGCGGATCGCTTCGCTCCAGCGCCCGTCTGCCGGCGGCTCGATTTCGTCCGCCGCGTCGCCTTTGATGCTGCGCGGTGCTTCGGGAAGCTGAATCCACAAAATCCCCGCGCCTTCCGGACAGCGGGACGGGTCGAGAGCGTGCGGCTGGCCAACACAGATCGTCGGCACGGCCGGCAGCATACCGCGCTCGCATTCGTTCACCGCCTTCGACACACCGTCGAGGCCGGGCGTCAGATGCAGCAGCGCGACATCGCCAAGCTCCGGGTTTTTCCAGCGCGGCGGCGACTTCAACGCATAATGGACTTGCATGTTGCCTTTGCCGTAGCGGTAGTCCTTCGCCTTGATCCGGTCGTCGGAAACACTCGGCTGCGGCAGCAGGCGCTCAAAAAGCTGCGTCGGGGCGACCGAGCAGATCACGCCGCGCGATGCGGTGAGCGTCTCGCCGTTCGCAAGCTTCACGCCGGAAGCCTGGCCGTCCGAGACGAGGATTTCCGCGACATCGGCGCCGGTCCGCACGGTGCCGCCCTGGGATCGGATGAGCGCCTCGAAAGCCGCAACCGCGTTCGCGGCGCCGCCTTTCACGATCGGCGCGCCCGCCGCTTCGAGGGCGAACGCGATGATGCGCCCGATCTCGCCGGAAAAGGCGCTCTCCGGTCCGAGACCGGCGTGCAGCACCCAGGGAGCGAAGAGCGCGCGCACGAGCTCGGAGCGATAGCGCGTCTCGAGCCAGGTGCGGCCGGAGCGAAGCGCCTCGCCCAACCGCGCCGCAAGACCGCGCGAGCCGCGACGCCACGCTTCCTTCATAAGGAGCGTCGCGGTGGCGCGCGTCCACAACGCACCGCCGAGCATGGCGAAGAGAAAAGGCGCGTCGCGATCGACGATCCCGATGTCGGCACGCAAGCGCTCGCCTTCGCCGAGCTCGATCGCGTCGAGCCGCGCGGCGTTCGTGGCGCGATCGGTCGTCAGGATCAGGCTGCGTCCGTCTGGGAGGACGACGCCTGTGGGGTTGGGGATGTGGCAGAAGTCGAGACCGTGCTTTGCCAAGTCTGGGCCGAGCCGGCCAAAGGCAGGCGATGTGATGAAGAGCACGAAAGTCGTCGCCATAACGTCGTGGATGTAGCCCGGCGCCGTGATGGCTTCGGTGCGCATGCAGCCGCCCGCGACGCTCTCGCGCTCGAGCACGATCACACGCCGCCCCTTCTTGCCGAGCAGTGCCGCGCAGACGAGACCGTTGATGCCGCTTCCAACGATGATGTAGTCGGCGTCCGCCATCTAACGCGCCTCTCCTCCCGCCTTCAGGGAGGGGGAAAATATGCAGCGCGCTTTGCCCGTCCCCCCTCTCCGTCTCTCCCCCGCAATGGGGGAGAGGGGTTTTTGAGCCGAAGAGCGTTGTCCGGGAGACCCCTCCCCCAGCCCGCTTCGCGGGCAACCCCCTCCCCACAAGGGGGAGGGGTAAAGACCTGCATCTACGGTTCTGGACATCTTTTTAGCGTTTCGGCTTCCTACCGTTTTGGAACGAGTGCCAGCGCGCGGATCGGGCTGCCGGTGCCGTTCACGAACTTCAGTGGCGCGGCGATCAGGATCGCGCCCTTCGGCGGCAGCTTGTCGAGATTTGCGAGACTCGCGAGGCCGTAGCGGTTGTTCTTGTGAAGGAGGTTATGCGCCGGATAGGGCGGATCGAATGTTCCGGCCTTGCCGGCGTCGGTGCCGACTGTCTCCGTGCCCCAGCCGACGATCCCCTTGCCGATGATGTATTCCATGCAGTCGACGGTCGGGCCGGGCGAGTGCGGCATGTTATCCCGAACGTTCAGGAACTCGGCTTCGCTGCGGTTGCGCGGGAACCAGCCGGTCCGCATGATCACCCATTCACCCTTCTTGATCTCGCCGTGCTGTTTCTCCCAGGTCTTCACACCGTCGGCCGAGAGCAGGTAGTCCTCGTCGGCAGCGGTCTCCTTGCTGCAGTCGATCACGTTGACCGGCGCGACGAGCTTCTGCACCGGCAGCTTGTCCGTGGTGCCATCCTGGTAGTCCTTGCCGGTGATCCAATGCACGGGCGCATCGAAATGCGTGCCTGAGTGCTCGCCGAGCTCGAGCCAGTTCCACGACCAGTACGGTCCGTCGTCGTTGTAGCTCGAGATCGAATGGACCTTGATCGCGGGCGTGTTCTTGAACGGCGGCGGCAACTTGATGAGCGGCGTCTTCTCGCCGAGCGGCACGGCGAGGTCGACGACCTCGACGCCCCCCGAAAGAAGCAGTGACGCGAGTTCGCCGAGCGTGTCCTTTGCCGCCATGACCTTTTCCCTCCCGTTTGCAGGCAATTCCTCGAAATTTCTCCAGCATCCTACTCCCAGAAATATGCATCTGCAAATATCCTGTGATTAAGTCGTCATTGCCGGGCTTGACCCGGCAATCCATTCCTTCACCGTCAAAGCCGGCTGCAGCGACTTGGAATGGATGCCCGGATCTAGTCCGGGCATGACGACGCGGGGAGGATCGGATGGAATTCGACGCGGTCATTGTCGGCGCCGGACACAACGCGCTCGCCGCCGCAGTGCATCTGCAAAGCCGCGGCTGGTCGGTCGGCGTGTTCGAGCGAAATGCCACCGCCGGCGGAGCCGTGCGCACCGAGGAAGTGACGCTTCCCGGTTTCCGTCACGACCTCTACGCCATGAATCTCAGCCTCTTCGCCGGTTCGCCGTTCCTGAGAGAGCACGGCGAGGCGCTGCGTGCCCACGGCCTCGCCTTCGCTCCCGCCGAGCATTGCTTTGCATCTCCGATGCGGGACGGACGCTGGTTCGGCGTTTCGAGGGATCTGGCGACGACAATGAAGCGCGCCGAGCGGTTCTCGAAGGAGGACGCGCAAGCCTGGTCCGCGATGTTCGAGCAGTTCGGCGGCGACGCGCCTCACATCTTCAGCCTGCTCGGCTCGCCGATGACAGCACTCGCGCTGCTGCGGGCGCTTTGGAAGATGTGGCGCGCCAAGGGCGCCGGCTGGATGATCGAAACTGCGCGGCTTGTTCTTTCTTCTCCGCGCGAATTTCTTGAGCGGCATTTTTCCTCGCCCGAGATCCGGACGACGCTCGCAGCGTGGGGGATGCATCTCGACTTCCCGCCGGACGTCTCCGGCGGCGCGCTCTTCCCTTACCTCGAAGGCATGGCCAACCAGGCGTTCGGAATGGTGATCGGCGCGGGCGGCGCCGACACGATGATCAAAGCGATGGTGGCGCGGCTCGAAGCGCTCGACGGGAAGATACACCTCAACGCCGATGTCTCCGAGGTTCGGCGCGTCGGTGGACGCGCTACCGGCATCAAGCTTGCGAGCGGCGAAGTGGTCGGCGCCCGGCGCGCCGTCATCGCGGGCGTCACGCCAAAAGCGCTTACCGCGCAGCTCCTCGGTGGCGGATCGGGCGACGCGCGCTTCGACCGCGGCGCCGAAAAATTCGTGTTCGCTCCCGGCACCATGATGGTGCACCTCGCACTGTCCGATCTCCCAGACTGGACGGCCGGCGAAGAGCTCAAGCGCTTCGCCTACGTGCACCTCGCGCCGGACCTTGAGACGATGACGCGCGCTTATTCGGACGCGATGATCGGACTGCTCCCGGCCGAGCCGGTGCTCGTCTGCGGTCAGCCGACGGCGATCGATCCGACTCGCGCGCCGGAGGGCAAGCACATCCTCTGGCTCCAGGTGCGTGTGCTCCCCGCAAGAATCCGCGGCGACGCCGCCGGCACGATCTCGGCGCGCGACTGGGATGACGCGAAGGAACCCTATGCCGATCGCGTGCTCGACATCATCGAGGGTTATGCGCCCGGCACGAAGGCGAAGGTGCTGGCGCGTACTGTCGAGTCGCCCGCCGATCTCGAGCGCAGGAATCCGAACCTTGTCGGCGGCGACCAGCTCAGCGGCAGCCATCACCTTGCGCAGAATTTCCTGCTCCGCCCGATCGCGGGGTGGGCGGGCTGGAGGACGCCGGTGAAGAACCTTTATCTGATCGGAGCGTCGACGTGGCCGGGCGCGGGAACTGGCGCGGGATCGGGCTACATGCTGGCAAAGATGCTGGCAGCGTAGGTTCAACCTCTCCCCTTGTGGGAGAAGGTGTCGCCGAAGGCGACGGATGGGGTTGCCGGGTAGCGGGGGCTGACCCTCACCCGTCGTTTCGCCAAGGCGAAACGACACCCTCTCCCACAAGGGGAGAGGGTTGGCCCACGTAGCTGCGTGGCGACACGTCCGCTTGACCCCCGAACCTGCAAATCTCTAATCTTGAAATATCTGGAAACCCCGGCCGTACGCCGGTTTCGACGGGCGCATTTTCCGCCGCGTCAAACGAGGGAGAGGGGAATGCTGCTCACGAGACGGATGCTGATGAAACAAGGTGCCGCCGGCGCCGCTCTCCTGACGGCCGGTGGGCTACCGTTCCGCGCCTTCGCGGCCGGTGACGAGCTGACGATCGCCTACAACGTCAACCTCCCCTCCTTCGACCCGACGGTCGGCCCCTCGGCGGTGAACCCCACCATCCAGGGCATCTACCAATCCGTCTTCGACCAGTACATCGGCCAGGCGCCGGACCTGAAGCTGCAGCCGGGGCTTCTCACCAAGTGGGGCTGGAACGACGACCGCTCGAAGATCATGATCGACGTGCGCGAAGGCGCGACCTGGCACGACGGCTCGCCGGTGACGCCGGAAGACGTCGCGTGGTCGCTCGAGCGCGCCGGCGACGAGAAGACCGGCAACCCGATCCAGTTCGTGTGGTCGAAGATCGGCAATTTCTCGATCAGCGGAAACATCGTCACCGCGGACGTGAAGTCCTTCGAGCCGACGCTCTTCAAGTGGATGGGCTTCCTGACCGGCTACGTGCTTCCGAAGGCCTATTACGAGAAGGTCGGGCCGGAAGGCTTCGCCGCCGCGCCCATCGGCTCCGGCCCCTACAAGGTCGTGCAGTTCGAGCAGAACGCCTTCCTGAAGCTAGCCGCGCACGACGCCTATTGGGGCGGCGCGCCGGCCTACAAGTCCGTCATCATCAAGTTCGTGCCGGATGCGGCGAGCCGCGTGGCGGAAGTCGATTCCGGGCAGAGCCAGGTGGCGTTCGATATTCCGTACGAAGAATTCGATCGGCTGAAAGCAAAGCCCGGGCTGAAGGGCGTCACCATCCCGATCTCTGACATCGCGATGATCTTCATCAACGACGTCGAGCCGATGACCGACAAGAATGTGCGGCTCGCCGCGTCCTACTCGATCGACAAGCAGCTTCTGATCGACCGGCTGCTTGGTGGCTACGGCGTCAAGATCGATACGCTGCAGACGCCGGAATATGACGCCTACGACCCGTCCACGACCGTGCCCTACGACCCGGCGAAGGCGGCTGAGCTCCTGAAGGCGAGCGGCTATTCGGTCGACAAGCCCGTCAAGTTCAAGATCCAGACGACGCGCGGCTTCAAGCCGAAGGATTACGAGATGATCCAGGCGATCGTCGGCATGTGGCGGAAGGTCGGGATAGAGGCGGAGATCGAGGTCTACGAGATCGCCAAGCATTACGAGCTGCGCGCCGCCGACCAGCTTGCGCCGGCTGCCTTCTACAACTGGGGCAATTCGATCGGCGATCCTTCGACCTCGACTGGCTTCGCGATGTTCGGCCCCTCCCCTCACTCGGTCTGGGATGGCCAGGACATCACCGACATGATCGGCCCACTCTGGGGCGAGCCCGACGAGGCGAAGCGCATCGCCGGCTACAAGGCGGTCGACAAGCACATCGCCGAAGAGGGCGAGGTCATCCCGCTGCTTCAGTACGTGCAGCCGATCATCTTCGCCGACACGGTCGCCGTGACGCCGCATGCCTCGGGCGCCGTGCAGCCGTATTTGATGAAGCCCGCGGGGTAGACGATCTCCGCCAGATCGCGCCTCGGCGGTCACGCCGCCCAGTTGCACAGATTGGGCATGCGAGAATCTGAAGGACGCGAGAAACCTTCTCCCCTTGTGGGAGAAGGTGCTGTTTGGCTCTACCAGACAGCGGATGAGGGGTATTCAGGCGCCGTGGCTATCAACCCCTCACCCGCCCCTTCGCCAAGCGAAGGGGCACCCTCTCCCACAGGGGGAGAGGGTCTGCGCCGCGGACGATGACCGCGCTTCGCGCGATCCTGAGCCGCAGCGTGACGACGCTCATCACGCTTTTCGGCGTGGCAATCATCGTCTTCGTCGTGATCCGCATCGTTCCGGGCAACCCGATCGCGATGATGCTGCCGCCTGGCGCATCGGAAGCCGACATCGAGCGGCTGCGCGCCTTCTACGGCTTCGACAAGTCGATCCCGCAGCAATTCCTGATCTGGATTTCGAGCGTGCTGCACGGCGATTTCGGCACGTCCATCTCGATCCGCCGCGACGTGCTCTCGATCGTGCTCAACCGCTTGCCGGCAACGCTGGAGCTCTGCTTCCTCGCGCTGCTTATCGCCGTCGCGCTCGGCACCACGCTCGCCTTCGTCGCGACGCGGTGGCGGGAGACGCCGGCCGAGACGGGCGTCGACATCGTCAATGGGGTAGCGCTTTCGGTCCCTGACTTCCTCTGGGGGCTGGCGCTGATCCTGACGCTTGGCGTGGCGTGGCCGGTGTTCGAGATTTCGGGGCGCGTTTCGCCGCGCCTCGACCTTCCCTTCGTCACCCAGTTCTATCTCTTCGAGAGCGTGCTGCGGCTTCGCTTCGACATCACCTCCGACCTTCTGCAGCACATGATCATGCCAGCGCTGGCGCTGGCGCTGCCGCTCGCGGCGGTGATCGCGCAGCTTCTCAAATCATCGCTGAAAGAAGCCATGGCGCAGGACTACGTCATGCTGGCGCGCACCAAGGGCTTTTCGGAGAGCCGCGTCATCATCCGTGACGCGCTCAGGAACGCCATGCTGCCGACGCTGACGCTGACCGGCGTGCAGCTCACTTTCCTGATTGGCGGCACGGTGATCGTCGAGCGCATCTTCTCCTATGAAGGGCTCGGCAATCTCGCGATCGACGCGGTGATCAACCGCGACCTGCCGCTGATCCAGGGGATCATCCTGGTCTTCGCGGCGCTGTTCGTCGCGATCAACCTTGCCGTCGACCTGCTCTATGCGTTCCTGAACCCGCGTGTGCGCCATGGCTGAGGCAGCCGCGTATCGACGGCATCGGAGCTTTTCGTGGCGGCTCATTCTCTCCGGCGCGTGGCTGGCGTTGCTGATCTTCGCGGCGATCTTTGCCCCGCTCATCGCGCCGCACGATCCGCTTTCGCAAGACCTGCTGCTCGGGCGCGTGCCGCCGATCTGGCTGGCAGGAGCGGAGCCCGGCTATCTTCTCGGCACGGACGGACTTTTCCAGCACATTGGGATCCTAAGCTTAGAATTCCACGTGGACAAGTTGTCGCGG